>Ga0226835_1000551_pt1 | contig 37523 bp, 34 predicted proteins | sample LAC_MetaG_1_FD_163627 | JGI IMG/M metagenome (GOLD analysis project Ga0226835, IMG submission 163627) | Anaerobic ammonium oxidizing microbial communities from anammox membrane bioreactor (MBR) in UC Berkley, California, United States -... | ecosystem: Engineered > Bioreactor > Anaerobic >...
TAAGATCTGGGTGCGTATGTTTGGATCGCATGGGGCTCCTTTGTTTGGTGTTTGGTTGTTTAGTTTCTCCAAATTACCAACCACAAAGCGAGCCTCTTTTTTTTCAACTAACTTCCGGACACTGTCCTTTATTCGTGGCACATTGTCGTACAATGTGAACAAGGAAGCCAACATTGTTATTGGTACTGTAAAGGCAGGTATTAACCTTAGTGCTACAGCCGAACTTGCGTACACAACCGAGCCGTCGGTTTCCGTAAGCGGCAGTGCTTCATTCAGGGGCAACGCCTATCTTACCTTTGAGAATTGGTTAACGAGTTTTGATATTGCCCGAATGAATGCGGTTTGTAACGCATCATTCAGCACAACGGGATCTACCTTTACCATGAATGGGTCTGTGGACCTGTATGTTTCAGTTCTTTCGTTTGGAGGTAACGTCAATTTTGATGTGGGAGTATCAGTATGAAAGCTGTTGTACTTCTCTGCGTTGCAGTGGCGTTAGTCGCTGCCGAACATGCGATGGCTGCCCACGATATTCAACTCTTTGCATTCCCGACCGATAGTGGTATTCATCTACGGTGGATTGGCAACACAGATCCTAACATTACGGGATGGCTTCTGGAACGGCAGATTAACAATGCATCCTGGGAACGGTTAACACCTGCTCCATTGCCTTTCGTGCTTTCGTATAAGGAAATGAGCGCTCTTGTAGGACGCTACAAGGCAATGTACTTCTTAACGTTATTTGGCGTAACAGATGAGCGCGATCTTAACGAAGCTGATATTCGGCGCACACTCACCTTGCCCAACGTTGGATTGCATTTAGCCTTCCGTGCTGCTGCACCGGAAGTGGCAGTGTTATCCGGTGAGTATTATTTTGACACACTTCGCATAGCCACCCCTGTCTCCTATCGTATTATCCCTGTCAGCGCCCGATCTGTACACGAAGAGCTTGCAACATCAGTTTCTGTACCATCCACACAGCCACGTCTTCCACAGCCTATCGACGTTCAGGGATCAGCGTCTGATGAAGGGGCTTTACTGACCTGGCTGCGGAACAGCAGCAACGATAGCGCAAATGCAATTGTTGGCTACAGAGTGTGGCGAAGTGTATCCGAGTCCGGGCCTTTTGAGAGAGCAGATCTCTTAACATCCGTACCAATATTTTCAGCTCATGATACCAGAGGTCTGTACAGCTGGGCTGACCCCTCAGTAGTGGTCGGCGACACGGTTTACTACTACATCACAAATGTTCATGTAACTGGAGTGGAAAGCTCCCGTAGCAGTATCATCAAGGTTGCTGTTGCCCCGGCACTATCCTTAGTTGTTCCCAACAACTTCCACTACGTTCCTTTCGCAGCAGGAGTACGATTGCGATGGAATTGGGAAGGGGCTTATCGCCCGCACAAATTAATCCTACACAAAAAGAGCTCCGATGGTGATGGTTGGCAGGAAATATGGCTAAAGCCTGCCGACACACTGTACACCGATGCACTAATGCAGCCCGGATATTCATACTCTTACTTTATCAGCGTGATGGTTAATGACACAACAGCACATACCGACACGCTTACGGTTTCGTTACCCGATAACGTGCCACCGTTACCACCACACATAACCAACGTTAAATCTGATACCGGCAAGATACTGCTCTGGTGGACAAGGTCTCCCGACAGCGATGCGGTAGGATACATTGTGTATGCCACTTCTGACACAGTTCAGCAGAATTTTCTTCAATTGAACTCCAGGCCAATATCCGATACCGTTTATACTCATCATGTTGACAAGTTCACTGACCACGAATTGTTTTACAAGATAGTTACGGTTGACGCTGCCGGCAATAACTCGCAATACAGTGCGCCCATTAGTGCAAAGCCCCTTGACATCAACCCACCGGCACCGGCACAAATACAGAACTTTCGGTTCGATGACGATGTGGTTGCATTTTCAATCCTTCCGTCGGTTTCAGAAGATGTCGCGCAATACACTGTGTTCCGTAGGCACAACTCTGCAGACTGGATTACACTAACAAAGACAAGTGTGCTTGAGGTTACCGATAAACCAACCGACCCGGGCACCTATGAGTACCGGGTTGCAGCTGCTGACCATGCGGGAAACATGTCTCGGCTTAGTCAGTCGCGTATAGCACATAAAGCAGCAACCTTGCCATCACCCAAGCAGCTGACTGTTGTTGCTGAAGCTGTATGTATCCGATTGCAATGGCAGGCAGTGCCCAATGCTGCCGGGTATCGCATCACTCGAATTCACCCGCAAACGAATCAACGTACTGTGATTGACAATGTAGAAGCGTCGGTGCAGAGCTACGCCGACAGATTTGCTGACAGGCAGCAGCAGCATACCTATGAAGTTACTGCCAGAACTGACAACTGGGAAATGGGATTGCCCGCCACTATTCTGTACACTCCCCCGAAGGAGTAAAATGTGCTGGCTGCTTATCGTTGGAATCATGTTGTGTGCAGGGTGTGCGTATGGGGCTGACACTGCATTTGTATCTGTTCGCGGCTCCGCCGGTGTTTCGGCGGAGTTCTACAGTCTAACCAGCAGTGGACCAACGTCTGCAGTTCCACGTCGCCCGGAAGCTATCTTTAGATTGTATTCCGGCACCCATCTGCGTTTTTCAGACGTGCTGGAAATCCCAATTCAGCTCCAGTACACCTATCGTAGCCCCTTCGATCTTCAGGCTACCGTAGCAACAGCATCTCTGCCCGACATTTTGTTTAACCCACTAAATCATTTTAGCATATCTCCTGTTTTTGGTCCGGTTCGTCTGGAAATTGGATCTGTGTACCCACGATATGGTTCTTTGATCGCTGACAACGCCCAGGTGTTTGGTGCTGGAAGCAGCATATCGGTTGGTAAGCTTACTGTAAGCGCAACCTACGGCATTCTGCAAAGAGGCATCCAGGCTGATACTGCAACAGTCTCTCCAGGCAGTTTTATGAGAACATTGTTTGCATGCCGCATTTCTTCTGAGCCTGAACCACAGTTTTCGTATGGATTTTCGTTTGCAAGGATTAATGACGACGAGCACTCAATCCCTCTGATCACTGATGATCTGACCGTTCCCATACCGATCGTGAATGATAGTGGCATTGCAGTACGAGACACCCTTCTTAGCCTTACCATGCCCGATGCCTTGATGCCTGTGGCCCAGGAAGGTATAGCTGTCGGGTTTGACATTCGAGCACCGGTAACAAAAAATCTTACCATCGCTGCTGAAGCTGCCGGAGTATGTTTTACCCGTGATAAGGCAGCCCCCGAACTAACTACCGAGGTACCGGTTCTTAGTTTACTGTACCTCATGCGCACCTCTACACGATTGGATTGGGCCGGAATCGTATCAGCCGGTTACGAACAAGAAACCTGGGGTATTGAAGGTCGGGTTAATTACGTAGGGCCCGGATTTATTTGTCTTACACAGCCTTTGTATCAGCCTGACCGTATAGATGTAACCATCAACCCGCGCATTTCCATGTACAACGGCCGGCTAAATGGAACGGCCACGTTGGGCTGGCGGAAGCAGAATATTGCGGATGCTCTTGATGTTGCGTCTGACCAGATGTTAATCCGCGCCAGCCTGACGGCCACTGTTCTGTCCGAGCTGAATATCAACGCATCCTTTACAAACTTCGGGCTGCGCACAACCTCTGATTTTGATACTCTACGGTATGAGCAGGTGTCACAGTCTCTTGGCATAACACCAACATATACGCTGTTAACACAGAATCACTCTCATCAAATTAGTGTCTCTTTTAATCGGGATGTGTACACGGTTCAAGCTGTTCTGTCGCAACCTGCCACAGTAACCTCGTCCATCTCTGCAAATGCACTCTACGGTCTTTCGCAAACAAGTGGACTATGGGGAATGCGTGTGGTAGTATCCTACGTCAGCAGCAGTCAGCAGGCATTCGGTGTTTCTCACTATAGTGTTTCTGCATCCGGGAACTACAAACTGTACAACGGACTCCTACATCCCGACGTATCGCTTGTAGTAGGATCTCAAGCTATTGGAACTCTTCCGTCTGAGCTACGAAAAACTGTTCGAATGGGAATTCGGTCAAAACTATCCTCGTCTCTTACCGGTAACGCACAAATGCAGATAACGGATGTTAGCTCAACAGATCCGGCTGGCAGGAGCTTCACTGAAATTGTCGGCTCCGTAGGCCTTCAGATTTCCTTTTAGCATTCCGTGTGCGGGCTACTTTTGGGGATCTGCGAAACCATAGCCCCATAAATCAAGATGCGGATATTCTTTGTGGTCTGTGTTAACAACTACCTGACACGAAAAAGCACCAGGCTTATCGGCATAGTAGCCAACATCTATCATGCCTGAGCCCCCCGGCTGAATGGTAAATTCGGAAGGGCTATACAGACGGGTGTGCGATCCGGGTGACTGGATTTTGAATGAAATTGGTGATTTTCCAAAAACCGTAAGCTGAATTTGTCCCCGTATAGTGTCACCAACAGAGCCCTTATTAAACGGGATGAAGCTTGATGATAATTGGAGGGGTCGCTCAACCACCGCAAAAAGGTTTACCACTTTAACTGAGTCGGATTTATCGTTACTAAATATTGATATCAACTTATGCAGTTCACCATTTTGATTTGGAAGCTTGAGGCCAACGTGCATATACGTTGAGTCTCCGGGAGGAACAACATTTTTGTCGATCGGTGCCGCTGTGCATCCGCAGGAGGGTTTAACTTCCGAGATGATGAGGGGTTCGGTTCCCTTGTTATAAATGGGGATACTATAGTAAACTGTAGGCTCCAGATCGTCAAGGATTGTATCCGGTGAGACTGCACCCCAGTTAATTGTGTCCTGCACCACTATTTTCGGCTGTGCGTATAAGGAAGTTCCGCACACAGTGATTGCAAATAGGACAATAAACCAGTAATTGTAACGCTGTTTTAACATCATCAACACGCAATAATTCGGTAATTTGATAAGTATGCAACTTAAGAAAAGCGATTGTTCAAAGCTGATTCGAAGTGTACGCAAGACAGATCCAGCCCACAAAGGTTACGGTATGGAACGCAAGTATCGTACATCCATGCTCCGATTCCGGTGGCTACTGACGTTTAGTGTGCCCGGCATATTTTTTTGTGCAGTACTTGTTCTGTTTAACGCAACTGCTCCTGTTTTAGCAGCACCGGCCGACAGTTTGCTGGCTTCAGCGGCTGCAAAAGCAAGGTCACTCGGTCTTGATTCAGCATTTGTGCAGCGGATTAGTACAACGCCTTCGGCTGGATTTGTTGCAAAAGCAGTTCGAATCAACGTAACCAACTATGCGTCGGTACCCGACTACTCCTGGAGCTGGAATGCTTCCAGCGTAAAAAGCGTTAAAGAATTTATGAAGGCAAATGCCTTGTTATTTAGTGGCGCTCAAAAGAAGTATGGCGTAAACAAAGAAGTTATCGCAAGCATTCTGTGGATTGAGTCTCGGTGCGGAAAAATCACAGGTACGTATCATGTCCCCAGCGTCTATCTTAGTCTGCTAATGGCTGCAGATACCTCCAACATTAACGCTAGCCTGAATCGCGTGATAGAGTTACAAACATTAGACAGTAGTAAAATTGACAGCATGCGAACAGTGATTGAGAAACGCGCCTCGCGCAAGGCAACATGGGCATTACGTGAACTCAAAGCCTTAGAGAAGGTGGACAAGGCGGGGACGATGAATGTGGTCGAGTTAAAAGGCTCGTGGGCGGGTGCATTTGGGTTTTCTCAGTTTCTTCCGTCGTCGTACGCATCATGGGCAGTAGACGGAAACTCTGATGGTCAGGTTGACCTGTATTTGGCTGATGATGCTATCTACTCAATTGCCAATTACCTGAAGTCCAACGGGTGGAGTAAAAGCTTGAAGAAGCAAAAAAAAGCAGTACACCACTACAACAACAGCGATGCCTACGTTAACGCCGTGTTTACGCTGTCGCGCAAGCTAAAGTAGGACACCCTGGCTTAACCCTGCCACGGCCTCTGGCGAATGCACAGTTAGCTGTACGGTTCGCTCTCACCGCGTGATACCGGTGAGCCCCTTCACATCAACGACTGACTGAATATCCTCATTTAAATATTCATCCTGAAGAGTCTATAGGGCTTTGTTTAATCATTTTATTTTACAAGCTCATCGTTTATTTTTATTGACTCACGAAGCCGTCACATTGTGATCACCCAGGAGATAGCTTATGAACCGAGCTTCAATTTTAGCAGTCACTCTGCTGTTGTTTTCCCTTTATTGTCCATTATCAGGACAAGTTCAAATTCACCCTGTTAAACAAGTTGCCCTCGAACCGATTGGTATAAAGTATTGCTTCAACAATACCAAGCTAATGGTAGGTAAATCTGCTGACAGCAGACATCTGGTGTATTTTTCCGACGACACGATTTACGTTGTGTCATACACGAATGGCTCATGGCAACGAAACATTGCTCATACAGGAAAATCCATCTTGTCGGCAACCATAACACGATATGCCGATACAATCTGGTTATGCTGGAAGGAAGGACCTCTAATTATGGCCAGCTACAGTGCAAACCGGGGCGAAGTATGGTCAACCCCGATTCCGGTAAGTGATGCCGGGAGAGTATCTTCACCATCGGTATGGGCTTCTCAAAACGGACGTATCTGCTTTGTTTGGTCCAATGAGTCTGACGCCGGTTCAGTGATTTGTTATCGCAGTTACGATAACGGCAGCCTAACGGATAGCACCATAACTATTAGCAACCCCGAGGATATGGCATCATTCCCGTCAGTTATCGCTGTTGGCGATACTGTTCTTTGTACCTGGAAAGTAGGGAAACTCCCTTCGAAGGTTTGGTTCAGTTCGTCATTTAACGGTGGTGTGCATTGGAATGAAGCAGTTCTCACGGCACCCTCACTTTCGGCCTCGAAGGACCCGAACCTTGCACATGCCTATGATTCGGTATCAGGCACTCACTACGTTTATCTTGCGTATGACGGTAGGAATAAAATTTACTTTCAGCGCTCAACAGACTGGGGGGTAACGTGGAGCGATCCTGAAGTTATCAGCAGCCAGAGTAAGTCGTCGCAGTTTGCCCACATTGATTGCAATCACCGTGGCTTTGTTGGGGTATCCTACGAGCAATTTCCATCCGGCACATCGCTGTTTAACGATAAGCTCAAAGACGTTGGATTTACGTATTCAACAAACTGGGGAGCACCTGGAAGTTTCGGTGCAGATACGTTAGCCTACACCGGCAACCCACTTGGCTCGATCTATGCCGCACTGTGCAAGGTCAGTGAAACCGCATTCTACCTTACGTGGCTCTCGGTTGACAGTACAGGTGGCAATACCCACGTTTTTGAGCGAAACATTTCGGTGGACTACGCATCGAGTATTAACGAAGGAATCTACCGTGAACGTGAAATAACAATCATACCTAACCCTGTGGTAGATATCTGCACTATTGGTGTTGCACGTGAATTGCACAACGCTTCCGTTTTTGTTTATAACGAAATCGGTACTGAAGTTATCCGGCTACATGATGTATCGGGTCTCGAATTTCGGCTGGACTGTACTGATGTGCATCCGGGAACGTACTTCATGAATATTTCACAAGGGGCTGAAAATGTATTGTTTGGTAAGTTTACGGTGTGGCGTTAGGCTGTTTACCAGTAGAGCGGGACAGTTACCCGTCTGAGTCAACTCTGACCCGTATTTGAACCGTTATTCTTGAGCCTTAAATGCTACTCGTAACATCACACACATTTCCCATTGACGTTGCCATTTTAACTATTATCTGTAACTTTAACTAATATACGCTCTATGAACAATAATCTCCGGCTGCTTGCATTTAGCCTGCTGGCATCTTCCATCATATTCACATTTCCTGGCCAGAGTTTGGCCCAGAACCCAGGCACTGATTCTGTACAAACTCTTTTTCCTGCTTCTCCATTTGAGAGCGGTGGCTATGGTGGACCTGTAGTAAAGTTCGGACCAATGAATGATGCTACGGGAGTAGTTTTTGGAGGCAAGGGTGGCTGGGTAATCAACCGCACCTATGTAATTGGTGGTGGAGGTTACGGGTATTCCGACGTTCCCTTTAGCCGTCAGACTAACACACAGGTGCCAGATACCAACATCTCCTTTGGCTACGGTGGGCTTGAGTTAGAGTATCTGTACGAGGCAAACAAGGTTCTGCATGGAACCGTGGGATTGTTTGTTGGTGCAGGCGGGTTTACCGTGTTCCGCCGACACCGGTTTGATCAGGACGATATTGAGTGGGACGATGACACGCGTGTTCTTTACGCTACCCCATGCTTTGTAGCAGAGCCAACAGTATGTGCAGAACTCAACATTCTAACCTGGTTGCGTCTTCAAATAGGTGCCGGATACCGATACGTAAGCGGTATTGATGCAACCATAGGAAGCAAACACTATACAAACTCAACCGTAAGTGGTTTGTTTGGGATGGGAGTAATCAAGTTTGGGCTGTACTAATTCCGGTAAGTGCCGCGAACAACTCTTCTGCCTCGCGCAGCCCTCGATCCATTACATCTAAACCTGTATTCCAGAACGCAGGATCTTCAACGTTGATACCAAACGGTTCCATGAGCTCCCGTGGGCTCTTGGAACCACCTGCCTCCAGCATCGTAAAGTACAGCTCAGGGAACCCTGACCTATTCTTCTTGTACTTTTCGTACAGGGCCAGCACAAGCAACTCACCGTATGCGTATGCGTACACATACCCGGGTGTATGGATGAAGTGCGAAATGTATGACCACCAGTACTGATAGCCATCGGTAAGTGTCACCGATTCCCCAAATTGATCTTGCTGTGTTTGCATCCATAACTCGCACAGGGTGTCAACCGAAAGTTCACCCTGCGACCTGCGTGTTGTATGGATTGCATCTTCAAACCGATTCAATGCTATCTGACGAAATACTGTATTCGTCATATCTGTTAATTTCTCGACCAACATTCCAAGCCGTGCGCTATTATCAGTCTCTTTGTCAAACAGACTGTTAAAGGTAATGATTTCGCCAAACACCGATGCAGTTTCGGCAACGGTTAGTGGTGTGTGCATTAACAGGCTACCTTTCTTGCGCGACAAGTACTGATGCACTCCATGGCCAAGTTCGTGGGCAAGGGTCTGAACATCCCGAGCCGTTCCGGTATAATTCATAAAAATATATGGATGTACCGACGCCGCAGTACCAGCACTGAATGCGCCACTGCTTTTGCCCTTGATGACCGGAGCATGAATCCAATTCTTATCAAAAAACATCTCAACAATTTCACCCATCTTAGGATGAAAACTCATATAGGCATTGACAACAATTTCTTTGGCCTCGGCCCACGTCCATAACCTTGAGGTTGCCATGACTGGCGCATACCTGTCATAATCATAAAACTTATCGTATCCCAGGATATTACGTTTTAATTCAAACAACCGCTGAACCGTACTGTAGCGTGACTCAACTGCATGAATGAGGCTAAGGGCACCCTGATCTGTGACTTCGTTGCTTAGATTTCTTTCGGATAGCCAGGTAGGAAACTTCCTCAATTTCATCTGAGTTGCATGATCGGCTATCACTGTGTTAAAGATATATGCGTTGGTTGAGGCATTGTTTTTTAGGCCCTCAGAAATTGTCCGTGCAACCGATTCGCGAGCGTTCCTGTCATTGTCATGAAGCATTGTAAAAATCTGCGGACCCGTGAATTCCTTTCCATCCATGACATAAACCTGCTCATTCGATACCTGATCAAAAAACCGTACCCAAGCAGATCTGGATGTTAGCCCCGTAACTGACAGTACTTCTTCAACTTCTTCAGAGAGCTGATACTGTTGGAAACTACGAATATTGTCGAACCAGTGTTTATACTTCTGCAGTTCCGGTGCACCCGCAGCTATCGCATGCTGTTCAGCCGACAACCTACCCGTTTCAACCACAAAAAACACCAGATTCATACTTGCCGTTGACGCCACCTCTCTTGCTGTTTGCAGGCTTTTTCCTGCTTCGGGATTAGTCGTCTGAGTTGTCCACTGCAAGTGTGCAAACGACATTATCCGGTCAAAGGCTTCATGAATTTCCTCATACTCTAACAGAGCTTCAAAAAACTGCGGAGGTGTTAGTGTTGCCACCTTCCCTTTCCACCGTGATTTAAAGTCCGCACACCGTTCGTTAAGTCCGTTAAGATCAGCCACAAATTCCTTGCTCACCGCCGAAGGATAAAGGTCTGTCAAATCCCAGATAACATTATCTGCACCTGAAACAAATTGCTGGTTTTCACTAATCATGGTTGTTTCAATGTAAATAACAATAAAGACGAAATGCAGGCTATTTTGTCAATGCTGGTTCGGGCATTGCAGGGCCACCTCACATTACGGAGAAATTCTGTATATCATTCGCGGGAATGGGATACACTCCCGAATATGTTCTGCACCGCTGATCCACTTAACTGTGCGTTCCAGTCCCAGCCCAAAACCGCTATGTGGGACTGACCCGTACTTCCGTAAATCCAGGTACCACTGGAATTCTTCCGGCGACAGGTTTTCGTGGACAATGCGCTCAAGCAGAGCATCATGATCATCTTCGCGTTGTGACCCTCCGATTATCTCACCGGCTCCTTCCGGACCTAACATATCCATAGCCAGAACAACCTTGGGGTTTTCCGGATCACGTTTCATATAAAAAGCCTTAACTTCTGTGGGATAGCGATGAATGATGCAAGGTTTTGTGAACTGCGTCATTATGGCCTCTTCTTGTGGTGCACCAAAGTCCTCGCCCCATGGGAAGTCTATGTGCATCTCTGTTCCATCCGCCTGTTTTCTGGTAAGCTGAACGTTATGAGCGTTGAGCCATTCTACAGCTTCGGTGTATGACATTCGGTGGAAGGGTCGCTTAACAGTTTCAAGTTTCGAAGTGTCTCGTTGCAGAGCGTTCAGTTCCTGACCGCACTTCTGCAGGGTATATTTAACGATATACTCCACAAGGTCTTCGGCCAGATCCATGTCATCGTTAATATCAAAAAACGCCATTTCAGGTTCAACCATCCAGAACTCAGTAAGATGGCGTCGGGTTTTACTTTTTTCAGCACGGAACGTCGGGCCAAACGTGTACACCTTACCCAGGGCCATAGCGCTCGCTTCGGCGTAGAGCTGACCACTCTGGGTGAGGAACGCCTTGCCCAGATCAAAGTATTCGGTTTCGAACAGTGTAGATGTTCCCTCGCATGCATTTGGCGTGAGCATCGGACTATCCATGAGTTTGAAACCATTGCCATCAAAGAAATCACGAATTGCTTTTACAACTGCGGCCCTAATCCGCATAATGGCATGTTGTCTGGTTGACCTTAGCCAGAGATGTCGTTTTGCGATTAAGAACTCTACGCCGTGTTCTTTGGGTGTTATTGGGTAGTCGGCTGAAAGCTGGTAAATTTTAATATCGGAAACATCAACCTCAACACCACCGGGGGCACGTTCTTCCAGGCGTACTGTCCCTGTAATAGCAACAGAGCTCTCCTGAGTAAGTGATTTGGCACGTTCAACTGTTTCTTCACTAACGTTCGGTGCAAACACCACGCACTGAACCATCCCGCTGCCATCACGGAGCCTGATAAATGTTAGTTTTCCCTTTCCAGTCTTATCTTGAACCCATCCCTGCAGTGTTACGGTCTGACCGGCTTTTTGGGTGAGTTCCTCTACGGTTACGTAGGTTTTATAACGAGATTCCATACACAAATCTACCATAGGCGTGGGAGTTCAGTAGAAAAGTGCTACTAAAACTGAAAAAAGGCAACCGCGGAGGAATCACAGGAAGTACTGAACGGTGCCATGAAGGAAGATGTTACTCACCGTACGATCTATCGTAACGAAACCGGGTGCAAATATCGACGTCAGACCGACAACGGCCCGAAGGTCCAGGCCCAAGGAACGAGAAACCTGATACCAGGCTCCACACTGCACACCGTAATCCAGCCCGTTGATTTTTTCATCAAAGTATAGACTTTTTTCAACGATTTCCGTACGAATTCCAACAGTACCTACTCCGGTAGCCACCGAACCGGTACCCAGCAGCCACCCCAGATAGCCGCCAACATACGGGGCAACAGATTCCGACGCACGGTACTTAGCAAGAACCGGAATCTGGACATAGTCATTCGAAAACTTTCCGGATGCCATGCCGGAAAATGTAGTATTCACTTCAAAAACGGCCGTCGATCCGTCGGGTGCCTTAACGTTTACCCTGTCAATGTATGGCTGATTTTCCATTGGTGTCCTGAACGACGCACTGTAGTGAACGTACTGAACCTCACTTGCAATTGTCCACAAATCGGATAACTGCCAGTCAGCACCCGCCCCAACAACTACCCCGGGTATTGCCGAACCGTGTGCTCCTGCCGGAACGTCGCCAACGGGTATCGGAGAACCCACGCTAAGTCCTAACCGTGCATACATCGTTGGGACAACAGCACAAACGGTTGGAACCCAAACCACCATGAACAGAATGATAACGTAATTTATTTTTAATGTACTAGAATTTTCTGACGGCATACCAAGCCCCTTTCAGAATTTACCTGAACAATGTATGCACCCGGATGCAGCTCATCAGGAATAATGGATTTGGTGTTACGTACAAGCGTGACCTGGCGTCCGCGAACATCGAACACAACTACTTCCGAGAAGGTACCAAGACGATTCCGGAATTCTTCGATATCGCCAATTGTATGCCCTGTCCGGCTATCACCCGCTTGTACGCTCGATCCGTATACCAACACAACATCATCCACATACAAAGTACTACCCTCAGCCCCCTTAAAAAACTCACCTCCCGCGCTGGCGGCAAACACAACAGCAATGGTGTCGGGCTGCTCACCTGAATAATAAACAAACGGAACAGTAAGTTTTGTCCACTCCTGAACCTCCGAAAATTCCTTCTTCCTGGCTTCGGCTATTGCAACTCGCTTCGAACCATCCCATCTTGACAGTATGGCATACAGCGTTGCGCTATCGTTCTGTTGCGGTGCATACTTATACCAGGCTGTAAAGGCCGTCGGCTTCTCGGTAAACGGAATTCCTCGTCTTGCACTTTCGGCGGGGTTGGCCAGATTTAGCTGGAACGTACCCGTAAACAGACTTCCCGACGCAACCTGACCAAAAATTTTCTGTGTCACCAGCTTTGCGGCATAGCTACCTGAATGGGCATCCGTTGTTTTCTCGCAGACGGGATTGGAGCCTGCAGCAATATGAATCGCACCATTGCCGGATGACCAACCTCCGGCCGGTTCTTCGTAAGTTTTGTACTGTCCGGAACCCTCAGTGGTAATCCATTCCTCGAACGAGCCGTTTGGAACCTGCTGAGCACCAAGAGAAGAAACTGTTAGTAGTAATGCAATGAGTACTGCATACACCATATTCACTCCTTTAATTCTTTTTGCAAAATCGTGATTTTTCCTATGCAACCACACACCATAAAACGTCGTAACCCTGTAGTTCTTTCTGCATCATGGCCCGATGGTTTCGAAGCCCACATTCTGCTGAGTAGTCTGCGTGACGCATGTCCGTGCGCATACTGCGTTGGTGAGCAAGTGATGGGTCAGACAGTTTTTATCGGAATTAAGGCAATTAATCCAAGGATGAACGAGCTAGCCTCCCTTGTGCCTGTTGGTAATTACGCCATTCAGGCTTCATGGAACGATGGTCATAACAGCGGGATTTATACATGGGACCAGTTTCGAATGGTTTTTGAACAAAACGCACTATCGGAACAAACCCTGGTAGAGCTCGACGAGTTATATCATCAGGACCAGCAGTAGTCTGTTTGAAATTGTTTTTCGGAATCATCCGATTTCGTAGTTTGAGACCATGAAACCACAATCACACCCACCCATACGTGCACCGCGCGGTAGCAAGCTAACGTGTGCCAACTGGCAAATCGAAGCGGCCTACCGGATGATTCAAAACAACCTGGATCCAGACAATGCCGAAAAACCTGACGAGCTTATTGTGTATGGCGGTCTGGGTAAGGCAGCACGGAACTGGGCGTGCTATGATGCCATTATTCGGTGCTTAACCACGATGGAACCGGATGACACACTGCTCGTGCAAAGCGGTAAACCAGTGGGAGTAGTAAAAACCCATACCATGGCGCCTCGTGTGATAATTGCCAACAGTAACCTTGTCCCCAAATGGGCTACCTGGGAAGAATTCCGACGCCTGGACGAGATGGGGCTGATAATGTATGGTCAGATGACAGCAGGCTCCTGGATTTACATCGGAACACAGGGGATTGTGCAGGGTACGTACGAAACGTTTGCCCAGTGCGCGCGCAAACACTTTGGCGGTACGCTGCACGGACGGTTTCTACTTACAGCAGGAATGGGTGGCATGGGCGGCGCACAGCCACTGGCAGCCACTATTGCCGGAGCTGCAGCCTTGTGCATCGAGATCGACGAAACACGAATCGATAAACGTATTCACGATGGCTACTGTAACCGCAAAATGTACAACCTTGATGAGGCTCTGGCTGTTATCAGGGACCATGTGGAATCCAGAACCCCTATCTCTGTTGGGTTCGTTGGTAACGCAGCCGAAATCCTACCACTGCTGGCAGAACGAGGTGTAGTCCCTGATGTTGTCACCGATCAAACATCGGCTCATGACCCGTTAAATGGATACTACCCTGCCGGCATGACAAAGGCTGAGGCTGATGCACTGAGAGTTTCTGACCCCCAGACTTACCTTAAATGTGCGCATGCCAGTATCGGTGTCCACGTTCAGGCAATGCTGAAATTTCAGCAGAAAGGGGCTGTGGTTTTTGACTACGGTAATAATATCCGCGGTATTGCCCGCGATGAAGCAGGGGTTGCCAATGCCTTTGACTTCCCGGGCTTTGTCCCTGCCTTTGTTCGCGAACTGTTTTGCGATGGGAAGGGACCTTTCAGGTGGGTAGCACTGTCGGGAGATCCGGCCGACATTAAAGTTACCGATGATGCACTCATGAACCTGTTCCCTGAAAATGTTGCATTGCACCAGTGGATCGAGAATGCTCAAAAACATATCGGCTACCAGGGTCTGCCCGCCAGAATATGCTGGCTGGGCTACGGTGACCGCGCTAAAGCTGGTCTGCTTTTTAATGAGTTGGTGGCCTCAGGAAAGGTCAGCGCCCCAATCGTAATTGGACGCGACCACCTGGACTGCGGCAGCGTGGCCAGCCCATACCGCGAAACCGAGGCTATGCTGGATGGCTCCGATGCCATTGCTGACTGGGTTTATCTTAACTTTGCACTGAATACCATCGGCGGTGCAACATGGGTTTCCCTCCACCACGGCGGCGGTGTTGGCATGGGGCTTTCACTTCATGCAGGCATGGTTACCGTTGCCGATGGAACCAGCGAAGCAGAAAAAAAATTGGCACGGGTATTGACTTTTGATCCATTATTAGGTATTATGCGTCATTCCGACGCTGGATACGAACAAGCTCTCACAAATTCAAGGAAATTTGGCATAGAAATACCAATACTCTCTGTATAACCCGATTATCCATATAAGCGGACAAAATGACATAATTGCTACGACACACTGACATTCGAAGACTGACATTTCGTCTGTCGATTCTTTAACCTAGTAGCAGGAGTTGTCATGAGAACTCGCGAATTCCGTCGGAAGACGGGTCTGCAAGTACCCACCGTACTTAGTGGCGATCGGTATCGTTCCACAACAGAAAGTATTAATGCCATGGATTTAGCCCTTCAAATCGAACAGCTCTTTCGCACAGACCGGAAGAAGTACCTTGGATTTATCCGTCAACGCATTCGCAACCAGGAAGAAGCCGAAGATATTCTGCAAGATGTTTTTACAAACGTACTTGCGGCATCTAAGGATGTAAACAAGCCAATCGACAATTTGGCTTCGTGGGTGTTCACGTCGGTCAGAAACCGGATAATCGATTCCTACCGGAAAAAACGTACTGACAACTTTTCCGACCTTGGCAGTAAGGAAGACAAGGATGACGGGATTGACTATGTAGAGCGTTTTCTTGGTGACTTCTCGTACAACCCTGAGGAAGATCTTGTCCGCAAGACTATCTGGGATACCGTAATCGAAGGATTGGAAGAGATCCCTGCTGAGCAGAAATGGGTATTCGTGAAAAATGAATTCGAAGGTGTTTCGTTTAGAGAGATGTCGGACGAAACAGGAGTAAATATCAACACCCTGTTAGCCCGAAAGAGATATGCGGTACTGCATCTGCGCACCAAGTTGCAGGAGTTGTACAACGCAGCTAACGAAAACTAACTCGGATTTATAATGTCGCTGTTAACAACACGAACAGCCCGTTCGGTGATGTATGTTTTTTGCATCGGCGGGCTGTTAATGTTGAGTAGTGTAGCCGTAACAACAGTCTGGAATGCCTTGGCTACCGCCGATGAACGCGATGATCGGAAGATTTCATTGCTCGAGGGAGCCGGTGTTTCTGCTATTGCCTATGTTTTGCTAACCGCAATCCGGTATGGTACAAAATGCGACGTATCGATCCTTGATTCTCTCAGGCGTACAGGCCAGACTACCTACAGACGTGCCAAGCAGGACTGCTCACACCTTACACCTGAGCAAAAAGCTGCTCTAAAAAAGGCCCTGGTTGATGAATGTGGGTGCCGCGGCGAGCAGGTCCCCATGTCATCTTCTAAGAACATACCACCAAAAGCCTGATCGTACTATTTTCGCTGTACACACAGTTTTTCTCAGTATCAGGGATGGTGTACAATGAGCCTTCTTTCCGAATTTAAAGAGTTTGCTTCACGCGGTAGCGTTGTTGATATGGCTATCGGTGTAGTTATCGGTGCTGCGTTTGGTGCAATTACCAAAAGTTTGGTTGACAACATTATTATGCCGCCAATCGGCCTGCTCCTGGGTAATATCGACTTTTCGGCAATTGTTACTACGCTAAAAGAAGCTGGTGCCGATGGTAAGGGCGCCGTAGTAATCTCATGGGGCGTCTTTTTTCAGACTATTATCAACTTTTTGATCATTGCGTTTGTGCTGTTCATGGTAATTAAAAGCATGAATGCCATGAAACGTAAGCAGGAAGAAGCACCGGCACCTCCAGCTGAACCGTCGGACGAGGTGAAGTTGCTGACCGAGATTCGCGATGCCCTTCGCAAGTAACACTATTCCACAACCTCGCAAATAATTGTGATATGGTCATGCCCTTTGCGGGTAATCACAATTGCATACTCAGAGTTAACCGGTACATCAGTCTGGAATGGCAACTTTTTATGGAGTTCAACCGGGTTGCCATTCCAACCTCGTTTTTTTATGGTGGTTGTTGAGGGCAACTCAAGGGTTCGTACCTGCCGACATAACCATGATGTACGAATGCCGGGGCTGATGGCAACCACTTTATACGTGGAGTGAAATGGACTGGAAGGGGGCTTTGTATTCGTTATCCCGTATGCTATCATTTTGTCAACAGGCATCGCTGAGTAGCGTGTAAAGTAATCATTCACGGCTCCTGCCGCGATAATCGCAGCATGCGGCTCAATGATGTACATACCGGGCTGAACATTACCACATTCCGGAGGTGCAGGCAAATCAGTACCAGCCTGAATAACACCCGGCGTGGCACCATCCTTAAACAAGGTTATTTTTGTGGGTGACCCTGTTTGTTGGAGGGGTGGCCTGGCAATCCAGAGAATGTGTTCCCGACATTCCCGTTTCCAGCCTATGTACTCAGACGTAGCCCCAACCGGCCGGGACACCCTGTCACCCGGCCCCACTTTAATACCTGCAAATTCGACCTTGCAACTAACAATCGCCGAGTACAGTACTTCGAGCGGTGGCTGGTACAATGTGGCATCCCGCAGTCGTTGTCCATGCGCTTTCCGCCGGGACGGATCTGCCCAAACTGCCTTGGTAGCTATCACCGTGGCCGCCGTAAATGCTTCGTTGTTCACAACAACATTTGTGCATTTGTTTCTGGCCAGATTACCGGTCAGCACCGCTGCAGTTACAGGGTCCTGTTCATAACAAACCACCTGACCTGCAACATCTGCCAATGCTGCTGTATCAACCCCGCATCCGGCGCAAACCTCGGTAACTGTATGGACGTCACGAAAGTGGGACGCATGATATGCTGCTATAACAGGATGGGTGGCCTGCTCAGCACCGGCAGAAGTAAAAAGCCATCCCGGACGCCATTTACCAAGTCTGTTTGCTTTTGATGTACCGGTGAGTACATCAACAACCAATGTACTGGCGGTGAGCAAAGACGGAATCTGCCGGCGGACGTATTCTACCTGAGCGGGCAGCAGCCTGTCACCCATACCCTGCTCGAAAATCAGAGTCGTGGCAAGCCGGTACAGTTCATCTGATTTCAGGTACTCCAACAGATCGGCACTACACTGTTGTTGCACTGCGTTCTCCATCGGAACAATGAAAACAGCGATATTTGTAACGCTTCACGATTTCTCCAAACATGTATTGAGTTCTGAAATGCAAGAAGATAACACAACACTCCGCAACAGTCTCGCCGAACAAGGTTTAGAAAACTTAGGCGACATTAGTTACAACCTTACAACTCCGGAATTATACGAGCATGCGTTACTGTACGATGAAGGCATTCTTAGCAGGTATGGTGCCTTGTGCGTAAACAGTGTGCCGTACACAGGCAGACGCGCAAACGATAAGTTCATCGTGGACGAACCGGGATCAAGTAAGGATGTTTGGTGGGGCACCGTGAACAAGCAATTCAGTATTGAGAAGTTTAATGCTCTGAAGACCAGGGTATATGCTTACTTACAAGGGCGTGATGTGTATGTTCAGGATTTGATTGCAGGTTCCGATCCGTCATTGAAACTTCCTGTACGTTTTATTCAGGAGCACGCATACCATTCGCTGTTTGTAAAAAATATGTTTATCGAGCCAACAGCTGATGAACTGGAATCTTTTGTACCCGGATTTACCGTCATTACTGTGCCCGAGTTTAAGGCTATTCCTGCGATAGACGGAACTCGAAGTGAAGCCTTCATCATCTTGTCATTCGAACAAAAACTTGTTCTCATTGGTGGCACGTCGTATGCCGGTGAGAATAAAAAGTCAATCTTCACTGTCCTGAACTACCTGATGCCAAAACAAGGCGTAATGAGTATGCATTGTTCAGCTAATGTTGGGTTAAGTGGTGACACAGCCCTGTTTTTTGGTCTATCGGGTACCGGGAAAACCACGCTGTCAACCGACCCGGATCGCGCCTTAATCGGAGACGACGAGCACGGCTGGAGTGATGACGGTGTGTTCAATTACGAAGGAGGCTGTTATGCAAAGGTTATTAATCTGAGCGCGGAAGCAGAGCCGATTATCTTTAACCTTTCAAGGACCTTTGGAACAATACTCGAGAATGTGGATATTGATGAAGAAACCCGGCTTGTTGACTATGAGTCACAGAAGTACACCGAAAACACGAGGGCTTCATATTCTCGTGAAATGATTAAGAATATCACACCCGATAACCGCGGCGGTCATCCCAAGAATATTGTCTTCCTGACTGCGGATGCATTTGGTGTTATGCCACCAATATCACGGCTAAGTCCTGAACAGGCAATGTATCACTTCCTTAGCGGATATACAGCCAAGGTTGCCGGTACAGAAGCCGGTGTTAAAGAACCGTCGGCAACATTTAGTACATGCTTCGGCGCACCGTTCATGGTACACCACCCAAGCGTATATGCCAACCTCCTTCGCGACAAAATCAACGCTCATGGGTGCAAGGTCTGGTTAGTAAACACCGGTTGGAGCGGTGGGCCGTATGGAGTGGGTAAGAGAATGAAAATAGCCTTTACCCGTGCAATGCTGAAAGCAGCCCTGGGCGGGGAACTGGACAAGGTGGAGTTTGTAAAGGACGGCTACTTCAATCTTGATATTCCAACATCGTGCCCGGATGTTCCCGCCGAGGTTCTAAACCCGCGGAACACGTGGACGGATAAAGATGCGTACGACAAGCAGGCTGCTCATCTGGTGGGTTTGTTTAAAAAGAATTTTGAGCAGTTTGCCGATAGTGTGAGCGAAGAAGTGTCCGGCACAATGGGATAGGTTTACTAACTACTCGTCGTCGAAGTCATCAAGGTCCATTTCATCGTCAAAGTCAATATACATGTCCGAATCATCGGCGGTATCTGCTGACTCCATGATTTCCTTTGCTTCTTCCAGATCATCTTCGAAGACGAGTACCCTGTAGGTATCCATTCCTTCGAGAACTTCAATCTTGGTGTCGACCCCTGATGCTTTCAGGCGCGACTCCAGCAGCTGTGCGCTGACCTGGTTATTGAATGTTGTAAGTAAAACCATGATGCACCTGTTACTTTCCTTTGTTGGCATTCATTGCGGCGCCCATCTCACTGATCAGCGAAAATATCATCTCCTGATGATTCTGCCGAACCTGTGACTCATCGTTTTGAAACGCCCAAATTACAACGGTGTTGTCATTTACCAAGAACTGCTCTTTATGTGTGCCTTTATTGGGATCCGGAGGATCTTTCTTTCCAAAGATCGCCAGTGAGAGTACTTCCTTTGCATTTGCCGGAAGCTTATTTGCGTACTCAAGGAAAACGATAGCCCCCTGCCCATCCTTACCGTTAAAGCTCTGGTAGCCTTGCTTCTGCGGTGTGCCAAATGCTTTTAATTTACCCGCAGGGTCTTTTTGAATGGCTGCAACTTTTGCAGAGGGCGATACAAAGGCAGACAGCAACTTGTTGCCGGCCGGTATCTGATTTGACGGTAGCGGCAGCCTATCCCAGGGCAACGGAATGGTTCGCGTAAGCGGATAGAAGTTATAATGTTTTACAGTCTTAACAACCTTTGCGTTTTTCCCCAAATTGGGCATCTGCGGGGCATTGGCTGGTTGAGCAAACGAAACAGTTGCAAGAATCACGGTAAGAACAACAGCAATCCCGGTTGACTTCATGATGTTAATCCCTTGTTAATTTCCTGTATGTAATTCTGTGAGGCCTGTCGGCGCTGGTACCTAAACGACGATGACGATCCTCTTCATATTGCGAGTAGTTACCTTCGAACCAGATTACATTCGAGTCTCCTTCGAAGGCAAGAATATGGGTTGCAATTCTGTCAAGAAACCAGCGGTCGTGACTAATGACAACCGCACACCCTGCAAAATCCAGCAGTGCTTCTTCCAGGGCGCGCAAAGTGTTCACATCCAAATCGTTGGTTGGCTCGTCCAAAAGCAAAACGTTAGCCCCTTCCTTCAGCATTTTGGCAAGATGCACCCTGTTCCGTTCACCGCCTGAGATTTGTCCTACCGGCTTCTGCTGATCAGAACCGCTAAAGTTAAAGCGTGCAACGTAGGCACGGGACGGCATTTCGCGTTTCCCAAGCGTTAACACATCAAGTCCGCCTGAAATCTCTTCCCAAATTGTTTTCTTGGGATCCAGCGGACGGTTCTGATCGATATATCCCAGAACAACGGTATCACCAATTGTAAAGGTTCCGGAATCCGGTTCCAGCTGCTTAGTGATCATTTTAAACAGTGTGGTTTTGCCGGCACCATTCGGTCCTACAATACCAATAATACCGCCTGGAGGCAGTGAAAACGAAAGGTTTTCGTAAAGGATTTTATCACCAAAGGATTTGCTTATTCCGTTTGCTTCTATAACAACATCACCAAGACGAGGTCCGGGCGGAATAAAAATCTCACGTTCTTCGCTGCGTTTAACGGTTTCTTCGGATAAGAGCTTTTCATAGGCGCCTATTCTTGCCTTACTTTTTGCATGACGTCCCTTTGGGTTAAGCCTTACCCATTCCAGCTCTTCCTTAAGAGCTTTTTGACGTTTGCTTTCTTGCTTTTCTTCAAGTTCGAGTCGCTTTTGTTTTTGTTCCAGCCACGACGTATAGTTTCCTTCGAACGGGATGCCATGTCCGTTATCCAGCTCCAGGATCCACCCTGCCACGTTATCCAGGAAGTATCTATCGTGAGTTACGGCAATAACTGTACCTTCGTAGTTATGCAGGTGTTGTTCCAGCCAGGCCACGCTTTCTGCATCCAGATGGTTTGTGGGTTCGTCAAGAAGCAGTACGTCTGGCTTTTGTAACAGGAGTCGAACCAAGGCTACGCGCCGCCGCTCACCGCCAGAGATAACAGCGATCTTGGCATCGGGTGGCGGACACCGCAGAGCATCCATTGCCATTTCCAGTTTCGAGTCGATGTCCCACGCATCCAAGGCTTCGATTTTTTCCTGTAGTTTCCCCTGTTTTTCAAGGAGTACGTCAAAATCAGCATCCGGGTCTGCGAACTGCTCGCTAATGGCATTGTATTCGCGCAACAGATTCACCGTTTCGGCAGCACCCTCTTCAACAATTTCGCGAACTGTTTTGTTGGCATCAAGTTCCGGTTCCTGTGGCAAGTAACCAAATGTAACATCCTTATTCTTGGTGATTTCACCAAGATAATCTTCGTCTAATCCGGCAATTATTTTGAGTAGTGTTGATTTCCCGGCGCCATTTAAACCCAGAACACCGATTTTTGCACCATAGAAAAAACTCAGATAAATATCGCGCAGCACCTGGCGGTTCGGTTTATAAACCTTGCCAACGCCAACCATGCTAAAGATGATTTTTTGGGGATCTGTAACTGACATAGAAGTCAAACTTACCACACCAACACGATAGTGCTATGCAAACACACCCTTGGCGTACTCTGTGGAGCCATAAACACGAGCGCTGGATGGCAATTACTACAGTTATTGTCTGTATAGCCGTTATTGCCATTGCCTCGAGGTATCTTCAGGTTGTAGAGCAAAGGCAGGGCGTTGTTCTTCCGGACCCGATACACCAAATGGTGGGTCCGTACAACCTAACCTGGCCTACATTTATCGTCTTGTATGGATCGCTTATTACGGCATTTATCTGGTTGCGCAAGCACCCCAATCTAATGCTGCGAGGTTTGCGTGCCTACTCTATCCTGCTGAGCTTACGGTTACTTGGTATGTATCTGCTGGCATTGAACGCCCCGCCTTCAATGATTCCTCTGAACGATCCGATTGTCCAGGCCGTAGCGTCGGATACCGGGGCAACGCTGACCAAGGATTTATTTTTCTCCGGTCATACCAGTGTAATGTTCATGGCTGCTCTGGTAATGCCGTCACTGTGGAAGCGTAGGGTTTTCCTGGTATTGGGGACACTTGTTGGTGTGGCCGTAGTACTGCAGCATGTTCATTACACGGTAGATGTAATGGTTGCACCAATGGCTGCAATTACCGCCGTTATGCTGGCAGGTAAAACAACACGATCGTAACCAACGGCTGCGGTCACCTGAAATCCGTACCTGCCCGCTGGCTGTTGTAGTTTTGCAGCGTATGAATACAGATACACTCACACCAAACGATACAGTTGTTGCAGGCCAGACAAAGCCTCTTACCAGCACAAACACCCTAAAGGTGTTTATCGAAACCTATGGTTGCCAGATGAATGTTGCCGATAGCGAAATAGTTATGGGTATTCTTGCTGCCGACGGGTATTCCATGACTGATACAATTGACGATGCTAACGTGATCCTTGTAAATACCTGTGCCGTACGCGACAATGCAGAGCGCAGAATACATGAGCGCCTGGGACACCTGCAATTTCACAAAAAGCAACGCGACAATGTTGTGATTGGTCTGTTGGGCTGCATGGCAGAACGACTGAGATCCAGACTCCTTGAAACCGAACTCGTTGACATTGTTGTTGGCCCGGATGAATTCCGCAAAGTCCCGGAATTGGTGCGGCATGCACTTACCGGCGAAAAAGGAATTGCTGTACGCCTGTCAAAAGTTGAAACCTACGACAACATCGAGCCACTGCGCACCGACGGTATTTCGGCATGGATCAGTATTATGCGTGGCTGCGATAAGTTCTGTACATTTTGTGTGGTGCCATTTACGCGCGGCCGCGAGAGGTCTCGCACGCTACCACTCATTACCGATGAACTGAAGCGCCTTGCCGACCGCGGGTTTAAAGAAGTGACTCTCCTAGGACAAAACGTAAACTCGTATCGTGACGAAAAGACGGGTGCAGACTTTGCCGATCTTCTGCATGCATGTGCAGTTGCGGTGCCCGGCATGCGCATCCGGTACACTACCAGTCATCCGCAGGATATGACGGATAGTGTTATCCAGGCAATGGCTGCACATGATAATATTTGCAAGTATATCCACCTGCCTGTTCAGAGCGGCTCGAACCGAATACTGGAGCTGATGAACCGCACATATTCCATTGACACCTACATGCGGCGCATTGAAACAATTAGGAAACTCATTCCCGAATGCGCACTATCTACCGATATCATTGCGGGATTTTGTACCGAGACCGAGCAGGATCATCAGGATACACTCGAGATTATGCGCACCGTACGCTACGATGGCGCATACATGTTTGCCTACTCGCCAAGAGAAAACACAAAGGCCTGGAAGATGGGCGATGACGTACCTAACGATGTAAAAAGCAGACGCCTCACCGAAATCATTGACCTGCAGAACAGTATCTCGCGCGAGATTAACCAGGGTGAAATCGGACGCATCCACGATGTACTGGTTGAAGGTCCTTCCAAGCGCAATGCCACTGAGTGGAAGGGCAGGTCCGACACAAACAAAACCGTGATCTTCCCTCATAGCGATCAGGCAGACTACGATGTTGGAAGCATTGTAAGAGTACAGATCGAGCGAAGCAATAGCGCAACCTTGTTTGGCACCCGGGTACCCAAAGCCTGACCCCTTTCCCTGTTATGATAAATTGTTTTGGCATAGTGATTCAACCGTGGAGATACTTTTATTGGTGTAAAACAGAATCGTTGTTGCTGTTAAGCAGTATCAGCCGAACACTTTGCCTTACTCCCGTTGTGCTTGTGCTCGTGGCGTCTGCTTCTCTGAGCGCCACCCCCATCACTGTTAGCAACATCCTTACCCTAAACGTAAACTCCGATAACGCTGTCACCCAGGTATGTTACGACAGTACAAGAAAACGCATTTATGTGGTAGGGGGCTTTGGTCACACACTTAACGTTGGTGCGCTGTCCGCAACCTCTCGTGGTGATCTTGACGGTTATGTACTGGCTCTCACGGACCGGCTTGAGCCGCTATGGCTTGTTCAGTTTGGCGGGAGTGCGCGTGATGAAGCCACCTGTGCCGTTACTGTTGGTGAACGGGGAATTGTTGTAGGGGGCTATTGCGGCAGCAATGCGGCAAACCTCCCATTTTATACCATCGGCTCGGTAACGTATTCCGGGCGCGGCAATGCCGATGCTGTTCTCATGCTTGTTGACACATCCGGACACATCGTCTGGTCCCGTAATGATGGCGGTGAATCGTCTGACAATGTAACCGGAGTTACAACTCTTGCCGACGGCTCTATTATCGCAACCGGAAAGTTCCTGGGCACAACCCGGATAGACTCAAATGTTTTTCATGCATCTTCCGGTCTGCAACATGCCTACACGCAGAAACTAACACCCAACGGAATTCAGACGTGGGCACACAGCATCATTTCATCAACTACCACTAACCGGGGTAGTGCAGAATTTGTCGGAGTAACCCAGGGCAACGCCTCAGCCATATACCTGCCGTTACGATATAGCGGGAGTGTTGAGTGGTTCGGTGCGATGATTTCTGACGGGGATTTAACTGATTACCAACAACATGTTTTGGTACTTGACCCTGACGGAAAGCCCCTTCCCGAAATCCTTCTCAGTGGCTGTAATATCGGCAGTTCTGTATGGGATTACCACTCGCATTCTGGCAGGAATGTTTGGCAGGAGCAAGCAGAACTCTGTGGCGACTTTGTGCCACCTGCGGTTTATACATTGAGTATTTCCGACACGGTTAAAGCCAAAATTGGTCATGGTACTTTACATATCAACGCCGTACAGGAACAGTTTGGCCGCGTATTATACGTTGGTTCAGTTGCGGGTGGGATTGTGTTAAATACTCCTGGTAACACCACATACGCACCAACGGTAGGTGCTACTGCAGCTATCTGTATCCTGGCAGATTACAACGGTCTCCCAACCGGATTTATCGGAATAGAAGCCTCGGAAGACGCGCAGGCCTTGGACGCTGTTGTAACGCAGCCGGGATTTGTGGTTGCTATACAGGCTGGCGGCAAATTAGCAGGGTATCCGGAAGCCGGTATGCTAACGCATGACCACCGTATAATAGCTACAGTTTCTACTACATCCGGAATTGAGTCAGCTCCCACGGTTGCCCTCCCAGGGAATCATCACGATGACCTATACTGCGGTGAACCCGCCCAGTTCTTCCGGCTCACCGGCGAATACGTTTTATCGTCAACTCTTGCAGAAGCAGCCAGCAGTTTAGTTCCGGGTTTATACGTGGTGCGTTGTCGCCACGGTCTATTTTTGCGTTATGCCAGTGCACAGCACCTCTATAAAATCGTATCCACTGCTACATCGTGGTAAGGTACGCGACGTTTATCAGGCACAAGACAATTTACTGCTTGTTGCTACCGACAGGATAAGTGCGTTCGACGTTATTATGTCGGAGCCCATTCCCGGCAAAGGCAACATATTAACGTCTATTAGCACCTTTTGGTTTAACTACCTGCGTGACGTTGTCCCGAATCACTTTATAAGCACAGACCTCCGGTTACTAAACCTGACCGATGAGGAGTTTACCCAGCTCAATGGTCGTACAATGATTGTTAAGCGTACGCAGCCAATCCTGCTTGAATGTGTTGTGCGGGGCTACATTTCCGGAGGTGGTTGGAAGGAATACAGGACTACCGGATCGGTATGCGGGATACAATTGCCGGATAACCTTGTTGAAAGTGACAAGCTGCCGGAGCCGATTTTTACGCCAACAACCAAGGCAGCCGTTGGCCATGATGAAAGTGTTACGTTCACCGAAGCTGCACAAATTGTTGGACGTAGCGTCGCAGATACAATCCGAACACTTAGTCTTGAGTTATACAGACGTGGTGCAGAGTATGCTTCTATGAAGGGACTCATCCTTGCTGATACCAAGTTTGAATTCGGGGTTGACTCGACGGGTGATATTATCCTTATTGACGAAGTACTTACTCCTGACTCTTCCAGGTATTGGCTTTCATCCGAATATCAGCCCGGCAAAGCACAGCACAATTTTGACAAACAGATCCTCCGCGATTATCTGGAAGAGATACAGTGGAACAAACAGCCTCCGCCCCCCTTGCTCCCGGCAGAAATCATTGAGGGAACCAGACAACGATATTTGGAAGCACAACGAATGCTAACAGGACAGTGATGCCAACACCATATTTATATGAAGGTAACGATGACGGTTTACAGCGGACAGTAAGCGACATGATTGACTGGGGGTTGTTTCTGGCCGTAATTGCTGTTTTGGGGCTGGGCTTGATATCAATTTACAGTTCAGTGTTCACGTCGGATCCGGGTATTTTTCGAAATCAGGTTATTTATGCCTTTGTTGGATTGGCTTCCGGAACTATTGCTTTTTTTATTCGAGAGCGATGGATAAAGGGGCTTGCATTCCCGATATATATCCTGTCGGTACTTCTTCTGATTGCCGTACTCACACCGTTAGGCCATGAAGTAAACGGTCAGCGATGTTGGATTAAGCTCGGGTCGTTCACGTTTCAGCCGTCGGAGTTTGCCAAGGTCGCCACGATATTTGCGATGGCACGTGTAGCTACCCGCAAGGGATTTAGCATATCAACACTTCGGGATTTTGCCACAATCGTATCGTTAATCCTTCCGCCATTAGCGCTTATCATGTTGCAGCCCGACACCGGGTCAGCTACCGTTTTTTTTGCAATTCTGATGGGAGTACTGTTATGGGTTGGTGCTGACCTTTTCATACTCTACGTTTTAACATGTATTCCATTTATCGGTGTTGCCGCTCTGTACAGTACCTTATTCGACAATATTTGGTGGTTTGCCGGAATAGCTGCTGCTGTGTGTGGCGGAGTGTTTTTCTTTAGAAAAGGTGTTATACCAAAAGTAATTGCCATCCTGCTTTTGATTGGCATTGGTTTGTCAGTCGAACCTGTATTTGATAAGCTGGAAACATACCAGCAGAACCGCCTGATTACTCTGTTCGAACCGGAACGTAATCCGCGTGGAGAGGGATACCACGTTATTCAGAGCATGCTTGCTGTTGGGTCCGGTGGGCTATCGGGCAAGGGTTTTTTAAAGGGTACGCAAACGCAGCTTCGCTACATACCGGAGCAATGGACTGACTTTATCTTCTGTGTCCCCACTGAGGAATTTGGTTTTATTGGTGGTGTACTGGTGATAGCATTGCTGGCATCAATCATCCTGCGGTCATTTAATATAGCAGGCAGTGTACGCACTCAGTTTGCATCGGTGATTGCAGTAGGGTTTGGTACTATGTTGTTATACCACACCCTGATTAACATTGGTATGGCAATTGGAATTGTACCTGTTATGGGAATTCCACTGCCGTTTTTAAGTGCCGGCGGTACGTCACTGATCATCAACCTCACCGTGGTAGGCTTACTGATGAATTTTTACAAAACACGGAAACGCCGCCGGGCAGGTGCCGCTGCGTGATGCCAGCACAATGGATGTAACCAGCACTACGATTTACGTCACCAGTGGTGATATTAATGGAATTGGTTTACGGTGTCTGTACGAAACACTGCGAAACCATCCGCAATTAGCCGACAACCTGAGACTTGTAATCAACCCTGATGTGTTACGGCAGGCGTGCGAGCAATACAACATCAGCTTTTCTGTCCCTGTAGTACCTGTTAAAGCAACTTGCATTCTGCAACCTGGTACCGAGCACGACGATGCATCGGCACATGCTGCCGATTCGCTTAAAGTAGCGGTGGACATGGTAATGGCCAACCGGTGCTCCAGTCTAGTAACACTACCTATTAACAAGCATGCGCTTAATAACATCGGATGGGATTTCCCCGGTCAGACGGAATACCTTGCCGCACAAAGCGGTGGCAAACCGCTGATGATTATGGCATACGAAGACCTTGTTGTTGCGCTTGCAACGATCCATGAGCCCCTGTCCATAGTACCAAAACTGATTACTGCTGACCTGCTACTGTCAACACTTCAAAAGTTTAATAATTTCCTGTGCAACGATCTGGGAATCAGCATGCCGCGAATTGCCGTCCTTGGCCTGAACCCTCATGCGGGTGAATCCGGAAAAATGGGTACTGAGGAAGCCGCCATAATCAGACCTGCAATTGAGCAGGCTGGTTTACTGGGCATACGTGCAGAGGGTCCATTCCCGGCCGACGGTTTCTTCGGATTCAACACTTTTAAGCATTATAACGGCGTACTGGCAATGTACCACGACCAGGGCCTGATTCCCTTGAAACTATATTCGAAAGGGGCCGGCGTTAACGTGACCGCAGGCCTTCCGCTTGTTCGCACCTCACCCGATCATGGCACTGCATATAATGCCGTGAACAGCAAAAACATCGAGTACGAAAGCACAGCGAATGCTATCAGAATGTGCAAACAAATTATAGAACGCCGAAACAGTTTACGCAACCGTTAGCGCGGAGACACGGAACTATTATCAAAGTTGAAGGGGGCTATATGCACACCGGTAGTCCGGATTTTTCTTAGCGGATAGTCTTCGAGAGCTGGTATGTTTACCAGTGTCGTTGTCAGCCATACAACAACATCTTCTCCGCGAAGGCGCTGGTTGTTTGACGCGTAAATAGAAACACCTGCCGGTTGCACATTTTGATTGGGGAATGGCCCAGCTGCTAGCATTTCTTCAGGATGATAGCGAGTTACCCAAAGACTATGTCGTAGGAAGTCAGCTCTGCTTCGAAGCGGATGACCTGTTGTTAGCAGCGGAACACTGTAGGTTTTAGGTGTAATCGAATAGCCAGGGGTACCGCCTAGTGCGTTTCGCGAATTTGCTGCCCAAACAATCCACGAGCGGTTGCGTTCGGCACTTATCTCGCTCTGAGCCTCCTTTTCGAAGAGCCACTCATAATTATCATACTGCATCGCAGCGCCATACTTGTTTATGAAATCAGGAGCTGATGTAATTTCAAATTCGCTGACACGGTTACGTGGTCCGTCAACATCAAGGTCAAGCCGGAAGCAGTAAAACTGCTGCCATACAGGCAACAACAAGTTCGGGCCTGTAAGAGTCCCAAGCGATTGGCCAAACTCACGATTTAATGATCCCGAAGTGTCGATCACCGACCTTACCTCAGAAAGTCCGGTACTTCCTGCTTCAATATCAATCGAACCATCTGAATGAAATTTGTAGGTAAATACGTAATCACAGTTCCTGACGGTAGAAATACTTGTAATATTTAGAGTTTTATTCGGGTACGACATTTTATTTCCGCTACGAGAATCGGTATGCCTCCACAACACTCCCTCATCAGTTTCATAAACTGCAATTGCGTCTGGTATCTCTACCGGCTTACCATCCTGAAGGATGACAGCAGAAAGTGTTTTTGAGTTTTGAGGAACGTCATATCCTGGTGTTAGCTGCGAAACATTGGCACCCAGTCCGTACTCGCCAACGGCAAGCGTATATCTGGCATTCCAGTGAAGCGCAGTATCGCCATAGGTGGTTACAACTTCGGAAAGACTAAGCCTGTGTGCAACACTGTTTAATTCACCATTACGCATAAAACTTGCCGAGTAAATTACTAATCCCTCTGAACTATGAATCAGTGCTGAAAGTTTCCAGCCATTCCATTGAATAGTATTACCGCTAACAGCTATTGAGGAAGGGGGCTTTATAAATTTTAATAATTTGCTTTTTCTGCTCTTTATGTTTTCAGGGATCCACCTGCTTGAGCCGGACTGTTCAGGAATAGGACCAAGCTCGCGATCATAAAACTCAACAAGGCGGTGCCCATCGAGATTTACAACGCATACAAGCCCTTCCACGGGCCGACCGTATATGGAGCTCCCCTCCGCGGGACGCATGTAGGTGTACACGCGTACAATTCTGAACGGCATTGTGGATACCGGGATACCACTTGCCACACATTCTAACACCACGTCGTCCGGGGTCAGTCCCCGGCGTGTGAGTCCTTGCAGCCATCCCGACGTGTTTCGTACAATAGCCTCAGCGCTGTCGCAGTCGGAATCAGTTAGTACGGGTTGTACAACACCAATACGACGCCATTCAACCACAGCGCCCGTTTTCGCATCTGAAAATACCTCATGAATCAGGTGTGAAGTGCGATCGCGGAGAATTGTCTGCGTCCTTGCAACAGTACTTTCTTCTCCGCTGAGTGCCTTATCAGCGTCGGCCGGACCGACCGATATAATCTGGTATTCCTTCGGACATCTCGCGTCGGCCGTGATTACAGTAATAATCCGTTGTATTTCTTTTACAGTCGGTTGGTGGAAGGTCTGTGAGTAAGAAGCGAACGGGTAAACGCCAGCGATAGCAAGAAGCGTAAGTTTTATTGCGACACGTCTGAAAAATGTTTGCACAACACATACCTGTACCTGGCGCGTTAAAAGTGGCATGGCTCAGTCATTCAGTAGATACATATTAAATTTATGCAAGCAGGTTTCTGCACAAATTTATCACTCAAGAGCGGATCTACTTTTTAAGAAGAAACGACAGCGTCAGCCCAAGCCCCTTACCGTCGTATGAATTGAGTACGGTGCTGTGGTGATACCAGCGTGTACACCCCGGGTGGCAGATCCATGAGGGAGAATTTTAGTTCTGGGGTATCGGGCAGCAGTGTGCGTACCACCTGACCAAGAATATCAACAACGTGATAAACTGTTCCGGGTTCCATGCCACGCACAGTGATAGCATCATCGGCAGGGTTGGGATAGATGGATAGGGGGCTTGGGTTCTGTCCACAGCAAATTCTCACCGCAAGATAACTTTACAGTACTTGTTTCCTTGAACAATAAAGTATATCCCGGGACTGTAATTATGTAAGCTTACCACGGCACCCGACTCAGAAGGCACAATAACATTTAAGGTTTGACCTATTATGTCTAGAACTGAAATTATGGCTTTCGTATCTACCTCATCTATTGAAAATGTACGGTATGAGATTTCTTTCAATTTTAATTTGGTAGGGTTATGACTTAATTCGTCTGATTTTGATTCAGCTGTACTGTTGGGGTCTAGCCTTCCGGCATAAATTATTTCGTTGTTTCCAGCTATCAGAACATAGCCATCTGATGTAGTGGTGATCCGCCTAACTTTTGAAGGTGGGGCTTGGCCGACATTGTGCCATGTTTCTCCACGATTATGTGAGATGATTACCGAGTTACTGTCAGTAATCACAATTACAGCACCAGAATTAACCGCTATATTGATAGGAACCCCCAGCTCATACCCACTTGCCGGACTAAGTCCTGCAACTGCCTGCCATGACAATCCAGCATCTGTCGTAAACCATACTATTGGTGACGTCTTACTCGGATTAGGAATTGTTGCATCAGAATTCGTCTCCGCTAACAGAACGAAGGTAGAGTCCCCCACATAAAGCAGTTTCTGTGGTGAAAATTTATGATTCCACCATGCATTAGGATGAGCGTCCGGCAACTCAATAGGCATTGATTCAGATGTTTCCCAGTTATCGCTGGTTCTCGATAATATCGGACGGGACAGAGCAGGTGTTACAACAGCCTCATCATCATTTTCGATACCTACGTGGATACCACTGTGAGAGTTCATCATTGCGAGAACACCCGAGTGCAGAAAGTCCCTGTACGGTAACAGATGTAAAGAAAAATTGGTACCATTATTTGTACTTACAAAAACACCGGCCTGGGAGAAACAGAGAGCGGGTTGCCAAATATAGTCACCAATACGAGTAGTAAGATTTTCCAGACCTGGTAACGTACAATAGCGTTCCTTTATAACATCGCTAAAAGTCCACGTGGCACCTCCGTCGTCTGAATAACTCTGCGGACCTGGTGTGTACATAATACGTTGGTGGTTCAGTATCGCTGTTGGTGTCGACTGAATAAGCATCCAATTACACCAGCAGGCTTCAGTTCGCCGCCAGGTTAAACCGCCATCAGTTGTGTATAACAGAGCGGTGGTTATTGAATCTACTTGTTCATCTTGAGAGTTGAGTACAAACACTAGAATATGTTGTCTGTTATCTGCAGAAAGTTCACGTACATAGCAATTTCTGAACCCTTCTGGCAATGGGATGGACGCCCATGACAACTGAGCCTGTAGAGGTCTTAAACAGAACACAAGTAGTATAGATATTATAGCATATAAATACTTTTTCATTGCTCTGCTCCTCGAGGTACTGTTATTAACTCATTTGAACAGCAACACCACGCTTCGATTGGCATTTCTACGATTTTACACCCACTCTGATCGAACAACGTCAGACGATCAATAATTTGATAAGGCCTATGTGTACCCAAACGAGTGCAAGGTATCGTGTATAGTAGCCCAGGTTCTAATTTGGGAGATGCAATTGCTGACCTATTCCCTGTGTTTTTATTTATTCCAGTTTGCTGCTCTGTAATTCCTCCTTTTACCTGCCTGTTTTCAAGTTCCCATCCTGCTACACATCCGGATGACTCAGCTGTACTGTTATTCCTATCCAAAACAATGTTAACACCACAGCAAAACCCAGTAGTTGCACTACCTTGACTACATGCACTTTTAGAGCACCCTTTTACGGAAATGCTGTAATTACAACCACAGCTCACAGAGCATTTATAATCATGAACAACATAATCAGCCGACCTTTTAGGATCGATGCCGGGATGGTTTTTCCACGAAACAACACGAAAAATTATAAGTTTTATCGTGTGTACTTTGCTATCCCTTTGGATGCATATAATATTATTTTCAAAGCGAAGCCGATACGGAAACTCAGACATACCAATAGGATTAAGTTCCCATTGGTATTTGCCATACACCATATACGCTCCATAACGCATTTTGCCAGCAAGATGTACTTTTTCTATAGGAGGAAACAGAAGCGTTTCTGTCTTAGTGGGTGAATTAATACCATCAATTTCTAAAGATATGTACAGCTGATTTGTATACCCAAGTTCCTCATGTGCTTTAAGCCACCTTAGATCCGCATTTGTATGAAGGTACCATCGATAGCAACAACTTGAACCTGGAGCTTTGTCTTCGTTATAATAAGATTGTGAACATGAAGCATCCGGGGCAGGTTCAACAACAATATTGAAATTATCTCTTTTGAATGGTGAATCCTCAATCAGGGACTCTGTACCATTAATAGAGATCGTACGTTCCAAGTCAATCCCTGACCCACTAAAGAAAACCTTTGCCGGTAATAGCCCACCCTCTATTCCACTGCCATTCATCGCTTACACTCCAACAACATCAAGAGCGAACATGCCCCATCCGGGAGGTCCTGGACTTGTGTTGTTATCAATGGTGCGAATACCAAAACTGTAGCGGCCGGAGCTGTATAAGACAAGGCGTAGAAGGACTAATCCGGTATATGTATCGCCTGTCCAGTGAATTACCGGGATTGTCCCTTGCATATCTCCCCGTGTAGCTGCATTATCCAGCATGCTTAGTTCTATGTCCACCACGGCATGGGGTGAACCTTGAATTGTTAAGGGGATAATGTTGGTCCATTCTACACCTGCTCGTACAAAAATCGTGTTGCGCAATGGTGGCGGTGTTGTTGTTGAGGTATTGCTGGTCTGATTTCGGAAATTCCAGCTCTGTGCATCAAACTGTTGCTGCATCTGATCAGCCCCGTTGCTAATCACTGTGACTTCACCGTTAACACTTACAGGGGTAGGCAACCACGTAGATGGTACTGTCGGCTCGCGGTATGTTGAGCTTAATGCCCATTGCCCCACCTGTGATGGACCGGCAACTGAAAGTTCTGCATAGCTGATCACACTGAGTGGATCTACTGGGAAGGACTGCAGAAGTGAGTTCCAGTTGCGTATATCACGGCTATTGTTACATCCGCATCCCATAATTCCTACGGATTAGATGTTTTGTTAATAATTATGTCATAACTAGTTCAACGTCACCAAAATAATAAGAATTTCCAGAAATGCAACTTATGTAACCAAAATGTTTCCCACTGCCTGTGCATGACCTCCTTTCCGTGAGCCCAAGCCCCTTACCGTCGGATGAATTGTATGCGGTGTAGTGGTGACACCAGCGTGTACACACCGGGTGGCAGGTCCATGAGGGAGAATTTTAGTTCTGAAGCATCGGGCAGCAGTGTGCGTACCACCTGACCAAGAATATCAACAACGTGATAAGCAGTTCCGGGTTCCATGCCACGCACAGTGATAGCATCATCGGCAGGGTTGGGATAGATGGATAGGGGGCTTGGGTTGTCGTGGGTTGTAGCTTCATTGACATCTGAAACACCACCGGTAGTTGTATAGTAGATGGTACCGGGGCGTAATAAAAAGACAATGTTGTTAGTGAACGGTACAATGTAGGAGTCTAAAGCTGGGACTGGCACAGGCGGGCTAACTACTGTCCACGATAGACCGCTATTAGTAGTGCGGTATAATCTGTTCCCCGGACTGACAGCGTAACCAATGGCACCTTTCTCCGGAAAATATAAATCTTGTATGTAATTAAGAGTATTAAAGAACTCTACCGGGACCCACGATACGCCATTATCAGTTGAGCGCCACATGTGCCACTTACCCGGTACATTGATGCTTTCCTGTCTGCCGGCAAGTATCAGCGTACTGTCCTCTGCATAGGCAAGGGATGAGTATATAATCAGGGGCAATCCTGTATTTTCTATCTCCGTCATCGTTTTCCAGTTATCATCTGTCTTGTATATTCTTGTAAAGTCGTTATAGATGTCCTCGCTATACTTACTAATTGCAAGTATGCCTTCTGTTTTCGTACGCATTGCAAGGCTACGACTGACGGATTTACTATCTAATGCAACCAGGGAAAATGATGCACCGCGGTCAGTACTAATATTTATTGCATCTTTACCGCTTTCTCCATTATCACCTGTTAACCATAAGTACTCCTCATCAATATCCTGTATTTTGTCGAACACTAAGTGCATTGGTGCAGGTTTCCACGGATTACCGTATCCCCGCGTTCTATGCGGTGCCCAATTCATTTTCCGGTACCATGTATCATCACCTAGGTACCATATACTCTGTGGGAAATTCGAATCCTCACCACACCATACTTCAGTGGTGGTCCAGTCAGCCCCACCGTTGGTCGTGTATAAAACACAATAAGGAACATCATTCCCTCCATACGGTTCAGTGCGCGCAATAACCACCATTTCCATTAAACTTTTCGCCGCTATTCCACCTAAGATATAGTTCCGGTACTCTTCCGGCAGGTCAATCCTCCTCCACACATCCTGTCCATGTAGGTTGTGCGATAGTGTGACCAGGCTAATTACAAGTATTGGTACGAAGAGAAGGTGTTTGTGTCGCATCATTGGAAATCATTAGTTTGTTCTTTAGTTGGGGGATTGCATATACACTGGATTTTTATTGGAATCTCTTCCAATACTCTTGCACAGCGATCATACAATTCTAATATATCTTCATAATCATTACCACCCGAAAAGCAAGTGAAGCAGTGAAGCACTGAACTTGGTAATGAGGGATTTAATATACGCTCATACGGCGGATCGTCCTCCTGTTCCATCATCAATTCCCCCCCACTTAGGCCTGCTTTCTGTAGCTTCCAGCCACCAACGCACCCTACATCATTATTTCCACCTGAATTTTCTAAATGGATACACGTTTTGCAACAGATTCTCGGATCACCAAAAGCTGGACCAGATTGAGAAGAGCACCGAGTGTGACTCGACGTGATCTTGATTTTATAGGAACAAGGCTTGCATGACAGAACAAAGTCTGTATATCCCATATACTTCTGTTCAACTTCATACGGTGAATAGATTTCGAATGCATCAGAGTTTTTAATGTAGGCATGAATACGAACTCTATGCACTTCCCCATCCATTGGAATACATACTTGTGGAGGTCTGTGGTACTTATATCTAAAATTATCACGATTGGGTTTAAGTTTAACCCACTCTGTTGTGGCGACTGAAACCAATGCACCGTACCTAGTTTTACCACCAAGTTTTTCGTTACCAGTGTACCCGGGAGCAAGAAGAGTCATGTATTCTTTAGTGTCGGGTAGTCCCGGTGCATTGACTCCATCAAGCTCAAGGAAAAAATAAAACTGCACACTTTTCCCTTTTTCGTTCGGGTTTCGTAAGCCCTCCAACGTTGACTTTGTATAGATATCCAAGCTATATATAGCAACAGCGTTTCAATTTGTCTTCTACATTTCTGTAGTCTTGATCACAAGTTACGCTTTCGTGAAGCTCAAAATAGAAAAAGTTGTCTTTCACTTCTTGGGTATCAAAGAATTGTGAGATTGGCTCTCCGTTTAGTGTAATATTACGTTCCTGATCGGCTTCCGACCCACTAAAGAAAACCTTTGCCGGTAATAGCCCACCTTTTATTCTACTGCCATTCATCGCTTAGACTCCAACAACATCAAGAGCGAACATACCCCATCCGGGAGGTCCTGGACTTGTATTGTTATCAATGGTGCGAATACCA
>Ga0226835_1000552_pt1 | contig 37523 bp, 28 predicted proteins | sample LAC_MetaG_1_FD_163627 | JGI IMG/M metagenome (GOLD analysis project Ga0226835, IMG submission 163627) | Anaerobic ammonium oxidizing microbial communities from anammox membrane bioreactor (MBR) in UC Berkley, California, United States -... | ecosystem: Engineered > Bioreactor > Anaerobic >...
TGAGAGCGAACGTCAGGACCGCCGAGGCTGCTCGTAACGGTCTTGCCAGCGCCCTGAACGTCGCCTTCAAGGGCGGCTCGGTCACCGGTCTCCTGGTGGTCGGTCTCGGTCTCCTTGGCGTAGCGGGCTTCTATTTCGCCACCCGCAGTGTCGAGGCCCTGGTCGGTCTCGGCTTCGGAGCCAGTCTCATATCGGTCTTCGCCCGACTGGGTGGAGGCATTTACACCAAGGCCGCCGACGTCGGCGCCGACCTCGTCGGTAAAGTGGAAGCCGGCATCCCGGAAGACGACCCCCGCAATCCCGCCGTCATCGCCGACAACGTCGGGGACAATGTCGGCGACTGCGCCGGCATGGCTGCCGACCTCTTCGAGACTTACGCAGTCACCGCCATCGCTACCATGCTTCTCGCCCACCAGGTGTTCCACGAGCAAATCGATGCCGGGACAGCCGGTATGGTACTGTCCTATCCGCTGGTTCTCGGAGCCGTCTCCATAGTTACCTCGGTCATCGGCGCCTTGGCTGTGCGTGTCGGCAAGAGCAACAACATCATGGGTGCTCTCTACAAAGGTCTGATCGTGGCCGGGCTCCTTGCCGCCATCGGCTTCTGGTTCGTCACCGACATTATGATGGGCGGTCTCAGCATCCAGGGCGAGCCAATGCCTACCTGGAAGTTCTATGCGGCTTCCCTGGTCGGTCTGGCAGTCACGGCTCTGATCGTGTTCATCACCGAGTATTACACCTCCACCAGTTTCAGACCGGTCAAGCACATAGCCAAAGCTTCCGAGACCGGCCATGCCACCAACATCATCGCCGGGCTGGCTATCTCCATGGAGTCCACCGCTTACCCGGTGCTGGTGATCATCGCCGGTATCCTGACCTCGTACATTCTTTGCGGAGTGTTCGGAGTCTCCCTGGCAGCCATGTCCATGCTCAGCATGGCCGGCATCATCGTCGCCATCGACTCCTACGGTCCGATCACCGACAATGCCGGTGGTATCGCCGAGATGGCCGAGCTTCCCAAGGAAGTGCGGGAAGTGACCGATCCTCTCGATGCCGTGGGCAACACCACCAAAGCCGTCACCAAGGGCTACGCCATCGGCTCGGCCGGTCTTGCCGCCATCGTGCTCTTCAGCTCTTACACCCAGGAGCTCAATATCGCTATCCACAAAGCCGGCGGCACTGGCGACATCTCCTTCGATCTCTCCAACCCGTATGTACTCGCCGGACTCTTCCTGGGCGGTCTCATTCCCTTCCTCTTCTCGGCATTCGCCATGGAAGCGGTGGGTAAGACCGGCGGTATGGTGGTGGAAGAAGTGCGTCGCCAGTTCAAAGAGATCCCCGGGATCATGGAAGGCACCGGCAAGCCGGACTATGCCCGCTGTGTCGATATCGTTACTGGTGCTGCCATCAAGCAGATGGTCGCTCCGGCGCTTTTGCCGGTCCTGACTCCGGTGGTCATCGCCGCGCTTGGCTATTTCTGGCTTTCCCACGCACTGCCCGGTGAATACGCAGCAGCCAAGATCCTTGGCGGCGTGCTCGTGGGCAGCATCATCACCGGAATCTTCGTGGCGATTTCCATGACCTCCGGCGGAGGCGCCTGGGACAACGCCAAGAAATATATCGAAGACGGACACCATGGCGGCAAAGGATCCGAAGCCCACAAGGCAGCCGTCACCGGCGATACAGTAGGCGATCCTTACAAGGATACCGCCGGACCGGCGATTAACCCGATGATCAAGATCCTCAACATCGTCGCTCTGTTGCTGGTCGCTTACCTGATCAGATAGGCCGCCATGCAGATCCGCATCGCCAACCGCCAGGACGAGAAGAAGATTCGCGCTCTCGCCGAGGCGGTGGCCGGAGCCGCCGGCAGGGAATTCGACCTGCAGGGCGCGGACAACGACCTGTTCAATGTCGAAGCGAATTATTTCGGCAAGCAGGGGCTCTTTCTCGTAGCTGATCGAGATGGCGAGGTTGTCGCCGCCGGCGGTGCCCGGGCGAAGTCCGAGGATGTCCTCGAGATCAGCCGTTTCATCGCCGCCGAAGGCGAGAGCGAGCGGTCCGAGATTGAAGCGGAGATGCTCAGGGTGATAGTCGAGTTCGCACCGCGAATGCTCTATAGCGGTATCGAGTGTAGTGCGGACTTTCGCGACGATCTCCTGGAGAGCCGCGGGTTCGATCCAAAAGGCTACTTGAAAGTGACTCCGGATTTCTCAGTTGTTCAAGGACCGGCTGGAACGTAGGGGATGACCTCCACCCTGCCCTCCTCTTCTCCCCGGTTGATCAGTCTTCCGGGCAGAGCTTCGCGGAGCCTTTCCAGACCTTCCGGGGTGAGCCTGCGGCAGTAGGCGACTCCTATGGACTCGAGATTCTTCAACCTTGCCAGGCTTTCGGTGGCGTTGCCCTCGATCAAAGAATCCTCGAGGATGAGTGTCTCGATGGGTAGCGGGGGTAGCCTGCTCAGGAGCCGGTCATCGAGATTGGAATTACGAAGGGTGAGCTGCTTTATTTTGAGACCGGCCAGGGAGTCGATGGCGTCTTCGGTCAGGCAGTAGCCGGCTATCCTCAAGTCCACCAGACGAGGGAGCCTGGGGAGAAAACCCAGCTCGCCCCGGTATAGTTTTCGATCGCAGAAGATAAAGAGCCTCGTGAGATTCTTCAGGTCTCCCAGCGGCGTTGCGTCCCCAGGCTCCAGCTTATTGATGCTGATTTCGAGAATCGCGAGCTTCTCGAGCTTTCTCAGATGCGAAAGACCCTTTCCCGAAAAGGGCTCGTCTGCTCCTCTAAGGCAGAGCCAGGTGGGGGTTCCGACAGCGGCCACGGCTGCAAGACCGGCGTTGCTTATCGGGCAGTCCATCAGCCGAATCTTGTTCAGTGCCGAGCCAGCCGCAGCCTTGAAGCAGGTTCCTTCGATGGGCAGTCCTTCCAGCTGTATCTCGGTGAGACCGGTGCCCTCCAGGAGACTTTCGAGATCCCTGTCGCTCAGCCTCACCTCCTCATTGCCCTGTCTTTCTATCTGCTCTCCAAAGAGGATCTGGGTGCTGCTCATAGTTCCCGAGGAATTCTTGATCCAAAGGGTCTTCAAGTTCAATTGCTTGAGCCATTTGATACTCTTGTCCGTAATTGTCGGGTTGATCAGCCTGAGCTCTCTTATTTTGCCGGCTCTCCGATCGTTGACGAGACTCGCGATATCAGCATCACTGGTGGTCCTTTCCGATATCGCTACCTTTCCGGAATCTCCATAGACGAAAGCCGGCGAGAGATCCTCATTCTCGGGATCCTCGCTCAATAGAGCATAGGTGAGTCCCTTATCGGTTATGTGTTCCAGCATCCCGGGTGGGCGCATGAGAGATATGCCGATTGCGGTGGCTGTCATGAGCACGGTTATCGCGCCGATGGCATAGACAGCCCTGACCGGTCTTCTCCTGGTTGCCGGAGGTGGGGAAGCGATACTGCCGGAAGGCTCCGACTCTATCTCGAGACCGTTCGCCTGCTGCCCGGAAGTCTCGGCCTCGACGGGCAGGGCGGAGAGTCTCAGCCCGAGATCCACCATGGAAGCCGGCCTATTCTTGCGGTTCTTCGCCAGGCAGGCGACGACTATCTCCGATAGAGCTTCGCTGAGCTCGCTTCGACCGGCAATCTCTGCAAGGTCAGGAGGCTCGCTTCCGGCGTGCATGGCGATCAGATCGATGGCATTCTCCGCCTCGAAGGGAGGTCTGCCGGTCACCATCTCGTAGATGACGCACCCCACGGAATAGACTTCCGATTGCTCGTCGTAGCCGCGCCCCTGTGCCTGGTCAGGGCTCATATAGAGCGGCGTTCCGACCATCACCGGAGATTCGATGCCGGAATTGCCGCTTCTTTTCGTAAGGGCGATGCCGAAATCGACGATTCTGATGCCGGGCTCGGGACCGGCCAGATCGGCTACCATGATGTTCGCGGGCTTGATATCCCGGTGATAGACGTTGTGCTCGTGGGCGTAGGCGAGACCTGAGCAAACCGCCCTCGCCACTTGTACGGCCATGGGAATCGGCAGGGGTCCATGCCTGGAGAGATGGCACGCCAGAGTGGTGCCGCCGGCCAGCTCCATCACCATATAGGGGATGCCATCGCTGGTGGCGCTGAAGTCCAGAACCGGCACGATAGCTGGATGAGTCAGGGAAGCAAGCGTCTTCGACTCATTCTGAAATGCGATTGTCTTCTCCGGATCGTAGTCGGTGAGGAGTTTGACCGCGACAGGCTTTTTCAAGTTCTTGTCCCGGCAGGCATAGACCTGAGAAGAAGCACCCCTGCCGATCAGCTCATTGATCTCGTACCGCTCATGCGGAAAGCTTCCGTCGTCGAGCCTTTTAGGATCCGCTTCGCGATTCTGGCTGGCTTGATCGATGTCGCAATCACATATCGAGGAGCCGAATACCCATTGAGTGAACGATCCTGTCTGGGTCTTCTGTTTTCGCTTTCCGCATCGCTGGCACGTGACCACTGCCGTCCCCGCAGTCGGCCGATCGGCCTCTTGATCCTGGGATATCTGGCACTGGCAGCGAATGATCCACTGGGTAAGCGAGCCGGAAGCGTCATCACCGGTGGTTCCACCGCACTTCGGGCACTTTGCCATGAACCGCTCCTCAGGCTGGCGCGAAGCCGAAGAGGTTGCCTCCCCGCTCCATCATCATGTCGCAGGCCAGGTCGGATCTGGCGATCAACTCTTTCCAGTTGAGGGCATGCTGAGGAAAGCAAGCGATGCCTATGCTGGCCCTGAGTGGGACCTTGTGCTGTCTGTATTCGAAGCGGAAATACTCGTAGTTCTTCCTGATCTCCTCCGCCACCATGGTGGCGGCAGGACCGTGATATTCGGGCAAGATGATCACGAATTTCTCGGAGCCATACCTGCCGACTATGTCGATACCCTGCTCGACATATTTCGTCAGGGTCTCTCCTATGTTCTTGAGCAGCCCGTCCACAGCCATGACGCTGTACTGATTGCGGACATTGCTCAATTCATGGAAGCCGACTACCAGTATGGACAGGGGGCGGTCATACTTCTCCGCTCTGCGCACCTCGAGCTGGAGCTGGCGCATACTGAATTTGAAACTGTAGATCGACGGGATCTCGTCGTCGAAAAGATAGATGCGCTCCTGCTCCGGTGCCTTATCCGCCCTCTCGGCTATAGGCATGCTATAGAGCGTCCGCTGGGGAGGCGTCACGGCTTGCAGGCGCTGGGTCTTTCTCCCTTCCTGGCTGCGGACCTCACTGAGGCGCTGGTGAAATTTGTTGTCAGAGATGATATCGTCGGAGGGCATGGGGATACCGGGAAAAGCGCTTCTGCTCCCCATTTGTTCCCTCTGCCAGAGAAACCGAAACCGGGCAGCCCCGGCAGCTTCAGAAGAAGTAATCGGGTCCCAGGGAATAGAGACCGGCAAGGCTTGCTCTGTCCGATTCCGAGACGGACTTCGCCTGGAGCCCGCCCTGGCTGTCCGCCACTGCGGTCCGGCACATATACATGAGATCCTGCCGGTTGGGGCTGTGCGGAAGTCCGAGGACATGCCCGAGCTCATGGGCGGAGACTGCTTTCAGGAGCTGGCTGGCATCAGGACCCACGAGCTTCTCATTCATCTCCAGGCAGATGAAGACAACAGTGGCAGTCCCGGTTCCTGGTTGCGGCGGATAATAAGTCCAGCCGGCATAGCCGTGCAGGCGCCGGCAGAACAGGACGATCACATCGGCATCGTCGATGCTGTCTACAGTCCGGTAGTCGAGAATTTTCGCCTGCCTGGCGAAATTCCAGGCTGCCAGTCCCTGCTCGACTTCCTTTCTCATCTCATCACGGTAGAGGGAGCATGAGTCTGCCGACTCGAGGTATCCCGGTCTGGCGATTTCGCTCATCATCTCGTTTACAGCTGCCGGATCGAGCTCTCTGTCGGTATATTTCTCAGGGAGCATCTTGCCCGGGCTGATATAGATCTTGACCGGCATCCGCTCGGGACCCCAGCGCATCAGGCCGGGTGGCTTCAGATGCGGCTGCAGGCAGGAGTAGGGGCTGATTCTGTAACGGCTGAAGAGCTTCTGGGAGGCGATGATATGCCATTGATCAGTCGGTGAGGTCATGCAAACGGTCTGGGTCAGAGCCACTTTCGCCAGGTCTTCCCGGCCCAGATTCAGTTCGGTGAGACCCAGAAGGCATCGGGCCCTGGCATTGCGAGGCTGGTGTTCGACGGCGCTCTGGAGCGCCAAGCGTGCCTTTTTGTAGTCGGCTTTTTCGAAAAGCTCGTAGCCTCTGGTGTCATCGCCACTATTCTGCCCCGTGCATGACGAGAGAGCGAGACAGAGAAGCAGAAGCATGCAAGAGATAAGGCGAGGCATCGGGCTCAGAGAAAGCTCAGGATCAGCTTGAAATAGGACTCCAGATCTCGGCGCGAGATGCCGTCCGGATCCTGCTCTGTTCCTTCGTCGAAGCTGTCCGCAATGGCCTGGCGATTGTTGATCAGAAATGCGATGAAGGACTTCTCTCTTTCCGAGGTACCGGGGGATTCCAGAGCCGCCACCAGCTCATTGTGGTCGATGAATCCGTTGCCGTCGCGGTCGAGCTGATCGAAGGCTAGATAAGCATAGGTCTTGATCTCGCTGAACTGCTCTTTCATGTTGGCGCTGGCATATTGATTGAACCAGGCGTTGTCGGATCCGTCGTAATGAGACATCGGTGCTCCTCTTTCGAATCGGTCTTGACGCGAGCAAGCTCTTAACGGATTATACTGGTATCGAATGGCGAATGATTAACAGATTAGCCGGAAGCCGGGCGGGCATCTGAGAGGACGATTATGCATCGGCATGCCAGACACAACACTGCTTTCTTACTAATCGCATCTGTGCTTTTCCTGGGTGGATGCTCGTTGTTCGGCGGCAACAAGGAGGAGGCCTCCCGGGACGATCAGATTATCGGAGTGTCGGGAACCCCCGGTCTCACCGGACCGAATAGCTTCCGGGAAGCTCCCAAGTATCTGGACAACAAGAAATTCAACCGTCAGTCCGATTACAGGGTGACTTTGAATGCGCCCCCGACTGAAGGTCCAGGAGTTGGCGGGAAGGAGCAGAAATTCGTCAATGCCCCGGGGGGGATCAAGTATGCCGACATCGAGGAAGGTCGTTTTCTCAAGCCGTCCCGCAAGGGAACCATCATCTATGCTCATCTCACCGGTTTCTACGATGACGGCAGCAAGTTCTACAGCTCCCTGGACAAAGGCGTGCCGGTGAAGTTTCGCCTGGGCGAGAATCAGATAGCAACAGCCATCGAAGTGGGCATGTCCGGGATGAGAGTCGGCGGCACGCGAACGATCAAAGTGCCCAAGGCTCTGGCCAAAGGCAACCGCGGTGACGGTGAGCCCCTGCCTGCCGGTCGCAATCTGATCTACAAAGTCATGCTCCTGAGCGGCGGTCTCTGAGCACCGGCGAATAAGCATATAAGAGGTATAAATCAGCCGTCCTGTGGAATATGGGAATGGGCGGCTTTGCCAGAGCTGTCGCTGAGGCTGCCCTGTATAGACAACAATCGGTCGGCGACATTGCCTCCAGGCATGACAGCGTGAGAATTAATAATGGGCTGCCAAGTGGGTACCAAAAGTTCACAATTCGACCCTAGACTCATAGTGTCGCCATCAGACAGGGTCTTGGCTCTCCCTCCAGCCCGCCCCTTTAGGACCAAGACCCAACTTACTATGATTGCGTGCTCACTTTCAAAAGAGTCGAACGACGGTTCGACTTGAGGGCTTCTGTATGCGCATCCGAAAGCTCACCCATCACTGGAACGTTGCCATAGCAGCAACGCTCCTCTTCCTGTTTGTATTAGCACCGCGATCAGTTTTTTCGTACGAACTCAACAACTATAACCTCAACACCGCCACCGAACGCTGGGCCGAGGCCACGCACGATCCCGACATCGTCGATGCCGAGTCTCTTTCCAACCGTCAGGTGAACCAGCCTTTGCAGGGACAGCCCTTCGACTTCCAGACCAACGGTGCGATCACCCAGGGTGGAGCCGGGTCTGGCTCCGGTGGTGGTGGCGCTCTGCATACTTTCTCGCCTCAAGTCGAATCCCAGATGCGGACCGGGATTCAAGAGCAGGCAAGCGAAATGATCCAGGGACCTTTCTGGAATCATATGCCGCTGGGCGCCAATCACGCCCCCATCGACAACAGCAAGGGACCGAGAGGTCCCATCGCCCGTTATACGCAGCCGGTGATGGGTACCGTCACCAGTCAGAACCGTGTGCAGGCAGCCCTCCGTCAGAATGTGAAGAGCGCTGTCAATGGCTCCAGCGGTGTCCTGACCGCCGGTCAGGCCGGTACCGCCCTCACCACCGCCGCCCAGAAAGGCGGACATATGGACAGCAAGCCTGGTAGCGCCTTCGCCGGTGGGCAGGCCGGCATGCACGGCGGTGCCCAGGCGGCTGCCGACTCCCTGGCCGACGCGTTCGATCCGACATGGCTTGCCATGCTCGAACTGCAGATGGAGACTCTGATTAATGTCGCCAATGAGGCCTCGGGCTCCCCCGCCAGCGCCTACCAGCCGACAAAGACTCACCAGAACGCGGTCTGGTTCGTCCAGCGCATGTATGAGGCTGTCTATATCCCCATGGCAGTCCTCTTGCTCCTGCCAGGCGCCGTGCTCACCCAGATGAAAGGCTATGTCTCCTACGGTATTCTCGGCGGCTCCGACGAAGATTCGGTAAGCCCTTTCACAGGCATCCTGCGGGGCATGATCGCTGTCTTTCTCATTCCTGCTACCCAGGTGATCTTGAGCTATTGCATCGATGTGGGCAATTCTCTTACTTATGAAGTTTCGCGTTATGTCAACCCGATAACGATCTTCCTCTGGGCTGACGAGCAGGTTTTCAGAGCGCCGATTGAAAACGCCCGTAACGCCGTCATGAACCCCTCGATATTCCCTGTCCTCGGTAAGCTCTCCCAGGGTGCCGAGCAACTGTCCGGGGTGGAGGCCCAGTCCACCGCCACCGTCATGCTCCAGACCCTGGCCAACGGTATGGCAGAATCCGCCGCTTTCGGTCTCGTCATGCTCTGCGCTTTCCAGATCACCATGGTATGTTATCTGATGCTCCTGGGTCCGGTTGCCGCAGCAATGTATGCCTGGCCATCGGGGATAGGGCAGATGTTCAACCGTGTCTTCTCTGTCTGGGTAGATGCGGTGGTCAACCTGTCTCTCTGGAAATTCTGGTGGACAGTGGTTCTCTTGTGTATCGATACCCGTCTGGGCTGGCTCGGAGCCCTGGGGGGATTCTCTCTGTTTTCCGAATGGGAGCTCCTGATGTTTATCGCCTTCCTGGTGATTCTCACTTATGTTCCCTTCAACCCCTTTGATTTCAAAGCCGGGGAGATGGTTTCCCAGATATTGCAGAAAGCTGAAGGCGCGGTAAGCGAAGCGTCGCAGGGAGGCAAGAAGTAGTCGTGAGAGTGGTTGGTACGATTAAAGTTCTAGTATTGGCGATGGTCTGGACGGTTCTGTCGCCCTCGCTACCCTGTCTCGCCCAGACCGACCCCACCGCCGGTGGACTGGTCACCCTGCATCGTTCCTATATGGCCAGAGAAGGCGATGCCACTTCGGACAAGGAATATCCTGCCGGTCGCGAGACCGACCCCAGTATCCAGGGCTCTGCCGCCGGCAGTAACAGATCTCCCGGGACAGCCGGTCAGAACTTCGACGAAGGCGCATTCATCGGCGGCGATCCGCTCGATTACGACCAGCGCCAGACCAATCCCGGCCAGAACCAGGGTGCCATCGCCGGAGATATCAATACGGCCGAGGGCTTCAATAACCCGCATGGTGTCGCTTCCGCAGCCAACCTTGCCACCGCAGCTCTTGCCGCTCAGCGGGCCGGCGAGCAGATCAAGAACAATCCTCTCTCTCAGGCCACCAAAGGTCAGGCCCAGGCCATGGGTCAGGCCACCGGCGCCGCCAACGTCGCAGCCGAGATCGGTCACAACCAGGCTGAGAGCGCCATTCAATATACAGGCAGTTTCCTCTACAACTTCACGGTGGATGCTGGCAACCCCTGGAACCGGATCAGGGACAATATCTTCGTGCCCATGGGCGTCCTGCTCCTGCTTCCCGGCGCGGTCATCACCCAGACCCGGGCGATCATGGCAGCCGGTAACCCGGTGCTCGGCCAGGTCAATCCGTTCGATGGCATCCTGCGCTCCCTGGTCGCTGTTTTTCTCATCCCCGGAACCTATCTGGTGATGAACTATGGCATTGACCTGGCCAACTCGATAACGTATACGATCTCGAGCGAGTATTTCAGGCTTTTCGGCTCGGATATGTACAGAGAGGCTCTCTGTGCCGAAATCAAAGCCATGCCTTATCGTTATCCGGAAGAGAACCGCAACGTCGTCGACCTGCCGGTCTCGTCCATGGGCATTCCGCTCATGGGCAATTTCACGCCTTTCGCCATGCTCGAGGCGACTCTCATTGCAGTCAAGATCTGGGATCCCTGCGTGGGCATCTATATAGTCCCGGAAGACAGGGCCGATGAAGTCGTGCCCGCCGCGGTCATGGCGGCGAGGCTCATGGCCAATAGCAGTAACGCGGCTCTCGTGACCTCCTGGAATATTCTCTGCGCATTCCAGATGGCGTATCTATATTATCTGTGGTGCGTGGGCCCCGTGGTGGCAGGTCTCTGGACCTGGCCGATGAAACAGCTCAAGGAAGCGCTGCCCAACTGGGTTGAAGGTGTGCTAACCGTTTGCTTCTGGGCCCTTTTCTGGAACACCACAGTGCTCCTCATGGCTGCTTTCCGCGGTGTGGACGAGACAGGCACGATCATCATGCTTGCTCTCAACACCCTGGCCAACCTGTCAGTCAAATATGCCTTCGACTTCGCCGGACTGGTGCGTGCTGCCGGCTCCGAAGCCATGAAACTGGGCGAGAAGATGGCCCAGGCCGCCAAGCAAGGCGGTGGCGGCGGTGGCGGCGGTGGCGGTGGCGGCGGTGGTGGCGGCGGCAACAATGGCGGCGGCAATCCGGCCAATCCTGCTAATCCAGCTAATCCTGAGAATCCTGCCAATCCTGCTAATCGGGCCAATCCTGCCAATCCGGCTGACCCGGCCAATCCGACTACCAAGGCCGACGGGGCTGCTACCGCAGGCAATGCGAGCAATCGTGGTATCGCTTTCGACTCGCCGGCTCATACGGCCAGCGCCGGTCGAGCCGATCAATCAGGTGACGAGGTAGCCACCAGGAGCCTCGATATTGGCGCCAACAAGGGTGAAGTCCAGGGAGCCATTCCGGTGGTGGGCCCTCCTCCTTCCTCTACGGAGGGAACCGGAAGACTCGAAGGTCAGATCTCCGACCTCCGGGGTCAAGTCGATGGCAACAAGTCCGAGGATGGCAGCCATGATCAGCTGGATGGTGCCCGCCGTGGCGATTTGCACGTCGAGAACGGCGTTCCGGAGGGGGTAGAGGCTCCCGCCGGCGCCAACAAAGTAGTGAAAGGCAGCGATCACGAGCTGATCACGGCGGAGACCGGTGACGAAACCGAAGTATCCGGTGCCGCCCTGGCCGCAGGGGCTCTCGGCAAGCATCCGGGAGCGAGAGCCGGCGCCAGAGCCGCTGACGACCTGATCGCCGGTGCTGCCGGTGCCGATACCCTGGAGGGCGGTTCTGGTGATGACACGCTCGCCGACGAATCGGGTCCCCCGGTCGGAGAGACCGGACAGAATACACGAGGCCTGGCTGCTCATTACAGAGCCGCGTCCGCGGGACGAGTAGCGGGCGCTGCTGGCGGTGACCATCCTCAGGGTCAGCAGACTTTCCAGGCTTTCATGCGCGAGAACTCTGAATCCGGCGACGTCATGGAGACAAGCCAGTACACCGACTCGATGCCTCCCGGCAGCGGCACTGAAGCATTCTTCCGCGAGGGTGATGCAGGGGTAGTCAGTTACGCAGGAATCGGTGAGAACGCCGGCAATTTTGCCGATGGTACCGAAACCGGCACCATGAATATCGCCAATCATCCTCTTCTCAGAACTGGCGAGACCGGCGAGGTCTCCGGAATGCGGATGGCCGATGCCACCAATATCGGGTCCAACGAGCTCTTCAAACCTGCCGGGCCAGGTGGTCTGGTGGACGGAGTGGATGTTATCTCTCCCGAGATGCCTGGCGCTGATGCTCACGGCACGGTATCCGGCCAGTATGTTGCTGGTCTCGAGCACTTCCGCTCGGGCTCCGAAGGCGCTGTCACAGGGCTGGAAGGCGTGACGGCCACCAGCCACCACGGTAACTCGATCGCCATGAGCGATGTCGGAACCGGGGCTCAGCATTTCAGCTCCCACTTCGGCGCCCATGCCCAGCAGGCTGTCGCGGGTGAGGCTGCGGTGAGCGGTCATTATCAGGTGGCTGCTGACACCGGCATTGCCAGTACGAACGCCGGTCAGGTCGGTCACACTCCAGTAGGCACCGGCGAGGCCTACGCTCAGGCGTCCGCCCCCGGCGATATGAACATCACCGGTGGTGGTGGAGTCGGACCTATAGAGGCGTCGAGCGGACACTATCAGGTTGCGGACGCGGGAAATATCGCCGGTCATGCCGGTCATATTCCCGGTCATGCAGGCGGTCAGATCGGAAGCACCGGGGACAGCTATGCCCAGGCTGCGGCGCCTATAGATGGCTCGATTACGCCTGTGACGGGAAGCCCGGACATGATCACCGGCAGCGGACCGATAGAGACATCCAATGCCGGCGCGGCGTACGCTCAGGCACCCGCCCCCGGCGATATGAACATCACCGGTGGTGGCGGAGTCGGACCGATTGAGACATCAAGTGGACACTATCAGGTTGCGGATGCAGGGAATATTGCCGGTCATGCCGGTCATGTGCCAGGTCATGCAGGCGGTCAGATCGGAAGCACCGGGGACAGCTATGCCCAGGCTGCGGCGCCCATAGATGGCTCGATTACACCTGTGACCGGAAGCCCGGACATAATCTCCGGCAGCGGACCCATAGAGACATCCAGTGGTCACTATCAGGTCGCCGATGCCGGCTTCACCGCCACCGGCCAGGGTGCCGATCCCGGCTTCACCGCCACCGGTGGCCAGGGAGCCGATCCCGGCATGCACTCCACGGCTCATACCGGTGGGCAAGTCGGAGGACAGGCAGGCCATACAGGCGGCCACACGGTCCACACAGGCGGTAGCGGCGAGAGCTATGCTCAGGCTGCGGCGCCCGCAGATGGCTCGATTACACCTGTGACCGGAAGCCCGGACATGATCTCCGGCAGCGGACCCATAGAGACATCCAGTGGTCACTATCAGGTCGCCGATGCCGGCTTCACCGCCACCGGCCAGGGTGCCGATCCCGGCTTCATCGCCACCGGTGGCCAGGGAGCCGATCCCGGCATGCACTCTACGGCTCACACCGGTGGGCATGTTGGAGGACAGGCAGGCCAGCCGGGTGGACAGACAGGTCAAGTCGGCGGCCACACGGTACAGAGCGGCGGCACCGGCGAGAGCTATGCCCAGTCGGCAGCGCCCGTTGACAGCATTATCACGCCTGCGACCGGAAGCCCGGATATGATCTCCGGCAGCGGACCGATAGAGCCATCGAGCGGTCACTATCAGGTCGCTGATACCGGCTACGGCACAGGTCATGCGCCCGGTCAGGCTCAGGGGCCTGTGGAAGGGTACACGTACGGCGTTCAGCCGGAAGGTGGTATCGCTCATGGTGGTCTCAGCCACCATGGTGGCGCCGCTGACCCTGGAGCCCATGCGCCGACGTCTGAGACCGGCTACGAGGCTCTGGCAAGAGAAGCCCATGGTGTTCATCATGAACCCGGCCAGGGGAGCGTCGATGACAGCGCCCGGGCGGAGGCTGTGGCCAGGGAAGAGCAGATGCGAGCCGAGATGGAGTATCGGCGCAATCAGGCTCTCGATGCCCAGCAGTATCAATCGAGACCACCAGGCGCTGTGCCAGTGCCCACGCCCATACCGTTAACGGGGCAGACCAGGCAGAAACCGGCGGCGCCGTTACCGGCTCCAGGTAAGAAGAAGGACGATCCCGGCGCCAAGGCCAGGAAGCAGCTCAAGAGCGAGCTGAGCGAGACCGAGTCGGAGACCGATGAAACTCCGGATAGAGTCGATAACATCCAGCCTCAGGTCTCAGCCATACCGCCTCGCCAGGGCAAGAGCGACAACCGGCTCTCATCGGCCCTGGGCAGAGCCGGCGCCCCTCCTCCGCAATCCGAGAAAGAAGAAGAGGATGAGGAAAAAGCAGAGCAGGCCGAGGAGTGATCCCGGTTAGTCTGGAAGTCCGGAATGGTTAAGAATGAAGGCGCACCAGTCTGTGGTGCGTCTTCTTTTTCACCGCGATTTCCCAAATTCGCAATATTGCGAATTTTCCGATTTGTATTCGGCGAGATTGTGATTTAAGGATCCCCCCTCATTTGGGAACCATTTGTTCACACTTGCTGCTTAGACTACCATTATTGATTGAACCGCCGGATTCGATTACTCAGTGTAATCAGGGGGATGCAGCTCAGATGTCGCTAACCACGCCAATCTATGGACCTAACGACCTGGAGCTGGATCTCATCTACAGACTCAGCGGACTCGAGCCTCCATCCATCCACACACACAACAAGCCCGAGACCAACTCTGATCTGCATCTCCCGCACACCGGCAATCGTATCCAGACCGTTCTCGGTAGAGCCAACAGCCCGGCACTGAATCAGGTGCCTGTCTCCCGTAATCTGGTCTGCCTGTAAGATAGTTTTTCCGAGCGAGTGAGTGGAGTTCCGCCCCTAAAAGGCGGAACTTTTCACTTGCTGAGCTCGGCAAGCTTCCTTTCCATTTTCTCCAGCTCGTCTTTCTGGTTGAGCATTCGAAGGACCTTCACATAATTGCTCAGCACCTGGACCTGCACTTCCCGGTCTCCGCTCTGATTGAGAAGCGGGAGAGCTTTCTTGAAATAGATACAGGCTCCGGGGAGATTGAAAGTCATGGCGGCGATGGAGCCGTAGTTGGCATAGACGCCGCCGAGGTTCTTGGCGATCAGCTTATTGGTGGGATCCAGCTTATGAGCATCTTCCAGTAGTTTGGCGGCTTTGTCGAACTGTTTGTCGGTCAGGGCTCGCACTGCCATATTACTCATGGCCAGGGCTTTTACTTTTGGATTGGAGGAGCCGAGGGCTTTCTGGTCGGCTTCTTGCGCCGGGTCCAGCCTCGAGGCCATGAGTGTCCGGCGGTCCAGATGATAGAGCGCAGACAGAGTGTCACTGTCTCTCCGGGTGAGGTCGCAAGGTCGCTCATCCGGATAGACGGTACCGAACATGATATCGTCCTCTTGATCGCTGTGACCGGTGAGACCGAGAGCATGCCCTGCTTCATGCAGACATACCCGCTCCATATAGTTGAATGGAATGGTACTGTTGCCCGGGGGCGGCAGGGTAAGGATCTTCAGGTCGACGCTGAGAATACCGTCCTCATCAGGAATCACCATGGTGTTTCCGCCTTCCTTCAAAGACATCATCTGGTCCCTGTCTTCTGTCCAGGAGCAGGCTATGGCGGCCTGGTCTCGGTCTTGAACGAACTCGATAGTGAGGATATCCGGACAGGCTCGCTGCCATTTTTCGAAAGCTGTCTCCAGCATTCCGGCGAACTCCTCTTTGAAGTGGGGCAGTTTGCTCTTTTTGTCGATATAGATCTTGACCGGCATTCGATCCTCCGGCCAGCGAGCCAGACCATTCTTGTCCACCAGAGCCAGATAGCCGTCCGTCCCGGGTCCCTTCGGCTCCGGCGGTGCGTCAGCTTCTTCTTGTGCGGAGCTCTCGAACTCAGGTTCTTTGAGCTCGGGCTCTTCCGATTCGGGCTCTACAGGTACTGCAGCCGGTTCCGGAGGTGGTGCATCTACAGGTGCCGGTGCCGGTTTATCCGTTGTGATCTCTTGCTCGATATTGTCCATCATATTGGACAGATCTTTGTTCCACTCTGCCATGGCGATGTCGGGGCTGGCACAGAGCGATTGAATGAGAACGAGAAGGAGGAGTCGACTCTTTCTGATCACGACTATCTCTGATTACCGTGAAACACCCAGGGTGCGTCATAGCCTGCTTCCGGAGTCCTGTCCACCCAGGCCGGGGCAGTGGCAATAAGAATGCCGAGGACGATGCTCATCCAGACCGAATTGAAAGAAAGGTTTTTCACAGGCAACCCCGCTGTGATCCGGAACCGATTCTAGTGTCAACTTGCCCCGCTGGATGTGGGTTCAAACCCATGGCAAGCCTCGAAAAAGTACGGGACCGTTTGCACGGACCCGCACCCACTCGCTGCTCACAGAAAAACTTTTCAGTCGTTCATCAATTTACCGTAGGCGTCCTTGCTGCTCAGATAGCCTCTGGCACTGGTGTCGGCGCTATTGCCGTAATCGGCGTAGAGCTTGGCTCCTGTCTGCTGGCTGATCAGCTGTCCGGACACGTCATTGCGGCGATGGGAAAGACTGGCGCTGACATTGGTCTCGGGGAGGCGCCGGGCCACCGCGTGTCTGGGGGGAAGCTTGCAGGCGGGGTTGATGGGGTTCGCCACATGCTGAGGTTTGATGTAGTGATACTCCTGTCTCTGTCTGGCGACATGCTGTGCCTGGGGGCCGGTGCGCTCTGACACCGAGGCTTGTTGCATGCTGCTCATCTCGGCCCAGAAGTAGTTTCCGAGATTCTTATTGGATTTGACCAGATTGTGCTGCCAGCCGGCTGTTTTCTTCGATCCGATGGTGTAACGGATTCCGGGCTTCATCTGGGCTCTCATCTCGGGGGTGATTCGAGGATCGGCCTGGGGCTGGCTCGGAGCCGGGGCTGGGAACTCCTGAGCGCTGGCAGGACAAACGGCGATGAATCCGGCGACAGCTAGTACTGAAATAAAACTTGCGATTGCTCTCATGAACTCGACCTATCTAAAAAACGAACCAGTAGAAAGTAAGTTTGAGCTGCGATACTGTCAGGATACGAATCAATTGTGACCTTTTGGTACCCGGATTAAATCTCAAGATTAAACGTAGAATCCGCATTGACATTTCGCCGAAATCTACTTGTCGGATGACGGGATCGAAAACCAGAAAGTGCTTCCCTTGCCCACCTGGCTCTCCACGGACAGAACTCCGGAGTGGGCGTCGATGATTGACTTGCAGATGGCCAGACCGAGCCCTTTCCCGCCTTTCTCGGTGGCATCTGATTCTTCCACTTGCTGAAAACGCTCGAAAATCTTGTCGATGAATTCCTCCGGAATTCCCCGCCCCTCATCGGTCACTTTGAAGATCACCTGGTACTGTCCTTCGCTATCAGAGACATGGCTTACCGAGAGGAGTACCGTGGACCCTTCAGGGGAATACTTGATGGCGTTGGAGAGCAGATTGATCACTACCTGTATCAGGCGCTCCCGGTCGGCTTCGAGCTCGATCTCCGGAGTATCGCAGAAAAGCTTGACCTGGTGCTGGTCGGCCAGGGCCTGCATCGAGCCTACGGCCGCCTGGAGAATCTCGCCTGCCTGAACCGGCTCCGGATGCATCTCGAGCTTGCCCGAGGCCAGTCTCTCCACGTCGAGAAGATCATTGGTCATTTTGATCAGGCGGCTGAGCTCATTCTCGGCAGATGCTACTCTCTTTCTGGCTTTCTCGGAGAGCTCGCCGAAAGCGCCGGCGGCCATCATGGTGAGCATGCCCTGCACCGAGGTCAGGGGCGAGCGCAGATCATGACTTACCATAGAAAGAAGATACTGTTTCATTTTCTGAGCCGAGTAGAGCTCGTCGACCATCTCGTGAAAAACCTTGTCGAGCTGGGCGATCTCATCCGTGCCCCCGATGGGAGGGCTGAGAGCTTCCCCTTTCGGCACTTTCTGGGTATTGTCGATAACTGCTTTCAGACGTCTGGTGATATAGACCGAAAACCACTTATTGAGGAGGAAGGCGGCACCGATGCTGAAGCCCACGAAAGCCATGAGCAGATAGTGCACGCGTTTGCGGGAGCGCGCCGAATTGAGTGAATACTGTCTTGCCAGCTCATTTTCTTCGTTCAGTATGACCTGGGTCTCCTTGATCAGAGAGTCGATCAATCGCTTGGTGGTCATCATCGCCACCGGTCCGCGGAATCTCGAGGCTGAGGCTTGCCCGCGCCGGCGCCGGTCGGTGTCGTCTATAACCTGGTCGAGGATCTTCTGGCCCTTCTCGGCAATCTGCTCGACATTGTCCACTCGCTTGATCTGCTCACTGTCTCCTTTTTCCACCACCAGCTCTTTGAGCTCCTTTATAGATCGGCGGCAGCCAAGCTTGTTATTTTCATATCGATCCCGAAAAAAATCGCTCGAGGTGGTGCTGTATGCTGCTGCGACGGTGGCGCCTTCGGCGACATAGCGGCCGAAAACCCCGGTTCGATAGGTGATCTCTTTGGACAGGATTTCTCTTTTCAGATCCTTTTCGGCCTCGAAGAGCATGGAGGTGAGAAAGGCAACGAAAATCAGCTCGAAGAGAAGCGGAATCGCCACGAGAGCAAGCTGGTAGTGATAAATTTTCAGGCGAGGCCGCATGCAGTGGTCTTTCGCGGAATAAACTGTCAAGGTGGGCAGAATATTTAGTGTCCTGCTTCCCACCCTTGATAGCTATTTATAGTAGTCTATTCTTCGTTTGTAGTTGTTCGGTCTCCAATTCTGTTAGATGGCTAAAGTACTCCTCGTCGAAGACGATCGCAACCTGGCAGGGACCGTCCAGGAGTGGCTGGAGTTCGAGCATTATCTGGTGGAATGGGTGGAGACCGGCACCGACGCCCTGGATATGATGAAGTCCTATAAATACGACATCATCATCATGGATCTCACCATTCCCAAGATGGACGGCATCGAGGTCTGTAAGAACTACCGGGCCCAGGGCGGTCAGACGCCTATTCTCATTCTCACCGGCCGCGGCACTGTCCCGGACAAGGAAGTGGGTTTCGACGCCGGTGCCGACGACTATCTCACCAAGCCCTTTCATCTCAAAGAGCTCTCGGCTCGCATCCGCGCCCTTCTCCGCCGACCTGGCTCGCTTTCCGGTGAGGTTCTCAGCGCCGGCGACATAGCCATCGATATAACCGCACATAAGGTCACCAAGAGCGGTGAGGAGATCCATCTCCCCCGCATGGAGTTCGCCCTGCTCGAGTTTTTGATGCGACACAAGGGCCAGGTCTTCAGCGCCGAGGCCCTCCTCGATCGGGTCTGGACCGCTGACTCGGACAAGTCTCCGGAGACCATCAGGACCAGCGTCAAAAAGCTGCGCAACAAGATCGACACCAAGGGCGAGCCTTCACTTATTCGCAATGTCCACGGGGTCGGCTATAAGCTCGACGCCTGAGGCTGATCGAGCAAGCCATACATATTGCTTAGAGACGCTGTATCCGAAAATTGGAGAAATCGCTCGAAAAAAGCTCTCCCCGGCAGTGTAGTCCCGGGAGCGCACTATTACAGTATGACAGTAAGGGTATTACTGTCATGAATGGTGTAATGGTTTTGATTGTCCAGGTAAAGCTATGACTTATATAAGCAGGATCTGTTTGCTCGAAAGCCTGAAAAGCTTGCAATATTACGGTAATATGATAGATTGCTGTAAAACTGTAAAGGATTTTGTCGATTGTTAGATGCTTGAGGAATGTGATAGGCTCGTAGAAGCTGCTCAATAAAGAGTTTCGGGGATTTGCCCTGGATCTGGATGGCATCTTGACAGTATGACAGTTGTGGGTGACAATACTGTTATGGTTGCGGATGACGCGACGTTCACGGTAGACCGGTTGACGCAAGAGGTGGCTCGCTTACTTCAGGAGCGAGGACTCAGCAACGTTCAACAGGATCAGAGGGTATCCTCGGCTCCGGATGTTCGGACTATCCGCTATTACACCTCGCTTGGTCTAATCGATCGTCCAAAGATGGAAGGTCGCCAGGCCCGGTATGGTGAGCGCCATGTCCTGCAAATACTCGCCATCAAGGCGCTTCAGAGCGTTTCGCTGCCCCTGTCGGAAATACAGTCCCTTTTATACGGGTCTACCGACGAAGAGCTGGAGAACGTTGTGGAGACTGTTCAGGAGTCGAATCGTGTCAAACGCAAGCTACTGGGCAAGGAGACATTCAAGACGACCCTCTTGAGGGAAATCGTCATCGAGCCGGGGCTCAAGCTGGTCGCCAATGGAGACTGGAGCCCCGAAATGGAAGAGACACTTATTCTAGACCGGATCAAAGCCGCCCTGGAGGTTCTCAGGGCAGGCAGCGATGCCGCTGACGGAGGAGCTACCCATGGACGGAAAGAGGACGAAGGATGAGCTGATCGCGCTTTTGAACGATCTCTATTATGACCGGAAGCGCGAAGCCGGCACTCTTTCCGTCAAGCAGCGAGAGACGACCACCAATCTGCCTCTGGCTGGCATGGATATCGATGCCCGGGTCACCGGAAGGGTGGCGGATGTGAAAATCGTTCAGCAGTTCAAGAACGATTTTCCCGAGCATCTCGAGGCAACCTATATCTTCCCGCTGTCGGGTAGCGCCTCCGTCAATTCCTTCACTATGAAAGTAGACGGTCGGGTAGTGCAAGGCGTGATCGCCGAGAGACAGCAGGCCAGGCAGCAGTATCAACAGGCAATTGAAGACGGCAAGCGCGCCGCCATAATGGAGCAGGAGCGGGACGACATCTTCACTGTCAATGTCGGCAATATTCCGCCCGGCCAGAGTATCACCATCATCCTCGAGTACACCGAGAAGCTGCAGCATTTCGATGATGGCTGCACCGAGATCCGTTTGCCTCTGGTGATCGCGCCCCGTTATATTCCCGGTGAAGAGCTGGATCGGGATTGCGTGGGCAAGGGCTTCGCCGCCGACACGGATCGGGTCCCGGATGCCTCCCGGATATCGCCTCCCCGCCTGGCGGATGGCTTCAAGCCCGATATTCCGCTTGGTATCACTGTCGATATCGCCACTCAAGGATCCATCGCCGACCTGGCCTGCACCCAGCATGCTGTGAAGACGACCCTGGCTAATTCTCAGAAGGGCTCCGGATCGGTTCGGGTCAGTCTGGCTCGCCGGCACGAGCTAGCCGATCGCGATTTCGTCCTGCGCTGGCGCCAGCCTCTATCGGACGTGACCTCCATGGCTGTCACGACACCCTATCCCGGCAAGCGCTCCAGCCGTCTGGCCATGCTCTCTCTGGTGGCTCCCCCCGCCAGTGTCGGGACCAGAGTGAAGCGCGACATTATTTTCCTGGTTGACCGATCCGGGTCGATGGCGGGAGAGAAGATCATCTCCGCCAAGAGAGCCTGTCAGTTTCTTCTCTCCAGCCTCGGACCCGAGGATCGCTTTGCCGTCGACGCTTTCGACCACGAGTCGATCTGGCTCCATGACGACGACATGCTCGAGGGGCGGCTCCTGCCGGCTACGGAAGCGAACATCGAAGCCGGTCTGCGCTTCATCGATCGAAACGATGCCCGGGGCGGAACCGAGATCCTGGGCGCTCTCAAAGAGTCCGTCTCGCTGTTTGCCGAAGAGGGTGAGACCGGAAACCTCCCGGTGATCGTGCTGATCACCGACGGGCAGATTGCCGACGAGCATTCGGCTCTCAAATATGCCAACAGCAAAATTCGGGGAGTGCGAGTGTTTTCAGTCGGTGTCGATAGCGCTGTCAATTTCGGCTTCCTGAGCCAGCTTGCCCGAATCGCCAGAGGCACTTCCACTTTCGTCGCTCCCGGCGAGGAGCTGGAGGAAGCTCTCCGGCAGATTGCTCGAGACATCGGTGCGCCTGCTGTCACCGAGATCAAGATCGAAGCGAGCCATTGCTCCATAGTCCGCGGCACCATGTCTCCCGCTCGGCCCCTCGATCTGTTCGAAGGGCGCACCTCGGATCTCTATTTCGAGTTCAAGGAAGAGCCAGGCAAGGCGGCTGAATTCGTCGTTACCGGCAGGTATGCGGATGGGTCCATATACCGGCAGACAGTGTCAGCAAGCGAAGGCGGTCCTGGTGTTGGCAGGCTCTGGGCTCGCAAATATATCGGGGACCTCGAGGATCGTTATCGCAGCGGGCGCGGCAATCTCGATAAGCTCAAAGCAAACATCATCGAGATTTCGCTCGAATTCTCCGTACTCTCCCGCTTCACTGCTTTCACCTGTGTCGATGATGAGAAAGTGAACGAGACCGGCGATCTGCGTGAGGTTGTCCAGCCGGTGCCGATGCCCCAGGGCTGGACCATGACCGGATCTTCTTCCCTCTTCGGCGCCATCGGCACAGGATCTTTCTCTCACAACAATTTTCTGGGACAGATAGGCGATGCCGGACTCAATACCATGTATGGTAGCACTCTCGGTGCTCAGTCCCAATCTTCCGGCTGGGGAGCCCCTCCCACTGGCGGCGCCTGGGATAGCCCGCCGCCTCCGGCCAGCGCCGGCGGAAGCTGGGGCGCCAGCGCCCCCCTGCCTCAGAACCCGGGCGGCAACTGGGGCACGACCAGACAGTCTCGCTCGGCATCACAACCCGGAGGCAAGCTCCGCAAGCTCGGCGGCAATTCGGGCCCTCTGGCTCGAGTCTCGAAAGCCGTCGATGAATACGAGCGGGTCTGGAAAGAGTCCTGGGAGCTCATCGAAAATGGCAGCCTGCCTGATGAAGCGCTGCTGGAGGAAGTGGCCAGGGAGCTCTCCGATGCCCTGGACGATCATCCGGTGGGTTTCAAGATGAATGCCATCATCCGCCACGCCCATTCCAGTCTCAAGAGTTTTGTTTCTGCCCTGAGGGCACCCAATCTGACGATCCCCGCCATCAAAGCCCTGCGTGCTCAGCTTAACGCCGGCTTCGAACAGGCAGTGACCGATGCGCGGGCCGCCATCAAGAATGCTCTCGGGAAAGGCAGTGCCTTCTGGGAATCCACGGTCTGATAGCCGGTGTCTAGCCAGCATCAGGAAGGAGGACAGCAACGAAAAAATCAGGACCGATTTGAAAGCGAACCCCGATCAGTGAGTTGAGGCACGGGTAGGGCGCCGATTTCGCCGGAACTGATGTTGTGTGGAACCAAAAGATACTGACGGACGGGTGCCCATCACCCGTCCTTCCTTATTTGGGAACGGATTCTTTTCTCGATCCTTTTCTCGATCCTTTTCTCGATCCTTTTCTCGATTGTCTCGATCGGTCTCACTCCCCGAAAGCGTTGCTGGGGCACGAAAATTGGGTATAAATGAGCAATGAGGACAGTAACTCAGGGAAGCCTTCTAATATTTCTATAACTGCCGTAGTAAAGTTTGCAATGAGGAACAATCCGTCCTTTGACACGTCGATAGGTCAATTGATAGAGCGAAGGAACGAGGGAATCTAAAACCTATTTACAGTAAAGACTTCCCGAGATCCTCTTGATAATCATATAATAGAGTACTACGGTATTTTGATTCTGCGCTAACTAATACTTGGGATGGGTAATTGAATGTCCAGCGAATCAGACAAGAAATCTTCCGGCTTCTCCATAGGGGCGATTGCCCGTCCTCGATGGAATGTTCTCGACCTGATCAATATCGTCAACAAGGGCAGTGTTCCTACATTGCTCCTCTGCGATGTCGATATGACCTGGGCTGAGAACCTTCGATCCCAGCTCAAGGACCAGGGGGTCAAGACTACTGTTACTGCTATTCTTCTCAAAGCTATCGCCATAGCGCAGAGAGCTCATCCCGAGAGCCGTACGGTTCGTCTTCCCTGGGGCAAGGAAGTGACTTTCGGCGACATCGTCGCGGGCTTCACCTGCGAGCGTCTTGTCGGCTCCCAGGCGGCAGTCTTTTTCGGCGCCATCGAGAATGCCGACAACAAGGCTCTGGCGGAAATTGCTCGAGAGCTCAAAGAGTATGCAAGCTCCGAGCTCAAAGATGTCCATCAGCTCAATCTCCAGAACCGTTTCAACAACATGCCCTGGCTCTTAAGACGTTTCATTCTCTGGGCTGGCACCAATTTCCCGGCATTCCGGCTGCGCTATATGGGCGCTACTTTCGGTCTGAGCTCTCTGGGCAAGTTTGGAATGCGTGTTCTTGTTCCGCCGTGTGTGACCACCTCCACCTTCGGCGTTGGCGAGGTCGAGCAGCGTGCTGTGGTGAGGGACGGTCGGATCGAGATTCGACCGATGATGACAATCGCCCTCAACTTCGACCACCGCATTCTGGACGGCGCTCCGGCGGCTCGTTTCCTCCAGGATGTCCGACGCCTGCTCGAAGGCGGTCTCGAAGGCTATGTCGTGGCCGAGCTGACTCAGGGCAGCACCACCACCAAGATGGATTCTCTGCCGGCTCTGACTTAGGTCTCAGCGTTCCCTTATCAACTTGCGTATCGAGTCGACACTCGCCAGAGCTGCTCGCTCTCCGGCGGCTATCGCTTCCTGAGCGTCTTCCGGTGCCGTGGAGATGAGCCCGATGGCGGTCACCTCCGGGCGCAGGACCAGGTCGGCCCGCTCCACCTGCTCTTCATCGACTTTGGAGAAGTGCAGGGTGAGCACGCGGTGGCTGACGCTGCCGATCTTGAAGAAGTCTTTTTCGGTCATCTTCTCGGCTTTCCCGTCGAGATCCACAGCGATGACCAGATCGGCTCCCATGGCTTTCACCTGCTCCACCGGCAGGTTCGTCACCACCCCTCCGTCCACATAGAGACTGTCCCCCAGCCTAACCGGTTTTTTCAGGACCGGAATCGCCGAGCTGGCGTCGAGAGCGGCCCCCAGGTTGCCGGTCCGGAAGGTCTTGAGCTCGCCGGTGGTGAGATTGAGGGCCACGGCGCCGAAGGGAATCTTCAGATCCTCGATGTTCTGCTCGGCCTCCGGGACATACTTGTTAAGGAAGCGGGCCAGCCTGGCACCGCTGTAGAGTCCGTCATAGGACTTGCGCCCCAGCATGCGTGGAATGTAGCGCACCGGTGCCGCCAGGAGCTTCACTTTGATCGGGATGTTCAGGTAGGCGTTCATCAATGATTTGCGGACGAACATCTCTTGCAGGGCGCTCAGAGACACTCCGGCACTGTAGAGTCCGCCTACGACTGCTCCGACATTGGTGCCGGCTATGTAGTCGATGGGGATATTCTGTTGCTCGAGAATACGGAGCACGCCTACATGGGCTGCTCCGCGGGAGCCGCCCCCGCCCAGGGCCAGGCCGATTTTCGGTCGCGCCCAGGCAGCACCGTTGCCGAGGAGAATATGCGCAAGGCACAAAAGGAGAGCAGCGTAAAGACGCCTGGCATGCACGAATCAGGTCCAGACCCACTGCATCCTGGCAGGCACATACCAGCCCAGCTTCGCCAGAGCCTCGTCGAGGCTGATATTTCCTTCTTTGCACTGAGCCAGAGCTTTGACGGTCTGATCGGCGGAGAGGTAACCCTGGCGGAATAGAGAATAGGTACGAAGAGCCAGATACAGGAATGATTCGCTGATGATTCCCGCAGAAAGGACTTTCTTTCCCACTCTGATCGAGCTTGCCTCGGCCCCGCAGCCCAGGCTGTCTATGGTGTTCTGATCCGCCAGCCCGGAGCGCACCAGGAGCTCGGAGGGGCTGAGCTTTTCCGGTGGTGCCTGGGGCGGCGGATTGAGCTCTGCTACTGCCTGGTAGACCATCACCTGCCTGTCCCGGACATTCTTCAGGGCTTCTCCTGCCTGGTAGGCTTTCAGTGTGGAATTGGCCACCATGTCCTGGAGCACGATGGCTGCTTCCAGGAGCTCGTGGGTGACAATACCCTGCTCCAGCAGGATCTGTCCGAACTGTTTCTCCTTGACCAGCTCGATCTCGAGACATTCGAGCATGTCCGAATCGGAGAGGAAGCCTGCCATGGCCACCAGCTCGCCGATCCGCACTGTCTGACCCTCTTTCTCGACATAAAGACCGAGCTCGAAGAGTGCCTGCTCGACACTGATCCGGCGATGCCCGACAGTAGTCAATGCTTGTTTTGCCTGTTCTTTGTCGATCTTGCCTTCTCTCACCAGAATCAGCGAATTGAGGGCCGCAGTCATCATCCAGCTCGATACGTCCCGGTTGAGAACGAGAATCCGGCCGATCTGCATGCCAGTGTCCTTGGCCTGCTGAACGGCTCGACCGATCTGCTCCATGGTGATCATATTGCAGGAGAGCAAGAGGTCGGTGAGGGGCGTGGTGATCGCCTGGACCCGGCCGGTTTTCTTGTGGACTTCGCCGAGGACGCCTATGGCGTCTTTGATGTTCATGTTGTGCTGGCGGGCAAGCCTCAGGGCCCGCACCCCCATGTCAACCGAGATGGTCCCGTCCTGCACCAGGGCATTGGCTTCCTGGACCCGATCGACATTTGCGTCGCTGACCATTTTCAACATGATCAGAGCGCGCTCCACTGGAACATTCAAGCTGTTGCTGGTTTTTTTCGCTTCGTCCAGTTGCTGGGGCGAAACAAAACCGGCTCCGACGAACAAAGTGCCAATTGAGTCAGTTGCTTCTTTTCCTAGCATCGAGCCTAAACTTTCATGTTGTGGGACGCCTTATTCTTACTTAAGTGTACCAACTATGCTCTTTCGTCTAACGCAAATGTCCAATATTAGAACAAGTTCTCAACAGGTTAATTGATTGGTAGAATTTGAGTCGAGACGAACAGACCCGGGGCGACAGGCGCTCGGGCTTTGTCAGAGCTTCATCGCCGGGCTTGTACCGGAAGTCGCGCGATCGGGCTAGCTCGAAGGTGTCATTGCCTGCCTGTGAATGAGGAGAAGCCCATGACCAAAGCAAAATGGCCGATTCCGGACGGATATCACACGCTGACACCGCATATGGTGCTGATGGGCGCGGGCAGAGAGTTCATGAAGCAGACCAGTAGTTGCAGTAAACAACCAGGTAGTCCTATCCTATGAGTATCATCGATCATCACGACGGCTATTACCGCTTCGCTGCAATTGCCGGAGACCGGGTCTTTTTCGTCTGCGAGGACGACATCTGGTCAGTGCCGGCCGGGGGCGGAGCCGCCCAGCGATTGACCACCGGGCGAGGGGAGTTCTCGATGCCCCGGATCTCGCCGGACGGCAACTATGTAGCCTTTGTCGGCCGGGAGGAAGGACACCCGGAGGTGTTTCTCATCCCTTCCGAAGGCGGGCTGCCCAGGCGCCTTACTTATCTGGGCGCCGACGTTCTCAATGTCGTGGGCTGGTCGAGCGACTCTCAGAGCGTGCATTTCATCTGCGACGACAGCCAGGCTTTCTTCCGGGCTACCGATGCGTTCCGGATTTCGGCGGCCGGAGGCTCCCCGGAGTGCTTTCACTGGGGTCACGTGGCTTCATTCGATCTGCGACCGGACGGAAGGACGGTGGTCGGGCGCAACGCCTCCGATCCGGCTCGCTGGAAACGCTATCGCGGTGGCACCAGTGGTGATATCTGGATAGACCGGCGCGGCAGGGGAAAATTCGAGCGCCTGGTCGACCTGGATGGCAATGCCGTCTGGCCGATGTTCATCGGCGAGCTGGTCTATTTCCTGTCGGACCACGAAGGAATCGGCAACATCTATTCATGCCGCCCGGACGGGAGCAATCTCGAGAAGCATACTCACCAGAATCGCTACTATGTTCGTTTCCCCTCCACCGACGGCAAGCGGATTGCCTACACCGCGGGTGGTGACATTTTCGTTTTCGATCCGCGCACCGGCAAGGAGACGAAAGTCGAGGTGCGGGCCCCTGCCAGCACATACCAGATCCAGCGCAAATTCGTCCGGGCCTCCGAATACCTGGAGGACTACAGCGCCCATCCTGATGGTCACTCGGTGGCTCTGATCATGCGTGGTCAGCCCCTCACTCTGGGTAATTTCGAAGGCCCGGTTCTGCAGCACGGCGAAGGCAGCCGGGTTCGATACAGGCTCTGCGAGTGGCTCCCCGATGGCAAGCGTTTTGTCGTCCTCAACGATCGCGATGGTTTCGAGCGCCTCGAGCTGCATTATGCCGATCAGAGCAATCCACCTCGCCTGATCACCAGCAAGGAGATCGGCCGGATTACCGCTCTTGCCGTATCCGGCGACGGCACCCGCGTGGCCATGAGCAATCACCGCTACGAGCTGATCGTGGTCGATCTCGAGAAGGGCTCCATCAAGGTCCTCGACCGGAGCCCGGCGGAACGGATTGCCGGCTTCGAGTGGTCGCCGGACTCGACCTGGATCGCCTATAGCTGGGCTTCCCACCCGGATCTTTTCATCATTCGAGTGGTCAACGTCTCCACCGGGGCGAAGCACGATATCACCGAACCCGTGCGGGCCGACGTCGCTCCATCCTGGGACCCGGATGGCCGGTATCTCTATTTTCTCGGATCTCGGGATTTCTATCCGGTTCTGGACTCTATGTCCTTCGACTATGGCTTTCCCAAGGGGCGCAGACCGTTCCTGGTCACCCTGCGCAAAGATGTCCCCTCGCCATTTTTGAGCGAGCCTCGCGCGATTCCGGGAAGGAAACCTTCCCGACCGCAGCCGGAGACCGTCCGGAAAGCATCCGCTTCTCGCACCGCTGGCGGTGATGCTCAGATGAAGCGCCTTTACAAAAAAGCCCTCGACGAGGCTTATCGCGAGCTCAAGAACGAGCTCGAGAAAGGCAAGCGCCGCAAGAAGCCGGCTCCGCAGAAAGCGCCGCCTCTGAAGATCGATTTCGATGGCATCGAGTCGCGAGTCCTCGCTTTCCCTGTTCCCGAGGGGCGTTACGGCCAGATAATTGGGGCCCGCGGAAGGGTGCTCTTCACGCTCTATCCGGTCCAGGGTATCAGGCCCGATTTTTCCTGGTATGACGAGGATCGGTTGAAAGCCAATCTGATGGCCTATGACTTCGAGGACGAGAAAAGCGGCGTCATCTTCCGCGAGATCAACGAGTTGAAACTGAGTTTCGACTACCAGACCCTCTACTATCGCTCCGGGAAAAGAATCCGGGCCGTGGACGCATCCGAGAAGATTCCCGGTGATGGGCGTCAACCGCAGATTCCCAACACCATCGGCCGGGAGACCGGCTTGCTCGATCTCGGTCGGGCTCAGGTGCTGGTCTCGCCTCAGGCTGAATGGGCCCAGATGTACGACGAGGCCTGGCGGCTCCAGAAAGAGCATTTCTGGGATGAGCGCATGTCGGATATTGACTGGGATCTGGTTCGTGATAAATATTCCTGTCTCCTGCACCGGATCAGGACCCGCTCCGAGGTCTCCGATCTGATCTGGGAGATGCAGGGCGAGCTCGGCACTTCCCATGCCTACGAGATGGGGGGCGACTACCGGCGCTCTCCGTGGTACAGGCAGGGTTTTCTCGGGGCGGACCTGACCTGGGACGCCAGACGCAAGGGCTACAAGATCGAGCGGATTTGCCGGGGCGACAGCTGGGACGGCGATGCTTCGTCGCCGCTTTTAAGACCTGGTCTGGATGTCAGTGAGGGCGATGTAATCCTGGCGGTGAACGGCTATCAGGTAAGTGCCGAGCTTTCGATCGGTGAGCTTCTTCTGAATCAAGCCGGCAAAGAGGTGTCGCTCACCCTGGTGACCGGCAGGGCGAGACCGCGGACGGTGACTGTCAAGACTCTCAGGCACGAGCGTGCCCTGCGCTACCGGGACTGGGTGGAGAGCAACCGCCGGTATGTGCATGAGAAGACCCGGGGCCGGATAGGCTATATCCACATCCCCGACATGGGGCCCCAGGGCTTCGCCGAGTTCCACCGCGGCTATCTCGCCGAAGTGAACCGGGAAGGGCTGGTGGTGGATGTTCGCTACAATCGTGGCGGTCATGTCTCTCCGCTATTGCTCGAGAAACTCGCGAGAAAACGGGTAGGCTACGACGTCAGCCGCTGGGGACCACCGCATCCCTATCCTCAGGAGTCGGTGGCCGGGCCGATGGTGGCGCTCACCAATGAGTTTGCCGGCTCGGACGGAGACATCTTCAGCCACTGCTTCAAGCTCTACAAGCTCGGTCCCCTGGTGGGACGGCGCACCTGGGGCGGTGTCATCGGTATCTGGCCTCGTCACCGTCTGGTGGACGGCACCATCACTACTCAACCGGAATTCTCTTTCTGGTTCGCTGATGTCGGATGGGGGGTCGAGAACTACGGAACCGATCCCGACTATGTCGTGGACATTCCTCCGCACGACTTCGAAGCCGGTCGCGATCCGCAAATGGACAGAGCCATAGAGCTGATTCAGAAGGACCTCAAGTCGAAGCCCTTCAAGCTTCCGGATTTCTCGCAGAAGCCGAGCCTGCCGCTTCCCGACTCTCCCAACGGCAGGAGAAACGGAAGACCCGGCAGATCCGCTTCGAGCAAGCGCAGGTCGAGCACAGGCGGCAAGAAAGCCGGGACCGGCAAGACAGGCAAGACGCGTTTCCAAAAATCGACCCGCAGAACAGGGAGATAGGGAACTCTCATGGAAGCCTTGAAAGAGCGCATTTTGAAAGACGGAAAGGTGCTGGGAGGTGGCATTCTCAAAGTCGATTCTTTCATGAACCACCAGATCGATCCGATCTTGATGAAAGAGATAGGCGAGGAGTTCTCCCGGATCTTCGCCGATACCAGGCCAACCAGAATCCTCACCGCCGAGACCAGCGGTATCGCTCCCGCTCTGGCCGCCGGAATGTGCCTGGCCGTGCCGATAGTCTTTGCGCGCAAGAACAAGCCAGTGACAATGGCCCGGAAAGACTATCGGGAGTGGGCTGCTTCCCGGACCCATGGCGGCAAGGTAGAGCTGGTGGTCTCCTGCGAGTATCTCGACAGTGGAGACAGGGTGCTCATCCTTGATGATTTTCTGGCTACCGCCAGCACTCTGAGCGCGCTCGTCCGCCTGACCGAGAGTAGCGGCGCCACCGTGGTCGGTATCGGAACGGTGATCGAGAAGTCCTTCGAGGGCGGGCGAAAGGTTCTGTCCGGAGTCACCTGCCCGGTGATTTCCCTGGCTGTTATCGATCGATTCGACGGCGATCGGGTGGTCTTTGGTGACTGCCAGGATTAATTCGGTCTAAGTAAAAATGAAAACGGTTTCCATTCCGGCGTGTCGGTGCTATTCTCTGCGGACTGAGAGTTTGCTGTCCGGGAGGGTCCCAAAAATGAAATCGAGCAGAGTAAGAAGAAAACAGAGCGGTCAGAGCATGGTCGAGTACGCCATCGGTATCGGCGCTGTCGCAGCGCTTTGCATGGTGGCTCTTGGATCCCTCGGGCATATCTGCGGGGACATGATCATGAACGTTCAGAACGCCATCAACTACAACGGTCAGAAAGCTCCTCATGCGGGCTTCACCGTCAATCCCGGCGCGACTCCCTGGGTTCTCGACTAGGAGAGTAAAAAAGTAGATTTCAGCCGGTTCTGTCTTGACGACAGGACCGGCTTTTTTCAGGCCCTGGTGATCTCGATGGGGCTGCCGTTGGCCGGGTGACCGAAGTCCTCCCAGGCTGAGCCGCCCCGTTTGAAAAGCTCCCAGAAACGGCTCGAATGACCGGAGCTCCCGGGCGCGAAAGCCAGGTCGCCCTCGAGTATATTGAAGCTGCCGGTGGCTACCGTCGCCGTGCGCAGGCGGCTCTCAATCCTCACCTTGACGCGGTCTCCGGGGCTGAGGCTGTATACCTGCTCGTCTCCGACCCGGATCGTGGTCTTGATATTGCCGAATGAGTCTACATAACCCACGACGTCGGTGGGGGGCGCGATGATAGTGTCGAGAGGCTGGAGCTTGTGGTTGATGAAGCTGAAGTCCTCCCGGGCTACCTGACCGACGGTTCGAGGAAAGAAATCGCGGGATCGGAACTGGCTCCCGGAGTCTTCCACTGTGGTGCTCCAGAGCTCGAGAATATCGTTCCGGACAAATGGAAGTGAGTAGCCGCTGTTGACGGCCACGACATTGACGCCGTTTTTCAGGGTGCAAAAGAGCAGACCCTCGCCCTCGTTGTTGTGGCGCGCTTTGAGATTGTCTTTGCGCGGGGCCGTGTTGGCGAAGATGATCGTGTCTTTCGGTCTCAGAGGCTCGTCGGCATTGGCCAGTTGCGCAAGTATGAACCCGGTGGCGACGGTGTCGAAGGGCGGGACCGTGGTGGCGTGCAACCTGACATGGTCGGGAAGCAGAGCGTAGAAAGCGCCGGTTACCTCGGCCCAGGCCATATCGCCCGGTCCGTAATCGCAAATCAAATGAATCAGCTTGGTCATCGAGTAAATAGAGTCGCCATCGAGGATCAATTCTTGCATGTATTATCATAAACGTCATTACGAGGATGCCAGGAGACTTGAGCAATAAGTCCGGTGGAGAAAGGGACAGGTGGGCGATCTTCTGGTCGTTGATCAGAGTCGCCCTTTTCCTCGTCTTGTTTATCGGATTGTATCTGGTCGTTTTTCAGGTCCTCGCTGTTGCCGGCATCGATTTTCGCTTTCTGGGAAGCATGGCAGACACGGCTCAGGAGCTTGTTGTCCTTGTCATGGCTCTTCTCCTGATCTGTGTATGCTCTGGCCGATTCGACAGGAGATTGCTTGCCGATCTGGGTCTGAAAAACGAGCGGGTGCCGGCCAATCTGTTAGTCGGTTTCGGCCTGGGCGCTATCCTGGTGGTCGCCATCATTGGCGGTATATTCGCGCTGGGTGGTTATCGAGTCCAGTCGGTCGCCTTCGATCCCGGCGTTTTCTCATATCTGATTTTCTTTCTTGTGGTGGCGGTGCTCGAAGAAGTCGTTTTTCGCGGTTTCGTTTTCTCGACTCTGGAAAAAGGAATTGGCACTACTGGTGGTGTGATAGTCGCTTCCCTGGTGTTCGGCTTCGCCCATATGATCAATCCCGCCAATGGGCTTCCTCTTTTCGATAAGGCTTTCGCCTGCCTCGTCCTGTCGTTCGAGTCCGGTCTGCCGCTCAATCTGGCCTTTCTGGTAAGCCGGAATCTCTGGTTCCCCATAGGGATCCACTGGGCCTGGAATTTTTTCGAGGGCCCGGTTTTCGGCGCTTATGTCTCGGGCCACGACCTGGGAACCGCTCTGGTACGCTCCCGGCTCGAGCCCGGATTTCTCCTGGGCGGCGGGCTTTTCGGCCCGGAGTCGAGCCTCTCGGGTCTGGTTTTCGGAGTGCTTCTTGCATACCTCATCGCCAGATATCGGGGGCTGGCTCCAGCGCTTGGTCTCAAGGACAGTGTCTCGGAGCGCTCCGATGAAGACCCTTGCCAGACCGCTGGTTGACTTCAGTTGCCGTCTTTCAGTTCACTTTGTTCCAGTTGACTCTGCGTTTTCCTTTGCCCTTGCCCTTGCGGTGCCAGTGCCCCTTGCCGTTCTTCCAGCCGACACCGTTGCCCCAGCTATTGTTCCAGCCTTTGTGCTTGCCGCTGTCGTGCCAGTTGTTTTGCGCGCGTCTGGCTATTTTCTCTTGATTCTTGAGATACTTTTTGTAGCTCTTGTTGTGGTTTTTGGCGAGCGCCGCATCAAAGGTGAAAAGCCCTGCGGTTACTGTCAGGGCTAAGAATAACGAGGCGACCTTTCTCATATCGGCGTTTCTCCTTTCAGTTCTATGCCTTTAAGATAGCTTATCTGAAACTATGAGGGTATATATATAATCGAGGTGACCTCTCGATGTTCTGGTCCTGCATAATCATTTTTCTGGCTCTGGCGTTTATCGCGCTTTTCGGCTATCTCTATATGAGAGCGCGGTCCAGTGATGTGCAGTGCCATTTCGAGGTTCCTCTCGCCGAATCCGATGGTGATACTTTCAAGGAAGTGCGCGAGATCAAGCGCATTCTTCTCAAACTCAAGGCTGCCAGCGTGACGGATACCGAGCGGGGCGGCCGGAGCTCTGATCCGGACCTGAATTAGGACCAGATCTCGATGACGGCGGCTCCGTTGAGTGTGCCTGCGCGAAGGTCGGCAACCGCCTCGTTGACCCGGTCCAGACCATAAGTGGTGATCTCGGTATGAATCGGATGTCTCTCGGCCATTTCCATGAATGACAGTCCGTCCTCCTTTGTGAGATTGGCTACCGAAAGGAGCTGTCTTTCTCCCCAGATGTACCGGTAAGGAAAAGACGGTATGTCGGTCATATGAATGCCTCCCAGGACCACGCGCCCGCCTTTGGCAACGGCTTTGAGAGCCGCCGGCACGAGCGCGCCAACCGGGGCGAAGATAATGACGCTGTCGAGCTCGTCTGGCGGCTCTTCATCCGAGCCCCCGGCCCAGATGCAACCCAGGCTCCGGGCGAATTCCTGGGCGGAGCTGTCTCCGGGTCTGGTGAAAGCATAGACGACCCGCGATTCGGCCACCGCTACCTGGGCTAGGATATGGGCGGCGGCACCGAAGCCGTAGACTCCGAGGCGCTCAGCCTCGCCGGCCATGCGGTAGCTCCGCCAGCCGATCAGCCCGGCGCATAGAAGTGGCGCGGCATGAGAGGAATCGTATCTCGCCGGTATGGTGAAGCAGTACCGCGCGTCAGCAACGGTATACTCGGCGAAGCCGCCATCGATTGTGTAGCCGGTGAAACCGGGGCTGTCGCAGAGATTCTCGATGCCGGCAAGGCAGAACCGGCATCGCTGGCAGGTTTTTCCCAGCCAGGGAACGCCCACGCGCCTGCCGATCATCTCGTTCAAGGAGGCAGAGCCGGCGGCTTCGACCCTGCCAACAATCTCGTGACCCAGGATCAGGGGAAGCTTCGGCTCGGTCAGGTCGCCGTCCATGACATGGAGATCGGTGCGGCAGACGGCGCAGGACTCGACACGCACCAGGACCTCTCCTGGTCCGGGCTCCGGTTCCGGCACGGAGATCAGCTCGAGAGGCGAGCCGGGCTCGCGCATCACCATTGCTTTCATTTCAATTCCGAGGGAAACTCGCCTACTTTGACTTCCACCGGCACCAGCTTGGTCTCCCGCATTACCAGAAATGCGATAACATCGCCGGTCTTGTGCTTGCGAACGAGCTTCTGCACTTCTTTACCGGTGGTGACTGTCTCGCCGTCCACACGCTGGATGATGTCACCCTGGGCGAGTCCCGCTTTGTCGGCGGGGCTGCCCGGCTCGACACTCATGATCACCACTCCTCTGGTGTTTTTCTCTACGCCCAGTGCCCTGGCCAGCTTCTCGTCTACTTCCTGCATACGAATGCCGACATAGGGTCGGGCAATTTTGCCGTGCTCGATGAGCTGGTCCGCGACTTCTTTGATCGAGTCTACCGGAATGGCAAAACCGATATTCTGAGCATCAGCCTGGACCGCTGTATTCAGGCCGATCACCTCGCCGTGGACATTGAGGAGGGGACCGCCTGAGTTGCCTGTATTGATGGCGGCATCGGTCTGGATGAGCTCGACATCGAAGAGATCCGAGATGGAGCGACCGAGAGCGCTTATGATTCCCAGGGTGACTGTGTGATCGAGCCCCATGGGGCTGCCGATGGCGATGGCCCAGTCGCCCGGTCTGAGATTAGCGCTGGTGCCCAGCTTGGCTACAGGAAGCTCATCCGCGTCGATCTTGATCACCGCCAGGTCGGTAAGCGCGTCGCGGCCGATCAGCTTGCCGGGGAAAGTCTGCTTGTCGGAGAGAGTCACTTTGATGTCAGTGGCGGAGCCGGCAACGTGATTGTTCGTCAGTATGTAGCCGTCCTTGCGGATGATGATTCCGGAGCCTGTTCCTTTGATCTCCTGCTTGAAGGTCTGTCCCGGCACCGCGAAGCCTGGAAAGAGCAATTCGAGCTGGGGCTCGACCATTGCCGTCTTCCTGATATCGATATTGACGACGCTCTTGCTGGCTTCCGATGCGATATTGGCGATCGTGTTCTCCGCCAGGGGCAGGATCGGCAAGTTCCCGGAGGCTATCCCCGGCCCGGTTATGGCGCCCGGGGGCGATACGGTTCCGGATGCTTGATTATGGGATGAGTAGCCGAGATACCAGGCGCCCGACAGGAGCACCGAGGAGAGGCCTACCCCCAGTATCACTGATGGTGCATGTACTTTTCCGCTCGTCTCTCTCATCCTTGTCCTTTCGTCTACCCTGTCGAACTCATATTATGCATCTTATGAAAGAATTTGGCTCGTCAGTTCAATGTGATGCGCAGCCTCCAGGTGCGAAGGTCCTTGGGGGCGATCTGTCCGTACTCTTCATAGTGGTTTACAGCCAGGGCCAGATCGTCGAGCATCCCTATGCAGGGGGCGATCATGGTGTAGTAATGATTGGGTTGTCCGGGTTTGCCGGGCCACGCTCCGAAATTGAGGGTGAGGGCGATATGGGTGATCTCGTTGTAGTCGAACTCCATAGCCAGCTCGGAATCGGTGGAGGGATCTTTGAGGGCGACGAAGCCCTGGGTCGGCGACCTTCCGTACATCTTGAGAGCGATGTCGGCGTCTCTTGACGGAAAGGCGCTCAGGTCATAGTAGTGATCGTCATTGGTCTGGACAGAAGGCCACAATTGCCTGGTTCCCAGCTGGCCGAACTCGTCCCTCGCTGAGCTGTAGACTGTCATCTCCTGGGCTGGAAGGAGAATCTGCATACCCGGTTTCGCCTCGTACACAGGTTGCGGGCACCAGATGAAGTTGAACGGAAAGATCGAGAGGTTGTGGCAGTTGTAGAACAGCTCGATTGTCGGGCTGCCCCGTCTCATCCTGATCACGCGCTCGAAGCGGTATGGAAAACGAACACCGTAAGTGACAGTGCGCAGCTCCAGCTCTTCGTCGTTGCACTTCTTCTTCTCTTTCCAGGGCTGGCACCAGAGCTCGCCATGATCCGGCACTGCCGAGCCTTTCCATGGACCATTCGGATAATGGGTCGGGCTGACGGAAGGAAAGCATTCGTCCCAGAGCCCGAGATTGTCCTCTTCAGTGTACTTCTGGTCGAAGTCGGGAAGTCTTGGCTCCTGTCGGGGACTCTTGAACAGCCACTCGCGAGCGCTGCCTTTCTTGTTAATCTTGCAGAGGCTGACGATTTTGGCACCGAGGGTAGGAACGACAACCATTCGTACCAGGCCGTTGTCCAGCATTAGCGATGGAAAATCGTACCAGTTGAGCTCCTTGATAGTGCATGGGCTTGGCATCGTCAGATTCACCGTGGGGCTTTCTTCTCAAGTAATCATATACACGAAGGATCAGAATTCAGCTATAGTTTAATAGCTTAGTATAAACCTTGTTCGGAGAACCGCCCATTCCTGCCCGATCATGAATTCTTCAGACAGCGAACAACCAGATAATTCCGTCGAGCATATCAAAGAGGCTCGTCGGGAAGAGCTGGATGACAACTGGCTGGAAGAGGACGACCAGATAAGTTGTGACGCTCTTCCCTCCCTGAGCAGCCTCATCGGAGAAGGCGGACAGCCTGCGCCGCCTCTTTCTGTGCCGCAAGTTCAGCAACACCGAGTTCAGCAACAGCGAGTTCAGCAAGAGCAGGCGCCAGTACCGCAGCAGCCGGTTCCTCAGCAAATCCCGCAGCAAGCGGCTCCACCGCCGGTGCAGCCTCCACAGCAGTCAGAATTGCCGCAACAGCAAATTCCACAGCAACAACAACTGCCTCGGCAAGCTGTTGCACCGCCGGTACAGCCGCCACCGGCCCCGCCGCAACAGCAAGCACATCCGCCGCAACTGCAACCGGC
>Ga0226835_1000553_pt1 | contig 37426 bp, 55 predicted proteins | sample LAC_MetaG_1_FD_163627 | JGI IMG/M metagenome (GOLD analysis project Ga0226835, IMG submission 163627) | Anaerobic ammonium oxidizing microbial communities from anammox membrane bioreactor (MBR) in UC Berkley, California, United States -... | ecosystem: Engineered > Bioreactor > Anaerobic >...
CATTCCCTGATGAGCCAGCGGTCAGGAGGAAGTCATGAGCGACCGAGCATACTTCTTCTTCAATGGCCAATGGAAGCATGTGTATATCCTGGATCGTTATGAGCAGCGAGATATCTTCGGGGGGGGGGTGCTTATGTGTAAGATCAAGCTAGTCAAAAACACTCAGCAGACAATCGATGTCGAAGCCGACAAACTGCAGAGCGAGAAGCCTCGAAGGTCCAGGAGACTATCATGAATGTTTTGTATAGGTATGAAATTGAATACAAATCTTATGATGGCGATACTGCCATCCAGCTCAGGGAGTATCCTATTGTCAAAGAGACTGAGCGATCGTACTGCATCAGGCCATACTGGAGAGACAAGTGGATTCGCAAAACTGCATACAATGCATTTGCACACACACAAAAGACAAAGGCAAAAGATCATTTTATTCGCAGGACCAACACTCGAATAGGCTGGTACAAATTCTGGATGGAAGAATGTGAGAAGGCTCTGGAGCTAATTCAAGGGGAGCAAGTCGATGAATGACATCAAACAACTTCCGAGAGATACTGTCTGCAACCTCTTCAAGATCAGAGCTCCGATCTGGAATGGTGGCAAGAAGATGGTCGGCCTGGATGCCAAGCGGATCACATACCACAATGAGATACACTTCACCTATGTCCGCAAATCCGATGGTGAATTGTCTATCCCTGACCATTACTATTTTGATGGCAAACTACTGCATGAGCTCGACTTCGAGAAGCAGATGGTCAAAGGCACAATGCTGGTGATCATTCCCTTCGAGCACTTGCAGATACTGGAGAGAGTTTAGTATGACAGTCGGAAGGTCGATCCGATGGAGGGTAGAAGATAAAATGGAGGTGCAATCACATGGCGAAAATCACTGAGATCACGATCCCAGTATTCCGCATCCAGCGTGACAACTGGTCGGATACATTCTATGTGCAGCAGCGACAAGGCAATGGAAGGTGGAAGCGTGTCAGCGATGACTATGGCCACATCACTTCCGCAAAAGCCAAGCTCGGGAATCTAGTCCTGGAGCTGATCGCTGAAGCTGAAGAGCAAGACTAGATCCACACATGCGAGTTACTGGGGGGAGCAAGGGGAGGTGTTGCTCCCCTCCAAAATCATCATAAAACATATACGAGGAATAATCACATGATACTATTTTTTGACACAGAGACCACAGGGATTCGCAAGGGTGGCTTTATACCACGAGTGGTCCAGATCGGAGCACTGCTCACAGATGATAATGGCAAGACAGTCGGAGAGCTCAATGTGTTGCTCCTGCCTGAAGGCTTCGAGAATATACCAGTAGAGGCCAGCAATGTGCATGGCTTCTCGACCGAGATGGTCAAGCAGTATGGCATCGATAGAGTCGCAGGGCTCAGTGCCTTCTTCGCAATGGTCGAGCGAGCTGATACGCTCGTGGCACACAATGCCGAGTATGACATGGACCTGATGCAGATCGAGGCTGAGTACTACAAGGATGTCCAGAATCAGCCATATGCAGCCTTCTGGCTGGAGCAGCTAATCGAAGCGAAGGTCTTCTGCACGATGCTCAATTCACGAGATCTGCTGAAGCTACCGCTCAGCGAAGCTCAGGCGAGCTTCTTCAAGGACAAGGGCATCACTCAGGAATACAAAAATCCGAGACTGTCAGAGGCTCACATTCACTTCATGGGATACGACTTCGAGGGTGCTCATGATGCGATGGCCGATGTCAGAGCTTGCAAGGATGTCTACTTCAAACTACACTCATTAAAAGAAGAGGTGGCTGCATAAGCAGTCCACCTGGAGGGTGCAAAAAATGAAAACAATAATCAAGTGCATAGTCTGGTCAGTGCTGCTTCTCGCAATAGCACTGGCGATGGTCTATGGCTTCTGGCTGATCCTGATCTTCATGCTGTTCGAGTACACAGTATTGATGTGGCTGGCGATCGCAGGCGAGGTCTTCCTGGCTGTGGTCTGGTGGTGGATCGTGGGCCTGGCAGAATGCTGAGCTACACAGTATCGGGCAGTCCGATAGTCAAGAAGAACACACAAAAGGTAGTGTGGCGGAATGGCCGATCGATCGTGGTCTATTCCGCTCAGTACCGATCCTGGTGGAATAATGCAATGGATGAGCTGGCACTGCAGAAGAAGCCAGCAGAGCCGATAGATTATCCAGTCATTCTAGTGTGCAAATTTTTTATGCAGACCAGAAGGGTGGTGGATCTCTCTGCTCTATACGAGGGAATCCAGGATACCCTAGTCAAAGCAGGTGTGCTGAAGGATGACAACTTCAATATCATCATCGGGCATGATGGCTCTCGAGTACTACTCGACAGGGTGAATCCCCGAACAGAGGTGGCAATAGTACCTGCAGACCACTTCCCCGACTCCCCTGCTGGCTAAAACAGCGAACAAATCACGAACAAATAATAACAGGGGTGGGAGCACTCCCCTGCCCTACCGACATATATTTTTCAAGCTGTCAAACAGATGACGAGAATTTTTCAGGGTGACATAGGGGGAGTGGGGAAGGGGTGCTCTATACGAATGCTTATAGTATGCTAATTACTACACAATAACTAATTCAATAATGTTTTTGTTGCACATTCAAAACTGCTTGTGCTACAATCAAAATTGATACCGATGGGAGGTGCAAAACATATGTATCAAATACAAATGGTGGACTCTAATATATTGACCAAAAAGGTCGAGTCCGAAAACAAATCACAATTCGATACAGGCGGATCGGGCGATCGCAATGGTGCTATCTACCGAATCATTCATGCTCCAGCAGACTCTGACTACAAGGCAGAAGAGCTGGTGCTTTTAAGTCCTGGAGACTACACTGCTCTCTACTTCAATGGCGAGCTGCTCACTTCCATCACCGACTCAGACATCATCGGCAAAGTAACGGAGGACAAAGAATGAGCAAGCAAGTCAAGACAGGAGCAGATGCTCGCACTGAAATCAAGGCTGGCATCGATCTAGTCGCAAATGTAGTCAAGACAACACTCGGACCACGAGGCCGAAACATCACGCTGGACACCGATCCATATCGGCCACCAGTGAATACAAATGATGGGGTGACAATCGCTCGTGAGCTCCACGCTCCGAAGGACAAGCCACACCAGGAGACTGGCGTGAAGACAGCAAAGGCTGCAGCCAACAAGACCAATGATGTGGCTGGCGATGGTACTACTACAGTCACACTCTTGCTCCAGGCGATGACCACTCATGGTCTTCAGCAAATCAATAATGGTGCAGATCCTGTACTGCTCCGCAGAGGCATCGAGCGAGCTGCTGCTGCAGTCGTGGAAGCTCTGAAGGATGAAGTAGTCGAGACCAAAGATCTCGAAGCATTGATCAATGTGGCCACTATCTCATGTGGCGATCCTGTGGTCGGCAAGCTAGTAGCTGAAGCAGTCCACCAGGTCGGCAGCAATGGCGTGGTGACAATAGAAGATGGTGAAGGCGAGGAGACAACCTCTCGCATCGCAGAAGGCATCGAGCTTCGTGGAGGCATACAGCTTCCAGTATTCATCACAAATCCTGCTAGGCAGGAAGCTGATGTCACCGATGTGCCGATCTTCGTGACCGATCATGACTTCACGAATGGCATGGAGATTGTCCGCTTGATGGAAGTGATCTCTCAAATGGGCCACAAGTCTGGTGTCCTGATAGCCAACTCAGTCACAGGGGAAGCGATGGCATCATGTGCTATCAATAAGGCTCAGGGCAAATTCACACTGATTCCGATCAAGGTCCAGGCTCTCGGTGAGCAAGGCCAGGCGGTGCTGCGAGACATGGCAGAGGCTACAGGTGCTCGCTTCTTCGCTCGGGATGAAGGCAATCGCTTGCCAAATAATCCGCAAGATCCACGAGACACATACAATCCAGATGACTTCGGCCATGCTGATCGAGTGATCGCTAGTCGTGATCGGACCACTATCATCGGTGGAGCTGGTGAGACTGAGGCTCGCATCGAAGAGCTCAAGGCACAGCGGAAGAATTCCAAGCAAGCCTATGAGCAGAATGCAATCGATGAGCGTATCGCTCGGCTGCAGTCTGGTGTCGGTGTCATCCGAGTCGGTGGTGTCACTGAGGCAGAGCGAGAAGAGCGGAAGCTCCGAGTCGAGGATGCTATCAATGCATCAAAGGCTGCTCTCTCAAATGGCATCATAGCTGGTGGTGGAGCTGCTCTCTACCGAGCTGCCACAAAGGTCCAGAAGGATCAGAATGTGGATCTCAGCACAGAAGATGGCAATGGCCTGATGGCTGTCGTGAAGGCATGCTTCGAGCCGATCAAGCAGATGGCAGAGAATAGTGGACTGGAGCTCGACAAAGCAGATCTCGAGAAGGTGCTCGCAGATAAGAAGCTGACCATCGACTTCTACACAGGCGAGGTGGTGGATGCATTCAAGGCAGGGATCATTGATCCGAGCCTGGTCACATTGTCGGCTATCAAGAATGCTGCAAGTCAGGCTGCCCTGTTCGTGATAACTGAAGGAGCTGTGACTGCAGCGGAAGATGACTCGGAGAAGATCTGACATGATTCCGCTCTTCAAAACACACACACCTCAGACAATCGACAAGCCACTACTGGAGACTCTTCACAGTGGCTACATCACACAAGGTCAGAAGGTGGATGAATTTGAAGGCAGACTTGCAGACTTCTTCGGCACACCGAATGTAGTCTCACTCAATAGCGGTACATCCGCTCTGACACTTGCGATGAGAGTGGCTGGTATCGGTCCTGGCGATGAGGTGATCACCACTGCCATGACTTGCACAGCCACCAATCTTCCAGTATTATCTCTTGGTGCATCTCTAGTGTTCGCTGATGTAGATCCGATCACTGGCAACATAAACACCGAGAGCATCGAGAAGCTAATCACCAAAAAAACAAAAGCCATTCTGTTCGTGGACTGGGGTGGCATGCCTGCAGACCTTGATCAGATCGTGAGCATTGCGAGAGCTCATGATCTCAAAGTGATCGAGGATGCTGCTCATGCCTTCGGAGCTGAATACAAAGGCAAGAAGGTCGGAGCGATCTCTGACTTCACCTGCTTCAGCCTGCAGGCTATCAAGCACATCACTACTGGAGATGGTGGCATACTGACATGCAAAGATCCGAAGGATGCCGAGCGAGCAAAGGTGCTCCGCTGGTTCGGTATTGATAGAAGCAAGTCTGGCCTTGATTCCAGGATCGACCAGGACATTGAAGAGTGGGGATACAAATTCCACATGAATGATCTGCAAGCCACAATCGGCATCGTGCAGATGGACCATGTGGCCAATGTGTTGCAAGCTCACCGAGTCAATGCACAGTATTATGATTCAAAGCTGGACAAGTATTTTGTTCGACAGAATGAGGGTGGAGATCGGGCATCAGCCTGGTGGCTCTACACGCTGATTCTACCGAGCAAGAAGGAGCGAGATGCCTTCAAGCAGTACATGACTGACAATGGCGTGATGGTGAATCAGGTCCACAAGCGGAATGATGAATACACTGTCTTCAAGCCATTCGCTCGCAAAGGTCTTGACGGACTCGATTATTTTGCAGATAGAATGATATGCATCCCTGTACACTGGGGGCTCAGTATAGAAGAGCTCGATCAGATTGCAGGGATGTGCAACAAATTTGCTCAGAAGCAAAGCAAGGGGAAGAAGTCATGAGCAAGCATCACCAGATGAATGCCGACCAATTCCCTGAGAGCCAGGAAGAGCTGGAGCGATTGCTCGCTCGAGCGAAGAGATACCTGGACTATGCTCGAGATCCAAACAAAGGCAAGATCAAAGCGAAGGCTCTGAGCCTGGCAATTATGATATCCCTCGAGAGAGTCAAGGCTGTCGAGGAATGGAAGCAACATCACAGAACTTATCCACAGCCACTCACTCGCTGGATGCACTTCAAGAAGGCGGTCTGGAAATGATCATCGGTCTTCCAGTAGTCGAGGGCCATGAGCTCACAAAGGTGGCAGTAGATCACCTTGCAAAGAATGCAGTACTCGGAGAGACAAAGCCAGTCATCATCGACAATGGCTCGGTCCTGAGCTACAAGCAATTTATGGAGCTAGATCCTGACTGTGGCTGCCACAAGCTCGGTGATCACAAAGTCGGCCTGATCCGCAATGAAGAGAATATCGGCTACTACCAACCGCTCAAGCAGCTCTATGATGCCTATCCTGATGAGCAATATATCGGTCTCATGCACAATGACCTGATGCTCTACGAGAAGGGATGGGATCGCAGGATGGCAATGGCCTTCCATGAAGATCCGCAGCTCGGCCTGATCGGACTGTGTGGATCTCGTGAAGTGGATGAGCGTGGTGGTCGTGGTGGCCATACTGTGTGCAACTTCATGGGCCGAGAAGTCAAAGTCGGAGATCAGATCTGGAAGGGCCAAGATCCGAGTGCTGGTCGCAGGATCAATGGCATTGAGCCAGCGATTGTACTCGATTCCCTCTTCATGTTATTCAGAAGGGATGTCATCCCTCACCTGGTCCGAGAAGCTGAGAAGTGGGAAGACATCACACTGGCTCACTTCTATGACCGCATCTGGCCGATCAGGACTATCGAGGCAGGCTATCATGTAGTGACTATGGGTAGTGATAATGATCACATCGGTGGCATGACCACTACTGGCAACGAGCGATATCGCAATGACTGCATCAAATTCCTGGATGATCGTGGTATTGCCTGGAGAGAAGATGACTCTGGAATTATCGCTGCGGAGCGAGAAGATCCTCGCAATAAGCCATGTGGCAATCCTGAGACTCAGATGTATCTGATAGCTGAAGACCGATATCTCAAAGAGTACCGAGATGAGAAGCACTGGCTTCCTGCAATAATCAGGGAGGGATACAATGTCACACATCTTGCGTGAAATGGAGACCGCTTCACAAGCCTTCGAGATGATGGATATCCGCAATGAGGTCCGACACTTCATGACTCACAATACCGCTGAGATCATGCCAGAGCAGCAGGCTGAATGGTATCGGAAGACATACCTGCCAGCTCGGGAGCGTGGTGAGCTCTTCGGATACCTGGTCAAAAATGAGGAGCAGACAATCGGCTATGGGCTGATCAGCAAGCGAGATGGTCGCTGGTGGGTATCTGGTGGACTGACTGAGGCAGCTCGAGGTCAAGGAGCAGGGTACTTCTTATTCGAGCAAATGACTCTGATGATCCATGAAGATCTTCGCTCAGAGGAAGCCTGGCTCGATGTGCTCAATTCAAATGAAGGTGCTCGCAGATTATATGAGAAGCTCGGATACACAGCAGTCATGGCCGATGAGCGATTGACTGTGATGGTCCATAGGCTTGAGCACGAAGAAGCAGAATCAGTCAAACTAGAGGAGGCAGTAGTAGCATGAGTATTCTCGGCCGATCAAAAGATATTCACAAAACTCCAGACATGAGTCGGCAGGCTCTGCTCTGGATGCATCCTGAAGCGATGGTCCGCTTCATGACATCAAAGCGATGGGTGATCCAGGAGGGCCATCTTCCAGAGGATGCTCAATTCCACCATGTCTACTACGACAGCAATCGACAGGTCTTCGCAATGGTCCTGACATCAAAAGAATTCAAGTCACTGAAGCTCGGAGAGAAGATACCAGAGCTGCCACCAGTATCATTCAGGTGGTGGAATCCGAAGGATGGAGTACCAGAAGAATGAAAGCTGTATTCAAATGTGAAGAGAGATCTCGAGGTGAAGTGGACACCATTACACTTGACAATGATGGATATGATAATCCGAATTTTGTGGACCTGACAATGACTACTCATGATGAAGATGGCAATGTCAAAGGGGAGATCGAGCTATGTGTTTATATTGATGACATATATCAGGCAGCGAAGCTATTCAAAAGCATTCAGGAGGATCGACATGAAGCGTGATCTACCAGGATTCTATGAGGCTGAAGAGCGAAACAAACTGAGCCACTTCACTGTGCAGGGCTTCGACCTGAATGGCGTGGTCCAGGCTGGAGCAAATGATGGAGAGGAGATCGAGAACTTCATCCGCATGGGTATTGATCATCTGATTGCCTTCGAGCCTCTGACATCAGCCTTCGATATTCTCGATGAGCGATATGGAGACAAGGCTCACTGCTTCAAGCTCGGCCTGCATGACACAAATAAGATGGCCACACTCCAGGTCACTGACATAGATGGCAAGGGCTCATCAATCTATGAAACCGAATGGGAGCATCCTGAAGTCAAACGGAACTGGAATCAAGGCCAGGCTGCCATAGTCGGCACTGAAGAGATCGAGCTGGTCCGCTTCGACAAGTGGGCCAAGCAAATGAATAATCAATTCTATGTGAACTCAAGAGGCCAGAAGCGACTCATCGATCTGAGTCAATATGATACTCTGCAGCTCGACACACAAGGCAATGAGATGGAGATCCTGCTCGGCATGGGTAAATGGCTGAAGCAATTCAAATACCTATGCATCGAATTATCTGTCACTCCAGTCTACAAGGGTGAGACTCCAGGAGCTGAAGTCGCAGCCTGGCTGCAGGCTCATGGCTATACGCTGGACTCTCCGATCTACGAGCACAATGACTGCTTCTTCGTGAGGAATGATATCAAGCCGACAAGCGATCAAGTTTATAGAGGGAGGTGCTAATTATGAAAATCGGAATCGGATTCTCAGTACTCAATAACTTCAAGGGATTCGCTGAGTCGGTCCACAGTATCAGGACCAGTCATGACTGGAATCTCTACATGTTCGATCAGTGGCGATTGAATCGACCGCTCTCACAGACCTGGAATGAGATGGCCATGCGAGCCTTCGATGAGGGCTGTGATTATGCCATGCTCTGCAATGATGACATCCTATTCAGTCCTGGCTGCATCGATGCGATGGTCCGAGTACATCAGGAACTCAATGAGAGCGAGAATGTTGTCATGGTCACACCAAACAATATAATGCTGGAGCTTGCAAATCCTGAAGACATCCTGAGCTATGAGCTGCCTGCAGATACACCTGCCACCTGGAGCGAGCATCCAAACTTCTCATGCTTCCTGGTCGCTCGAGACTTCTTCGAGAAGGTCGGCTTCTTCGATGAGAACTTCATCCCTGCATGGTATGAAGACAATGACAGCCACTACCGATCCAAGCTGCTCGGCTACAAAGAGATCTGCACGAATCAAGCTCCGATGGTCCACTATGGCGGAGTGGCCACAAGCCTGATGGAAAATCCAAACAGCCAGCACAGCCATGAGTACTTTGTGAAGAAGTGGGGCTCTGCCACTCGGCTGCTGGATGAAGTATTCAAGACACCATATGATGATCCATCGCTCTCTCCGAATCAATGGCGGAGGGCCGATGGCACAATAGTAGATCCATTGAAGGAGGTGCAAGGTGGAAGATAACAAACTCAAGCGGATCTACTATGTCCGAGAATCCGCAATACAATCAATCATATCGGACTGCGTGAGCTTCGGATTCTTGATCCTGGTCATGACTCTGAATGTGATGTACTGGGGAGGTCGCTGGTATGTGACTGTCTTCCTGCTGATACTGTGGGTGTTATTCGCTGCAGGCAAAGCTAATCGCAGGATGCAGCAATTCTATACCCGATCGGATCTAGTGGATCATCTAATCAAAGAACTTGAGGAAGAAGGAGACAATTCAAAATGAGCAAGCGAGCACTACTAACTGGAGCAGGTGGCTTCATCGGAGCACACACACTGGCTCACTTCATGCACAATACCGACTGGGAGCTGGTCCTGATTGATAGCTTCAGACACAAAGGCAAGACCGACCGCATCGCTGAGATGCTTGAGGCTCATCCAGACTGGAGAGAGAGATGCCATGTGGTGACACATGATCTCGCTGCTCCGATCTCCGATCAGCTAGAAGCTCGCATCGGCCACATCGACTACATCGTGAACATGGCCAGCGAATCACATGTGGACCGCAGCATCACAGATCCAGTGCCATTTGTCGAGAACAATGTCGCTCTGGTCCTGAACATGCTGGAATATGCTCGCAAGATCAAGCCTGAGATCTTCATCCAGGTCAGCACTGATGAGGTATATGGAGCTGCTCCGACTCATGATCACAAGGAGTGGTCTGTCATTCTACCGAGCAATCCATACTCAGCCAGCAAAGCAGCACAGGAAGCCATCGCTATCAGCTACTGGCGGACTTATGATGTACCGCTGATCATCACCAACACCATGAACAACATCGGAGAGATGCAAGATCCTGAGAAGTTTTTGCCGATGCTTATGAAGAATATCCACGAGGGCAAAGAGGTCACGATTCATGGCACAGAGGAATATATCGGCTCTCGCTTCTACCTGCATGCTCGCAACCATGCTGATGCCCTGCTCTTCCTGATCAAGCGTGGAGCTCCAGCGAAGTATGTGGACAATAATGAGATCGTGATGCCTGATAGGTACAATGTGGTCGGAGACACCGAGCTGAACAACCTCGAGCTAGCTCAGAAGGTGGCAGCACTGGAGGGCAAAGAGCTCAAGTACACGCTGGTGGACTTCCACCACACTCGGCCAGGACATGATCGTAGGTATGCACTTGATGGCAATAAGCTATTCGATCTCGGCTGGAAGCCTCCTGTGAGCTTCGATGAATCACTCAAGAACACTGTCGAATGGACACTGGAGAATAGACAATGGATGCTGTAGCACAAGCACAGGTGGATGCTGCTGCAAAGCGAGCACTCGAGCAAGGAGCTGAGAAGGTCAATCTTCTGCTCTATGGTGACTACTGCTGTGGTACTGGCTTCGCTCAGGTGCTCGGCAACATAGCCAGAGAACTTGACAAAACTGGCAAATATAACATTGATGTGATTGCCATCAATTATTCAGGCGATCCGAAGGATGAGAGCAAATGGCCAGGCAGAGTCTATCCAGCCATGCCAGGCGGACTGATGCATGCTGGTGCATATGGCGATGTCTATGGCCGACAGAGGCTGCTGGACCTAATGGGCTCAGGCAAGTATGATGTGGTCTTCATGCTCCAGGACACCTTCGTGATCGAGCCGATAATGGAAGAGATCAAGAAGACTCAGGATGCTCTGGTCCAGAATGGCCACAAAGTATTCAAGACAGTCTGGTACTACCCTGTCGATGCACAGCTCAAGAAGCAGTGGGTGGACACAGTAGCAGGTGCTGACTTCCCTGTGGTCTATACCGAATATGGCAAGGCCGAAACTCTCAAGCACATGCCAGAACTCGAGGACCGCTTGCGAGTGATCTATCATGGCAATAATCCGAATGACTTCTTCCCGATCCAGGACAAGAATGATGTGGCCAACTTCCGCAGGCAATACTTCAACAGCAAAGCGGATGGCCGATTCCTGATCGTGAACATCAATCGCAATCAGCCTCGCAAAGACATTGCCAGGTCTCTCATGATCCTGAAGGAGCTGTGGGATAGAGGTCGAAGACCATTACTCTACCTGCACATGCAATACGAAGACTCGGGTGGCAACATCTTCACGATGGCCAATCAGCTCGGGCTCGGCAAAGAGTATGAATTCTTCCTGCCTAGTCCGAAGATCTTCAATGCGAATCAGGGCATGCCGATCGAAGATGTGAATCGTATCTACAATGCAGCCGATCTGGTCCTGAGCACTACGCTCGGTGAAGGATGGGGATTGTCGATGACCGAAGCGATGGCCACAAAGACTCCTGTGGTCGCTCCAGGCAATACGAGCTTCAATGAGATGGGTGCAAATAATCGAGTCAAGCTGATCCCGAGCGGTGCAGATCCGAGCATGTGGATAGTCAAAGAAGGTGACAATGAGAGGCTCAGGCCACTCATGGATGTCAAAGCTGCAGCCGATGCTATCGAAGACATAATGGATGGCAATAATCTTCCGAATGTCAATGCAGCATATCAGTGGGTGACAGATCTCTCCTGGTCCAATATCTGCAAGCAGTGGATCGAGATTGTCGATCAGGCAGCCATAGCTGCTGCTCAGGAGAATTTGAAGAATCAGCAGGCAGCTTCTGGTCAATTCATGAATCGTGCTCAGAGGCGGAAGCTGGAGAGGCAGAAGAAGTAGTATGGCAGTCTATAGATACAAGCATGAGTGGTGTGGCTTCGATCAGGATATCTTCCTCGATGGTGTCGAGAAGGAGACAGTGATTGTGCCATGCTACCGATGCGGTCGAGATGTATCAGCCAGAATAGTCCGAGACAAGAGTGCCAATATAGGCAGGGCAAATGATGGCACTGTCGGAATAACCAGGCGGAATCACAATGCAAAACAAATACGAAGAAGTGGACAAAAATGATATGTTCGCAGAAATCACTCCGCTAGAGAAGGCAGTCGGATTCAATGTCGCTGAGGAGACTTATGACTTGCTCACCTTCAGGGAGCAGCTTATTGTGGACCTGCTATGTGCAGGCTACACACATGCTCAGATCGGTGAGGTATTCGAGGTGAGTCAGCCAAGCATATCCAGCAGTGTCAGGAGGCTTCGCTTCAAGCTGGCCGATGGCAAGCTCCAGCTCATCCTGGAGACCAGGCTGGCACTCAAAGAGAATCGACTCGGGAGCACATTCTGATGGAAGCATTCAATCAATGGCTGCAGCGACTGAATGAGCGGATGGCCCTGAAGTCTGGCATCTTTGTCTGTGAGCGAATTATCAGGCTGTCACCTCACATTCATTATGTGGAGTGGATGCAGATGCATGACCTGGCTGTGATAGTCCAGGAGAAGCTACAGAAGGAACTCGATGAACTTCGGTAGATGTGCCTTCAAAGGCTGCAAGAAGTGGTCTGGCACATGTCTCAGTCGCAATGGTGAGAAGCTGCTGCTCTGCAGGGAGCACTGGCAATATCTGACGGATCTTCACACAGAAGATATAATTGACTCAGCATTCCGCATGGTAGCAGAGTCGCAAAATAAGGAGGAGTCAAATGTACAAGTACACAGTCCAGGCATTCAATGAGAGTGATCTCGGCAAGCTGGCAATCATCAATATCGTGGTGACTGCAGCTAATGAAGCCGAAGCTCTGGAGAAGGCCAAGCAAATCAAAGAGCGGACAAACTATTCCATCATCGGAATTGAAGTCCTCGAAGGCGATACAAGGCCACAAATCAAGAAGGGGTAGGAGATGCCAAAGAAGCCACGATCTTCAGTCGATGGCATCTCAAAGAATCCTGAGCATGCCATAACTAGCCTCGTGCCATATGTGGACTGGAGGGCTCTTGAGCGAGCCTTCATTTTGAATGAGACACACACCAAAGTGCAGACCTGGCTCAATGAAGTTATGGGCTGGAAGCCGACAAAGATACGCTCTGGCAGGACCAATGAGATGACAAAAGGCTGGAGCAAAAAACGAGATGCATTCCAGCAACAAGTCACACAGAATGCTATCGAGGAAGCACTCAAACTCGAGCGGAAGAATGTGCCGACACTACGAGCTGCAAAAGCACAGCTCATCGCAAACATTGTGAAGGATGTCGGTAGATGGGATCGCTTGAACATGATGGACAAGAAGCTGTGCTATGAGATCCTCAAGGTCGAGCTTCGTGAGCCTACCAATGTCAAAGACCTGCCACCTGCCGATGCTCGTGATCCAGTGGAAGCTCTGCTGGAAGAGTATGGCCTGATGCAAGATGGGGAGATAATAATCGATGACGAGCCAGGATCAGATCACCTCGCTCTCAGCCAAGCAGATCACAGCGAAACTGCAGAAGCTGACAGCGAGACATCTGTGGAAGTATCACAAGACTAGATTCTACCGCTACCAGTGGCGGATCTGGCGGATGATCATGCTTCCGCTTGTCCAGAATATGCTGGTCCTGACTGGTACAAAAGTCACTGAGGAGATGATTGAAGAGCTCGAATCAGTGATGCTCAATTTTGAGTACACTCGACAATCGGGCAAGACTACCTCGCTGGTCCACACAGTCGAATCAGTCATGCTGTTCGTGACCAAGCTCTTCAAAGTACCGATCGAGGTCGGGATATTCGCTCCGCAGAAGGAGCAGGCAAATACCGACTTCAAACGACTGAAGAATGCTCTGGCCCGATCAAAGCAGGAGCTGATGGTCACTGATCATGATGCCAACCGCAAGGCCAAAGAAGAGAGCAATGCCAAGACCATCACGCTCGGCAATGGCTCAAGCTGCTATATCTTCCCTGTGACTTCTACCTCAAAGCCTGAGTCCAAGACTCTCCACCTGATCATTATCGAGGAGGCTCAAGGCATCAATGACAAGATCGTGAATGAAGACATCCTGCCTATGGGTGCATCCACAAACGCTGTGATCGTGAAGGTCGGTACTGCAGGCGATACGAAGTGTGACTTCTACCGAGACATCCAGAAGGGCCGAGCTTATGTGATGACATATCCAGAGATCGCTGCCGACAGGCGGAGAATGTATGAGATGACTGGCGATGCTCGACACCTGGTCTACGAGCGGACTGTGAAGAGCCAGATCGCTCAGAAGGGATTGATGAGTCCTGATATCCAGAAGCCATACTACAATGTCTGGCAGCTCTCAGGTGGTATGTATATCGACACACATCAGCTCATCGCAGGTCGCATCGATAAACCATTCGACAATCCGAAGGCTGATGAAACCTTCCTGCAGTATCGTGAATGGTACAAAGCAGCGGTCCGCAGATCCCTCCTGGAGTGTGATGAATGGGCCAGAGAGCATGAGCTCAGTGATGAACAGTATGCACTCTACCGAGCCTGGCTGGAGCAGGACCACTACTTCGGACTCGACACAGCCAAGAGTACTGACCAGACCATTCTGAAGATCGGCCGAGTGATTGATGGCAAGCTGACCATCGTGAGATCTGTCTCTGCTGGCAAGGGTACAAACTATGAGGATCAATTCGACATCCTGATGGAAGAGCTCAAGTACTTCAAGATCGCTGCAGGATCTATCGACTCCACTGGACAGGGTGACTTCATGCCAGACAAATTTGAGAGGCATTCACCATACAAGATCTTCCGCATGAAATTCTCTCGCATGACCAAAGACATCATGTACAAAGCTCTCTACCAGAAGCAGGTCAATGGCAATCTGATGTACTACTGGCAAGATCCAATCGCAGCAGGTGTGAAGATGATCGCTCCTGGATCGGAGCTCACAGTCGAGCAGCAGACAGCCATTGCCTCAGAAGAATTCGAGGATGAATTCATTGACCTGGAGAAGCGACAGGTCGGAGAGTACATGGTGGTCCACCATCCTGATGAAGAAGATGCTCATGATGACCATCCAGACAGCACTGCTCTTATGAATTTTGCATTTGACAGTTACAATAATAGTAGTGGCATCAAGCAATATTATGCCGACAAAGTAGAGTCTGAGAGAGCTGCAGCAGCAGCTATAGCAGAGGCTAATAGGTAGGGAAGGAATATCGATGGGATTCGCAAAAGATGCATATACTCGACTGGTACTCAAGCCACTGGCAGGGTATCTAACAGACATGGCCAAAGCTGAGAATGGTACTCCTGCAGGAATGCAGGCAGTGCTTCGTGATCGCTTGCCATTCAGCAACGCATATCCATCTGGCCGAACAAAGCCAGGATCTACGAATGGTATCGACTTCGCAACACTGAGGCGATTCTCTGTCCAGTATGATGTGGCCCGAGCTGCGATCAACCGCAGGAAGCGACAGCTCAATGCTCTTGAATGGGATATCGTGAATGCCGAGTCTGACGATGAGACCGACAACTCAGCAATTATCAAAGAGGTCAAGAAGGACTTCAAATCAATCGGTGGCTATAAGGTCCGCTTCAGGGAATTTATTGATACCCTCGTGGATGATCTACTGGTCCTGGATGCAATGGTCCTGTATAAGCGACCGAACATGGGTGGCGGACTGTACTCACTCGAGCCAGTCGATGCTGCGACCATAGTGCTCGAGCTCGATGACAATGGTGGCACTCCAATGCCTCCAGATGTTGCATACCGACAGATCATTCATGGCAAGGAAGTCGCAACCTTCACAGCCGATGAGATGTACTACGAGATGATGAATTCTCGGACCTATACTCCATATGGCCTCGCTCCGCTTGAGAGCCTGGTGCTCGGTGTGACTGCAGCACTCAAGTCAGACATCTACAATGTCCACCTGCTCACTGAAGGCAACATTCCAGAGGGCTTCTTCGGAGTACCTGAGAACTGGACACCTGATCAGATCAAAGAATTCCAGGCACTGTGGGATGCTGCTCTGAGCGGTGATACTCGGGCCATGAGCAAGCTCAAATTCGTGCCATCTGGCAAGGGTGCTACTGGCTACACTCCAGCAGTCAAGCCAGAAGACATGCGATACAAAGAGCTTCAGGACTGGCTGATGCACAAGACCTGTATGCTCTTTGAGATACCTCCGAATGAGCTCGGCTTCACTGACTCTGTGAACAAATCAACAGGTGAAGTCCAGGCAGATATTGCTGTCGATTCTGGCCTCCGACCTCTAGCAATGTTCTTCCAGGAGATCTTCACAGATGTTATCCAGACAGACATGGGCTTCGAGGGGCTGGCCTTCAAATACACTGGCCTCGAATACACTGATGAGCGAGCTACTGCCGAGACCAATGAGATCCGCATCCGCTCTGGTCAGGCCACAATCGATGAGGTCCGAATGGAGCAGGGCAAGAAGGCTCTCGGTGTCGATAAGCCATTTGTGCTCGGCAATCCGACCTTCATTGATGAAGACTCTCAGAAGGCTCGAGCTGAAGCTGCTGCAGCTCTGACAAGCCTGGCTGCAGGTGGTGGCAAAGATGATGAAGAGCCAGAGCCAAAAGATCCAGAAGAAGATCGCAAAGATCCTGAGAATGGTGATGTGCCTGCAGAGCAGAAGGAGAAGTCGGCCGAGCAGAATCATGTCCAGCTAGTAACTGAGCTCCGAGCCTTCCGCAAGTATGCTGTCAATCGAGTCAAAGCTGGCAAGTCTCTCCGAGCATTCAAGTCCGAAGTCCTGCCTCAGAATGTAGTCGATGAGATGAATACCAGACTCAGCAAAGCTGCAGATGCTGATGCGGTCCGCTCCATCTTCAAAGAGTACATGCAGGATTATCAGGTGACATTCCTGGCTGAAGTGACCAATCTCCGCAAGGGCTTGAGCAAAGTACTATGAGCAAACTGCAGCGACTATCTGCAGCAGTCGATCGATTCATATCCAAAGCCAGCAAGAAGAATGAGCCACTCGAAGCCTTCAGGACCACTGAAGACTACAAAGAATTTGAGCGGTCCATTGCTGATGCCATCCTGGATCAAGTAACAGATATCACAAAAAAGCTGCCGAAGTGGATGATCACCGATGAAGAATTCGATGAGGATCGTGCAGCCAAATGGCTCGAGGATAATCAGAAGAGCATTGCCAAATACCTCAAAGAGAAGGACATCCTGGCCACACTGATCACAGCCTTCACCTATTCAGTCGAGTCCTGCTACCAAAGGCAGGGGATCAAACTGCAGAAGGCTGCAGATCCATTCGTGACATTCGAGCTGACAAATAGCTACTACATCGACAAGCTACTGGACCAGGCAAATTATCTACTCAATAAGTCCAGCATTGATGAGACCACTCGCAATCGGATGATCACATTGATCCGAGACACTCGCATGAATATGACCACCATCGATGAGCTGGCGAATATCATTGCCGATGAATTCGAGGGGATCAGCGAGACTCGGGCCTTCAGCATTGCCAACACTGAAGCGAATCAAGCCATGAGCTCTGCACAGCAAGCCTTCCTCAAAGAGAATGGAGTCGGCACAAAGAAGTGGGTGGGAGCTGGTCCGAATACCTGTGCCATCTGTCAGGGCAATGAAGATCAAGGTCCGATCCCGATTGATGATGACTTTGAGTCTGGTGATACAACACCACCAGGACATCCAGGCTGTGAGTGCTATGAGGATGCAGGAGAAGAGATTGATCTCGACTCGATTGACATCCTGTGGGATGGCTCATGACATGGAGCGGAGTGAGCTTGAGTCCGAGATAGATGCTCTCTTCGAGCGGACCGATGCTCGAATCCACGCTCTATTCAGTAGGATGTGCAGCAGCCTTGTGATTATTGAGAATGATTCTACCAGTTATAATTCAAATAGAGGTACTACAAATGAAGAAGCCATTACATGTAACGATCCCGATCACTAAAGTAGATGAAGAGCAGCGAATGGTATATGGATATGCCACTGTCGAGGAGCTCGACTCTCATGGTGAGATCATAACCTATGAAGCCAGCAAGAAGGCATTCAGCAACTGGATCGGCAACATCCGAGAGATGCATCAGGATATCGCAGTCGGCAAGGCTCTGGATATTGAATTTGATGATGATGCAAAGGGTGTCTGGATCGGAGCAAAGATCTCCGAATCTACTGATGGTGAGAATGCCTGGACCAAAGTCAAAGAAGGTGTGCTTGCAGGCTTCAGTATCGGTGGCCGAGTCAATGATGCCAAGATGCAGCAGATGATGATCGATGGCAAAAAGAAGATGGTCAATGTGATCACTGACTACGATCTCGGTGAGACTTCGCTAGTAGACAATCCTGCTGTGGCCTCTGCCACATTCCAGATTGTGAAGTCAAAAGATGGCAAGCTGGTCCACGAGGAATCATTCGAGAAGTCTCATCGGCCTGTGGCATGGTGGGAGAAGCTATACAAATTCTCAGATTCTCAAAACATTATGAAGGGCTCTGTCATGGTATACAATGAAGATAGTATGGGCAAACAAGATACGATCGCAAAAAGTCTATGGGAAGGAGCTATGCTTGCTGACCTGGCCATGTGTCTGTCAGACTATATCTTCTGGCAATCATATGATGGCGAGAAGGATCTATCCGCTCTGAAGTCTGCCCTCGAAGCTATACAAGCTGCAGCAGCAGAAGAAATTCTTGAGCCTGAAAACTTCCCCGATTATGAGGAAGCAATCGAGAATGCTGCGAAAGCATTAAATATTAAGAAGAGCGAGGAGCTAATCAAGATGGCAGATAAAGTCAAAGATCGAGCAAAATCAGTTACAGGTCAAGAGGATCGGAATGCGGATGCGGAAGTAGTCGTATCAGCCGAAGCCAATGGCCGACCAGTCAATGATACTGAAGAGCGAGCAGCAGAAGCAGGTGTACCTGTAGCTGGTGCTGAAGTCGAGCAAGATGTGCTCGATGAGGAAGGCAAGCCAACTGGCGAGAAGCAAACTGTCAAGCAGCCTCTGGTCAATTCAGAAGGCGAAGAGCTTGTCGAAGTCGATGAAGATGGCAAAGCAGTCGAGACCGAAGAAGATGCTGTCGAAGATGAAGAAGTCGAAACACCTGAAGATGCAGAGGAAGAAGAGCCAGAGACTCCTGCTGCCGATGAAGACAAATCTGGCAAGGGTGGCAAGCAGAAGAAATTCGCTCCAAAAGCCACCATTGAGAAGTCCACTGGTGAGAGTGATCTTGCAAAGATGGTATCTGCTGCAGTAGAGGCAGGGATTGCGAAAGCAGTCGAGCCTCTAAAAGAGGAGATTGCCGAACTGAAGAAGCAGCCTGCTGCCTCAAAGGTCCGCAAGACCTATACAGTGAAGAAGGGGGAAGATGTGGAGAATCCAAATAGTCCAGATCCTGACTCTGAGGAAGGCAAAAACAAAGCAGAGATGGATAGTCTCTTGAAGCGAGCTGATGAGCTGGCTGCAGATCCAAATGCAGGCACTCACGAAGAGCGACTCCAGGTCGCATTCAAGCTCCGCAAGTACTCTCGTCTGCTAGATCCAGCATCTCGACAGAAGCATGCTGAGGTCCGAGCCAGCTTCAGAGGGTAATGTTCGATATTCAATAGTCAATAATTGAGGTGCAAAGATAAGGTAGTCTTCAGATGGAAGCAAATCAAATCGCTCAACTCGTGCAAGATGAGATCCGCAAAGCGGTGACTCAGAGCACATACACATTCAGTCCTAGCGACCGATCAATTTACTCACCAGAGAATCTTGATCCAGTAGTCAAGACTGTTGTGCCAACAGCAACGCCTGTTCGTGGCTTTATTCCTCGTGTCGGTGGCATGGGAGAAGCTGCATCTTTTAACAAACTAACAAGCAAAGTAGATCCTACAGCTACGGGTACTGGTACTCGTGTCGGATTCGCAGATGCTGGTCAGCCTTCACAGACTACACAGACCTACGAATTTGTCAGCTATCCATACAAGAACTTGGGTAGGGATGTAGAGATCGGCCGACAGCAAATTGCTGCCAATCGTGGTAGCAACCTGGAAGACATCCGAGCTCGTGAAGAGCTTATCAAGACCACAGAGGTCTTGCTCGGTGAGGAAGTGATGACTCTCACTGGCGATGCTGCTCTGTACAGCACAGAGTACTCAGGCTTCAGCAAGCTCATCACCACCAACTCAGGAAGTGCTGGTCTTTTGACCGCTTCTGGTGTAAGCAATTACGCTCAGACTCTCTTCCAGAATGGTGCTGACTTGGTGTCTCACCTGGTCTTGAACCCTCGACAGAACCGAGCTCTGTCTGATCAGCTCGAAGGAAGTGGAAGCATCCAGCGTATTGTCATCGACAATCAAGGTGCTGCAACTGGTGGCCAACACCTTGCAAACATCGTGGATGGTAACACAGGAAACTTGATCAAAGTGGTGACTAGTCGCTACGCTGCATCATGGGCCTTCCTGTTGTCAGTCCGCTCTGCTGCTGGTGAGAACTGGATCGAGATGAGTGACCTCGAAACTCTATCGATCTACGATGTGCCAACCGCTAACCACAGTATTCAATCTCGTGTCTTCGAGACCACAGTGCTGAAGGTGATCGGTGAGCCATTCCAGTACAAAATCGGTGGCCTAGCTACATCCTAATCTGTAGCCTAGAGCGACTCCCCTTCAATCTATGGAGGGGAGTACTCTGAGCTATAATAAAAACAGAGAGGGATATGATGGCAGAGAATCTAATCACACAAGCAGAACTCGAATCATTCGCTCCTGATCTCGACCTGTCATCATACAGCCAGGCAACTATATCAGGGATGATATCTCGAGCCTCGAAGATCATCACTCAGTATTGTGATGTCGAGGGCTTCTTCAAAGTAGCTGTGACCAGTGAGAGGGATCGAGCACAGATCTCTCCGAATGGCGATCTGACAATCAGCTTCCGCAGAAGGCCAGTCCAGGATGGAGACATCGATGATATTCGGCTGGTCGGAGTCGGCATGAGCCAGAGCCTGACACTTGAAGATGGTGGCAATAGAGTCTACTTCATCCCGAATCCAAAGACATATGTGATCTACCCGAGCAATTATCTGATCAGCATGGGGCGTGGCTTGCTGCATCTCGATTCATCAGATCTCTTCTATGAGATTGACTACACTGGAGGCTATGCCACAGACATTGCAGATCTACCTGAAGATCTCAAGGAAGCCTGCACACTGTATGTCAGGGATATGGTCGCTCGCAAATTCAATCCTACTGGAGCTCAGAGCTTCACGCAGGGCCGAGTCAGCATGAGCTTCGGCTATTCAGCAGGTCGCTCAAAGAGTGCTCTGGTCTCGGCTGCTGAAGACATCCTGGACTCTGGAGGCTATGCCAGGAAGGTGATCTGATGCCTCCTGTACTTGATAAGATAGTCTTTGTCTCTCGACTCGAGAAGACTCCATCTGACATCGACAAAGAGCGGTATGTGACTCACAGTGGATATCTTGGTCCTGGCCAGATTCCGACTGCTGCAGTCCGAGCCAACATCCAGCCATCATCGGCCGAGACAACTGTCCTGGTGGATGGTGTATTCGGCAAGACATTCGACATGTTTACTTCAGCATCTGGAGTCGTGGAAGGCATGCAGGTGACTGTCTCTGGTACTGGCGAGCAGTACTTTGTGAGAGGCCGACAGGTGCATGATAATGGAATACTGCCAGATCATTATGAGCTGGTGCTGACAAAGGATAAGCGATGAGTGGAGGACTAGCAGTCAATGTAGAGATCGAAGGGCTCGATGAGCTGATTCGAGATATCCGCAAGGCAGGCGGTGATGCCGAGCCTCTAGTGACTGCTGCTCTGACAAACTCATCCACACATGTCCAGCAAGAAGTGAGAGGCCGAGCTCCGCATGCATTCGGTACTCTGCAGCGATCGGTGCTGCCAGAAGTCCGCTATCCTGAAGCTGAAGTGTCGGTCCAGGAATCATATGGCCGAGAGGTCGAAGAAGGCACTGGACCACACAGGCCACCTGCCGATGCCATCGAGCGATGGATCAAGAAGCGTGGAATTCCGAGCAGTGCATTGTGGCCGATCATCAAGACCATTGAGAAGCGAGGCACAAAGGCACAGCCATTCTTTGCTCCTGGATGGGAAGCCTCTCAAGGCTACATCGAAGATCAATTCCAGAAGGTCATGGACCGACTGCTACATGCTCTCATGGGAAGGAGGGGAAGATAATGTGGAATGAACTATCCGCAGCCATTGTCGCTGTGATTCAAACAAGCTCAGAGATCGATTCGACTCAGGTATTCGACTATGCAAAATCCAAGATGGAGCACTATCCTTGTGTGACTGTCACTCCTCTGGAGAATGTCGAGACCGACTTTGCTGATACTCAGCGTGATCGCAGATCCTACAACTTCGCAATTCGTGTCTATCAGGAGCGAATGGAGCAGGGTGAGCAGGCATCAGAGCGGATCATGCGGACCATCGTGGATGATCTGATCAGCAAATTTGACAATGACATCTATCTCGGATCGACTCTGCAGGGGCGTGGCTTCTGTCGGCCGATTCCCTCGAGGTGGAGCTTCGTGCAAGGGGAGCAAGTCAATACTCGCATGGCCGAGATTATCTTGAGCTGTGTAGTTATACAGTAGAGCAATATCACATATAATACGAATAGAGGAGAAGAATTATGTCACTAGAGATCGGTAGGAAGGGATGGATCGGAGCAGGGGTGGAGAGCACTCCAGGATCTCCTGTCGCAGTTACAGACTACATTCCATTCACAGAAAATACTCTGATGGCCAAGCATGAGCCGATTCCAAATGAGGCAGCTTATGGTGTGAGGGAGAAGACCTTCGATGCGGTCATCGGCAAGAAGTGGTCCGAAGGATCGCTGTCAATCAATGCAGATGCTGTCAATACAGGCTTCCTGCTCTATGGTGCTCTTGGTGACAACTCACCATCTAATGTCGCTGGCTCAGTTTATGATCACACAATGACTCGTGATAACAGCAACACTCCACAGACCTTCACATTCGTGCAGGCTCGTGGCACTGTAGACAAGCAGTACTATCGCAATGTGGCAGTCAAGACTCTTGAATTCTCAGTGAGTGATGCACTAGTAGAAGCAAAGGCCAACCTCATCGGCAAATTCCCGATCACTACTACTTCAGGATCTCTCACAACTGCATCAGGCAGTGTCTACAGCTTCGCTGATGCTCGCTTCGCATTCGGTGCAAGTGTGGCTGCAGCAGGATCTGCAGACAACCTGAAGCCTCATGACTTCAAGCTGACACTCGAGAACAACACCACTGCAGTATTCCGACATGGATCTGCAGAGCCAGACACAATCAATCATGGCGAATTTGAAGCAACTGTCGAAGCCTCACTGTACTTTGAAGGTACTACGCAAAGAGATAACTTCTATGCACTGGATCGCAGTGCTGCAAGCTGGAAGGTCAATGGTCCTGGTATCGGTGGCGGATACAGCTCGAGCCTGGAAGTCCGCATGTATCGAACATACTACGAAGACTTCCCTCTGGAGACTGGACTCTCAGACTTCTACGCTGTGAAGTTTAAGCTCCGCTGTGCATACGATAATGCCAACAGCAGAAGTGTCGATGCGGTGCTGAGGAATACAAGATCAAGCTACTAGTGCAAATTAAGGAGGTGCAACATGCCATATTTTAAGGAAGGCCGAACAAGCCGAAAAGTCAAACTGCCAACCGCTCCCGAATACTGGGTGGAGATCTACGAGGGTATTCAGTGGGGGCAGACAAAGCACTCGCTCACTCTCAATGAAGATGGTGATGTCGATATGGTCATGTCGGCCGACAAGATGCTGATGATGATCGTGAAGGACTGGAATCTTGATATGCCAGATGGCAGCAAGGCCGAGATCACCGAAGAGAATATGGACATGCTAGAGCCTGCCGATGCATTATTCTTGATCAAAGAAGCTGGTGCTGACAAGGCAACTGCTGAAGAGTCAAAAAAAAACTCAGCCAAGAAGTAATATCATACCTGTCATCTGACGATCCGAAGCGAGGTGTGCCAAGACAATACCTCGACTATCTCCTGTGCAAGCACTTCGGCTGGACTCCGAGCGAACTTGACAGCCAGCCATCAGATAGGATACTGGAGTTTTTGACTATAATAAGAATAGAAGGGAGCTTCCAAAGTATCGAGCAGCAGAAGCTCGAGGCAGAGATGAATCAGCATGGCTAACACAAGAGATCTGACAGTCCGAATCAATGGAGACACTAGCGGTCTCGAGAAGGCACTCGGCCGAGCCGACAAGTCTTCTGGTGGTATGGCTGCTGCTTTTAAGAAGGCAGAGGGCGGATCATTCGCTCTGCTCGGTGGATTGACCGCTGCAGGTGCTGCTGCCACTATCTTCGGATTCAAATCTGTGGAAGCCTACAATGCATCAGTCGAAGCCAGCACGAAGCTCCGAACCAACCTGCTCAATGTGAAGGGTGCTACTGAAGAGCATGTCGCTGCACTCGAGAGACAAGCATCACAGCTTCAGGCTGTCGGTGTGATTGAAGATGATGTCATCAAGGCTGGACAGTCTCAGCTCGCTACATTCAACCTGCAGGGATCTACGATCGAGAAGCTAACTCCGAAGATCACTGACATGGTGGCACAGCTCAAGGGCCACAATGCTACCGCTGAAGATATGGTGGCGATCAATAACCTAGTCGGTAAGGTGATGACTGGCAATGTCGGAGCACTGTCTCGCTATGGTGTGACTCTATCTGATACTCAGAAGGAGCTGCTCAAGAATGGTGATGAGACTCAGAGGGCCAATGTATTGAATGAAGTCCTGGCTCAGAACTATGGTGAAGTGAACAAAGCTCTTCGCAACACTCCACAAGGACAGCTCACAGCATTCAAGAATACCTTCGGTGACTTCATGGAGCTGGCTGGTGAATTCGTATCCAACCTGGTCGGTCCGCTGATTCAAGGATTCAATGACTGGATGGAATCAATGGGTGGTCCAGAGGGCATGATGCGAGCTCTGAAGAATGTCTTTGAAGAGATCCAGCCATTCCTGCCAGTGATCGCTGGAGCAATTATCGGTGGCCTCGTGCCTGCATTCGTGGCGATGGGTGCTGCCATATGGACTGCACTCGCTCCGCTGCTGCCATTCATTGCTGCAGGAGCTGCACTCGGCTTCGGAATCAAGCTGCTCATGGACCGCTTCGGTGGACTGGATGGCATCATGAAGAAGCTCCAGCCTGTCATCACTGTCATGGCTCAGCTCTGGAATGAGTATCTCAAGCCTGCTCTGATGGAAGTCTGGAAGGTCTTCACAGAGCGACTACTGCCTGCACTCAAAAAACTGTGGGATCAGATCTCACCTATATTGATTCCAGTGCTCAAGACTCTCGGCATCATTCTCGGTGCTGTGATCTTCGCTCGGATTATGATCTTTGTGAATGCTCTTCGGCTGGCGATCGGCTGGCTCAGCAACATCGTGAACTGGATCGGCAACACTATCCGCTGGCTGAAGGACTTCATCGGCAGCGTGGGAAGAATCGCTGGTCAGATCGGCTCAGCTCTGGCTGGTGTCTACAATGCTATCGTGTCTCCATTCAAGCGAGCCTTCGACTTCATCACAGGTATACCTGGCAAGATAGTCGGGGCGGTCGGCAACATCGGCCAACTGCTCAGAGACAAGCTCGGAGACTGGGATATTCCAGGACCGCTCGGCAAGGTCCGAGATGTGATTCCTGGATTCGCAGAAGGTGTCCGAAACTTCGAGGGTGGATGGGCGATGGTCGGTGAACAAGGACCAGAGCTTGTCAATCTGCCGAAGGGATCTGATGTCTTCAGCAATGGCGATAGTATGGGAATGCTCCGCAACAGGACCAGTGGCATCGGTCCAGTCAGTCAGGGTGTGACCGAGCAGACAGTCATCAATTTTGATCCGACCATTCAGATCGGAATGTTCGCTGGTATGCCGACTGAGTATCGTGAGATCGCTGAGAGGATGTGGGTGGAATTCACTCGCATTGCACAGAGCAATGGAATCAAACTACAACCGATCGGAGCGAGGACACAATAATGGCAGTACTACCTATCACAGTCAATTCAGGCACACTACCTCGACAGCCATCAAAGCTGAGAGAGTGGCGTGAATATATCCAGACAGACAAGACAGCTATCGATGGAGCGATCCAGCGAAACAGAATCAGGACCGCTCAGAATCCGCTCGGCTTCAAATTCAATGCCGAGATGATCTTCGAGAATATAACGATCAGCGAATTCGGTCAGCTCGATGCATACTTCACTGCTGGCTCTGGTGTGAACTACTACAATCCGAGCTCTAAATATGGTGTGCTCTCCTTCTCTGGTCTGCCATATCCAGATGAGACTGATGACTATGCTCCTGGCGATTCTCTATTCACAACCTATAAAGTAAAAATAAGGCAATTCTAATGCAGACAGTATCGAGCGGATGGGGAGACAAGATATCCATCGGAGCTCGGCACATCGGGTATGGTGTGCTGGTAGCCTGGATGCGGACCACAGCGACAGGTGTGAAATTTTTCACTATCAATCAGTCTCGCATCGGTGGTCCAGATCTTATCAAGGGCGGTGGATCATTCGTGTCATTCTTTGACAAGTATCGCTATGATGATGTGACTCCATTCGTGACGAGCATCTCGGTCCAGAAGAACATCGGACAATTCCCCTATGGCATCATCATGGCTCAGGCAGATGTCGAGCTCGACAATACGAGCAAGAAGTACCTGCCGAATTATGACTCGACTATCGGCTCTGGCACAGGCCTTCCGAATCGGCCGATCAAGCTGAGCATCGGAATCGAGGATGAATACATGAAGCTCTTCACTGGCTTCACCTCGCAGCCAAAGGCTTCACTGAATAATCGCATGGTCCAGATGCATGCCTTCGATGCATTCAACTTCATCAATGGTGCTCGGGCCACTACAAGCGGTGCATTCGTGAATGCTCCATTCCACAATGTTGTGGCATCTGGTATGGCCGAGATGGGCTTCAGCTCGACTCAGTATGTGATAGACAAATCCCTGCAGCAGAACATCGGCTACCTGGCCACCTATGATCGCAAGTGGGGAGATGTCTTCCGAGAGGGCTGTGAAGCAGAGCAGGCCATCATGTTCGTGGATGAGGGTGGTATCATTCGCTTCTGGAATCGACAGCACTTCCTGACAGCTTCAGGCGTGGTCAAATTCCAGCTATCCTACAGCAAGCTCGAAGATCTGCAGTGGCAGAATACTTCGATCATCAATGATGTTATCGTGAAGGCCAAGCCTCGAGCAGTCCAGGCTCGGCAGAAGATATGGGAGGCCACAAGCAATATCGAGCTGGCAGGTGCAGCAGACACAGAATACTTCGTGGACTTCTCTGATGACAATGGTCCGCTACCTGCCACCACCATAGACATTCCGAAGTACATCACTACTGCCAGCGGATCACAGAGCTACTATGCCACCAATGAATTCGAGGATGGCTCTGGCCTGGCTCGCAATGATCAGGTCAGTCTGCTGTCGGCATACAATCTCGGAGGCACAACCTACAAGCTCACCTTCCGCAATGCATTCACGAGCACACTCTACCTGACTCAGCTTGTGATATATGCCACACCTGCAAAGGTGACTCAGGTGATCGAGGAGCGTATCCAGGATACCACCTCGATTGAAGCCTTCGGCCGAAACCCTGCCAACAATGGCGAGCCGATTGTGATCGAGAACAATATGATCCAGGACAAGAGTACAGCGAGAACACTAGCATATACACTTGTCAAGGAATACAAGTCTCCAGGCAAGCGATTCATCTGCCCTGTGGCCATCCAGTCAGATCCTGCTCTACAGATCGGTGATGCTGGTGTGCTGCTGATCAATGACACCAATGAAGTGAAGAGTGTCTACATCACTGGAATCACCAATTCGATCCAGCGGAATGGTGACTATGCTCAGGTCCTGGAGGTCGAGGAGCGAAACATCAGGCGGTACTTCACCATCAATCAGAGCAAGATCGGTGGCACTGATGCTATTGCTCCATGAGAATTGACATATAATACAGATAGAGGAGATCTATGATTCTATCCAGCGAAACCACTACAAATGATGCACAGCAAATGCTTGAATTCTACAAGCAGCACTTCGCTGTGGTGGAACTTGTGAGCTGTAGCAACTGTGGATCTATGCTTGCATTCGAGTGTACAGGCGGTGATGGTATGGGGCTTGCTCCGAATGAGCTCGGCAAGTATGTCATCCCGATCGGAGACAACCTACTCAGCCATCGTGTCCGACTTGATGAAGCTCCGACTGGCGAGCGAATGATGGGGTATCAATGTGGTGCAGAAGTACCGAATCCAGGATATGCCACAGCCAAAGCGAAGCATGAAGAAGATCTTGCTGTATATGAAGCTCAGTACAAAAAAGATGTGGCCAAAGCGAAGAAGGCCAAAGAGCCAGAGCCACCTCACACACCTCCAGTATTCACAACACCTGAGACTATTCCATGTGGCAATGACACCAGGATCTCTGAGATCGAGCGTGGCCATGTGCCAGTCGGTCCGATGCAAGTATCATTATCTCCATTCGAGAAGCATCAGATCAGGGAGAAGATCCAGCAGGATCGCAAGCACAAGCCAGACTTCCGCAAGGTCGGAAACATCAAACATTTTGAGACATTTCAAGTAGAGAGGATCGTATAAAATGAGTTATTCAGCACAGACATTCGTCGCAGACGAGCAGCCGACAACCGCAAAGTGGAATATATTATGGTCCAACGATGCCAGCTTCAATGACGGCACTGGAATTGCAGACAACGCAATTCTGGATCGAATGATTCCAGCAGCCGAGATCACTGGTCCGAAGCTCGGACAGCCAGTGGCATTCTCAGCCTATAGAGCGACAAATCAGACTGGTATAGTAGACTCGACTCCGACAAAAGTGGCATATGATACTGAGCATTTTGATCTAGGCTCTAATTTCAATACAACTTCAAATAGATTCGTTGCTCCGTATGCTGGAGTGTATAATTTCAATGCTGGCTTCAGTATCTCTGGAACAGATTCGAATGTCGCATGGATTGAGATCAGGAAAAACGGATCACTATGGAAGTATAATCAAGAAGCTGGTGGAAGCGGTGCAGCATACTTCCCTCAACATGGTGGAAGACTGGCTATTGACATGTCTCTTGCGGTAAGCGACTACATTGAAATATACGCCAACGCTAACACAGCAGGCTCTCCAGGAGGCTCTCTGACTATACTCGGTGGGATTACAGAAAACTGGTTTTCTGGCCATCTTGTCGGTCGGACAGACTAGGAGCTCCATCATGGGCTCTAAAGACAAAGCTCTTCGCTCCACAGCGATTCCATACTATGCAAATGTATGGGGATATAATCGTGGCCAATTCTCAGACTACGATATCAGCTCGGCTGATGAGTATGGCGATCTCGTAAACCTTGTGCCATCGAGCTACTTCGGCTCTGGCACAATCGCTACAGTCAATCCGATCAGGGTGCTACAGCCTCAGTATGGAGATATCATCGAGGCGAATCTCAACCTGAACATCAAGATGGCCACAGCCGAAGGTGCAAGGCAGCTCCGAATCGGTATCGGCTACTTCAGCGATCGCTACACAGCACAGACTTCATATACCGCTGATGAGATCCTAGCCAGCCACAGAGCAATCACTGGCCGAGATGAGCCATTCGATATCGCTCCTGCAGCAACATTCAGAATCCAGCGATTGAATCTCTACAAGGCCATGTATCATCGAGGCGATGCTCGCTTCAAGGATGATGCCTTCGTGGTCCTGCTGGCATTTGATCAAGCTCCGAGCAAGGGCTCTGGCTATACCTTCACAAAATTTGAGATCGACTGCACAATGCAGATGGGGCTGGCATAATGGGTACATCTGATTCGGCCAAGCAAGGCTATCCGAAGAGTCTGCAGAAGAAGGACTGGGCCATCTATCTATACTGTGGTGGAGCTGGAGGTGGTGGCTGTGCTGTGGTCCAGAACAATACTCAGGTCCGCTTCGGTATTGAGATGAATCCATTCATCACCAGACAGGATTCGATCCTGCTTCGCAATCCAGAATTCTTCGGTGTGGTGCTATACCCTGATGCTGGCCCTGCAGGATTCTGTAGCAATAGCTATGTGCTCGGCACTGAGGTGGACTGGTATCTCGGCTTCAGCAATGATGGTGTGCTAACCGATCAGGAGGTGAGAGATCAGAATCTGCTGCAGACCGCAGGAGCTCCACCATTCGACATCGAAGTGTCTGGCAATAAGCTGCCACAGCCGACCGACTCCGACTGGTCTGGCATCATGTATGTGCATATCCACTGGACCGATTCGCTCTATGTCTCTGACCAGGAGTACATCGATGACATTCAATATCTCCGAGTCGTGCAACATAATTATCAGGTGAGGCAATAACATGGGATCACAGAACAAGCAGCAGCCATATCCATACTCGCTGAAGACCGCATCAATAGGCACATACTCAATATGTGGCCGAAGGATCTTCATGTACCTGATACCACCGAAGGATGCTCTGACTATCGAGCGACTGTACACTCACTTTGTTTTGCAATTCAATGCATCAATCGATGTGGCGGATCGGGTGGTCCAGTCGATCGGTATTGTGGATGAGATTCCGCTATTTGATACAGCCGATGCCAACTATCAGAGAAGAATAGATCTCAATCTGTCGGCCGACTCAAATCGCAGGGTGGATATCGGTATCGACTTGTCGCATCTACTGAAGAATGACAATGTGGCCTATGAAGAGGGGGGCTTCGATCCTGCTGATGACGAGGGCTTCACTTTCGTGGAGATCAGGCTGTCGGACAACCTCAATGTCAGTCATCCAAATTATCTAAACACAGGTACAATAGAACTATGGAAGATAGACGCTCTATTCACTACAGTCGGAATTCGGTGATCGTACCGAAGCTCGGTGCAAAGTCGCAGCGAGCAGTATTCAAGCGACCGCTGAGAGGTCCTGAGATCAATGTCAAAGTACCTCAGAATCAAGAGCCGAAGATCTGCTCTACCCTTGTCTGCCCTCGCTGTGGTGCTGATCAGGATCGCTATCGAGTCACCTGCAGGAAGTGTCGCTGCTGCTTCTACTGTGGATTGATCGGTGGCAACATGTGGCAGTGCCACCTCTGTGGCAATCACATCCCTCCTGAAGATCGTGAGACTCGGCAGCCAGAGACTATCAGGATAGCCTAAATATGGCACAATAAGTATAGATGGTGGATAAGCATTATTGTATTTATCTATGAGGGAGCAACAAGAACAAATGGCAAAGACGGAGCTGGAGAGGCTTGTGGCAGTAGAAACAAAGATGGACACAGTGATCGAAGGAGTCAAAGACTTGCAACACAAATTCGATCAAGTGATGCCAACTGTTGTGAACCACACTCAATTCTCTGAATTCAAAGAATCGACTGCAATCGAGATTGCTACTTTGAATAAAGAATTTGAGAAGGTCAAACTGAAGAACTCAGTGACAGTGGCAATCACAGGAATTTTGTCTGCAGTACTCGGTGCTATTATGGCAATTTTGATTCAATCGTATTTTACAAAATAAGGAGGTGCAATCATGCGACTACCAAATATAACAGGATACTTCCAAGCAGCAGCAGGGAATTATCAGAAGGGGCGTGGTCGAGCGATCCGCTGCTTCACAGTCCACCACTCGGCAGGATGGGAGCAGACTCTCCGCTACTTGTGGGGTGATCCAGCTCGGGGTGCTTCGAGTACCTTCTATGTGTCTGGCTCGGTGAGAGAGCAATATGTCGATACTGACGACACTCCATATACGAATGGCAACTGGCCAAGCAACCAGGAATCTCTGACCTGTGAGGTGAGGGGTGACTGGCGGAATGGATACTATGATCAAGCCACTCTCAACAATCTGACAGAGGTGATGTACCAGTGTCTGAAGATCTGGCCAGGACTGGTCCTGACCTTCCACAAAGATGTGTCAGACAAGAGCACACTCTGCCCTGCAGATCTCAAGGATAAGGGATATGCTGCAGCCTGCTGGAATAAAGCGAAGGCTCGCATCGCAGCCGAGAATGCTCCGAAGCCGACACCTGCTCCAGTCGGTATCACATACAGGAAGATCACACCGAAGCGAATCAAGCTGATCCGTACTGCTAACCTCTGGAATTTTAACTTCAGCGACTGGTCCAAAGCTCAGAGCGTGAAGACCTATGGTGTCAATGAGCTGATCGATGTGGTGGCTGTAGCAAAGAATGCTCTCGGTGGCGAGTACTACATGACTGCCTATTCATACAATAATGGCAGCATCAGAGCCACTCATGGCTTCAATATCAAGGACTGTGCTGACTATGTGCCAGCTCCGACTCAGCCTCCAGTACCTGTCAAGCCTGTGTGGGTAGCACTGGAGAATCCTCGCAAGATGCGAGCTGCAGTCGATCTGAAGGTCTATGACCTGGATGCAAAGGCAGATGTCGGTGAGACAATCAAAGCAGGCACAGACATCGATCTCGTGGAGAAGCTGACAAACACCGATGGCAAGATCTATCTCCGCAGCAAATGGGCTCGGGATAGCAAGAAGAACTGGGGTGTATTGTCGAGCAAGATGATGGAGATCCCTGAAGCTCCTGTCGTGCCACCTGAGACAGTACCTCCGAAGCCAATCGATACCGATCCGACTGTGCCTGGCAATGGCGATATCGAGACCAGGCTATCAGCTCTGGAAGCTATTGTGAAGAAGATCGTGGACTTCCTGTCCAGCATCTTCAGTGGATTCAATAAGTAATAGGAGGCATTATGCAACCATCAAAAATTGATAAGGATCAAGCAGCGAAGATCGGCAAGGCAGCTCTGTATATCGGGCTCTCTGCTGTGATATCATACTTGATCACACTGATCGCTGATCAGCCTGAGCTCTTCGGGCCACTGACACCGATCATCAATATCGTACTGGTCACACTCAAGCAGATATTCACAAAGACAGCCTGAGCTGGTAGTATGAATCTGTGAGGTGGAGCAAGGGAGGTATCATCTTCGGGTGAGACTAAAAACCCCGAGCTCCACTTTTATATTTGACAAAGAAGATACTCCGACTCTATTATTCATTCAGATAAAGCCATAGCTGCCGAATACCACCGAGCTATGGCTTGTCGCTTTTTATAGCACAATAATTATATGGAGAGCATGAGCTTCGAGAATGGCGAGCCTGTCTGGTCTACACCTGTGGTGGAGGTCCAGATGGGTGATGAGGTTTATCAATTCACATACCTCAACACCAGGATCAGGCTCTTCGGGGATCGGTGGGCTCACTTGAATCATGTGGAGTATCGACACGATAGTGGCGATCTGCAGGGCATACGAGTCACACAGGGCTTCATGGACAGCCTAATGGAGCATGACTATCCATATCAATTCGATCCGATTCCTGATGCCAGCACAGAGGACTGGTATGTGAGGGCCGAGACCAAGACGCTTGAAGAAGATCTCGGATCATTGTGAAGTATTGACAAACGAAGCCGAGTGTGCTATCATAATACTGTTATGCAATACATAATACAAAAATACGAACAAACAATATACGGATACAAGCCTGGCGAATTCCTTCCTGTATGGGAGGGTGGCAGACTCCGCAATCGCAATCAATTCATTCTGTATAAGATCAAAAAAATCCTCACTCGGTAACTAATACCAGTGTGGCGATCGTGAGTACCATGTAGACAGTGCAGATTCCCAAGTGCCATACCTGCCCTTCACATACTGGTCCATCCATTTGAGCTGACACACAGGCTCTGTACCGCAATGCGAGATCTTGCTGCATGGCAGTGCTTGAGGAATACCACAAGCTCCTGAGCTCGGATTGACTGCAGTAGGACTACAACCGCTCTCCTTCAGGATAAGAGTATTTGTCGCATTCGTGAGCGGTATTCCAGCAGCAGCCATCCAGTCGGCACATGATCCACTGGCCTTCACAGGCTCTGCTGCAAATGCCTTCGGACTTGCTGTCAGTGCAGCAAGCCTTGCCTTCTCTGCCTTCGCAGCCTGGAGCTTCTCGATCTCTTGCTTGAGCTGATCTTCAGTCTTCTTCTGGTCCTCGATCTGCTTGAGATTCTTGTGCTTCTCCTGCTCTAGCTGTTCAGTTTTTTTGTGCAGGTCTTGTCGCTCAGACTCCAGTCTCTGAATCTCTCTCTGAGTATGCTGGATCTGTCTGAAGTTATCGACTGCTGCTACACAGCCGAAGCCTATGATGAGAGCTGATGTGGCCACTATCAGCAATTTGATTGTCTTCGTTATTCGCAAAATATCTACCACCGATTATATTGCCATGACCATTTTATCACGACCATCCTCAAGCGAGTCAAGTGTGGACAACCCCTGCCCTCTGTTATTTTGTGAGTTATGCACAGAATTAAACTGAGTATTCCACAGTCAAACATGAGCGACTTGCGTGGTCATCGGAGCGTGGTGTACAATGGAAGTCCAACCATTCAAAAACACACAGAGACTTTGAATGGTGGAAGATTCACTGGGAGCGGATGCATACGATCCCTTCAAATAACAAAACCCCCGATTGCAGTCGGAGGTCCGTATTCACTATGGTGAAAGATTCGACCTTCATTGTATCAGGGATTCTATGGAGGTGTCAAATTTTATGGGTACTACATCTAGCGTGGGCTCAATGGTCCACGACCGCATTCAAGACTATAGCTATAGAAGAAATTCTCACAGAGACTCTATAGCTATAGTCAAAGATAAACCGAGTGCAAAAGAAGCCGATGCAATAATTGAAGACTGCAGGGATCTGATCGATGACCAGAACTTCAAGCCATTCTTCTACAAGAAGCTGTATGAGCTCGGGAAGGCCCGATTCATGGAGCAGGCATACAAGGCCAGGAAGTATCATCGGAATGGAGCAGGCAAGTTTTTTGTTCACCTGCTCAAATAAAAAAAGCGAGTCCGCTCGGAGGTGCAACTTCAAGCGGACTCTATCTCTATTATAGGTGGGATATCCACAAGCAATAAATTCATAAGCATAAAAGTATTGACATTGTGCTAGGCAGACCAGTACAATGATAGTACAGAAGGAGGTGCAACTCTTATGGGAGAGAAGCAAAAACCTGCTGCAGATTCGCAGCTTGTAGTGAAGAAGCAACTGAGCTATGCCGAGATCGAACAGGTCGGCAAAGCATTCGTGGCTTCAGGAATGTTCGGTGGCGATATGGATCGCACATCGAAGGCAATCACAAAGATCATGGCAGGCCAGGAGCTCGGCCTTGCTCCATTCGCATCCATGCGAGCGGTCCATGTGATCGAAGGCAATGCCACACTGTCGGCAAACACGATGGCAGGCATGGTCAAAAGCTCTGGTCGATATGACTATGACATTAAGAAGAAGGAGCTCGATGGCTGTACCATCGACTTCTACGAGATCCGATCAGGCAAGCGGACCAAGATCGGCACAGAGACATTCGACATCGATGAGGCTCGCATGGCAAGCCTGCTCGATCCTGAGTGTGAGGAAGCTCCGCTCAAGCACAACATCCGACCGATCAAACGCTGGAACAAATGGAAGAAGCAGAATGAAGAGAAGGATGGCTGCATGTGCAAAGACAACTGGAAGACCTATCCGAAGGCCATGATGTTCGCTCGCTGTATTAGCAATGGTGTCAGGACCTATTGTCCAGATGTCTTCAGTGGCATGCTGGTCTACACTCCTGATGAGCTCAATGCTCGAGTCGGCCAGGATGGTATGGTCATCGACATGGATGCTGATGGCAACATAACAAATATGCCTGAGCAAAAAAGTGATTCAAAAAAATCTAGCAAAGAGGAGGAAGCTGTAGTGGTAGAAGATCCAAACAATGAAGGCACTGAGGATCATCCAGACATCACCGATCCGAATGAGCCAGAGATCCCTGAAGATGAGGGCAGCGGAGATTCCGCTGAGGTCGAAGAGCCTGCTGCAGATCCTGAGCCAGAAGAAGAGGTCGAGCCACTGCCCCCAGTAGATGATGAATTCAAAGAGGCTGCATGGGGAATGTACGAATCATTGCCGATCAAGGCTCAATTCAAACTCCGCTGGCTGAAGGATGTCACTGGAGTGATCACTCAAAAATCTATCAAGACCGAGCAGCAGTGGCGAGATCTTATGGCCCGAGCTGAAGCTGTGATCGCTGGCGATGAAGAGATCCCTGCCGATCAGCGGACCGACAATGGTGAGCAGGAGAAAATTGTATGACCAACATAGTCGAGAAGAAGGATCTTGAGAAGGTGCTCCAGGAGAAATTCCCCGAGCTGAAGATCTCAGTATCTGGCAAGACAATCTACTATGATGCATATGCAATGGAGTCAATAGTCATCGAGCTCCAGGCATTCCTGAACCTGATCAAAATCGATGGCATCAAACTTGAGCGGAGGATCTTCTAATGACGAAGAACAAAACATTCAGAAGGCGGTACACCATTGAGATCAAGGGTGTCACTACCAATCGATTCATGGAGCGATTCATTGATACCTGGCTCGGCCGAGCAATGCTGGCTGTAGCAGATAGATTCGCTCAGGTGGAGATCTTGCTGATGACTGCTGAGGAAATTGAGACTGCCTCAAAGGTCCGAGAGATCTTCAAGTGTGAGAAGTGTGGAGCTTCAAAATACACAGAGGGAGCGACCTGCCTCTTCTGTGCAGCGGAGGGAGATCAAGGGGATGCCGACTCTTAGATACAAGCTGGATGTCTTGTGTGGCAACTGCTGCAATCAGCAGGAGGTCAGTATTCCGAGAGGCTGTGACTTCGTATCATACGACACAAAGTCAGAGGCTCGATCAGGTTATTTGAAATATAAGACAGGCCACCAGGTCCGATTATCATGCGAGAGGTGTGGATGCGATACTCTAGGACTCGATCCGATGAAGTCGCTTCCAGAGCATATGATCAATCTGATTGTGGCAATGGGAGGTGTGAGGTGAAGACAAAAGAAAAAGATCCGAAGAAGGTGTCTGCTGGTCGCAAAGGTGGCAAGCTCAGCGGTGCAAACTTCAAACGGAATAAGCGTGGTGCATCGATTGCTGCACAGCGAAGACAGTGGCTGAAGGCAGAAGGCAAGCTGGCCGACTTCCCTCTCGGTCTACTGGATGAGAAGGGCCGAGAGATTCCATTCCCTGATGAGCCAGCGGTCAGGAGGAAGTCATGAGCGACCGAGCATACTTCTTCTTCAATGGCCAATGGAAGCATGTGTATATCCTGGATCGTTATGAGCAGCGAGATATCTTCGGGGGGGGG
>Ga0226835_1000555_pt1 | contig 37387 bp, 30 predicted proteins | sample LAC_MetaG_1_FD_163627 | JGI IMG/M metagenome (GOLD analysis project Ga0226835, IMG submission 163627) | Anaerobic ammonium oxidizing microbial communities from anammox membrane bioreactor (MBR) in UC Berkley, California, United States -... | ecosystem: Engineered > Bioreactor > Anaerobic >...
GAGGGGGGGGGGGGCGGGGGGGGCGGGAAGCGGAGCCCCCCGAGAAAGGGAGCTGGCCGGGGCGGGCGGAGGCGAGAGCCGAGCGCCGTCGGGCTTTGCCCGCGGCGCGAGGGGGGGCTCGGGGGGTTTCGCGGCGGAGGCCAGGGCGGGGGGCCGGCGAAACCCCGGTTCTACAGGGCATTCGATCGTGCGATCCCGCGGGGGCCGGAAGGGCGGGCGGAGGCGAGATCCGCGAGCCGGGATTCACTCCCGGCGAGCGGTGGGGGTCCGGGGGGCTGGAGCGAGGAGGGCAGGGCGGGCGGGAAGCGGAGCCCCCCGAAAAAAAATGTGAGGCCCCGGCACGATGCCGGGGCCTCTGCCCGGAGGAGAGGGCCTCTCTCTTACGAGAGAGGCTTTGCTACAACGTGGATACCGTCGTTGGTGGTGTTGTCGTTGACGGTGGCAAATACGAAGATGGCGGTCGACGATTGATAGGTGACGAAGAAGTCCGGCTGGGTCTGATTGGCCACCCCGGTGATGAGCGAGAACACCGCCCGGATGTCGTTGCCGAAGGCCGGGGCCGTGGCGGTCACTTCACCCAGCTTGGCGCCATCGGCGGCGTAGGCCGTGAAGGTGACCGTCGCTGCGCTGCCGGTGGGGTTGAACCAGCCGATGTTGGTACGGAAGGCGCCGCCTTGCGAGAGCCCGTACATGACCCCCTTGGTCAAGGCCGAGGCGCCGGGCAGGCCGTCGACGAATTGACCGAAGGTGCCCTGGTTGGCGGCCCGCTGGTCGTTGTAGGTGCGCACCTGGGCCGAGAACGGCGAGGTGGAGCGCAGGATCAGACCACCGCGGGTCTCGCTCGCCTGGAACAGTGTCGCCGGAGCCTCGGCGGTGAACTTCTGCCCCTTGGCGGGTACGGTGATGGCCGCGGTCTTGGCCGGACCGGTGAGCGTCTGACCGGTGGGGTACCACTCGGCGATAACATCGATGGGGGAGCTGCCCTGGTTACCGATGACCAGGTCGGACTTGAAGTTGGAGCCGGCCTGCCCCTTCAAGGTGGCAATCACCGGCACCACCACCACGGTCCCCTCGGTGGTGGCCATCAGCGTGCCGCGAATGGCCCCGCCCGGGAACTCTGCGTTGTGGACGTTGACGTAGTAGCCGGCCGGGTTGGCCAGCACCGCGGCAACCGCGGAAGCGCCGGCGGTGACGGAGCCAGTGGCGAGGTTGCCGACGAAATTGACGTTGAAGTCGATGGCGATGCCATTATCCGACGCCCGATGAATGTGTGCCGCGGTGGGCGAGGCGATGTTCTGCACCAGGATGCTGTAGTCCACCTTGGTGCCGGTGAAGGTGACAACGGCAAATCCGGCGCCATCGGGATCGCCGCCAGTGCCGCCGGCGAGGGTCGCCGTGAGGGTGGTCTGAGCAGTGGCGAGGCCGGCCGAGAGAACGATCCCGGCAACTACCGCCACGATGAATGAGGTCTTGCGCATGTGTCGCTCCTTTTCTCCCGTCGGCCTCTAGTTGTCCGAGAAGATCGCCCAGCCGGTGGACACCCAGTCGTTGCCCGGGCAGACGCCGCCGATGCAGTTCACCGAGGTATCGAAGAAACCGTTGTCCGGCGGGGTCTTGACGTAGCTGATGTCCAGCGCCGGCGAGCCAGGCAGCGGCATCACGTTGGGATTCAAAAACTTGTGGTGCGCCCAGGGGCCGAAGGCGAGCATCGGGTCGACGTTGCGGTTGAACTTCATGGTCTCGAACAGGAAGCGGCGCGTCTCCACGGCGTTGTCGCGGGAGTTGGGGAACCTCGCGTCGGAGAAGTCGCCGAATAGGATGGAGTTGTCAAAGGTCAGTTCGCCCGCTGGGATCTGGTTGAAGGTGGCTGTATCGCGAACTGTGACCGGGGCGTGGCGCGACCCATAGAGGAGGATGTTGTGGTGCTTGCCGGCCACCCCGCGGCGCAGCACCCAGCCGTAGTTGCCGACCGTGGTGTTCCCGGTGCCGATACCTGTCACGTTGTAAATCTGGGGGTTGGTACGGGGAGTGAGGTCGAAGTTCTGGGGGTGCCCATCCCCCTCGCCGCCGAAGTTGGAGTCGTTCTCGTCGTTGATGGCAGTCTTGATGGACACCACGTACTGCACGTTGCCCTGCCACCCCAGGTCATAGTCGACGCCGTCGTCGGCGTTGGAGGTGAAGAGCAGATACCTGGCGTTGGCGGTGCCGCCGAAGAACTCCATGGAGTCATCCTTGTTGAAGTGCACCTGGATGTACTCCAGGATTGTGCGCCGGCCAACGCCACCCAGGGTGATGCCGTTGATCTCCTGGTTCACCTCGATCTCGAAGCCGCCGAACTCCAGCCGCACGTAGCGGACGATGCCGGAGTCGTCGTTGGGGTCGGTGCCGCCAAAGGCGTACACCGGCTGCGAGGGCAGACCCTCGAGGAACCCCTGGCCACCGGGCTCATTGATGGGGGCGCGGCCCAGCAGCACCAGGCCACCCCAGTCCTTCTGCGCCCGGTCGCCGACCTTCTTGGGAGAGGTGAAGATGATGGGTCGCATGGCGGTGCCGCTGGCGTTGATCTTGGCGCCGCGGGTGATGAACAGCGTGGCGTCGCCGTTGCCCCCCAGGATGACCGTCCCGGGCTCGATGGTCAGCACCGCGGGCTCACGTACCAGGACGTAGTCCGTCATCACGTAGCGCTTGCTGGCAGTCCACGTCGTGTTCTGGGTGATTTCCCCCGTGATCGTCACCTGCTCGGTGACAAAGGAGTAAATGGCGTTGGATTTGGAGATTACCCGGCGGCCAGCGGCGTCGCGGATCTCGATGACCCACTGGAAAAGCCCCGGCTGTGCCGGCGCCGTTACCGATGGTCCCAGGGCGCCGTCGATGCCCCAGCTCAGCAGCGCCGGGTCGGCCTTTGAACCGAACAGCACGAAGTCGTTGAGGGTCGGCAAGTTGACCGGGACCGGAGCAGCCCCCGGGACGCCGAACAGGTCGGCGATCACCCCGGCGTTCTGCAGCCCGCCGCCGGGCACGCTGTAGTAGCGCTTGACGCCGGTCATCCGGTCCTGCCAGTACAGGTACAGGGTCACCGGAGCGGTCCACCCGTTGGGGTGAGTGGTGAGGCGCAGCTGCATCTTCTCGCCGGGGAGAAAGGCGTAGAAGTTGGTCTCCAACAGAACCACCGGCCAGTTGCTGGCCACGGTGGCAGCGGCGCTGGCCGCGAACTCTTCGATCTCTGCCTCGGTAAGAATCGCCGGCTCGACCCAGCTGCGGGCGCTGAGGGCCCGATCCTCGCCGGGATCGACCACGTGTCGGGGTGGCTGGGCGATGGCGGCGGTAGCCATCAAGGCCACCAACCCAACGATGACGGTCTTTCGCATGCTCCCTCCTTGTTCCCTATCCCGTTGTTGACTCGAAACTCCGTTCACATCACCTCGTCGCGACGAAACTCGTGCCTGCTAGAAGGCCGTATAGCCAACGGAAAACCCGATCCCGCGCCCGCCGGAGTAGCGGCGATGGACCTTGCCCCCCTGGGTAAAGGTGCGCTCCGCATCCAGCAAGTTGGTCCCGGAGAGCTTCAGCTCCAGGCCGGGCAACACCCGGTCCAGCCCCTGGGTAATGACCAGATCGAACACCCCGTAGTCGTCCTCGTAGATGTCGGGCAGGCCGTAGGCGCCCACCTCGTAGATGCGCCGGCCGGTAAAGTTGTACATGGCCCTCACCAGGGTTCCCCAGGTGGGCTTGAAGTACTGCAGCGCCAGGTTGCCGACGTGCTCCGACTGCCCCTCCAGGGGACGGGAGGTGTTGGTGATCACCGACAGGTTGCGCTCACCCACCTCGACGGAGGCGTCAACGTAGGCGTAATTGAGGTTGACCGTCCAGTTGCTGAGTACCGGCGACAGCACCCGCAGCGACTGGCGGTACTCCACCTCGGCGCCGCTCAGGGTGGCCCCCTCCGCGTTGGTGAAGGAGGTGCGCAACTCGGTGGTGGGCTGGATGATGCGCTCAATGGGGTTGGCCAACTTCTTGTGGAAGGCGGAGACGGCGATCACCTCACCGGGAGCCGGGAAGATCTCCCACCGCAGGTCGAAGGCGTCGATGGTGGCCTGTTTGAGGTCGGGATTGCCGGCCACCGACTTGCCGCCGGTCACCTCCACGAAGGAGAAGGGCGACAGCTCGCGAAACTCCGGCCTATTGACCGTGCGGCTGGCGGCCAGACGCACATTGGTCATCGGGCTCACCTGGTAAACCACGTTGAGAGCTGGCAGCCAGTCCCGGTTGATGTCCTGGGCCCGCACCCGCTGGCTGGCGGAGAAGGGGTTGTAGGTCACCACCTCCAGCTCGGAGTTTTCCCAGCGGGCGCCGCCCACGAACCGCCACCTGCCCCAGCTGGCGTCCAGCATGGCGAAGGCGGCGTCGACATCATGGAAAGCCTCGTAGGCGTCGTTGGCGCCGGTCTGCTCGCGGATCTCCCAGCCACCGGGGCGGATGTTTTCCCGCGTGAACAGCTTCTCCGGCGGCAGACTGAGGTCGAAGAGTAGCTGGTTGGCCAGGGAGAAGCGCAGGCGGCGGGCATCGAACTGCCGCTCGCGGCGGTTGGTGGAGGCCCCCACCTTGATCGAACCGTAGCGCGTGTCCGAAAGGGAGTAGAAGGTGCTCCAGTTGAGTCCGCCCCCGCGGATCTCGTCGTCCAGTTCGAAGAACTCCATCTTGCCGCTCTCGGGCAAGCCGGGCTGCAGGGTGTAGCGACCGGGCGAGATCTCGCCGTAGAGGTTCTCGCGCAGATCCTGGCGGGTCTTCGCCGAGGAAGAGGTCAAGAACCAGTCCAGCGAGCTGCCCATCCCCAGGCCGGAGAAGAAGTGCTCGCCGGCGAGCTTGCTGGTGAGCAGCTCCTCCCGCTGGTAGCGGGCGCGCAGGTCGCGCACGTTCTGGCCGGCGTTGTTCATGTACCCCTCGTACTGCCGGCTTTCGGAAACGGCGTCGCGAGAAAACAGCGAGGCGAAGGTCAGCCGGTGGCCGCCGGCCAGGCGGAAGGCGAAGTTGCCCAACAGGCCGTTGCGGACCTTCTCGGCGTCGGTCACCATGTGGTAGTCGTTACGCGGCACCAGGACGTTGCCGGAGTCCAGGCCGAAGTACACATGGTCCGACTCGGTGCGCGAGAACCCCCGCGAGGTCACCCCCGACACCACCACGCCCAGGCGGCCGAAGCTATTGCCGTAGGTGAGGCTCATGTTGCTGTTGGGGGAGGCCGAGGGGGTTTCCTCTCCGATCCAGGAGCCCACGAACAGCCGGCCCACCGCCTGCAGCTCCTCGGGGGTCAGACCGTTGGGGTTGACGATGCTCTTCGGCACCAGGCGCTCGGCCGGCAGGGCGGCGGGCTTGCCCTGCCCCCCCTTGCCGGTCCAGCTCAGGCCGCCGGCATAGCGGGAGAACTCGCTACCGGTGGTTTCCGAGTCGTAGCTGCCGCCCACCGACACCTTGAGGGACGCGGAGGAAGGGAAATCCAGCGTCGACATCTCCACCGCCCCGGCGCCGAAGTCACCCGGCTTGTCGGGCGTGTAGGTCTTGGCGATGTTGATGGTATCCAGCAGCTTGGCGGGGAACAGGTCGAGCGGCACGACGCGCTTGTCGGCCTCGGTGGAGGGCAGCGCCGCGCCGTTGAGCATGGTGTTGCTGTAGCGGTCCCCGAGGCCGCGCACGTACACGTACTTGCTGTCCACCACCGTGATCCCGGTCAGGCGCTCCACCACCGCGGCGGCGTCGGAATCGGGGGTGCGGCTGATCTCCTCCCGGGAGATGGCGTCGCTCACCACCGCCGCCTGGCGGCGCTGGTCCAGCAGCGCCACCTCGCTGGAGCGCGGCGCCTCGGCGGTCACCTCCACGGTCTCCTGGAGGGTCGCCAGTGCCAGCTTGAACTCCAGGGTCAGCCGCTGGTCCACCACCAGGGTGAGGGTGGTTTCCGAGGGCTGGAAACCGTCCAGCTCGGCCCGCAGGGTGTACACCCCCGGGTTGAGGCCATCGAAGCGGAAGCTACCGCTGCCGTCGGCGTAGGTCACCAGGGGCTCGCCGAGAAACTCGGCAGAGAGGGTCACCGTGACGCCCGGCAGGATCCCGCCGTCGCTGTCCTTGACCGTTCCGGCGATGATCCCCGCCGCCCACACCGGGGTTGCACCCAGCACGATGGCGCCCAGCGCCGCCAGCAGGCGCACCCATCTACACTTTGCATCGGACCTTGACGAACTCATCCCGTGTTGCATCCTCTTCCTCCCGGCATGTACTGCCGGCGGGGAGAGTGGCCGGGGGATGTGAAGTTCAGGTTAAGCTCGTGTGAAGATCCCTCGACGGGCCCGAAATTCGCGGAAGAAGTCGTGTGGTGCCAGTGACTTCAGTCCTCGAAGAGGGAAATGAAGCCGGCCTCGGCAACCACCCGCTGGCCGGCGGGAGAGAGGGAGAAATCCAGAAACCTCCTGGCCAACCCCTCGGGGGGCCCGACGGTGATGAAGTAGAGGTAGCGCGACAGCGGGTAGGCGCCGGATCGCGCCGTGGCCACCGACGGCGGCACCCCGTCGAGGGCCACCACCGCCACCCCGCCCCGGCCGTAGGCCATCCCGCCGTAGCCGATGGCGGTCTCGTCGGCCGCCACCAGCTCGATGACCTCCTCGGTGGTGTCGATCACCGTGGCGAAGGGGGCGTACTCCTCGCCGTCCAGCGCCACCGCCCGGAAGAACCCGTGGGTCCCCGAGGAAGGGGGGCGGATGAGAACCTCGATGGTGCCAACAGAGCCCCCCACCTTTTCCCACTGGCGAATGCGTCCCGTGAAGATGCCCTTGAGCTGCAGCATGGTCAGCTCACGCACCGGGTTGTCCGGATGAACGAACACCTCCAGGGCATCCCGCGCCACCTGCACCCGCACTCCCAGGCGGCCGTGGCGACGGTACAGACGCTCCGCCTCCGCGGCGGTGAGGGGGCGGGAGGAGGCGCACAGGTCGGCGCGCCCGTCGATCAGGGCGGCAATCCCGGCGGTGCTCCCGCCCCCCTCCACCCGCACCCGCAGCCTCGGATTGGCGGCCAGGAACGCCTGCGCCAGCGCCCGGGTGAGGGGCAGCATGGTGTCGGAGCCGGCCAGCCGCAGCTCCCCCCGGCCCGTGGTGGCGCACCCCGCCAGCACCGCCAGCGCAAGGGCCAGCGCTACCGCCCTTTCCCGAGGGCCTCTAGCGGCGGCGCGCACCGCGCCCCCCGGGGGTGCCGAACGGGCTGCCGGGGAGCCAGGCGGGCGCCGTCGCCTCATCGGCCACCGCCCGCACCAGCGCCAGGATCACTTCGGTGTGCTGCACCGCCGCCTCCCAGGTGATGGGCTGGGAAAGGTCGTCGAAGGGGGTGTGATAGCGGGTCTGCCCCCACGCCACGGCATGCGCCAGCGCCTCCTCCGGGCGCCGATGGCGCACCCTGAACCCCTCGTTGATCAGTACCGTCGGGATGCCGCCCCTGGCCAGGGCGATCTGATCCGACAAGGCGTACAGATCCGGCCGGGCGTACGCGGGGGGTGGCTGGGACAGCTCCAGCCCCAGGGCGGCGGCCACCCGCGCCGCCATTGCCCCCAGGGTCGACCACTCCCCGCCCAGGACGACGATGTCGTTGAAGGTATCGAAGGTTGCGAGGCCATCCACGTTGACCGCCGCCACCGTGGCGTGCAGGGGAGCCAGTGGGTGATCCACGTAATAGCTGGACCCCAGGAGGCCCTTCTCCTCCCCGGTGAAGAACACCGCCGCCACCGAGCGCCGCGGCTTGACCGGTGAAGCAGCGAGAACCCGCATCACCTCCAACACCGCCGCCACCCCCATGGCGTTGTCCACCACCCCGTTGTAGATCCCGTCCCCGTTGATCGGCGGACCCTCGCCCAGGTGATCGTGGTGCGCGGTGACCAGGACGAAGGTATTGGCGAGCTGCGGATCCGAGCCGCGCACCACCCCGGCCACGTTGTGGGCCACGAAGTCGCGCTCCGCAAAGACACCGCGAAAGCGCACCTGGGCGCGGGTGGCAAAGGCAGGCAGGCGCCCGTCGCCGTCCATCTCGTCCAGCTGGGTAAGGGAGTACCGGGCCCCGCACAGCAGACGCTCCGCCGCCCGGCGGTGCAGCAGCGCCGCGAAGCTCTGCGTCACCCCGTAGGGCAGCACCACGTGCTCGAAGGCAAACTCCCGCTGGCGCGCCGCCCAGTCCCGCCAGGTGGGCTCCCGCAGCGAAGGGATCACCAGCAGGCCCACCGCCCCCCTGGACAGGGCGATGCGTCGCTTGGTTTCCGGGCTCGCGTAGAGGCTCGGCCCCTCCCCCCCCGCCCCCCGGCGCGCCCGACGCTCGGGCTCCCCCGCCAGCACCGCCACCACCTTGCCGCGTACCGACAGACCGGCGTAGTCGTCCTGCCCCCACTCCGGGGCGACGACGCCATGGCCCGCAAACACCACCTCCACCGGCTGCGGCAGCAGGGTGGCGTCGCCGCTCGTGAAGAGGAGGTACTCGTCCCCCAGGGACAGCGCCCCGCTGTGGCAGGGTGAGATCAGCAACAGCTCGCTCTCCGGCAGCGGCACGCTGCCGTGCATGGGCACCGCCTGCAGGTACCCGCCGTCCTTGGCCAGCCCGGCGACACCGCTGGCCGCCAGCTGCCCCGCCACGTACGCTTCGGTCAGTGCACCACCGCGCGTTCCCGCTGCCCGCCCGGCGAAGGCGTCGCTGCCCAGCACGGTGACGTGCTGACGCAACCGCTCGGCGGACACACCTGGCGCTGCTGGCGGCGCCCCGGCGGCCGAGACAATCGCGAGCAGAGGCAGGAGCGCGAGGGCGATTCGCGACGTCTGCCCGCTGACCCGGCGCCCCTCGCCGCGCCCACCGTCGACGCCCCCCTCGGCCGGCCGGACGCCTTCATTCTTCATCTCCCTCATAGTAGCCCGATCGCCCCCCACCGCCCCACGTGCTGGCAACCGGAGGCGAACGGCGCATCACGGCCCTTCAGTCGGAGTCAAATCTCATGAAGCTGAAGGAGCGCCGCCACCCCACACGGTCAGCGGTTCCACCTCCACCCCGGGCAGGTCCTCCACCAGGGAGGCCCCGAAGGCCCGCGCCGGCGTCCACGCCCCCGGCGCCACGGCGCCGGCCAGCACCCGGCTGAGACACTCCACCGCGGCGACAGCGGTGAACGCGTAGCCCTCGGGGGCCACCAGCCGCCCCTGCACCCAGCTTCCATCTCCGCGCCGCGCCTCCCCCCAGACGTAGGAGCGCCCCGTCGCCCGCGCCTCCCGGTCAGGACCCTGCACCGTCCGGCCGATGAACCACTGCGCGGCGCGCCGCACCGCGGTGAGGCGCAGCAGGGGGGCAAACCGGGCCAGCCGCCGCAGGCGCCGCGCCGCCGCTGACGGCAAACCCAGGTACACCCGCACCGCAGGGATGCCGGTGGTGTGAAACGCCGTCGACACGTCTCCCCAGGGGATGCTGACTCCCACCAGGCGCCGATGGGAAAAACTGATTCGACGCTTGAACGCCGCCGGTCGCACGGGCACGATGCGACCGCCGCGCCGCTCGGCGCCGCCGCGGGGCAGCAGCTCGATCATGGTCTTCATGGTTCCGGCGCTCCAGCCGCCCCGGCTGCCGGCGAAGGCCAGCTCCAGCCGCTCGGCCCCTGGCAGGGCAGCCGCCAGGCGCGCCGCCAGGCAGTCGGTGGGGACCACATCGAACCCCACGCCAGGGATCAGGACCACGCCGGCCTGTCGCGCCTCGTCCCCCCGCCCCAGCACCGCCTCGAACACCGGGACCTCGCCAGTCACATCCAGGTAGTGCACCCTCGCGGCGAGGCAGGCGTCCACCATGGGGCGGCTGGTCCACACGAAGGGGCCGGCGCAGTGCAGCACCGCCTCCACACTGTCGAGCCCATCGCGTACCGCTGTCGGATCCTCGAGCGGAAACACCCGGGTCGGCAGGCCCAGCTCCCGCCCCATGGCAGCCAGCGCCCCGGCGTTGCGGCCCGCCAGGATGGGCGCGAGCCCGCGAGCCACCGCCTCCTCCGCCACCAGGCGCCCGGTGTAGCCGGTGGCACCGTACAGCAGCCAGGCCTTGGGGTTGAAGGTGGACATAGCCGCTCGTCACAGAGTGTGCCACTTCATTTCTCTTGTGTCAATTTACAGATCTTTATCATCCCTGATTCAAGACTATGTCAGGCACCCACAGTGTCCCACAGCTCCCGCGGATAGTCCCGGTACATGCTGCGGTAGGCCCTGGCGTAGGCCCGACTCGCCAGGGTCACCCGCAGCAGCTCCAGGGGCGGGATGGGACGCCGGGCGGCGCGCAGCGGCGTCTTCGCCACTCCCTCGGCGACCAGCTCGGCGTAGAGCTGGCAGAAACGGCGCAGCGGCAGGCGCGTGGGGGTCAGCGGGTGCATGCAGTCGTGGAGATCGTAGGGGTTGGGTACCCAGATGCGCGGCTTCATGGCCTCGTAATCCGGGGTACCAGGGGAGGGGGTGCACACCGTGAACGAGCACTGCACCGGCGGTAACTCCGCCAGGTAGCGCCGCAGCCGTTCGAAATCGGCCTCGCAGTACTCGGGCAGGAGCATGAACGCCGCGTGGACCGCCACCCCCATGCCCCGCAGCAGATCCAGTGCTCGCTCGTTCATCGCCACCGTGCCGCCCTTGGCCACCTGGCGCAGTTCCTCGTCGCGGGTGAACTCGAAACCGATAAACACGCCATCCAGGCCGATCTGCCGCCAGCGCCGCAGCAGCTCGGGCGAGCGCAGCACGGTGGTGGAGCGGACCCAGGCGAAGTAGCGCTTGTGCACCCCCCGGCGCTCCAGCTCGTCGGCCAGGGCGGCGGCGAACTCCTCGTCGATGAAGTTTTCATCATCGGAAAAATAGACGTGGCGGGCGGGCAGGCTGGCGATCTCCTCCGCCACTGCCTCCACCGGGCGCGGCAGGTGCTGGCCGCCGCACAGGAACGGCACGATGCAGAAGCTGCACTTCATACGACACCCGAAGGAGCTCCGCACCTGCGCCACTGGCGGCACGATGCTCCGCCACGGCTGCGGTGTTTGCTCCAACCACACCGACCGATAGACTCGCCAGTCCCACAGATCGCGACGAGGCCGCGGCAGCGTCGCGGGATCCGGGAAACGCGGCCACTGCCCGCCACGCCCGTCGTCGTGCCCGGGGACCACCACGTTGGCGATCCCCGTCAGCGGCTCACCGGCAGCGATGCGATCGACAACCAGGCGAAAGGGCTCGCACCCTTCGCCGCGCACCACCGCATCCACGTGCTCGGTGGCCAGATCGTCGGGAGCGACGGTGGCGTGGTGGCCTCCCACCACGACTCGGGTCGAGGGGAGTGCGGCCTTGGTCAGTCGTGCCAGCTCCTTGGTGATCGTCGCCTCGTGGCTGTACCCAGAAAGCCCGACCACCTGCGGGCTGAACTGTCGCAGGGCGGCGGCAAAGGCCCGCCCGGGGTGGCGGGCCAGCCGCAGATCGGCCACCCGCACCTGGTGCACACTGTCCAGCGCCGCCGCCAGGTAGCCCAGCTCCAGCGGCTCCAGCAGCTGAAATCGCTGCAATCCGAGAATCGGCCCCAGCCGGGCCTGCGGCTTGACCAGCAGGACTCTCATGCCTCGATCTATCCCCCCCGGGCCTGCGTTCGTTTCATTGTACGCCTCACCACCGCCGTCCCGGCCGCTGAACGGGGGTTCCAGGGAATGAGTCGGAATGGGCGAAGGTCAGGAGGTCTCGGACGCTTCCTGCAGCTCCGGCAGTGCCTCGAGCTCGCCGCTTGCCAGCAAGCGGGTGCGGGGGCCGATGCGCAGGGCGTTGCCCCGCCAGCTCACCGTACGGGCCAGCAGCGCCACCGGCCACACCGCCGCCGCCAGCAGATCGGCCAGCAACGTCAGGGCTGCCCGCTCCCCCAGCGAGCGCCGCACCCCCAGGGAGCGTTCGGCCAGCGTGTTGAGCCCCATCGAGGTCACCCATGCGATGGGAAGGAAGACGAGGGAAACTCCTGCCCCCAGGGCGACGGCGCCCACGGCGGCCACCGCCACCGGGTTGAGCAGCAGCTCGCCGGCGAACCCGGCCGGGGAGATGCGGCGACGAATCTTGCCCCAGCGCAGGTAACGGGCCGCCACCTGGCGCAACGACGGCCCGCCCGTGACGTTATCGATCGGCCGGGAGGACAGGGCGATGCGGTACCCTCGACGTGCCACCTCCTGCCCACACACCTGGTCCTCGGCCAGGAACTGAGCCAGGAACTCGAATCCGCCGATCTGGCGCAGAGTGCTGCGGCGCAAGAGCATGGACTTGCCCACCACGCACACGCCGGCGAACAGGCGGTGCACGGCGGCCACTCCGCCCATCACGAAGGTATTGAGCAGCAGGGCGTCCACCTTTCCCCCGAGCGACGCGGCGCCGCACCCGCGGATCGGCGAGGACACCAGCTCCACCCCCGGTTGCTGCAGGTGGTCCACCAGGTCGGCCAGGTAGTCAGGGGCGACGCGCACGTTGGAGTCGGAGATCAGCACCACCTCATGCCTTGCGTGCCGCAGCAGGTTGGCCAGGTTGGCCACCTTGGGGTTGGGTCCCACCTGGCGCGGGTCCGCCACCACCACGCTGGGGACCTCGGGGAACGCCGCAGCCACCCTGCGCGCCACCTCCAGGGCCGGGTCGTCGGCGCTGTAGGCGCCGATGATCACCTCGAAGGCCGGGTAGCGCTGGGCGAAGACGCTGCGCAGGTTGGCCTCGAGATCGGCGTCGAGCCCCTTGACTGGCTTGAGAATGCTGACGGCTGGCAACTCCGTCGCCGGGGTCGGTGGAGGGGTGCGCAGGTGCCGGCGCTGCGCCACCACCATCAAGACGCGGGCGCCCAGCCCCACTGCCAGGAGGCCAACGAGAACGAGTTCACCCATGTGAAGACGGTGCGCGAGGAGTGTGAAGGTAGGGCGAAGACACCGCGAAGCCGGCGTGAAGCCCCGCCGGCGGAGCTCCCGGCCCGCTTCTCTCCCCTCCGTGGCATATCACCGTGCACGGGGCGAAAGGTGCTAGGCTTACTCGGAGGGGTGATGCGGGCCCAACTTGCCGGCGCTGTGGACCGACCGGGCGTGGTGGTGGCCGCGGTGGACATGGGCTATGGCCACCTGCGCGCCGCCCACGCCCTCGCCTCCGCCCTCCGTCAGGAGGTGGTGGAAGTTGACCGCGAGCCCTTTGCATCGCTGGCCGAGAGCAAACTCTGGCGCCACTTGCGACGCGGCTACACATTGCTCTCCCGGGCCTCCCAGGCACCCCTGGTGGGGGGACCGCTGGGGCGCCTCCTGGACGGCATCACCCAGATCCCGCATCTCTACCCCTACCGCGACCTGTCCTCCCCGACGCTCGCGGTGGAGATCCTCAACTGGCTCATCCAGCGTGGCCTGGGCCACAATCTCGTCCGCCACCTCAAGCGCAGCGGGGACTGCCTGCTGACCACCTTCTTTGCCCCGGCACTGGCCGCCGCCGCCGCCGGCGTGCCGCGGGTGGTGTGCGTGGTGACCGACAGCGACGTCAACCGGGTGTGGGCGCCTCGCCAACCTCGCGGCACCCCCATCGAGTACTGCGTCCCCAGCGAACGGGCCCTGCGCCGTCTGCGCGCCTACGGTGTGCCCGGGAGCTCGATCCACGTTACCGGCTTTCCCCTCCCGCGGGAGCTGAGCGGCGGGGAAGACGGGGGCGAACAGCAGCGGCGCCTGGCGGCGCGTCTGGTGCGTCTCGACCCGGCGGGGGCCTTTCGCGAGCAGTACCGGGAAGAACTGGCGCACGTCCTGGGCAGGTTACCCGAGGCGGAGGAGGGGCGTCCCCCGCTCCTCACCTTCGCGGTGGGCGGCGCCGGCGCCCAGGCGCGCATCGCCCGCTCCATCATTCCCTCGGTGGCGCCCAGTATTCGCGAGGGGCGGCTGCGGCTCGCCCTGGTTGCTGGGGTCCGCGCCGAGCTGGCCGAGCAGTTCGACAGCTGGGTGGTGGCCGCCGGCCTGGGCGGCGACCGCGACGTGGAGATCCTCTTCGCGCCCTCCCTGCCCGCTTACTTCGAAGCCTTCAACCGACTCCTGGAGCGTACCGACATCCTGTGGACCAAGCCTTCGGAGCTGACCTTCTTCGGCGCCGCGGGCCTGGCCCTCATCTTCGCTCCGCCGGTGGGAGCCCACGAGCGCTTCAACCGGCGCTGGGCGATCCAGCGGGGTGCCGGCCTCAAACAGTACTCCCCTTCCACGGCCGGGCAGTGGCTGGGCGAGTGGTTGCAGGAGGGGATCCTCGCCGGCGCTGCCTGGTCCGCCTTTCGGCGCCTGCCGCGCCGCGGAACGACCAATATCCTGGAAGTTCTGCGCCGGGTCAGCTCGAGGGCGTGAGGCCGACTGACCGCCCCGGCAGCCCTCGGTGCTGGCGACTCACGCCGCGTCCAGCACCCACTCCTCCACCCGGTTGAGAATGCCCAGGCGGTTCAACGCCAGGCGAGCCATCTCCACCTGGCCGCGGAAGTGGTTGCGGACGATCCAGGGGGAGAGGGCCAGCGACAGCGCCCCCAGCCAGAGCACCCGCATCGTCTGGGCGGCCCCGCTGGCCAGGCGCCAGTGCTGATCCAGCACCTGCCGGCGCCCTACCAGGTAGTTGTGCAGCAGGAAGGTGCGCGGCGTCGAGTGGTGCCCGACGATGCGGCTGTTGCCGGCGCGGATACCGGCGAAGAACGAGGCCAGGTCGTGGCACGGCACGGCGGTGTACACCGATCCCACGTTGCCGGTGTGAGTGTCGCTGCCCCCCTGCATCCCCTTGCCCTCGCGCACCGCCAGTTCCTCGGCCAGGACGTTGAGCAGCTGCATGCGGCCGCCGTTGCGCACCTCCAGTACGTCCACCTGCTTGACCAGCTCCATGAACTCCGGCTCTTCGATGGTGGAGAGGTTCTCGCGGTAGAAGGGGTGATTCCAGGCGCAGAAGAGCCCCTGCTCGCGGCAGTAGCGCACCACCTCGAAGGCACCGGGCCGCCGCCGCTGCAGCTCCCGGTGCTGCTCCTCGTTGTGGCCGTAGACGTTGATGTGCACCGTCAGGCGGCTGTGGGGCAGCTGGGTGGACACTTCCTCGCCGATGATGAAGTCGGGCAGGTCCCCCCGACGCGACAGCAGATCGAGGCAGCCGGCAATGGTGTCGTGGTCGGTGATGGTGACGAAATCCATCCCCCGCGCCTTGGCCCGGGCGTAAATCTCGTCGGGGGTCTCCCGCGGGCTGAAGGTGACCCCCTTCACGCCGGGGATCTGCTCTGAGGAAAAGCACGAGTGCACGTGCATATCCATCTTCATCAAGGGCATGTCCTCTGGCCTCCCGAGGGCGGCGTCTCACCTCGACCGCTCTCGGGACGCCAGGATGGAGCTGCCGTGTGAGGAGCGCGTGCACGGCAAGTGAAGCTGCAGTGAAGGTGGCTACCGGGCAAGGCAAAACCAGGCACGACCCAGGTGCGTACACCCGAGGGTGGAGGAGGGGGTGTGCGCAAGCGTCTGATCGCAGTCCTGGCCGGGCTGGTGCTTTCAACTCATTCCTTGGCAACCGCGAACCAGGCGAGGACCGGCAGGGAAACGCGGCCGACCTATCGCATCACCCGTGCGACCGGCCCCATCGAGATCGATGGCGTGCTGGACGAGGCGACGTGGCAGGCCGCCGTACGCATCCCGGTGAATGTCGAGGTCCAGCCGGGGGAGAACCTGCCCGCCCCGGTGTCGGCCGAGTGCCTGCTCACCTTCGACCGGCGCGCCCTCTATGTCGGCTGCCACTGCATGGACCCCCAGCCCGAAAAGATCCGCGCCCACCTCACCGACCGTGACGCCTTTTTGCGCAACGACTACGTGGGCATCATCCTCGACACCTTCAACGATCAGCGCCGCGCCTATCAGTTCTTCGTCAATCCCCTGGGGGTGCAGAGCGATGCCGTGCGTAACGAGGTGTCCTCGGATGACAACGAAGATTTCACCTGGGACGCCATCTGGCAGTCGGCCGCCCGCATCACCCCCGACGGGTACGTCGTCGAGATTGCCATCCCCTTCCGTTCCATCCGCTTCCCCAATGGCTCCCGGTCGCACACCTGGGGTGTGGCGCTCTTTCGCGCCTACCCGCGCACCGTGCGACACCAGATCCTGTCGATTCCCGTCGATCGCAGCAACAACTGCCTTTTGTGCCAGTTCGCCGGTCTCGAAGGTCTGGAAGGGATCGCCTCCGGACACGACCTAGAGCTCACCCCCACCATCACCTCGCAGCGGGCCGATACGCTGCGGGATGAGAGCAATCCAGCATCCGGCCTCGAGGCGGGTCGCTTGGACACCGAGGCCGGGATCACCGCCCGCTGGGGGGTGACCCCCAACATTTCCCTCCACGCCGCCCTCAACCCCGATTTCTCCCAGGTGGAGGCCGATGCCGCCCAGCTGCAGGTCAACACCCGCTTCGCCCTCTTCTACCCGGAGAAGCGACCCTTCTTCATGGAGGGGGCGGATTTCTTCTCCACCCCCATCAACGCCGTTTACACCCGCGCCGTCGCCGATCCCTCCTGGGGCCTGCGCAGCACCGGCAAGCTGGGGGCGCAGGCCTACTCCGTCTTCGTGGCCAGGGACCGGGTGTTGAACCTCCTGTTTCCCTCCAAGGATGGTTCGTCCTACGGCTCCTACGACCTCCCCACCACCAGCGGAGCCTTCCGCTATCGGCACGACGTCGGGCGCGCCTCGACGCTGGGAGTGGTGGCGACCGCCCGGGAGGGCGACGACTACCACAACCGCGTGGTCGGCGTGGATGGCCTGCTGCGCCTGACCCCCGCGGATACCGTGAACTTCCAGCTGCTGCGTTCCGTCACCCGCTACCCCGGCTCGGTGTCTGTCGAGCAAGACCAGGAGTCGGGCGAGTTCTCGGGCACGGCGCTGCAGGCGGAATACCAGCGCGGCACCAGGAACTGGGGGGCGTGGGCCTGGTACCGCTCCATCGATCCCGGCTTCCGGGCCGATTTAGGGTTCGTCTCTCAGGTGGACACCCGCGGCGGCGAGGTGGGTGGCCAGCGGGTGTTCTGGGGCAAGCCGGGGCAGCCTCTGACCCGCGCCAGCGTCGGCGTGGAGCTGCAGCGATTCGAGGACCACGCCGGCAACCTGCTGGAGTCCACCGGTGAGCTGTTCACGCGCCTGGAGGGGCCGTACCAGTCGTGGCTCAACCTGCGAACGGTGTCCTTCAAGGAGTCGTACGAGGGGAAGCAGTACAGCGGTATCCGCACCAACTTCTTCTTCAACATCCGGCCCTCCGGCGACCTCACCACCTCCCTGGCCGGCCGTTTCGGCGACGCCGTCGACTACGCCAACGGCCGCCCGGGCCGCAGCACCCGCCTGCAGCCCGGCCTCACCCTCAACCTCGGCCGCCACCTCTACCTGCAGTTGGATCACCTGTGGGAGCGCCTCGAGATCGACGAGGGTCAGCTGTACCTCGCCAGGTTGGCCCAGGCGAGGGTGGTGTACCAGTTCTCCACCAACGTCTTCGCCCGGGTGGTGATGCAGTACCTGGATCTGGATCGCGATCCCGTGCTCTACCGCACCGCGGTCCCTGCGGAAAGCTCCCACCTCTTCACCCAGTTCCTCTTCTCGTACAAGCTCAACCCCCAGACGGTGGCCTTCCTGGGCTACTCCGACACCCGCGAGGGGGAGGAGCGGCTGGACCTCACCCGCACCAGCCGCACATTTTTCTTGAAGCTCGGCTACGCCTGGCTGATGTGACCTGCACGGCTCCTGCCGCGGCGGGGCCACGAGCGTCATGGCGTCCCTCACCGCGTCCGGCGTGGGGAGGAGACCACGACGGCACCGTAGCGTCCGGGGTGGCGCTCGAGGCGAGCGGCGCCTTCCCGAGCGCGGTGCCGTCGTTCACGGCTGGCGCTTGACCTCCAGGCGCCAGGTCCCGGAAAGACCCTCCCTGCCGGTCTTGCTGGCGTCCACCACCCAGGTCCTGCCGTCGTTCGAGACCTTCTTCCATGCGTCGTCGAAGATCGTGTCGAGGACGAAGTGCCCGGGGCCATACTGGATCTGCTGGCTCTTCGGCGGCGACCCGCAGGTCTCGGTCACCGACACCGGCAGTGCCCAGGGCTGGAAGAGCAGGGACACGAACGCCCGCCGGGCCGGACCCGCGACGACCCACGGGTGCGTGGCGAGCACGGAGCCCGGCCACAGCGACACCAGCCCGGCCGAGGACCCCTGGTAGGAGCAGCTCCCGGTCGAGCCCGACAGGTTCCACTGGTAACTGCCGGCGGTTGCGATGTACGACTGGAAGACCGGCGTCCCGCCGTCGTCGTAGACCCCGTCGCCCAGCCCTTCGAGGCGAAAGTTGTTGACGGTCATGGTCTCGATCGGCCCATTGGGCCACCGGTAGGTCAGGGTAGCGCTGCCCTCCCACGGGCCGCAGCCGAAGTTGGAGACCCAGACGAGCGGTGAGAAGTCGCCTTTCGGGACCAGGTCGTTGGCCTTGTCGACGCTGGAGTTGGAGAGGATCACAACGAGCGACTCCAGCCTCTCGCTGTCCTTGTACCGGCAGAAACCCACGTAGCGCTTTCCAGTCCAGTCCTCCTCCCTCCACGTGCCGCCGATCTTGAGGAGCGCCCGCACGTGCGCACCCCTGGGCATGGTGCCAGGGCGCTGGGGCGAGAAGACGTCGCCGTACTCCTCGACCGTCTGGAGCCCGAGCACGTACTCGAGACCGTTGAAGAACCCGACCACGGCCGCGGTGTCGTCCGGGAAGTCGAACTGGAAGTAGCGGGTAGACAACCGCGGCAGCTTGATATCGTCGCCCTTGGCCGTCTCGAAGAACCCGTCACCGCCCGACAGGCTCATCGGGAAGGTGTCCTGGATCGCGGCCACGAGCGACATCCTGTCCCTCTCCTTGAACCTGGCGAAGGGCTGGGCCTCGTTCCAGGCGTGGACCCCGAACGCTGGCCACGTCTGCTCGAGCGGCGCGCCGGCCTTCTTGAGCCCGGCCTCCAGGGCGGCGTGCGCGTCGCCGCTCTGGGTGGCTTCCCAGACATGCCGGATCACCGCCGGGTCGACGCCCCGGATGCGGGTGAGATACTGGAAGAAGAGGTAGGCCCCGTAGGCGTGCAGCTTCTCGCTCTCGCTGCCGAAGGCGTCCATCGGCACGTGGGGCTCGTCGAGGTAGTTATCGGCGTAGGAATGCTCGCGGTCGGTGTCCGGGTACACGAAGTCCTCGAACCACACCGCGATCGGCTCGCGCAGCCAGTCGTAGGCGTCGATGCAGGCCACCATGTCGTAGCCGAGCTGCGCCGCGTGCATGAGTTCGTGGGCCAGCAACGAGTTGAGCTTGGGACCGGCGGGTGTCTGCCGGCCCAGCAGGATGTACGCCGCGGTCTTCTTGCAGGCGTTCCAGTCGGCGGGGCGGGTGCGCGCCGGTACCGGCAGACCGTCCACCAGGGCGATATCGAGGTGGGGGCTGCCGCCCAGCAGCCCGTCGGGCATCGGCCAGCGCAGCAGCACGCTCGCGAGCTTCGGCCAGATTTGCTGCTCCACCTCGTTGACCAGGCCCTGCGCGGTGGCCGCGTCGGTGGCGGCGTTGCTCTTGAGGTACCACACCCGCACGTTGGGACCTTCCTTGTACTCCCAGTCGGCGAGGATCGGGCACCCCACCTCCCACGGCCGGCACGGCGGGGCGGCGGCCCACGCGCTCCCGGCCGGGGCGCGCCGCAGGTCCCACCAGCTCCCCGCCACGAACGGCGGCGCCAGGAACGGGCCGATCAGGTCGCGGGTAGCTGCCGACAGCGATCCCCACCGCGAGGTGGCGGCAGGCAGTGAATCGGTCTCGTCGAGGAAGCGGTCGTCGCCCCGGTACGCGGCGGGCAGCCGCGGGTCACCGTGATCGGCGTACACGGCGTACAGCAACGCCTGCTCGTCGGAGAGGGCTCGCGTGCGGCGCCCCTGCTCGATGAGGGCGTAGCTCGACGGCGGCGCGAACGCCGTCTCGCCGCGCACCGTCAGAGGGTCGCCGGTGCCCGGGTCGATGGTCGAGATCGTCCCCGCCCAACGGCCGTCGGCCGAGACCCACGCGGTCAGGGTGGCGACCGGCGTCCCCAGGAAGCCACCGAGGTTGTCGACCTGCACGTACGCCCGGGCAGGCACCACCCGCGTCCCGAACCGGCTGCCCGACCGCACCGTGACCGTGATGTCGCGGTTCTCGAGGTTTTGGATCGCGAGGTTGGAGCGGAAGCCAGAGGAGATGCTGGCCGGGCTCTCGAACGGAAACAGCACCGGCTCGTCCGCCGGGAAGCCTTCTCCTTCACCCACCGCGGCCAGGTCCTGCCCGAACGTCCCCGTCGCACCCTGGTTAAACGTCCGCACCCAGGCCAGCGCCGGGCCGCTGACCTTGAGCGTTCCGGCCCCGGAGGCCACGCCCAGGTACGCGTAAAGGTCCTCCACCCGCAGCGCCTCGCCAGCTGCCAGCGTCACGGTGCGCGTCGCCACTTCCTGGCTCGAGCCGCGCGGCACGAGGGCGAGCCGGAGCGAGGCCGGGGCGGTGCCGGGGTTGGCGAACGTCGCCTCGCTGCGCCAGGCGGTCTGGTTGGCGCCAGCTAGCTTGGCGACCCCTGGGTACAGCCGCTCGCCCGGCGGCACCGGGGAAAGGCCCCGCACCGTGGTGGGGTCGCCGGTGATCGGGTCAATCGTCGACACCACCGCATACCAGCGGCCGTCGGCGGTCACGGTGGCGACGAAGAACCCCTTCGGCGTGCCCAGGAAGGCGCCAAGGTTGTTGATCTGTACATTGGCACCTGCCTGAACCAGGGTGGTCTTCTCCTTGCCCGCCGCCGCGATGGTGAAAGTGACCGGCTTCGCCTCGAGGTTGACGAGCAGGAGGTTGGAGCGGAAGTCGGTCGCGGTGCTTTGCGGCGAGGCAAAGGCGAACGTCATCGCGGTCCAGGCGGCGTTGCCGTCGCCGGGGTCGAGCGGCGGCAGGTCCTGCCCGAACGTGCCATGGGGTCCCTGATTGTAGGAGCGGAACCAGGCGGCCACGTCGCCGCTCACGCGCAGCACCCCCGCCCCGTCTCCGGCGCCCAGCAGATCGTAGACGCTCGGGATGGTGCGCGTTTCGCCGGGTTGGAGCTGCAGCGTCGTCCTCGCCGAGACGGTCGAGCCCCCACGCGGAACCAGCTCCAGGGTGACGGTCTGCGCGCCCACACCCGGGTTGTGGAGCACGCCGTCCGAACGCCACAGCGTGCCGTTGGTGCCCGGCGAGCGCGCCACGCCCGGAAACAACTGCACCCGGCCCTCCGCCAGCGCCACCGCCAGCATGAGTAAAGGTAGCACCAGAGGAAACGTTCGCCTCATCGTCTTCCCCCCAAGGCCTCAGGATGTGGAGACCTATCGCCGAAACGCCTTTTCTCAAAGCCGCTCTCGGTCAGTTGTTATTCCCACCTGATGCGGATCACGCCTCCTGCCCGCGAAGGGGGTGAGGTCAGCGAGCTTGGCACGGCTGCCTTCGGCCGCGCTCCGGGATCGAGGATGAGAGCGCGCCGTCAGCGGCTGGACCGTACGTTCTTCTCGAAGCTGGGCTGCGCCTGGCTGCTGTGACCTGCACGGCTCCCCTCCGGCGACCGTCGTTGACCTCGGTCAAGGACAGATCGGGGGCGCTGGTCGAAAGATGAGTGTCGACACAAGGAGGCCCCCCATGAACGCCATCGACACCTTGAGCAACGAGCACGGCCTGATTCGCCGCTTTCTGGAGCGGCTGGACGCCGCCACCGAGGCCATCCGCCAGGGGAAGCGGCCGCCGCGTGAGTTCTACGAGCTGGCGGTGCAGTTTGCCCGCACCTTCGCCGACACGGTCCATCACTTCAAGGAGGAGCACGTGCTCTTCGTCCGCCTGGCCCAGCGCCAGGAGGGCGCCATCGACGCCCAGGTGGAGACGCTGCGCCATCAACACGAGCGCGGCCGCCGGCTGGTCACCCAGCTCTCTGGCCACCTTGCGGCCTACGCCGAGGGCAGCGCCGAGGCGGCGCAGATGGTCCTCGCCACCTCCAACGCCTACTCCGACCTGCTCCGCGATCACATCCACCGGGAAGACCACGAGTTCTACCCGCTGGCGCGGAAGGTGCTGACGGAGGAGGACATGAGCGCCCTGGAAGAGGAGTTCGAGCGGGATCGCCAGCGGCGCGGCGGCCTTGCCTTCGAGGTGGCCCACAAGCAGGTGGTGGACATGGGCTCCCTGCTCACCCACCTGGCCTGACCCCACCCACACCCGTCAACGGAAGTCGCTGCGAGGTCGCGCCGCGAAGACTCTCCCCTGCGGACGCAAATGCGACCGCGGTGCTGGAGTCTCTCGACTTGCCAACCTTCGCGAACAGCGGTAGTATCTTCGCCAGTTTCGAAGGAGTCCACCATGAGTCGTACGGACAACCCGTCACGTTCCTCACGTCTCCTGGCCCTCACCACCTCTGCGTTCCAGGCCTCCCGCCCCGCCCTCCCGGGCAACCGCTCGAATCGTTAGGGGGCGCCGCCCCGCCCATCCCCGGGCGCGCGGCAGCCTCCGGAAGAACACCTGCTCTTCTCACAACCTGATTGATTGATCGCGGCCGACCGGCCGGGCGCTCAGCGTGGCGGTCGAACGGCTGCCCGCCGGCCCACCAACGCCGGCTCGCTCGCAGGGAGGATTGTCATGTCATATCGTGCTGATTCACATGAAGTTACTTCTCGCACCGAGCTCGGGCCCCTGGCCACCCAGCAGGCCATCAAGCTGTGCAAGGACACCTTCGAGGCCCGACTGGCCGACGCCCTCAACCTGCAGCGGGTGACCGCGCCGCTGTTCGTTCCCGCCGGGACCGGCATCAACGACGACCTCAACGGCGTGGAGCGCCCCATCTCCTTCCACGCCCCCGCCCTCGACGGGCAGCGGCTGGAGATCGTCCAGTCCCTGGCCAAGTGGAAGCGCCTGGAGCTGGGCCGCCTGGGGATGCCGCCGGGCGCGGGCATCTACACCGACATGAACGCCATCCGCCCCGAGGAGACCCTGGATGAACTCCACTCCCTGTACGTGGACCAGTGGGACTGGGAGCGAGTGGTTGGCGAGGAGGACCGGAGCATCGCGTACCTGCAGGACGTGGTGCGGTCCATTTACCAGGCCCTCCTGGCCACCGCCGCCCACCTGCGGGAGCACTTCCCCGGCCTGCCCACCTCTCTGCCCGACGAGGTCACCTTCTTGCACGCGCAGGAGCTGGCCGACCGCCACCCGGATCTTTCTCCCCGCCAGCGGGAAGACCTGGTGGTGCGCCGGTTCGGCGCCGTCTTCGTGGTCGGTATCGGCGCCCCATTAAGCGACGGCTATCCCCACGACGGGCGGGCTCCGGACTACGACGACTGGATCACCCCCAACGGCCGCGGCAGGGGCCTCAACGGCGACCTGCTCGTGTACCACCCGCCCCTGGGGCGGGCGGTGGAGCTCTCCTCCATGGGGATCCGCGTCACCCCCGATAGCCTCCTGCAGCAACTGGAGGCCCGCGGCTGCCCCGAGCGCCGCCACCTGCCATTCCACCGCCGCCTGCTGGCCGGCGAGCTGCCGCTGTCCATCGGCGGCGGCATCGGGCAATCCCGCTTGTGCCTGGTGCTGCTCGGTAAACGGCACATCGGCGAGGTCCAGGCCGCCGTCTGGCCCGAGGAAGAACGACGGCGCTGCCGCCAGCGCGGCATCGACCTGCTGTGATTGGACCTCGACGCGGTTCCCGTTGACACGGGCACCGTTTCGATACTATCATGAGCTTAGCTAATGACATGTACATCGCGATTCCCCGCGCCCCGTTCGCCCCCTCTTCCGAGTCCGCCCCTCGGCCACCGAAGCTGTACGACAGAAGAAAGGAGGCGCTCATGAAACGATTCGCCGTGTTGACCTTCATCGCTGCTCTCGTCGTTGCCGGAAGCTGGTGGGTGGAGGCGCAGAAGGGGACGCCTCCCGCCTACCCCCACGGGTACCGCAGCTGGCACCATGTCAAGAGCATGGTGCTGGAGGAGGGACACCCCCTGTACAAGGATTTTGGCGGCATCCACCACGTCTACGCCAACGATGCCGCCAGGAAGGGACTGCAGACCGGGAAGTTCGCCGACGGTGCGGTACTGGTCTTCGACCTCTTCGACGCCCCCCGCGAAAGTGGGGCGCTCATCGAGGGGGCGCGCAAGGTTCTGGCCGTCATGGAGAAGAACAATGCCCGCTTTGCTGCCACCGGAGGCTGGGGATTCGAGGCCTTCGCCGGCGGCGATGAGGGCAAGCGACTGGTCACCGACGCGGTGAACCAGTGCTTTCTCTGCCACCAGTCGCAGGAGTCCAGGGGATACGTCTTCTCGGCGTGGCGACCGTAGGCGCGACCGGCCCGGGGGTGACGCCCCCGGGCCGGCTCGGCTATCGTGACACGGTGGAGCTCCTTCTTTCGCCCCTCGCCCGCCGCCACCACGACGTGGCCGCCAAGAGCGTGGCGGCGCTGGAGCGCCTGGCCCGGGCCATCAGCCGTGCGCAGTGGGCCCAGCCAGGGCTCGCCCCCTTGCAAGCGGCCCTCCTGGCGGAGCTGGCGGGCGGACCGCAGGAGGTGCGAAGCCTGGCGCAGGCCTTGAGCGTCCGCCGCCCCACTGTCTCCCGCGCCCTGGCGCAACTTCGCCGTCTGGGACTCGCCCTCCCGATTTCCGTTCCCCATGACCGCCGTTTACGTCGGTGGGAGCTCACCCCCGCGGGGCACAGCGCCTGGGCCCACTCCACCGCCTGGACGGCGCCGCTCACGACCGCCATCCAGGCCCTCGAGGTCCGCCACCGGGAGGCGCTGCTGTACTCCCTCCTGCAGCTCATCGCCTCCCTGGTGCGCGCCGAGGTGGTGGCCCCCACCCGTCTCTGCCTGACCTGCCGCTACCTGCAGTCCCCCGGCGGTGACCAGGGACCGTACCGCTGCGACCTGCTGCAGCAGCCCCTGCCCCTGCCCGAGCTTCGCCTGGATTGCCCCGACCACCTGCCGCGCGCCGGCTGACCGCCCTCGCCCGCGGTTCAGGCCGGGCGTTCGCCGGCCTGCAGGGATGCCGCCGCCAGCAGCACCACCGCAACCCACAACAGGTCGGCCAGCAGCAGGTGCACCAGCTGCAACCACACCGGCGCCGCCAGGACCACGTTCACCAGCCCGGCCAGCAGCTGCACCGCCAGCAGCCCCAGCACCGCGGCGCCGAGCGGCGCGGCCGAGCTGCCCGCGGGCCGGCGCAGCCCCGCCACCGCCAGCGCCGCCACCGCCACCGCCACCGTCAGGGCCAGGAAGGGGTGGGCGATGCGCAGCTCCAGCAGCACCTGGGTGCCCCAGGGCAGACCCGCGGCCAGCGCCGCCGCCCGCTCCCCACCCGGGAACAGGGTGTCCCCCAGCGCCGCCACCGCCCCCGAGGCCCCCACCAGCACCAGGCCCCCCATGGCTGTCCCCCACAACCAGGCCTCTCGCCCCCGCGGCCAGCGAGCCGGTGGCGCCCCCGAGGCCCACCAGGCGGTCAGCGCCAGGCAGGCCACCAGCAGCATGGTGTTGGCCAGGTGCAGCGCCCCCACCACCCCCCGGGTGAGGGAGGGGTTGTCCCCCACCAGACGGAACAGCACCAGCCCCGCCCCCAACAGCGCCTCCACCACGATGAAGGCGAAACTGGCCGCCGCCCAGCGCCGCACCCGGTGACCGCGGGGGTAGCCCCGCCGCGCCCCCACCGCCAGTCCTGCCACCAGTAACAGGGCCAGGCCGCTGGTCACCCGGTGGGTGAACTCGATGCGCGTTGCCGCCTCCGGCGAGCGGGGCACCACCACGCCGTTACAGAGGGGCCAGTGGGCCCCGCAGCCGGCGCCGGAGCCGGTGGCGCGGACGTACGCCCCCCACAGGATCACCGCCAGGTTGAAGGCCAGCACCAGCCAGGCGAAGGCGGCCAGGCCTCCCCACCGCGGGGTCGACGGTGACGGGTTCCCACCTCTGGACATCATCACTGGGCGAAAGGATAGCAGCGCCGTGCCCATTCCCCCCTTGACATGTTTCCTACCCGATGGTATAACTAACCGTATGGTTGATTCATGTTCCGGAAACTCGTCGTCGGCCGAGAAGGCGCCTTCCCGCCCCTCTCCCCTCGACCGCATCCTCGATGCCGCCGCCGAAGTTTTCGCTGAAGAAGGCTTTGACGGCGCCAGGGTGGATGCCATCGCGACCCGCGCCGGGGTCAACAAGGCGATGCTGTACTACCACGTCGGGGACAAGGGGGAGCTGTACGCGGCGGTGCTGGCCCGCAACCTGGAGCGGGCGCACCGGCGTCTGGCGGCGGCCGCAGCCATCGCGGGCCCCGTGCGGCAGCGCCTGGGTACCATGATCCTGGCCCTGGCCGAGCTGGTGGAGGAGATCCCCCATCACCCCCGCATCATGCTGCGGGAGATCGCCTCCGGCGCGGCCCACCTCCCCGACGGCGTGGTTGCCCAGGTGGCGGAGCTGCTGGGGCTGGTACGCAGGACGCTGGAGGAGGGGGTGGCCAGCGGCGAGCTGCGCCCGATGGATCCCCTCCTCACCCACCTGATGATCCTGGGGGCGGTCAGTTTCATGACCGCCACCCGGCCGGTGCGGGAGCGGCTGCGCAACCTGGGGGCACCAATCTCCGTCACCGAGACCCCTGCCCACCTGGCGAGCTACCTGACCCAGGTCATCCTCGACGGCATTGCCGTCCCGGGAGGCCACCCATGAACAGCGCCCACTCCCCCACCGCGGCCCTGGCCGCCCTCACCGTCCTGACCCTGGCCTGCGGCGGCAACGCCGGTCCGCCGGCCATTCGCGCCTCTGGCCACGTCGAGGCCACCGAGGTGCGCCTCGCCGCCACCGTGGGCGGCCGCCTGCTGGAGGCACCGTTTGAAGAGGGAGAACGGGTTCGGGCGGGGGAGGTGGTGGCGCGCCTGGACACGGCACTCATGGACCACGAGCTGGCCCGCGCCCGGGCCGAGGCGGAGGCCGCCGACGCCCGCCTGCGCCTGCTGGTGTCGGGAAGTCGCGCCGAGGACATCCGCCGCGCCGAGGAGCAGCTCGCCCAGGCCCAGGCGGAGCTGGACGCCGCCAGGCGGGAGCTGGGCCGTCTGGCCACGCTGGCGGAGCGCGGCACCGCCACCGAAAAGGCCCGGGACGACGCTGTGACCCGGCGCGAGGTGGCGGAACGGGGGGTGGCGGCGCGGCGAGCCGAGCTGGACAAACTGCTGGCCGGCTCCCGTCGCGAGGAGATCGAGGCGGCCCGCGCCCAGCGCGCCGCCGCCGAGGCGGCCGTGGCGGCGGTCAACCAGCGCATCGCCGAGGCCACCGTCCTCGCGCCCCGGGACGGGGTGATCACCGTGCGCGCCGCCGAGCCCGGCGAGGTGCTCGCCCCCGGCGCACCCCTCGCCGTGCTCACCGACCTCGCCCACGCCTGGCTCAACGTCTGGGTGGACGAACCCTCCCTGGCGCACATCCGCCTGGGGCAGGAGGTGGAGGTGAGTAGCGGCCAGCCGCCGGTCACCCGCCGCGGCCGGGTGGCCTTCGTCTCCCCGGTGGCGGAGTTCACGCCGAAGAACGTGCAGACCCCGGAGGAGCGGGCCAAGCTGGTGTTCCGCATCAAGGTGGCACTCCCCAACCCCGACGGGGTGTTCAAGCCGGGGATGCCCGCCGACGCCACGTTCACCCCGGTGGCACGCCCATGAGCCAGCCCACGCCCCACCTGGAAGCCGCCGCCCTGCAGGTCACCTACGGCCAGGTGGAGGCGGTGGCGGGCCTCGACCTTTGCGTGCAGCAGGGGGAAATGGTCGGCCTCATCGGCCCCGACGGCGCCGGCAAGACCTCCACCCTGCGCGTCCTGGCCGGCCTGCTCCGGCCCACCGCCGGCGCGGTGACGGCCTTCGGTGAGCCGGTGTGGCAGCAGCGCCGCACCCTGCGCCGACGCCTGGGCTACCTCGCCCAACGGTTCGCCCTCTACGGCGATCTCTCCGTGAATGAGAACATCCAGTTCTTCGCGTTCCTGTATGGCGTGCCGGGGTGGCGAGCCAGGCGCGACGAGCTCCTCGAGCGGGTCGGGCTGGCTCCCTTCCGCCACCGGCTGGCGGACCACCTCTCCGGCGGCATGAAGCAGAAGCTGGCCCTCGCCTGCACCCTCATCCACGATCCGCAGGTGCTGATCCTGGACGAGCCCACCACCGGCGTCGACCCGATCACCCGGAGAGAACTCTGGCGCCTGCTGGCGGACGAGGTGGCGCGGGGCCTTTCCCTCCTCGTCGCCACCCCCTACCTGGACGAGGCCGAGCGGTGTCATCGGGTGCTGCTCCTGCACCGGGGACGGGTGCTGGCGCAGGGAAGCCCGGCGAGCCTGAGGGCGCTGCTCCCGGGCCAGGTGGTACGCATCGAGGGCGGCGACCGGGCGGCCGTGCTGGCGGCCCTGGCCGTCACCCCCGGGGTGAGCGACGCCGCCGTCTTTGGGGCCGCCGTGCACGCGCGCCTGGAAGACGAGCGCGACGAGGCGGTGGCGCATCTCGCCCACGCCCTCGCCGGCGGCGGCCTGCCCGGCCTGGTGGTCCGTCAGGTTCCCCCGTCGCTGGAGGACACCTTTCTTTACCTCACCGCCGCGAGCGCCGCGGCACGCCCCGGGGAGGCGGCATGAACAACACTCTCGTCGGTAAACCTGGACCGCTGACCACCTGGAATCCCCGCCGGCGCGCCGGGATCGCCGCCAGCCGTCGGCAGAGCGGTCGCGCCCGAGGCAGTCTGCTGGCGGCCTGGCTGATGGTGCTGGCACCGGCGCTGCTCGCCCAGGAGGTCGCCGTCGACGAAGGGGAGGCGGTGCGGCGGGTACTCGCCGCCTCACCCCTGGAGGAGACTAGCCGGCACCGTCTCGCCGCCGCCACGGCCGCCCGTGTCGCCGCCGATGCCGCCCGCCTGCCGGTGCTCACCGCCGGCGGGAGCGCCGCCTACCGCTCCTCCGTGCCCGAGTTTGCCGCCCCCCTGGGCGGTCCAGGTCAACCCGGCGTCGTCCTCTTTCCGGATATTCGCACCGTGGCCGCCCTGGCGCTGGAAGCGTCGCAGCCGCTCTACACCGGGGGAGCCGTCACCGCCCGCCGGGAGGTGGCACAGGCCGAGCTCGCCGCCGCCGAGGAAAGCGCGGCCCAGGTACGGCTGGACCTGCGCCTGGCCGCCCGGGTGGCCTACTGGCAGGCGGTTGCCGGGCTGGCCGGCGTCGCTGTCGCCACCCACCACCTGCAGCGCGCCACCTCCCTCGCCCAGGATGCCCGCACCCTGCGTCACGCCGGCCTGGCCGTGGAGGCCGACGTGCTCGCCGCCGAGGCTGCCGTCGCTGCTGCCTCCCTCGCCGCCGTGCGCGCCGACCGCGCCGCCGGTGATGCCATGGCAGGGCTTCGCTCCCTCCTCGGCCTTCCCAGGAACGCTGCGGTCCACCTGGCCGACAGCGCCCCCCCTCCCCCTCCCCCAACGCCCGCCGAGCTGGACGCCCTGCAAGCCCTGGCCCGCCGGCAGCGCCCGGAGCTGGAGGCGTTGCGCGCCCGCGCTACGGCCCTGGCTGCCCGCACCCAGGCTACCCGAGCCGGTGCCCGCCCGACGCTCAGCGCCCAGGCCGCCTGGGAGCTGGCACGGCCCAACCCCCGCTTCCTGCCGTTGACCGACCGCTGGAACGACTCGTGGTCGGTGGGCCTGGCGGCCCGGTGGACGGTCTGGGACGGCGGACGGACCAGCGCCGCCGCAGCCTCCCTGGAGGCCGAGCGCCGGGCCGCTCACGCCGAGCTCGCCGAGTGGGAACGGCGGGTGGACCTGGAGGTCGAGCAGGCCCGGGCCGGCCTGCTGACGGAGCTGGCCGCCACCTCTGCGGCCGAGGCCAGCCGCGCCGCAGCCGCGGCGCGCCTGCAGGCAACCCGCGATCGCTACTCCGTCGGCCTCGCCACCACCACCGACGTGCTGGACGCGCAGGCGCAGCTGGCCACAGCCGAAGGCGAGCAGGTGCTGGCCGCGGTCGCCGCGCGCCTGGCCGTCGCCCGGCTGGAAAGGGCGGTGGGACAGTGAGGGAAACCAGCGCCGTGGAGGCCCGAAGCCTGACGCGCGCCTTCGGAGCGTTCCGCGCCGTCGATGACCTCTCCTTCAGGGTGGCGCCGGGCGAGGTGTTCGGCTTTCTGGGCTCCAACGGCGCCGGCAAGACCACCACCATCCGCATGCTGTGCGGCCTGCTGACCCCCACCTCGGGCAGCGCCACGGTGGCCGGCCTCGACCTCGCCACCCAGGCGGCCGAGATCAAGCGGCGGGTGGGGTACATGTCCCAGCGCTTCTCCCTCTACACCGACCTCACCGTGGAGGAGAACCTGACCTTCTGGGGGGCCGCCTACGGGCTGCACGGCGCCCACCTGGCGGCGCGCCGGGCCTGGGCCCTGGAAATGGCCGAGCTCGTCGGCCGGCGCGACACCCTGGTGCGAGAGCTGCCCGGCGGCCTGCGGCAGCGGCTGGCGCTGGGGGCGGCGCTGCTGCACTCTCCCCCCATCGTCTTCCTGGACGAGCCCACCGGCGGCGTCGACCCGGCGGCTCGCCGCCGCTTCTGGGATCTCATCGACGCCCTGGCCACCGCCGGAACCACGGTGTTCGTCACCACCCACTACCTGGACGAGGCCGAGCGCTGCCACCGGGTGGCGCTGATGCACGCCGGCCGCCTGGTGGCCCTGGACACCCCCGAGCGCCTGAAGGCCGAGTTTCCGCCCGGCACGGTGCTGGAGATCCGCACCCCCCGCCCCGCCCTCGCCCTCGCCGCCCTGCAGGACGCCCCGGGGGTGGCGGACGTGGCCCTCCTGGGCGAGACGCTGCACCTGGTGTTGAGCGAGCCCGGGGCGGTGGCCGGGCTTGCCGCGGCCCTCGCCGGCACCGGCGAGGGGCACCCGGAGATCCGCCCCTCCCTGCCCACCCTGGAGGACGTCTTCATCCGCGCCATTGCCGCCGCCCGCGGCGGGGAGGGTGGCGCCGCTGGGGTGGGATCGTGATCCGCCGCACCCTCGCCGTGGCCCTCAAGGAGTTCCTGCAGCTGCGGCGCGACTGGCGCACCCTCCTCGCCCTGCTGGGGATGCCGGTGGTGCTGTTGCTCATCTACGGCTTTGCCCTCTCCTTCGACGTCCGGCACGTGCGCCTGGCGGTGGTGGACCTGGACGGCACCCGGGCGGCGCGGGAGGTGGAGCGGGCGTTCCTGCACTCCGGGTACTTCGATCTGGTGCACCGCGGCACCGACCTGCGGGCGGTGGACGGGCTGCTGGACTCCGGCCGCGCCCAGGCGGCCCTGGTCATCCCCGCCGGCCACGCCGCCGCCGCCGGCACCCAGCGGGCTGCCACCCTGCAGCTGGTCCTCGACGGCTCCGACTCCCAGATGGCCACCACCGTGCTGGCCTACGCCCGCCAGATCACCGCCGCCGTCGCCCCCGCCCCGCGGCAGCGGGGGGCCGCCGGCCCCCCCGTCCCCCGGCCGCTGGTGTGGTACAACCCCGACCTCGCCTCCTCCCGCTTTCTCGTGCCCGGCCTGGTGGCCTTCATCCTCATGGTGACCACCGTCATCGCCACCGCCCTGGCGGTGGTGCGGGAGAAGGAGCGGGGCACCTGGGAGTCCCTGCGCGCCACCCCCCTGCAGGCGCTGGAGCTGCTGGTCGGCAAGACCTTGCCCTACCTGGTGCTGTCCGCCGCCGCGGCGGCCGGGGCGCTGCTGCTGGCCCACCTCCTCTTCCAGGTGCCGCTGCGCGGGTCCCTCCTCTGGCTGGCCCTGGTGACCCTGCTCTTCCTCCTGGGGGGCCTGGGGTGGGGGGTCCTCCTCTCCACCCTCGCCGACACCCAGCAGGTGGCCTTCCAGGCCGCCCTGTTCACCACCATGCTGCCCACCCTGCTGCTGTCCGGCTTCATCTTTCCCATCTCCTCCATGCCGCCCCTCATCCAGGCCATCACCCACATCGTGCCGGCCCGCTACTTCCTGGTCGCCCTGCGGGGCATCGTCCTCAAGGGGACCGGCCCCGAGGTGTGGGGCGCCGACATGGTCGGGCTCGCCGTCTTCGCCGCGGCGGTCCTCGCCCTCGCCACCGTGCGCACGGTGCGGAGCCTCTGAGATGCGCCAGACCCTGCGCACCCTGGGGCGTATCCTGGTCAAGGAGCTGCTGCAGCTGCGGCGCGACCCCAAGATCCTCCCCATCCTCTTCGTGGCACCGGTGTTCCAGCTCCTCATCCTGGGCTACGCCGCCACCACCGACATCCGCCGGGTGGAGCTGGCAGTCGCCGACCTGGACCGCACCCCGGCCAGCCGGCGCCTGCTGGAGCGCTTCACCGCCTCTCCATCCTTCCGCCTGGTGGCCACCGTGGACTCCCAGGACCAGCTGGGACCCCTGCTGGACCGCGGCGAGGCGCGCCTCGCCCTCACCATCCCGGCCGGCTTCGCGGCGCGCCAGGTAGAGGGCCTGCCCACCCCCGTGCAGCTGCTGGCCGACGGCTCCGACGCCGCCGCCGGCACCATCGGCCTGGGCTACGCCCTCGGCACCCTGCAGCTGGCCGCCCAGGACGCCGCCCCGGCGGGGGTGGAGCTGCGCCCCAAGGTGCTCTACAACCCCGAACTGGTCTCCCGCAACTTCATGGTCCCCGGGGTGCTGGCCATGATCATCATGGTCATGACCATGATCCTCACCGCCATGGCGCTGGTGCGGGAGCGGGAGCTGGGCACCATGGAGCAGCTCCTGGTCACCCCCCTGACCCCGGGGCAGATCATCCTGGGCAAACTCCTCCCCTACGCCCTGGTGGGCCTGGTGGAGATCCTCACCGCCCTGCCCATCGTGCTGCTCTACTTCCGCGTCCCCCTGCGCGGCTCCCTGCTGCTGCTGCTGGTGCTGTGCCTGCCCTTCATGCTCTGCACCCTGGGCCTGGGGCTTCTCGTCTCCACCCTCTCCCACACCCAGCAGCAGGCCATGATGCTCGCCGCCTTCGTCTTCATGCTGCCGCAGATCTACCTCTCCGGCTTCGTCTTCCCCATCCAGAACATGCCCACCCCCTTCCAGTGGGCGACCTACCTGGTGCCGTTGCGCTACTTCGTGGTCATCCTGCGCGGGGTGTTCCTGAAAGGCGTGGGCCTCGACGTCCTCTGGCCCCAGGTGGCCGCCCTCCTGCTGCTGGGCACCGTCATCCTCGCCGCCGCCCGCGCCCGCTTCGCCCGCCAGCTGGGCTGAGCCCACCCCCGCCTGTCGCATCCCGCCCGCGGTGTACTGCTCAGGCCTCTTCTGCTCCAGCCGCGCCAAGCCCTGCCTCGCCACGCTTGTGAAAGTCAAGACCCGACCTGACAGCAGAGCGGTGGCGTCCCTGGTGCCCGAGGTCATCGTAGCGTGTCCCTGTCGTCAGTCAGCGAGCATCTTCTCCTTGGCGAGCGGGACGGTGTCGAGGAACGTCTGCATGGGTGTCTTGCCGTAGCACCACCTCCCTTGGTGCGGTCGCACGTCGCTACACCCCTTCATCCAGGCATCAGGATGTTCCTGATGATCTTCTGATGCTGCGTCATGTCTTCTCCCTTTTCCTCTCGCCGCACATCCGGGGTCTCGGGAACCGGGAACCCACCAACTGTCAGGTTTCGTCCTGGCACTTCCAAATCATTTTAAGACATGTCGATGGGGATGCGCCGGCCGGCGGGGGGGCGGGAAAGCATGGAGATGGGGTCGCCACCCCGGCGACAGCGGCGCGGCCGGCGGGGGGGAAAGGCGCCGACACGGCGAGGCTTGCCGTGGACGCCTCGCGGCCGTCGAACGGGCTGTCCTTCGGCCGCATACTCGCGTCATCAGCCTTGCCATGCAGATTACTGTGCAGTATCGTATGCATGAGGAGGCAGACCGATGAGGACGACGCTCAACCTGGACGATCGGGCGTTGGCCGAGGCGATGGCGGTGAGTGGCGGCCGCACCAAGACGGAGGTGATCAACGAGGCGCTGCGGCGCTTCGCCCGCTCCAGGAGGCGCCGCAGGTTGCTCGCCCTGCGCGGCAAGGTCGAGTGGGAGGGCGACCTCGACAGCCTGCGGGGACGGTCGTGAGGGTTCTCGTTGACACCTCGGTGTGGATCGACTTCTTCACCGGCCGACCAGGCGCCGCCGCCGATGCCCTGGCCAGGCTCCTGGACGATGAGGAGGAAGTCCTGACCTGCGGGCTGATCGTCGCCGAGCTCCTCCAGGGGGTGCGGCGCGACCGGCAGCGCACCACCATCGAGCGCTCCCTGCGCGACATGGAGTGGCTCTCACCGCGCGAGCCCGAGACGTACTTCGCTGCGGCCCGGCTGTTCAGGGACTTGCGGGCGCGCGGCGTGACCGTGCGTTCCACCATCGACTGCATCGTCGCCCGGCTGGCGGCCGAGGACGGGGCGTACCTGCTGGCGCGCGACAGAGACCTCGAGATGATCGCAGCATCAGGGCTCCTCGACCTGGCCATGCTCCCCACGGGAAGGTGAAGCCGACCACCGGGCGCCGGGGGTCCCCCGCCCCGGCCCCCCGGCCGGGGTGAGCTTGCTACACTCCCCCCGTGCGCCGCGTCAGCGAGAGTGAAACCATCGATCTGCCCACACTTCGCGCCATGGCCGAGGCGGGGTTCGGCGACATGGTGAAGGCGGTGGTGGACGTGGAGCGTCGGGTGATGCTGGTGGACGCCGAACTGCACGCCGACCTGGAGGCTGCCCTGCTGGAGGAGGGCTCGTTTCAGGGGCACCTGTGGGGCATCAACCTCTACCCTGACCTGGCCGAGGAGGAGTGGGTGGACTTCGACTCCCTCATCAACCTGCGCCCCTCCCAGGGCAACCGCTCCCGGGGGGTGGAGAACCCCGCCACCCGCCGGGCGATCCTGGAGCTGGTGGAACACCTGGTGCGGCGATGAGCGGCTGGCGGCACCTGGAGTTGGCGGCCGGGCGCTGGTGGCAGCTGTCCCTGGCCGAGCAGCTGGGCCACGTGGGCAGCGAGGTGAGCCGCGCCCGGCGCTGGCGCGACAGCCGCCCCGAGCAGGCCCGTCTGGCGCTGGAGCGGGCGCTGGAGCTGCTGGACCTCACCCTCGCCGACCCGCGTCACCGCCGGCGGCCGGGGCGGCTCAGGGAGCTGGCCCGCGCCCGGGAGGTCGTCGCCGACCACTTCAGCGAGCGGCCCGCCTACGCCGGTGACGCCGCCTCCCTGCAGCGCTACTTCGACGCCTTCGCCCTGGCCGCCCGCCGCCGCGCCCCAGGAGGGCGGGACCACGAAGGTTGACCTCCTCACAGCACCTGCCACCACGGCGCCGCCAGTACCCGCCTGGTCAGGGGGAACACCTCGTCGCCGCCGTAGAGCAAGAGGCCGCCATCACTCCTGTCGGGGTACTCGTCCAGGAAGGTCTCCAGGCTCCGGGCATCAGCCGGCCGCAGCCGGGCGGCGGTGAGGACCTGCACAGCGGCGCGCGACAGCACAGCCCTCGAGGGCTGATCTTCCCTGTCAGTATGATAATCATACTGCAGTCGTCGCTTCGACGGCTCTCCCCCCCATCCTGGAAAGCCCCCCTCCGGTGCGTGGGTGGGCAGCGTTCCTTGGCACCTGCTCCTCCGCCCAGTCGTGGCGGACGTCGGTGGCGCACGGCCACGATTCCTCCCACCCTGTCCGCCGCCGGGCACACCGGCGCCGCCGCTGGGCGCCGGGGCGATCCAACGGCGGGCAGACGAGGCCGGATCAACCGCGACGGACAGCTGGCCTTTCAGCAGAACGGGGCGGTGGACTGGAGCACCCCGGAGGCGGCAGCCATCCTCAACGCCCTGCTCGATTTCGACCCGAGCAGAAGACCCTGAAGAGCCCACTGCCTGCCGCCATACCCCCCCGCGGCATGAGGGGATCGGCTTCTGACCTGCGCCGGGGGCGGTGAGCCGGGTCACTGACGCGGGGGGCGCCTTGCACTAACGTGACACTCAAAAGGAGCGACGAGGTCGTGGGGGGTAGCCATGAAGGCGTCGAAGGTGCTGGGTCTGGCGGTGGCGGCGGTGGCCGGGGGGGCCCTTGCCGCCATACACGTTTTGGGGGAACGCCAGGCGGTGGCCAACCCCGGGTCCACCGCCCAGGAAGCGCGGGCCCCGGCCGCGGGGCCGGCCCCTGCCGCGGCGCCCGCCGCTCCCATCTTCGCCGACGTCCCCGAGGGGCACCCCTTCCGGGTGTTCATCGAGCGCCTCTACGAGCTCGCCATCACCTCCGGGTGCGCCACCAACCCCCTGCGGTACTGCCCGGACGAGCCGGTGACCCGCGCCCAGATGGCCAAGTTCATCCTGCGCTCCCGGTACGGGCCCACCTACGCCCCCCCGCCGGCCACCGGGACGCGCTTCGAGGACGTGCCACTCTCCCACCCCTTCGTGCGCTGGATCGAGCAGCTGGCGGCGGAGAACGTCACCTCGGGCTGCAGCACCAACCCGCCGCGCTTCTGCCCCGATGACCCGGTGACCCGGGCGCAGATGGCCAAGTTCCTGCCCCGCAGCAAGTACGGCCCCACCTACGGGGCTCCCCCGGCGCCGGGGTCGGCCTTCGACGACGTGCCCCCCGGCCACCCCTTCCACCGCTGGATCGCCCAGCTGGCCCGGGAGCGCATCACCACCGGCTGCAGCGCCAACCCGCCCCTCTATTGCCCCGACCAGGCGGTCACCCGCGGCCAGATGGCGGTGTTCCTCTGCCGCAACTTCTACCTCCTCCCCCCCGCCGACGCCGAGTGGCGGCAGCACGCCCACGACCCCCAGCGCACCGGCTTCACCCCCCAGGTGGTATCGCACCCCTGGCAGTGGCGGTGGGCCTGGAACGGGGTGAGCACCAGCGGCGGGGTGGCCAAGGTGACCACCGGCGGCTCCCTGCCCCGCACGGTGCAGCCGGTGACCGGGGCGGGGCGCGTGTACGTGGCCGCCGGGGCGGACGGGGTGTTCGCCCTGGCCGAGGCCACCGGCGCCCAGCTCTGGCAGCGCTCGGGCATCGGCGACATCCGCTCCACGGTGGCCTTCGACCCCGCCACCGGGGCGGTGTTTGCCGTCTCGGCGGCGGGGGTGGTGTTCAAGCTGCGGGCCAGCGACGGGGCGGTGCTGGCCCAGCACAGCACCGGCATGAGCTCGCCCTTGCCGTTGCCGCCCCTGCTGCTGCCCGACCGCGTGGTGGTGGCCATGGGCACCCGCGTCACCGCCCTCGGCACCGCCACCCTGAGCCCCCTGTGGGTGTACAACGCCGGGGCCACGGTGGCCACTCCGCCGGCCTACTCGGTCTCCAGGGACGTGGTGATCGTCGCCACCGAGCCCGACCTGTACGTGCACGCCGTGGGCAACTGGGACGGCTCCCAGCGCTGGCGGGTGCGGCCGGTG
>Ga0226835_1000556_pt1 | contig 37293 bp, 31 predicted proteins | sample LAC_MetaG_1_FD_163627 | JGI IMG/M metagenome (GOLD analysis project Ga0226835, IMG submission 163627) | Anaerobic ammonium oxidizing microbial communities from anammox membrane bioreactor (MBR) in UC Berkley, California, United States -... | ecosystem: Engineered > Bioreactor > Anaerobic >...
GCATGAGAAGTTTCTGTCGAGCATCTTGACTGGTCGAGCCGTTCCCTTGGAAACGGTCGGATGCCAGTCGTCGCTTGGGTCGTATTGATACTATATAACCACATACTATATCGATGAAAAATCCGGGTGAGTGAGAAAAGGAAACGAAAGAGGCTGTTTCATACAGCCTCTTTCGCTCCTGCAAGACTTGCTTCCTTACTTGATTCTGGGGCAGGAAGAGCCGGCAAGCTCATCGAGCATAGCCAGGCGCTCCGGTACCGGCGGGTGGTTCTGACCCAGGCGCTGCCACCAGCGGCGGAGGCGCGAACCGCCCTGACCATCCTTGCCGCTCTCGCCATTCTCGTCGTCGAGAGGGCTGACCAGAAGGAGCGGAGTGAGGCCGGACAGGAGCATCTGCATCCTGATGTCGATCATGTTGACGCTCAGCCAGTTGCTGATTTTCTGGAGCGCCGAGGAGAGTGAGCAGGGGTTGCCCGTCCAGTGCGCAGCCAGCACGTCTGCATGGCTTTCACGAGCTCGACTGACGAACATCGAGACGAGACGGCTGAACATGCTGACCAGGAAGAAGATCACCACGAAAAGTGCCAGACCGGCAATGCCACCACCGGCAGCGAAAAAGCGCTTGCGGTCTTTCTTCACCTTGCGATCGAGGCGGGAAAGGAGATTTTCCGAGGACTCGGTATCGAAGACTGGGCGGAAGATTCCAGGCAGTCCCTGGGCGAGGATGATGGTCAGGAGCGAGCCCAGAACCGCGGTCATGGAAGTGATGGTGACGTCCCGGCTCTTCACGTGGGCGAGCTCGTGCGCGACGATGCCTTCCAGCTCCTGGTCGGTGAGGTCCATGCGAAGCAGACCTTCGGTGGCGCAGACAAAGGAGTTGTGCGGATTGCGACCGGTGGCGAAGGCATTGGGGACCGGCAGGGGCGACACATAGACCGCCGGTTTGACGGGCAGTCCGGTTCGCGGGAAGAGTCGGTCCACGATAGCAACCAGCTTGGCGTGGCGCGCATCGAAGGGGCTCGGCTCATGGCAGTGCATGAGCTTTTTGACCATGTCGGCGCTCTTGTACCATCCCCACAGGGGTAGCAGGACCCACGCCATCAGGATCAAGCCGGTGAAGGACCAGTGCAGACCGAGAAAGTAGAGGCTGCCGGTAGAAAGTACAGCCAGAAGCGCAATTCCCAGGATGGTCTGGATCCAGGTGCGCCTCAAATGTCGAGAAACAGCGTCAGGACTCAGTCCCGGCGGTCCGTTCTTGTTCATATTCATCTCCGATGTTACGGGGCAGCAGCGTTAAGGCGCGCTTGCTGTCCGGTCAGACTTCATGAGAAATCGCCCGACGAAGTCGAGTTGATTGGGGCTTTGAAATAACTGATTTAGAGCTTTTAGAAAAAACTGGTTGAAGCAGCGAGAAAGATTGACGTCAGACTCTAATCTCACAGATAAATCATGAACAAGGGCCGGGATCTGCTTGATATCAGGGTTACAACTCGCGCAGGGTGGCGCGAGCCTTTTGTGTCCAGGGGCGAAACTCCCCAGTGCTGGCGCCTCCTGCGGTCCTGACTTCTTTCCCGGGTTTCTAAGAGTTGTCGGAAGGCTCTTTCACAGGTTCGGCAGCCGGATTTCTTTCTGAATTGGAGCCGCAACAGCCGGCCTTCTTATCACGGTGCTTCCGGATGGCAGTCTTGCCGCTCTCCGATTTCTTATGGCTGCCCCAGAGGCGCTCGGCCTTGTATTTCTTGAGAGTGTTGCTCTCGATCTCGAAAGGGTACTCTTTCTCGTACTTCTTATCGATTTTCTTCTGTATGTAAGCCAGGGACTTGCCCTTCTGGTGCAGGCGCAGGGCTATGATCGCCTCTTCCTGGCAGACATGGCAGTCCACGCCGTGATCGCTGGTGAAACAATCGAGAAGGCTGCCGTGACAGTCGGTGAGATCGCAACCACAGTAGCAAAAGAGCTTCTCGACGATTTCCGGGATCTGGCGGGCTGCTGCATATCCTGCTTTCACCTGACCGGCATACTGTTCCGGATCGAGAACCTCCTTGTGCTCGCTCGCTTCTTTCACCGGAGTCTGGACAACCGGCTCGGAGGCGGGCTCGGCTTGCGTGTCCGTAGCGCTAAAGAAAATGCTCGAGGTAATTACCAGAAGAGCCGGGAAGAGATGCCTGGCGGTGAACAAAGTAGAGTTTCTCCTTGCCTGTCTGAGACGGCGCTCACCTTTATCATACAAAGTGTACATAGCATTTACAGAATCTCTACTTACCTCTTGGAATTTGTTATGATCGGTCCTTTCTGTGCTCAGGGCTGTGGTTGCATCCAGGCGAGTAAGACGGATGAGATATGACGTAATCGTTATCGGTGGCGGACATGCCGGCTGCGAAGCGGCAAATGCCTCGGCGCGTCTCGGACTCTCCACCGTCCTCATAGCGGTCAATCTCGACACCATCGGGGCGATGCCCTGCAATCCTGCTGTCGGCGGACCGGGCAAGTCTCATCTGGCCCGGGAGGTGGATGCCCTGGGTGGCGTTATTGGTATCGCAGCCGATGCCACGTATCTGCAGTTGCGTACTCTCAATCTGAGCCGCGGACCGGCGGTCCATTCGCTCAGGGCCCAGTCGGATAAGCGCGAATACGGCGTCTTCATGAAACAGTATCTGGAAAAGCTTCCCAACCTCTCCCTCAGGCAGGGAATGGTGCAGAAGTTTATCCTCGACTCGCGTTCAGAGAGAATCACCGGGGTCGAGCTGGCGTTCGGCGAGCGCATTGAAGGCGGAGCCGTTGTTCTATGTGCCGGCACATTTCTCGAGGGGACCATCTGGATCGGCAAGGATACGCAGCCGGCTGGGCGAGCGGGTGAATTTCCGGCGGTGGGTCTGTCCGCCAATCTCAAGTCCCTGGGCTTCACTATGGGCCGGCTCAAGACCGGCACGCCTCCTCGCATAGACGGTCGCACCATCGACTACACCGATCTGCCTGTGGTTCCCGGGGACGATCAGCTTCAGTTCTTCTCTTTCCTCCCGGATCGCCCGGTGCGCGAGCAGATGCCGTGTCATCAGACGAGGACCACTCCGGCTACCCATGAGCTCATCCAGGCGAATCTTCATGAATCGCCGATGTACTCGGGCATGATTCATGGAGTCGGACCGCGCTACTGTCCTTCCATCGAGGACAAAGTCGTACGTTTCGCCGACAAGGACAGCCATTCGTTTTTTATCGAGCCGGAAGGGCGCTCTACTTATGAAGTCTATTTGCAGGGTTGTTCAACCAGCCTGCCGATTCATATTCAGCATCAGATAGTCGCCACTCTGCCGGGTTTCGAAAGGGCCGTGATGGTGAGACCGGCTTATGCTGTGGAATACGACTATATGCCTGCGATTCAGTTCGACCACAGTCTCATGGCAAAGGACTTGAAGGGCTTTTTCGCTGCCGGGCAGATTCTCGGCACCAGCGGCTATGAGGAGGCGGCTGCCCAGGGAATCATCGCCGGTATCAACGCCGCCCGCTTTGTCCGGGGAGAAGAGCCCCTGATCTTGCCGCGCTCTTCGAGCTACACCGGCACCCTTATCGATGATCTGGTCACCAAGGAGATCGGAGAGCCTTACCGGATGATGACCTCGCGCTCGGAGTACAGATTGATTCTTCGTCAGGACAACGCCGATGCCAGGCTGACACCTGTCGGTCGCGAAATCGGCCTGGTGGACGACCAGCGCTGGTCTCATTTCAATAGCAAGCAAGAGTCCATAGGTCAGGAGAAAGACCGGCTGTCCCGGACGAGGATCCGTCCGTGTGCCGAATGGGATGAGGCACTGGCCGCTTTCGAGGAAGAGCTGAAAATCTCGGTCACTCTCGAAGAGCTGCTCAGAAGACCGAAAGTGCCATATGCTCTGATTCAGAAAATGGCTCCGGCTCACGACTCTGAAGCTTTTCCGTGGGCCTGCGAAGTCGAGACCGATGTCAAATATCGAGGCTATATCGAGCGTCAGAAGGCGCAGGTCGAGCAGGCGGAAAAGTATGACCGTGTAAAATTGCCTGCGGATCTCGACTACGAGGATCTCACGCATCTTTCCAGGGAAGCGCGAGAGAAGCTCAACCGTATCAGACCCGAGACCCTAGGTCAGGCGCAACGCATCGGCGGAGTTCGCCCGGCGGACGTGTCGGTGTTGATGGTTTATCTGGAGACTACTAGGCGTAAGGCAGCGCAAAATGGTGAAAAACAAGAATCAAACCTGGCGTCCGCCACTATCTGACTCACTCAGGCAGGCGCTACTGACGGCAATTTTCGTCAGCTTGATCGTGCAGGGGCTCGGCGAGGCTCAGCAGACCGGTCCCGAGCCTGGTGGTACCGGTGGTGGCGTACTCCGGGCCGAAATCTCTCACAGTGATACTCTACCGCCTCTTCCCCCTGGGATGCGAGCCGGCGAGGCTTATATGAACTGGGCCGTGCAGGGCGGTGACAGCCCTTACGGGCTCACCAACCGGACGCTCAGATTCGAGATCCCGGCCTGGTTGGCCGGTCGCTGGCAGCGAACCCAGTCCATGGAGAGCAAGCGCGTGGAGCTGCCCAGCGGCAAGCCGGTGAAAGCCGCCGGCAAGACAGAGGCGAAAGTACAGGAGCAATTCGGCACTTTCATGGACGGCGAGGGCAAGATCTGGCAGGTTTTCGATCCCCGACGCTCGAAAGGCGAGGTCGATCGAGGCGCGGCCATGGACATCCATCATGTCAGCAAATACAACATCGAGATTCTCGACCCGAAAAATGTGCTCGTCAGCGTCACAGCCACGCACCTGGTGGTCAGCAAGGACAAGCGTATGGTGCTCAAGTCCTACCAGGACGAGGAGCTCAACACCTATACACTAACCGGTCAGGGCAAGGCCAGGACCGATAGCTCTGTAAAGGTCTTCGATCAATCTGGCAAGCCTGTCCTGCTTACCCGATCCTCTTCCGATGTGGTCAAGCTCGAGGGTGTTCCCGCAAGTACCGGGGCGGGAGCCCGGAGCAGCCGATAATCGTGATCTTTAGAAATACAGACATATTTGTTGAGATGGGTTTGTATATAGAGCTGTTGAGGGTAGATAATGGGTGAGAAGCGTTCCTCAGGGCTGTGCCCGCTTTTAAGGCTGGTCCCGGTTGCTGTTTTGCCGTAGCCGCTGCGGGGAACGAATATCCATGACGCAAGATAGAGATTGAGATCAAGAGGTTGATCCCGAGACCGTGGCTTCCAGCTTTTTCAAACCAAAACAAAGCCTGAATAAAGTCCCTACCGAGATGATGATCGGCGAGCTCCTGGTCAAAGCTCAGATTATCAGTCAGAGGCAGCTCGACGAATGTGTCAGGCAAGCTGGCTCCAAGCATTTGCGCCTGGGCCAGATGCTTATCATGTCCGGATATATCAATTCCCGGGATCTGACAGCGGCGGTGGACGCTCAGACCATGCTCCGGGATCAGGGCGTCGATCACGACCTGGCGATCAAATGCTTGAAAGTAGCCTGCAAGTCCAGCCGGGACTTCGCGGATGTGGTAAACGAGCAGAAAGCGATGCAGGAAGAGAGCGACGCCAATGCCCAGTGGACTCTCGGTCATCTTCTTTTCGAGGCGGAAGCGGTCGGCAAGGTCGAGCTCGATGCAGCGGTCCAGCGCAGCTATGCCACCGGGATCCCCATGGGACGCATTCTGGTGCTCAATGGCGCAACTCAGGACAAGATTCTGGGAAAGGCTCTCGATTTGATGGTGAAAGTGCGGGATGGTCTCATCGAGCGCGAAGAAGCCGTGGATGCTTTGCGAGCGCATGTCGGTGTCGCTCCCGGAACACCGATGACCCAGAATCTCCTCCTCCCTCCAAAAGGGAAGCGAATCCGTCTTGGCGAGTTGATGGTCCGGGCTTCTGTCATGAGCGAATCCGATGTTCTCAGCGCGCTGGAGCTCGGGCTCTCCTATGGTGCTCTTATCGGTCAGGTCATGGTGGAGCAGGGCTATATCGCTCCTCATCTTCTGGATGCGGCCCTGGAGGTGCAGGAATATGTCGAGCAGCAGCAACTGACCGTCGATCGCGGCGTGGAGGTGCTGGCCCAGTCGCACCAGAGCGGCAAGTCCATAGGCCAACTCCTGAGCGGTAGCGAACTCGGAGAAGCGGTACATGCCGGGGGAGCCACCTCTCTTACTTTCGAGAAACTGCTGACCCTCGCCAGGGTCGTGTCGTCGGAGCAGATCCAGGAGGCTTTCGATATCTGCCGACAGACTCCCGAGGCTCTGGCTAAGATCCTTTGCTTGACCGGCTTTATCGGTCAGGACGTGCACGATGCGGTGCTCCGCTGTCACGAGCTTCTCAATACAGGCAAGCTCAACCAGGATGATGCTCTGGTGGCGCTCGACTATTGCTTTTCGCGCAACGGCAGTGACACGAAGACGCTCGATGAAGCTCTCCAAGAGCTGGGATGGCGCGAGGATGCGGCCCCCATTCAGCAATCCTTTCAGGTACAGTCGCAGGACCCGGATACGACCGTCGATGAGATCCCGGCAGCCCAGGGCGACACTCTCAATTTGCTCGAGCACTTCGGATTGACCGGATCTCCTTCCGAGGCCGAGCCCGTAGCTACTCCGTCGAATGATACAGCCGCTGTGGAAGAAGAGCCTGCCGCCGTCGGTATGTCGACATCGGATATTCCTACCGTCAATTTTGCGGAAAGGCTCATGGAAGGCGGCGAGGAAGCAAGCAGCAAGCTGGCTGGTATTCTCGATCGTCTGGAAGAAGATGAGGTAGAGGTCAGTCCTTCGGTTCAGGAGGACACGGCCGCGGTGAGCGATGATGGTGTCGCTGCTGGTGCCTCGGGTAATGGTCAGGCCTCTCCTGGCCTGGCCGCGCTCATGGCTCGTGAAGGCGAGGCCGCCGGTATCGCTGATACCGGTGTCAACTCCGTGGCGCCGGCTTTCGAGCAGACAAGCGGTCGTGCCAAGATCGACAGAGCGGCGCTCAAGGCTCAGGAAATGACCATGGCCCCCGGGCGGATGATCCTGGACCAGTCTTCCAGCCTGCTAAAAGATACCGGTTCAGACGACGATGATTCGGGCGAGAAGGGTGAAGACAAGAAAGCCGCTGTCAGCGCTGCCATGTACAGGCTCGCCCAGAGCTATTATGATCAGGGCGACTTCGGCGAAGCCCAGAAGGTTTATGAGAAGATTCTGGCTATAAGGCAGACCGAATTGGGACCGCAAAGCCCCGAGCTGGTCGATGATCTCAACAAGCTGGCGGAGGTTCTCTGGGTCCAGGGTCACTTCCGCCAGGCGGAGCCTTTTGTCGGCCGATCGGTAAAGATTCTCGAAAGCGAGCAACCGATAAACATGCTCAAGCTCTCGGAGTCCGTAAGGATTCTTTCGGGGCTCTACTTCCAGCAAGGCAAGTATGAGCCCTGCCTGCCGCTGCTCGAGCACGCCCTGATGATGAAGCGTATGGAGCTGGGTGAAGACGACGTGGAGGTGGGCAACACTCTGCGAGAGTACTCCAAGGTTCTCAAAAAGCTCGGTCGCCTGGGCGAGGCGGAAAAAGCCTATGCTCAGGCCAAGGCGATTCTCGCCAAGCACAAGGGCAAATAGGATTTAGATAGAACTAGAGAGATTTGGCTACTGCTCTCAATCCCAAATCGTCGGTTACGGTCTGGGGAAGGCTGGCGGTGCGCTCGGCAGGCTGGACGGTTTTGCGGGCCGCCTCGAGGGCTGAGCGGGAAGCGCTTTCGGCTCCGGCTGCCGTGGGATGTGTTTGTGCCACTTCCTGGTGATTGCCTGCTTGCGGGGCCGGTGCGTGGGCCGTGTGGGCGTGAGCTGTCTGGGCATGTGCTGCGTGGGCTGTATGGGCGGGCGCTGCGTGAGCTGTCTGGGCATGTGCTGCGTGGGCTGTATGGGCGGGCGCTGCGTGAGCTGCGTGGGCATGCGCCGCAGGGGCATGGGCAGCGGGGGCATGGGCCAGATGGACCGTGCCGCTGCCGTGACCACCCATGATTGCCAGCTTCTGTCCGGGATGGATGAGGTCCGGGTTGGCGCCGATGACCTGGCTGTTGTCCGAATAGATGGATGTCCAGTCTTTGCCGGAGCCCAGGTGATCCCGGGCGATATTCCAGAGGTTGTCGCCGGAATGGACTACGTAGTCTTGAGGTCCGGCGAGGGAGTCGACTCCGGGCAGGCGCAGTTCGGTGCCACCGTATACGAGGCTGGGATTGGCTCCGATTACATCGTGATTGAGATTGTAGATCTCTGTCCAGCGGCTTCCGGAGCCGAGATGATCCCGGGCAATGTTCCAGAGGTTGTCGCCGTGCTGGATGGTATAGGTCTGGTCCGGCGGTGTCGTGGAAGCTAGCTGATTTTGTGCTTCCCCGGCGCCGTTGCCCTGTCCGAGGAGCTCGCCGCGATGACTGATGCCGTCGGTGGTGGCAGTCGTCTCGCTGCCCGGAGCGAAGTTCTCGGCTGGTGCCCGGGACGCGTCCGGCGCCACCGGTTGCGCCGTGGGTTGCGGAGTCGCCTGGCTCGGATCCGGGGTGACATTGACGGTGGGATGCTGGTACCCGCCGACAGTGGGACCGAAAGAATTTCCTCCTTCCAGGGCGATGAGCTGATTCTCCCCGTAGGGCAGATTGACCGATCCTCCAGACAGAGCCTGGCTGTCCAGGCTGGAAGTCTCGAAGAGCGGTTTGCCCGGGCTCACCGAGCCGTTGACCAGGAGAGACTGGCTGTCGGGAACCGGAGCCGCGGAGCCGCTCATGGAGATGTCTGGCATAGTGCCGGAGGTGGTCTTGCCGAGGGTGTCGAAGAAGTTGTTGCCCAGCAGATTGGTGAAGACATTGCTGCCGGTGAAGGAAGTGAATGAGAGGGAAATGTTCTGGGCTATCGCGGTGGCCATGGAGCTGAAAGCTTGTTGAGCCGTTTGCGCCCAGAATGTCGGGTCGAGGAAGGCCAGAAGCCCGCCTCCGTCAGTCGGGAAGAAGAATGACATGAGTGCCTCGAAAAAGGAGCCCACCATGCCGATGGCGCCGGGTAGCTTCAATATCAGTTGAATCATTGGCGAGATCTGCTCTGAGCCCGGAACCCCTGCCAGGGCGCCCTGTTCGAGACCTGGTAGCAAGCCGCCGTCGAGCCCAGGCGCAAGGGCCTGCCCTATCGCCGATTCGGCGCCGGGAGCAGGTAGATTGGGATTGGCAAGATTGGCGAGGCTGCCGGGCTCGGGGCTGTTGAAGCTTGCCGGCATGCCGGAGTCCAGGCTGAGTCCCGGCAGCGAGTTCTCGGCTCCGCCTGGCTGGAAGAATTGATGTGCCGCCTGTATGTCAGTGGGTTGCGAAAGCTGCGAGCGAATGCCGGCATCCATGCTCGTGGCGTCCATCTCCACGCCTTTGATTGCCTCTGCTCCGGCTTCCACCGGATTGAAATTATTAGATGACACGGCTCGGCTCGAATAGCAAAAGAACAGTAGTAAAAGAAGAACAGGGGTGCGTTCTTTATATGTCAAATTTTCAAAGATGTCAAGGGTGAAGATCGGTACCGGGCAATCCGCTGGAAATCGCCGTCAGTCGAGGTCGTTCAGGAATTCCTGGGCGGCATGCAGAGCTTCGTCCACATGGAGCTCCAGGGCGACCTGGATAGTGCGTTTTGCCTGGATTTCGGCACGCTCGGCCAGACCGAGCCGGGAGAGCGCCCGGGCTCGCCTGATTCCGGCGGCCAGACCCAGCTTGCTCAGACCCGCCCCTTCGGCGAAAACGATACAGGTACGGCTGGCCTGCTCGAGATAGTCCCAACAGGCATTGCGCTCGGCATAAAACATCAGATTGAGCCAGCAGAGCTGCAATTTTCGTGTGTCTCTCATTTGCTTGGCTACTTTCAGCGCCTGGACATAGGCTCCTTCCATCTCGGAGAGAGCCCCGAGCTCTCCCAGGGTATTGGCATAACTGAAAAAATACTCGAAGCGTCTGGCCTGGGGAAACTGGTGCAGGCAGGCTTTCAGAAAGATCGACTCGAAGGTTTCCCGGGCTTCCTGGAAGCGTCTCAGGCTCATCAGTATCCAGGCTTTTCGCATGTATACCTGTCCCAGGAAGTCGGCGCTCTCAGCCACCGCAGACTCTTCGATCTCGGATTCGGCCAGGTCCTGGAAAAGTGTCAGGGCCAGGTCGTGGCGACCTTCCCTGGCCAGCTTGCTGGCGTAATCGAAGTGTTTTTTGAGCTCCGGCGAGATGGCGGTCATATCTTGAAAGTACCCGGGCGGGGCCGGGGTGAATCAAGAGCTAGCGCGAGCTAAAGTTTCGCTTATCAAAACAGCCGGCTATGCTGCTTTTCCTGCTCGAAGAAGGCTTTTTCGGACCGCTCCCGGATGACATATAACTTCTCAAGACTTTAAACCGATGAATTCAGATCGGTAGGCTACTCAGGACTTTTTCCTGATTACTCAAGGTTACCAGAACCAACCAATCAACTTCTCAAGACCGCTGCCTCGCTCGAGAACCTCGTCCACTGACGACGAACAGGTGGGGTTCCGGTCTTTCAGGAGGTCGAATGTCCAGGGTAATAACCCATACCATGAGCTCGCGCTCGTGGATCAACCGGGAGCTCCAGCACTTCCTCGGAGGTTACAGGCGCAGCCGTTCCGGACTCTATGTCATGGAAGGTACCCCGGTGAGGGCTGCCCGTCGAATCTGCTCGACTTTTCTTCTCTGTCCGGAACAACTGCGGACAGTGGCGAAAGAGCATGATTTGACAGTCAGCCTCTCGCTTTTCGATCGAACCAAGGCGGGCAATTCTTGCACCATTTACGGTGCCTGGTCCGGTCGCAACCCGAAGGAGATTTCGCCCCATCTCGAGATCGGCAAAGTGAGCCTGCCTGGAGAGCTTCTCTTCCCGCACATGGTTCACGAGCTTTCTCATCTGTTCTGGAAGACGCGACCGCAGGATGCTCGCGAGCGCTACCGCGCTTTCCTCACCGGTAGTATCGGCGTTACAGGAAAGAGACTCCGGGAGGTCACGCCTTACAGCCACGATCACCTGGAGGAATTTCTCGAGGGCAAATCCCTTCAGCGGTCTTCTTCTCAGTCTTCGCAACACTCTAGAATCGTCGCTGGGCGCCAGGAGCGCTGGGTCGAGGAATCGTTCTGCGAGACCGTGGCAGCTCTCGTCGTTCCGGGATATCCATTCGAGGACGACTGGAAGCCCACAATCGATTTCGTCGAGAGACGCCGGAGAATCCGCTCGGATATCGGGCTTCTCATCTGATTATCGTCACACTCTTGTACAAATCCGGCCGGTTGCTTCACGGGCGTACATCATCCGCCCGGACCGGCTGGTCTATTCGTGGAGAACCCAAACTATGCAAGTGAAATACGTGCTGTTGCTGGTCGTCGTGGCTGTTGTCGCGGTGGCCGGCTATGTGTTCAAGCAGGACTACGACTATCGCCAGCTTCACGGGCGGGTGACCGAAGTCGGTTATCTCAACTGGGAGCAGGAAGTCCTCAAGGCGGACATGCCTGTCCTGATTTATTTCTACCGCGATGACCACGGTCAGAACCCCCAGGCATCCGCGCAGGCTGCCGAAGCGCAAAAACGCGAGGTCAGCGACTTCGCCTGGAGCAATGCCGGCGAGGTGAAAGTGGTGGCGTGCGATACCGGAAAACCGGAGAACCTCGTCCTTGCCATCGCTCATGGCGCCTTCCGCTTCCCGGCATACATAGTCGTGGTCGGCGAGAACGTCGTCGAGGGCAATGCCGGTTCGGCGCTGTCCAGCGAGGATCTGGAGCGCATGCTGGCCAGGGTGAAGCAACCCTGAGCGGCTGAGCCAGGGTGAAGCAACCCTGAGCGGCTGAGCCAAGGTGAGCGACCCGGAGCTGCGGAGCCAGGTTGAGCAAGAAGGAGGGCTGTCCGGCCGGGCAGTCCTCCTTTCTCTAGTAACGGGAATACATTTTCAGCGGTTTCGCTGGATTTCCCGGCCGGCTGCGCGCTCTTGCGTTCGGCTCGATTCGAATTGATTTCTCGAAAGCTATCAAAACAGCAAACGATATCGTTTGAGATATAAAAAACCACCAAAAATGATTCCTCAAAAGATATCACGCCAGATTGAGCTGCCATTGTTTACTGGGTCATACTATCAGGATTGTATATTATTATAGAAAATAGTAAAAATTCCAAAGAAGGAAGAAGGCACCGGTGAGGGTGCCTCCTTCGAAAGCCTGATCAAAGCGGTGTCGCTTCGATCAGGACTCTTCTTTCAGGGTGCGGACGTCGATCACGTCTGCGCAGCCGCCGATGGTATCGGCGATGGAGATCCAGCCTCCAGCCGAGTGCTCGGCTTCTTCCCTGGTCATGTACGGACCGTGCGCTGCCCAGTTGCGGTCCACGGGCATGGCGCCGTAACCGCCGCCGTAGGCGACGACGAAGTGACGTCCGGTGTCCGGCTTGTTCTTGTAGAGACGGCCGATGGCGAAGTGGTAGCGCGTCGTGGTGGCCGCCTCTTCCGGATAGATGTCCACCCGGTAGTGGAGCGTGGTCGCCTCTTCGACGAGACGACGAGCGCAGACCACGTTGTTGCGGGCGATGGGATCTTCGCGGTAGGCGAAGGTCCTGGACTTTTCGTCGCCGGCGTATTCGCCCAGATTGGCCTCGATTTCGGCGCTGCTCTTCATGAGTGCCCTGATGGCGGAGAGCAGGTCGGTATTGGCCAGCTCCAGGCGGATATAGGCGACCTCGTAGGCGTGCTCGCGCTCGATGCGCAGGGCCTCGTCCGCATGGCTCTGGGGAAGGCGGGCTCCTTTGAGCTCCTTCACCTTGCGCAGGCAGTCGGCGACCGCCTGGAAAGCGGTGCCGACGGCATTGAAGTCGGCGGACAGGGCGGCGAGCAGAGGCTGCTTGTCGTACTGGATGAAGAGTTCTTGTGCTGTGTATGACATTGCTTTGGGTCCTTTTGCTTGAGCGGATGATGCTAGGCGTCCGGGCACGTGCTCTCAGGCCAGCGTGCACCCGAACGCAGACCACCGGCGGCTCCTTGGCAGGAGCCGCCGGCAGCCGGGTGAGATTGCCGTAGCGGCGAGGGCGATACGCCCGTCACCACCTGGGCTCAATCAGGTCAGCGATCGTCGTTGAAGCGCCGGGCGAAGCTGCCGGGCAGCATGGCCAGGACTCTCGAGTCGATGCTGGCGCGATGCTTGTGGTAGTTGACCCCCAGATAGATTACCAGGAGCCCGATGCCGGTGAGCACGAAGGGGAAGGCCAGAGAGTTCTGGAACAGATCCCAGCTCACGTGGATGAGATAACCCACGGTACCGGCAGCGCCTACCACCAGGAAGATGCGACGCTGGATGGCAACGGAGATCAGCATCAGGAAGACCGAGCTGACCATGTAGAAGAAGTTGCCCATCTCACCGCCCTTGTCGAGGAAGGTCCAGGCGCCCCACAGCGAGATGAGACCGAAGAAATAGCCCCAGAAGCTGTAGTCCTCCGCGGTCCTCCGGTCGATGACGAAGGAGAGCGCGCAGATGGCGGCACCGAAGACCATAGTGACATAGAGAGGCTGGTTGCTGCCCCAGCCCGAGTGAATCAGGCTCGAGTCCATCACGGTCAGCGACATGAGCCAGAGGGCTGCATAGATCGGGGCCGTGATGAAGGGGAAGCGCACCACCTGCAGCGCCACGAGTCCGGCGACGACGGTGGCGATCTCGACAAAGAGCTGGTTGCCCAGACTCATCGAGACATTGCCTGTGAGCTGCATGGCGGCGAGTACTGCCACCGGCGTCGTGACCACTGCCAGGGTGGCGAGAAGCCCACCGGGGGTGCGCAGGCCACGAACGTTGGACAGGTAGTAGCCGGAGCCGGCGAAGCCAGCCATGTAGACCAGCGAGGTGGCCAGCAGCGCACCGGCACTGGTGGCGACCAGACCCATGAAGACCGTCATCGCGAGGATGACGAGACCGGCGCCTGCGTACCAGAAGAGGTGGGCCATGTCGAAACGCTGGTTGCCGGCCTGGCGGGCGCCGAGCGCTTGCCAGAGCCGATCGACCTGATCGTCCCGGATGAGACCTTCACCCCTGGCCCAGTCGAGATCGGCGCGGGAGATGCTGAGCCTGGTTTTCGGATTGCTCCGGGCAACCGGGCTCGAGACCTGGACGACCGGAATCCGGTCGCCTGATTGAGGAGACTTGCTCATGCGAGTCCTCTTTTCGAGAGTTAGTGCCTGCTTCGTTGCCGAAACAGGCGGGTTTCGTTGGGAGCCGCCGTCTGTTTCCAGACTCGGCAAGGGTAGGTTTCGGAAGCATCACGGCTGCTACCTTCAACCGTGCGCTGCGAGGTTCTCCGAGTGCCTGCCTGATGCTTCAGGAAGCACTAAAAACGCTTTGTTGCGGGAGTCTTGCTTAGTTTCGGAGAACGCTCATGACTTGTAGAGGAAGATAAGAGTTTCCACCCTATATAAAGGCGTTTGATGGAGTCGAGAGTTGTCAAGAAAGTGAAACATTTGTGTTCTTTAAGTCCTGTTGGTGCCTGCTTCGCGCGGCTGCGAGAAGTCAAGTTGGATTATTTCTGGTAAGTTTTCAAGCGGTAATTCGGGTACGATCTGCCTTCCTGCCTGGCAACGGATTCCTGAATTGAAAGCTGGTAGAGGCAGGAGCATCTTCGGCTGAAGGTTTAGATGGCTCTAAGTTCTTGCTTTTCTATCCAGCCGGATCTCTTGGTGCAGAAAGCTATCTCTGGTACTCAGTTGAATCTAAGCTCTTCAGTTTCGAATGCAGGTACAGGCCAACTCGTAGTTATCTAGTTCAGTCTCATCGGTTCTAACACGAAGGCCTGGCCCTGAGTCCGAGACTACCTGTTTGAGAAAAGGCAGCGTCCCCACGTTGCCTGATCGCACTACAGGCGGCGCCATCGCGCCACCTGCGTACCAATCTCAGAATAGAGAAAAACTATGGTTACACTGGAAGCCAGAAAGCTGGTGAAGACCTTCGGCTCCGGCGCCAGGCGCGTCGAGGCCGTCAAGGGTGTTTCACTGACGATCAAGGAGGGAGAGATTCTCGCATTCCTGGGCCGTAACGGTGCCGGGAAGACCACCACGATCAAGATGATCGCCGGTCTTCTCGTGCCGGATGCGGGCAGCGTCAGTATCGGCGGTCTCGATCCGGCCACCGATCGCGAGGTCTATACCCGCCTGGGTACCGTTCTCGAGGGCAGCCGCAACCTCTACATGCAGCTGACCACCCTGGAGAATCTGCACTATTTTGCCGCCCTCAAAGGACTGGACCACCGACTGGCGGTCCGGCGCTCCGACGAGCTGCTTGCTGCCTTCGGCCTCACGCACAAAGCGCATGCGCGCGTTCGTGAGCTCTCCCGGGGCATGCAGCAGAAAGTCTCGGTGGCCGTCTCCCTGGTTCACGAACCCGCGGTCCTGCTGCTCGACGAGCCCACCAACGGGCTGGATGTCGAGGCCTCCAACGACATCAAGGAAATGCTCAGGCTGTTCACCAGCCGGGGTCTTTCCGTCCTGCTCACCACCCATCACCTGGATGTGGCGCAGGAGCTGTCTGATCGAGTAGCGGTGATCCGCGACGGTGTCCTGGTGGCGGAGGAGACCACTGCCAGCCTGATCGAGCGTTTTTCCGGAAACAGCTTCATGATCACTCTGGCGCAGGCTGCGCCGGAGGAGGTGGTGAAGCGTCTCACCACAGCGGGTGTCCTGGTCGACGAGACCGGTTGCAAGCTCACCCTGGCGGGCGCCGAGCTGGATCTGTACTCGGTTCTCGACATGGTCAGACCGCTGCCGGTGCTCTCGGTCCAGAAGCCCACTGCTGACCTGGCGGATGTCTTTCTGAGCATCGTTCAGGCAGGGGAAGGAGGTCGGAAATGAACAGTCTTTTCCCCGTGAGCCTGTTCCCAGCCAGACTTTTCGTGGCTGAGTTCAAGCGGCGCTGGAGCATGATGAAGGCTTACCCCGCTCAGGAGATCGCCGAGGTGATCTTCCTGGCGGTGTTCTTCTACATGCTCTTTCTGGGCGCCAAATTCATGGCCGGTCCGACAGCCAATTTCGGTGAGCGTCTCGACGCCATCGTCGTCGGTTACGTGGTCTGGCTGCTGATGATCTCCACCTATAGCGGCATCGCCTCGGCGCTCTACAGCGAGAGTGTGAGCGGCACGGTGGAGCAATTGATGATGTCGCCTCATCGGCTGACTCGCATCTTCTTCGCCAGGACAATGGCGGATGTGGCGTTCAGCCTGGGTGTGACCTTCATCGTCGCCACCCTGATCATGTTCCTGACCGGCAGCCGCTTGATCGTGTCACCGCTGATGGTGGTGCCGATTATCGGTGTAATCCTGGCCTCTACCGGGCTCGGATTCATCGTCGGCTCGCTGGTCTTCGTGTTCAAGCAAGTGAGAACGGTGCAGATGGTCCTGCAGTTCACGCTGCTCTTCGGCGTCATGGTCCCAATCGAGACCTGGTCGAGGACAGCCGGTCTGGCAGGCAGCCTTCTCCCGGTCTCTCCCGGGGCGGCATCGCTGCGCATCCTCCTGGTCAACGGCCAGTTCGATGGGCTCTTTGCGGTGCTCTCTCTCGCCAACGGTCTGCTTTATCTCGTCGCCGGCACCTGGCTCTTCCGCAAGATGGAAGCCCGGGCCAAGCAGCGGGGCATGGTCGGCCACTACTAGCAAATTCGCAGGACGGGCTTGTATCGCCCGTCATCTCACAACAAGGCCGGCGGACCGAAAGGCCCGCCGGCCGGGAGAAAAACGAAAATGAACGAATCCCATGGAATCAAGACAAGTTACATGGATCTCAGCGCCGACCCCGGCGTTGATTTCAACCGTTTCGTCAACGGCGCCTGGATCGACTCGGCGGTAATTCCGCCGGAGTATCCCCGCTGGGGCGCGTTCCTGATGCTTCGTGAGCGCGCTCTCGAGAATGTGCATGTCCTGCTCAAGGAGCTCGCTTCTGCCGAAGAGCTCGAGCCCGGCTCCAACGAGCAGAAGGTCGGCGATCTCTTCGCCACCGCTCTGGACGAGGAAACCATCGAGGCCCAGGGTGCCACGCCCATCCTCGGTGAGATCGCCCGGGTGAACAAGGCCCGCAGTCGCAACTCTCTGGTGGATGTCATCGCGCACCTGCACCTCAACCAGGTGGGCGTCCTCTTCGGGTTCGGCGCTTTCGCCGACCTGGAGAACAGCAGCCAGAACATGGCTCACGCCTCTCAGGACGGTCTCGGTCTTCCGGACCGCGACTACTACCTGAAGGACGATGAGAAGAGCGTCGACCTGCGCGCCAAGTATCTCGCGCATATCACGCGCATGTTCGAGCTCCTGGGCGAGAAGCCCAGCATGGCTCGCAAGCATGCCCGCGCGGTGATGCGGATCGAGACAGCCCTGGCGAAGGCGTCCATGAGCAAGGTCGAGTTGCGCGATCCGGCCAACATCACCAATCGCATGACCGTCGACGAGTTCGTCGCCATGGTGCCCAACCTGGCGATGCGGCGTTATTTCCAGAAGCTGGAAGCGCCTGAGTTCGACGACATCAACGTCATGCAGCCGAAGTTCTTCGCGGCGCTCAACGAGCTGATCGCAAGCGAGCCCCTGCGCGACATCAAGGCGTATATGCGCTGGCACGTCGTTCACGGTGCGGCAAGCCTGCTGTCCTCGGACTTCGTCAACGAGAACTTCCAGTTCTACAGCAAAGAGCTCACCGGCACAAGGGAGCTGGAGCCGCGATGGAAGCGGGCGGTCAGCCTGACCAGCGGCGCTCTCGGCGAGGCTATCGGCCAGGTCTATGTGGCCCGGTATTTCCCGCCGGAAGCCAAGGCTCGCATGCTCGAGCTGGTGGCCAACATCCAGGAAGCCCTCCGCGAGACCCTCGAGGAGATCGACTGGATGTCCGATGAGACTCGGGCCAACGCCATCGCGAAGCTCGCGGCCTTCGAGCCCATGATCGGGTATCCGGACAAGTGGAAGGATTACTCCAGTCTGGACATCGACCGCGAGTCCCTGGTCGGCAACATGATCCGTGCTGCCAGGTTCGGCGCCCGCCGCAACCTGGCCAAGATCGGCCAGCCTGTGGATCGCACCGAATGGGGCATGACGCCGCAGACGGTGAACGCTTACTACAGTCCGCTCCGCAACCAGATCGTCTTTCCGGCAGCGATTCTGCAGCCGCCCTTCTTCGACTTCGAAGCCGACGACGCCGCCAATTATGGTGGCATCGGCGTGGTCATCGGTCACGAGATCACGCACGGTTTCGACGACAAGGGCAGCAAGTTCGACGCCCAGGGCAACCTGAAGATGTGGTGGACGGATGCCGATCGCGCCAACTTCGAAGGGCGCATGAACCTCATCCGCACGCAATTCGGCAACTTCACCGTTGCCGGCGGCGCCAAGGTCCAGGGCGACCTGGTCTGCGGGGAGGCGGCAGCCGACCTCGGTGGTGTCAAGCTCGCCTATCGCGCCCTGCAAAAGGCGCTGGCGAAAACCGGTCGTCAGACCGACAGCAACGGCTACACCGATGAGCAGCGGTTCTTCATCGCATTCGGCCAGATCTGGGCGTCCAAGACGACCCCCGAGTACGAGCAGTTCCAGGTCACCAATGACCCCCACCCGCCGGCGCGCTATCGCGTCAACGGCACGCTGGCTCATGTCAGCGAGTTCGTGGAGGCTTTCGGTCTCGACCCCGACTGCCCGATGATGCTCCCGGAAGCAGAGCGCTGCAAGCTCTGGTAATCCGCTCGATTTAAGGAGCATCGGAGAGCGGGAGCGGGCGAAAGCCTGTCTCCCGTTCTCTTTTTCTTTTGCGAGAAACGATAAGTTATAGTATAGGTCTGAATCCAGATCAATGAAGTCAGAGGTCCAGCATTCCTATGGATTCAGACCACAGAAACCGCACCGACTTGAACGATATCTTTTGAGGAATCAAGAACGACCGAAAATTATTTCTCAAAAGATATCGTGAGCCGATTTGATAGAGTTTGAGAAAACGTCTGTTAAGCAGTGGCGGGCGGTTTGGTTAGCGCAGGTTGAGTAAGGATCTGCAAAGCCTCTGGCAGGCGGGCTTCCGGACGATTGCGCCAGGGCTGGCTTGAGAATCCCGCGACCGGGAGCCGGACCCCATTGTAAAGGCTGAAAGCCATAGCCTTTCCGGAACTCCGGCGCCCGGGGCAATAGTGTTAAGAGTGTTCGCTTCACAGGAATTTACGACTCTACCTGCAGGATCTGGCTAATAGAAAGAATCTTTCGTCTCGTTATCGCTCAGGAATTCCGAAAAACCTCTTCAAGCCATCAATATCAGCCGTTTTTAAAACGCTGCCATCGGCACTAGCCGGAGGAAGAGGACCGCGATTCTTCGAGGACAGCTTTTCGAGGACGGCTTTCGAGAACGCCCTTCGAGAACGGCTTTTCGAGGACGAAAGATAAATACGTGGGGAAATACCCCTGGCGCAACTTTACACCCCCAGAGGACCACTGCATGACGAATATCGTATTCGAACAGATCGCCGAGGATGCCGCCAACTGCCAGCAACTGGCTTGCCTGCGCGCCCATGTGGACGGTCGAGGCGACCTCGCTGAAGGTCTTCTCACCAGCGCAATCGCCAAGGCTCATGAGGACGGCAGGAGCGATGATGTTTTTGTAGCGCATTGTCTGATGCTTCTCGCCACCGTTCGCGAGCGCAAGGGCATGGGACGCCAGGTCGAGGCACACTACAGCGGTGCGCTTCGGATCTACGACCTGAACTATGGAACGGGTCATCCGGTAGTTACGGAGCTGGCGCTCTATATCTACCAGCATTACAGCTTCTGACGGCTTCTCGCCATTCAGGCCTGGCAATCGGCTGGGACTGCATTACAGGATCGAATTGAATTAGAAGCCTGATTTTGGACCGTGTGCTCTGGGAGACGCACGGTCCTTTTTTTCTTGTTCTGTTTTTCGAGTCATATTACTATGTGATAGAGTAAAAGATTTTTTAGCGTATGCGCTCGGAAGCTACTGGCTCGGAATATTGATACAGAGACCTTTGACACCGTTGTCGCAGCGACCGATGCTGATTCGCGCCCTTCTGCCCCCGGCCGGTACTTCGAACAGATCGATGTTTTGCCAGTCTTTGAGGCGGTCAGGCAACGCGTTGTGATCTTTGAAGTCGAGATCGAACATGAACTTGTCTTGATCGGGTCTCTGGGCGAAACGACGTTCTTGCCCTGGAGTCGGAGGTCCGTAGACCTGATTCTGCGGGTCGAACTCAGGTGGTCCCAGGGCTCCGAATCGAGAATCGTTGAGGATTCTGTCCAGGGTCTCCTGGTCTAGCCCATCCGGCTTGAAGAGCTTATTGAGATCGAGATTGTCGGTCTGGCTGAGTCTGGGCCTGTATTCCAGAGTCCAGTTCGACTTCAATACCTCATCCAGCGCTGCTCCGGTAGCCGGGGAGGTCGGCTCGATGCGTGCAGGCTCCGCTTGGTCGATTCCTGATGGATCACCGATCTCTCTGTGCGTACCCATAGAACTCCGGTCTGGCGAGTGTGAGATCCACTATCAGGCCGGAGGCGAAAAAGGTAAATGGTGGTCTTACCATGCTGGTTCGAATTTACGGCTGCTGCTGATTGGCCCAGGAGGGAAGCAATGGTGTGACGGTGGTGGTGCTCTCTACTTCCCGGGTGCCGAAAAGACCGATGCCCCCGGTCAGACCCCCGGGTCCATAGTTGAATATTCCGCCTGCCATCGGGGGGCGCCCATAGGGAAATGGTTGATACGGATATGTCGGCAAAACCCCGGAATATCCGGTCACAGCTCCAGGAAGTGAAAGATTGCCGGAGAAATTGCCCTGAATTACCCCGCCGGGAAGAGCCAGGGAGCCGGCAGCAGAGATGCCGCCCGGGAGAGGCTGGGGCGCCAGGATCGGTGCTACCGGTGCCACTATCGGTACGGGAACCGGCAGGGGCTGGAAAGTCTGATTGATCGTGCTGACGTTGGGGCGCACTGCCGGAGCGGCGGGATTGCGATTGATCAGAGGCACGATGGAGCCTGAGGGAGTCATCTGAATGCCGACATTCTTGAGCTCCTGATCGGAGAGCGTGTGGCGATCGATGGGTCTAATGCGGGTCCGTTCCTGCTCTTCCTTTGCCTGTTCTTTGGGATCCGTTACTTCTTGCATAAAGGGATTGCCGCTGTTGTCGTCTACGACCATACCGTTTGCATCTTCTGCCAGAGCGGATGCTGGACAGAAAATGCCGAAAACGAGGCTGAGAGCAAGACCTCTGAGAGCGATACTTCGGGCTGGTGATATTTCGTGAATACGAAGCTTCATAGGATTTTTATACCCTCTCTGATTCCAGCAGAGTCTCAGTCGGTGTCGAGACTCCTCAGACTCCTCAGGCTCGTCAGGCGGAAAAGAGCGGTCATCACAAGGCTGCCGGCAAGCATGATGCCCATTCCCCACTGCGAGCCCAGGTCCGTGAAAGCCTGCCCCGCCGCCCAGGGAAAAGCTACGCCGCCGAGAAATCCGATGGTGATCACGATGGTGGAGACAAGGGCTGCTGAGCGGTTGAAAGCGATATTGGCCATAGCAACCACCGATGGGAATATCGGACCGAAGCCGAGACCGACCAGAAGAACGAAGAGCAGGCTGAGGTGGAGGAATGAAGGAAATGCCACGAGCAGGGATGTGCCGGCTGTGGCGAGGAGCATGGAGTTTATCGTCACCGCCCGGGTGCTGAATCGATGGGCGAGCAGACCGGCAAGCAAACGCCCTCCGGTAAGACCGATCCAGAGCAGAGACATTCCCAGGGATGCCATTGGATGCGAGAGATGGGCGGCTCCGGTCAGATAGACGAAGAGCCAGGCAGTGAATCCGCTTTCGACTCCCACGTAGAAGAAGAGAACGAGAGCGAAGAGCCACAGCAGAGGCTTGCTCAGGACTTCGCGGCTAGCCGGTGCCGACTGTCGGTCTTCCGGAGGCGGCAGGTCCGGGGCGCGCAGCAAGAGCGAAAGGATAATGCTGGTGAGGAGAGCGCCGGTGAGAAATGTGCCGTGATAGGAAAAGGGTGTCTGGTGCATGCCCAGGGCCAGGAACGGACCGAGAAGAGCGCCCAGTCCGAAAAACATATGCAGGCGATTGAGTGATCCTGTCTGGTTCCCTTTGCTGAGCCGGAGAGCGCAGATGGTGCTGGCTATAGCATTGACGCCGGAGCCGGCTCCGGAGAGCACCGAGCCAAGAGTCAGGATGGTCAGGGAGTTGGCGGTAGCCAGGGTGACCAGCCCTGACAGCCAGAGAATCGACGAAAGGCGTATGGCATTGCGAACCCCCAGGAGATCCAGTGTGTTCTTCCCCAGGGACATGGTGATGATGCAGCCGAAAAACTGAAGGCTGATCAGGCTGCCCAGTTGCGAGAGCTCGATGCTATTCTCGCTGGCTATCGCAGGCAGGACTGGACCGATCCAGCCGGCGTTGAGACCGGCTAGAAGAACCATGGCTGAATTCGCGGCAAGCAGGAGCTGAAGGCGATCTCTCTCTACCGGCACGGAGGAGGAGGTGGTGGTGGACTGGTTCATGACCAGAAATTCTTGCACGAACCAGGGAGCATTTCGACCCTCTGCAAAAAATCCGCAGACCTCTATTACCCGTTTCCGGAGGCAGGTTCATGGGCAAAATGAATCAGGCGCCTATTTTGGACCTGAGACTGTCGCGGAGGGTACTGCATGAAGCGCGCGAAGCCCGATGGCGGCGACGAAAAATCCTGGTATGCCCAGCGGACCACCGGCGGTTTGAGAATCTCCGACACCCTCGACGAGATCAAGACCTTCGCTTACCGGGCTTTCGACGAGCTGGACAATGACGGAGACGGATTCATCTCAAGGACCGAGCTGGAGACGGTACTGGCCGGCAAGACTCTGGCGAGCCGGGAGCGCTCCTTCGTGAGCTTCCTGCTGAGGCGGCTGGAAGATATCGAGAGCGCTTATTCGGAAGAGTGGACCCAGGGTGGTGAGGGAATCTCCCGGGCCGACATCCAGGAATATTTCAAGAAGATTCTCAACAAGGTCTAAATGAGCAATGAGCCTGAAAAGCTGAGAACGACTGCATTCGATGAGGGTCTGGAGGACAGTGTCTCTACCTCGCCCAGTTACCCGATCCTGCCGCAATTGCAGGCGGGAGGACCGGATTCTGGCTTGCCTCCGCCTTTCCTGGTGGCTTGCGGGCAGTCCGGTCATACCATAGCTGGTTTCGACATAGGCACTCGCTTCAGCAGGGTGGCGGCGCTGGAGTCAGGCGAGTTCGTCATGCCTGTGGCGCCGTTGTATTCCACGGTCTCTTTCGTCCCGGGTCAGGCTCCCCAGGTCGGCGACCCCGGCGGCGGTCCAGTTGAATCTGTGGCTGCTTTCCGGCATCTTATCGGGACCGATTGGTATGTCCAGAGCGGAGAAGGCTTCTACAACGCCGAGGATCTCACCTGTCTGCTCCTCAGAAGTCTCAAGCGCTATGCCGACAGCCATTTCGAGAGACCGGTATCGAAAGCGGTTCTCACCGTCCCTTCCACTTTCACAGCCCGGCAGCGCCGTTTGTTGAGAGAGGCTGCCGAGGGCGCCGGGATTGAAGTCCTGCAGCTCATTAACGAGCCAACGGCAGCGGCGCTCTATCATTTCTACAACAACTATACGCAGGAAGGACGTTATTTCCTCTTTCATTTAGGCGCCGGCTCTTTCGCCGTATCGGCGATTGACTACTACCGGGGAATCATCGAAGTGAAGGGCACTACGGGGCGCACCGGACTCGGTGGCAATGCCATGGATGACTTGCTGGTGGAATGGATGCTTCGTGACTTCGAAGACAAGCATTCTGTGGCGCCCCGGAGAAACCGTAGTGTTCTCGGCAAATTCAGGCTGGCTGCCGAGAGTATCAAGGAAGACCTGTCTCTCTCCGCCCGGGCGCACTTTCGCCTCACCAATATTCCTACAGCGAGAATGGGGGTGAGCGGTCTTGTGGAGCACGACGTCCACTACATCGATTCCATCAGTCTCATGGACTATCAGGAGATAGTCGCCCCCGCTCTCGAGGAGATGGAAAGCTATATCGACAGGCTCCTGGACGACCTCGATATGAAAGTGGAAGACTTTGCCGAGGTGCTGGTAGTGGGTGAATGCGCCCGGTCGGCTCCGGTGTCCAGTATGCTGGTGGAGCGGTTCGGCATCGCCGAGCTGAGGGTGCTCAGCTCGGGTCATGCTCCTGTTTCAGGTGCTGCCATAATGGCCACCCTGATGGCGAACAATGTCCGGGAGCTAGTTGTCTGGGATGTGCTGGCCGAGCCGGTGGTGGTGCTCGACGAGGAAGGCGAGAAGACCGTGCTCAGCTCCGGCTCTCCCGTGCCGGTTACAGGATATCATCGCTGCCAGTCACCGGATGCCACCATAAACTTGACTGTCTATCAGGGAGACGGGCAGTGCGACGGTGCGCTTGCCGAGCTTGCCGAGCTTACCATCAACAACTGTCCTCCCACCGATAGTCCCGACGCCCGAGTCGAATTTACTATCCATGCCGCTAATGACGGCATTCTGGATTACTCCGCACGGCATCTGAAGCTGGCTGTCAATCTTCAGGTGACCATCAGGGAAGGAGAGCGGATGCCGGCACCCAGAGAAGTGCTGCCGGAGCTCTACGATTTCGGCATCGCCGAGCGCAGTTACGACCAGAGGCGCTTGCTCCGGCTCGCCCGCGTTCTCAATCTGTCGAGCATCGAGACTCTAAACTTTCTCACCGGGAAAGGCCATTCCATCGCCTCGATCAACTCGGGTCGTGCCATCGAAGCGATGTTGCGCCAGCTGAAGTTGAGCCGCCTCCCGAAAGGCACTGCCCGGGAGCCCTGAGGGCTGGCGAGCGCAAGTTTTGTTTGCTGGCTATAATGGGTGGTAAATGTTCTTTGCAACCCGGTAAGGCACGACCAGGAGAGAAGATGACCACGCTACGACAGCGGCGCCTTTTAGGCTCTTTTGCCACCACCGGCTCTTTGTGTGCCGTGCTTCTCGCCTCTCTGGGCTTGCTTTATGGAGTCAGCGGCATCGGCAGTGCCGCCGGCATGGAGCGCCTGGCCATTGTGGTCGGCGGTTTCGTCCTGATGCTCACCTTGTCGGTGACCGGTCTTCTGGTTGCCGGACCGGCTACCTGCGTGGCTTTTATCATGGCGCTCTTGAGCGCTCCGCCGCGATTCGAGAGACGATTCTTGCTGGCGCTCTTGCCGATGATACCGCCTGTAGGGGCGCTCCTCCTGGTCTCCCTGGTCAGTGCCTGGTCCTGGGAGGAATTCTGGGTCTGTCATGCAAGCACCAGCATCTACTTCTACATGGCTGCCTCGGCTGGTTTTCTATTTCTCGGAACCGCCACTGCCGTGGTCGACAGACTCAGGGAGAATCTGCCTTTTGTTTTGAGCATCATGCTCATAGAGGGTCTCTTTTGCAGCTCCTGTCTCTTCGTTATCTGCCTCCTGGGAGCCAGAGGGCTCTACTTCTAGGTATTTGTTTACCGAGCGAGTGCCGGTGGAAAAGTAAGTAAGAAGGGCACTCGAAATGGAACGCAGCGAAACAAATAGCAAGCCCGCAGCTCGTCATCCCATGATCGGGCATGTTATCGATTCCTATCAAATCACGGACCTCATCGGTGCCGGGGCAATGGGCGCCGTCTTCAAGGCGAATCAAGTCAGCACCGGCAGGGAAGTGGCGCTAAAGGTCCTCTACTCCGAGCTCGCCAACGACAGCGAAAGTGTCGTCAGGCTCAAGCGGGAAGCCAGGGCCCTTGCTCAACTCGACCATATCAATATCGTGAAGACTTTCGATTTCGGGACCACCGCCGCCGGCGAGCCTTATCTGGTAATCGAGTATGTCTACGGTGTCAATCTTCGGGATGTTCTGGACAACATCATTCTTCTGCCGCCGGGAAAAGCAGTGCCGATTTTCGTCCAGATCGCCGACGCCGTGCGGGCTGCCCACCGGAAGGGGATTCTGCACCGGGATTTAAAACCAGAGAACATAATGCTCACCGACAAGCCGCACGAGGACACGGTGAAAATTCTCGATTTCGGAATTGCCCATTTTGGAGCTGAATCCCAGCGCCTGACTCGGGCCGGCGAAGTGGTGGGCAGCCCGGTCTATATGTCCCCGGAGCAGCTACAGGGCATGGAGCTCAGCGAGAAAAGCGATATCTACCAGCTCGGCGTGATCATGTATCAGATGCTCACCGGAGAATGGCCGCACTACAACGACAACTACATGGAAACCGTCAAGCTCAAATGCACCCATAAGGCGCCATCCTTCTCGAAAGTCGTTCCGGGACGGGCATACCCCGGCAGTCTCGAGAAGATAGTGCTGCGATGCCTGGAGATAAAGCCCGAGGATCGCTTCCCGGATATGGCGGAAGTGAGAAGCGAGTTGGAGCTTGTTCGTAATGCCATCAGGCAGACCACCAGGATGGATTTTCCCGTGCAGAAGCCGGCACCGGCCGAGCTCGCTTCTCCTGGAAGCTCCGATTCTGCCGATAACCTGCCGAAGAGAGTGCCGGGATTTCTGCTCGCGGAGAGCGCCACTGCCGGCGGTGGTTCAGGCTCCCGGGAAGAAGACTTGGAGCGAGCCGAGGATGCGGTGAGGCGGGTCAGGACCCCGGTCAAGCCCAATTATCTGGTCATGGCTCTGGTGGTTGTGGTGGTGGCTGTTTGCTCTTTCATGGCACTATCAGCTATCCGGCCCGGGCAACAGCCGGTAGCGAATCAGCCGACTGCCGGAGAGCCACCGGCAGGGGCGGATCCCGGGTCGAGCACCCCGGCACCGGCAGGGGCGGATCCCGGGTCGAGCACCCCGGCAACGGCAGGGGCGGATCCCGGGTCGAGCACCCCGGCAACGGCAGGGGCGGATCCCGGGTCGAACCCCCGGGCAGCAGCGGAAGCGCCGCGGTCAGGAGCCGGCGTGAGATCAGGTTTTGCACCGGCAGGGGCGGCAGCAGGCGGGTCTTCGTCGCCCGCGTCCGGGGGAGGCAATTCGAAGATGGCATCCGCCAGTTCCGCTCCGTCCGAAAAAAACGGCGCAGGAGAGGGGGCGAAGACATCTGCCAGTCCGGTCGAGCCCGAGGAGCCCGTAGTTGCTAAAAGGACTGAGCCGAAGAAACCTGTACCCGGCAAGAAACGGCGGCGGCATCGATCCGTATCCAGGGCAGCTGCCAAACCCACGGCTCCTGCCGAGCCGCCCAGGCGAAGGGCGTATTCCACCGTTCAGTCCTATTACGCTTCTCATGGTCAGTAAAAGCGGGACGGCCAGGACAGTACTATGTAGTCTTTCGGCGCAAAAATCCCGAAAAGCAAAGCCTGATAACGCCTCTGAGAGAAAGTTATCAAGCTTGTTGGTTTGTAGGGCTATAACCTCTGTTCGGACGGATGTTTAGCCGTATCGTCTGGGACCATCTTCCAAAAGACACATTATTCAGACTCATGTCCTGGTCATGATCAAAGCTGAGCACTTTGCGGCTGGCTCCGTTTCAATTAGAGTCGTAGAACACTCGTACTATGACATGTTCACCCCTCACAGGCTCGAGTCAGCATCTTCAGTGCCTACATCACCCGAAGATGCAGAGACTATACCGGTGGTCAAGTGCGGCATATATTGCTTCAAGAGGGGGAAAATCTGAGAAATATATGCCGCATTTAGCCTGATTTCGAGAAAAATATGCCGCACCCGCAACAGGACGAGTTCTGCTTCCGTTTCAATCGTTTTTACAAGCAATCGTCTATCCACTCCAGCCTTCTCCGGGCCTGCCTCTTCGCGCTTCCCATGTCCTACGCTGAGCTGAAGTTATAGCCCTAGTTGCTGAGGTGAACAGGCAGGTTGGTTTGAGTAATACGTAGCGATATAGTAAACATTTCAGAGAGAAAAACCCGGAGAGGAAGCCCTGATGGGCATTCCTCTCCAGGTTTGGCATGCCATCAGGCAGCTTTGGCGTGCCTGTTCGGGCAGCTTTGGCGTGCCTGTTCAGGCAGCTTTGCGCTTGCGCTTGTAGGCTGGAATCTGGGAAAGAAGCTTCTTCTTGCAGGCTTTCAGGTCGCCGGCCTCGATGCCTTCGAAGAAGGCGCGGGCGCGGACCATGGCCTGGGGAGCACCGGCCTGACGAGTCTCGTTGCTCCATTCTTCGCAGGGATGAGCGATGACGGTCCAGCCGTCGCCCAGCACCTGCTCGAATATGAATACGGCTCTTTCCATGTGAAAAGGAGAGGTCACCACATAGAGTGTCCCGCCTTTGCGTCGTTTGAGATAGCGGTCCACCGTGAAGATGGCGTTGCCGAAGGTATCGAAAGAGCGGTCTTCGATGAGAAGTCGCTTTCGGTCTACCCCCTCGGCTGCTGCAATCTCTGCCATGACGCCGGCCTCGGTCTTGCCGTGGTCCGAAGTATCGGACGGCGACCGGGACCCGGACAGGATCAATTTGAGGTGTTTCTCCTTCGAAAGCGAAGCGGCGGCCCGGGCTCTCAGCTCGGTGACCGGAGTCGGGCTGCCGTCCTCGAGCAAACCGCTGCCGAGAACGACAGCGAATTGACTGTAGGGTCTCATCGATTTCTCCGTCGATTTATTCTTTTTCGTGGTGTCAGTGACAGGCTTCCTGGCTGACTGAGCACTCCCGACTCTCGACCTGGATCGTGGTGTGGTGCAGGTCGAAGCGCTCGCGCGCGAGGTCGGTGATTGCCGTAAGGACTTGCTCGGCGGCTACGGAGCGGCTAATGACCGCATGTGCGGACATGGCGTCGCGCCGGGAGGTGATCGACCAGACATGCAAGTCATGGAGATCGACCACGCCGGGAAGGGCGAGAATGGCGCTGCTCAGCTCGTCGAGCTCGATGCGGCTGGGTGTGCCTTCCATGAGGATATGCACGCATTGCTTGACCAAGAGCCAGGTTCGCGGCACGATGGCAAGGCCGATAACGGCGCTCACGATCGGGTCGATGGCCGTCCAGCCGGTGAGCATGATCAGGATACTGGCGCCGATTACCGCCACCGAGCCCAGCATGTCTGCTATCACCTCGAGGTAGGCGGCTTTCATGTTGAGCGACTGTCCGGAGGCGGGGGCGAGGATTCTCATTGCCAGGAGATTGACTCCCAGACCGAGAATCGCCACCATCAGCATCGGCCCGGAGAGCACTTCGGTGGGGGTGAAGATCCTGAAGAAAGCCTTGTAGAGAATGAAACCTGACAGAGCCAGGAGCGCCATGCCGTTGAGCAGCGCTGCCAGGATCTCAGACCGGAAGTAGCCGTAGGTGTTGCTCTTGCTGGCCGGTCGAGATGCGAACCAGGCAGCCAGAAGGGCGAGAGTCAGGGCTGCGACGTCGCCGAGCATGTGCCCGGCGTCGGCGATCAGAGCCAGGCTCCCGGTGAGCATTCCTGCCACCACTTCTGCCACCATATAAAGCGCGCTGATTGCCAGAACGGTAATCAGGGCTTTCTTGCCGTTTTTCGCAAGAGACCCGAAATGCGAGTGATCGTGAGCGTGATGGGAGCTCATGAATTTCTCCTTGCAAAGAAAGCCGCGATGTCCTCAGGCAGCACAAACCGACCTGCGGGGCAGGGCTGGTGGCTGGCGAGGACATATGAGGCTTTCTAGGTGTTGATTGGAATTCCAGGTGAAATAAAACAAGAACTCAGAGGCTCAAAACTTATGAGCTATGCGCAACCCAATTCAATGCTTCTAAGAGATTTGGTTTAAAGCTGGCATGCTCAGCAGGGCTTGTCAGGAGGTTGATGGGAGGATGGCCAGGGCGAAAGACCGGACGAAAGACCGGACGAAAGACCGGACGAAAGACCGGACGAAAGAAAGACCGCGGAGGGGAGGTCCGGGAGTGCTTCAGGGCTGCGCGAGCAAGCACAACCTGACAACCGGAGTGCCACCCTTTCCAGAGGTCAAAGCTTTTCGAGGTGGTCGGCGATGGTTTTTTTAGCCGGAGGAGCATCGTTGATCTTGTCGGCAAATTTCCTGCATTTCTGCTTGACCGACGGATCGTCCATGAGCCGGCGAAGCGCTCTCTTCCAGCTGGCGGGAGTGTGTGGGTCGGCTTTCAGGGCGATGCCCAGGCGCTCGAGACGGGCGGCATTGTCGAATTGATCGTGGGCGAAGGGGATGATCAGCTGGGGAGCGGCAGCGGTGATGGACTGGGCGCTGGTTCCTATGCCCCCGTGATGTACTACCGCAGCAGCTCTGGGCAGGAGTGCGCCGAAAGGGGTGTATTCGGCATGGAATATTCCCTCGGGGAGGCTCTCGGGGAGCTGATCTTTGAAAGCACTTACGAATACGGCTCTTTCTCCGAGTTTTTTGATTGCTTCGACGCCTGTTTCGAAAAAGGCTCTCGAGTGAGCCATGGCTGAGCCGGCGGTAAGCACCACGGGTGGTGGTCCGTTGTCGAGAAAATTCGAGAGATCCGGAGAGAGCTCCTCGAAACCGGGGTTGAAGAGCGGAAACCCGGTGGTGACGGTATTGGGTGGCCAGTCTGGTTGGGGTCTGCCGAACCAGTCCGGGAATGCTCCGATTACTAAATCCGGCGAGTGGCACCAGGTCCTCAGAATATCTTCCACCGGCTCGAGATCGAGACCGGCGCGAAAGTGATTGAGATCGTCCTTGCAGACCGGATCGATGACCCTGCGGCTGATGTTGTCCATAAGAAGCTTCCGCAGCGGCAGGGGCAGCCAGGCTGGTATCGGCAGACCCGGGATCACCATGGGATCGCAGGCGGACAAGATGACACTGGGTTGCAGGTGGATCGAGGCCATCTTGATGTCGAGCTTTTCCTGAACGAGGCGCGAACCGAAGGCGAGGGTTGTGCCGACCAGTCTGGTATTGCCGGGCACGATCCTGTCTCTGACGGCGCTATAGCATTCTTCGAGACCGTCTCTGAGAACCCTCCATACCGCTGGAAATGCTTTTCTGGGTATCCAGAGATCCGGGTCGTTCACTGTGCGCTGGTACTGGTCCATATCGCCGAGGATCACATGATTGATTCCGGCGTTTGCCAGTTTCTCGGCGAAATACGCATGAGCGACGAAATCTATGTCATGGCCTCTTTCGCGCATCTCCATGGCGACGGTGAGAATCGGATTGATGTCCCCGTGGCTGCCTATTGCTGTGAATATGAAGTGCATTGGCTCAGGGATTGATCAGAGCAGGCCTCTCGTGCTGGATCGGTGGCGCCATGGGCGGCTCTGCCGCGGGTGTCACGAAAGCAGGAGCGAGGTCCGGATCAGCGGCCGGATTAAGAGCCGGATTTATGGAAGGATCTAGCACGTCCGGCGGGTGGACCAGACCTCTTCCTTTGAGACGATCCAGCTCTTCGGAGCCGGGCTTTTTGCGAGGGAATTCGGAGCCGTTTTCTTCCGCCGTGCTTTCGGAGGACGTTTGGGTCTCCTCTTCCTGCGCGCTCTCTTGAGAAGACCTTGGAGCCGGATGCATCAGGGAGTCGATGGAGGTTTTCAATTGAGTGAGAATCTCCAGGGAGCGGTCATAAATGTCCTGCGGGACTTTGACGTCCACGGTCTTTTGTTTGCCCATCTTTTCGCCGGTGACATGGGCAGTGGGTCTCTGGTTCTGGTCGAGCTCCATGAGCGAGTCTATGAGGTTCACCCAGAATTTCGCCTTCACCTGCAATCCCTGGATATTGGCGAGGGCGAAGCGATTGTCCCCGAGGCTCTTGAAGTCGAAGGCGACGATTTTGTCGAAACCGACTTTGTTTACCGCTTTCGACTGTATGTCCCGGATTAGCTTCTGGGCGAATTCGATCTGGATTCGCGGCGCCTGTATGTTTTTCAGGACCGTGATTCGATTGACGCCGGCTTCTTTGAGCCGGTCGAGCACGCTCTTGCCGAAGCCTGACATATCGAGCTCGCTGTAGTGCTCGGCCAGCTTGGTCCGGGCTCCGGCAAGGGCGGGATCCGTCAGACCCAGCCTGCTCAGGATTTCTGCTTCCTGCTCGAAGCTCTCGGCAGCCTCGGGGTACATCTGCCGACCGGTATAGCTTTCACCAAGTCGTCTCGAGATGATTGCCGTTATCTGGTCTTTGTTCTTATCCAGCTTGTCGGCATCGATCAGGGCTCTTTTGAGGGTAGAAGCGGCCTGGCTGAATTTGCCGTCCAGGAGCTGGCTTTCGGCTTGATCAAGATACTTCTTCAGACGCGACGGCAGCTCGGGATCGGCGAGGATCTCTTTTTCCATCAGAGCCGGCAGAGTTTCTGCGGTTTCCGGCAAGGTGGTTGTCGAAGGAATCGCAAGATCGACGCTCTTGAGCAGACCGGGAGGGCTCAGATCAGGAGCGTTGGCCGGATCTACAGAGGGATGCACGAGATCCGGCGGGTGGTCGAGGCTCTTACCCTGCAGGCGCTCTACATCCTCGGGTATATTGCCAGCTCCTGGCAGCGCCTGGGCGGATGATGGGAGCTGGAAGACCATGGAAAAGAAAAGCAGGGAGGCGGCTGCGAAGGTCTTGAGCGGACGGATGCTATGAGGGCGAATCATGGTTTACTCTGAAGAATTGCTATATATTTCTGTGGAGTGACCTACTGATAGTACCGTATTTCACACGGCCAGAGAGGAGACCAGGCCAAATTGAGCGAGGCTTCTGAGCCGTCAGGGAATGCGCCGGCAAGCAATCGAGAGATTATCTCCTGGGCATTGTTCGATTTTGCCAATTCGAGCTATGTGACTGTAGTTTGCACAGCCATATTCCATGCCTACTTCGTCAGGACAGTGGCGGATTCCCTGGGAACCGGCAAGGCTACCCTCCTGCTCACCAGCTTGATCTCGATCTCGAACCTGATTATCGTCCTCACGGCACCGGTAATCGGCACCATCGCCGATTTCACCGCCAGGAAAAAGCCGATGCTCCTCTTCACCAGCATCCTCCTGGCGGTCTTCACTGCCCTGCTTTCCTGCGCCGGTCCCGGCGATGTCTATCTCGCACTCTTCGTGCTTGGTGCCGCCAATGTCATGTATGGGACCGGGGAAAATCTCATAGCCGCTTTTCTGCCCGAGATAGCCAGCCGGGAGAATATGGGCAGGGTCTCGGCTCTGGGCTGGACCATTGGATATTTCGGGGGCATTCTGGCTCTCGCTCTCTGTCTCGGCTATGTCTTCTATGCCGAGGGGCAGAGCCAGACGGCAGCGCAATATGTGCCGGTGACCATGTGGATCGTCGCTGCCATTTTTAGTATTGGTGCCCTGCCGACCTTTTTATTCTTGAAGGAGCGGGCGCTTCCTCTCGCTCGCCCGGAAGGGAAGGGATTTATCGCCATCGGCTTCGAGCGACTGGGTCATACTGTCAGCCGGGCAGCTCAGTTCAGAGACCTTTTCCTTTTCCTTCTCTGTATCCTGTTTTTCACCTGTGGCAGCACCACGGTCGCCTCCATCGCTGCCGTCTATGCGGAGCAGGTGATGGGTTTCAAGACCAGCGATACGATAGCCATGATCATGGTGGTGAATCTGGCCGGCTCGATTGGTGCCTTCACATTCGGTGCTATTCAAGATCGTCTCGGCTCTCGAAAAGCCGTGGCTTATTCACTGTTTATCTGGATCGTAGCCGTCCTGACCGTCATGCTCGCAGCCAGCAAGACCGTATTCTGGGTCGGCGCCATGCTCATGGGGGCAGCCACTGGCGCCAGCCAGTCCTCAGCCCGGGCTCTGGTGGGGCGGTTCGCTCCTCCGGAGCGATCGGCGGAGTTCTTCGGGCTCTGGGGTCTTTCGGCCAAGCTGGCAACCATAATCGGTCCTCTGAGCTTCGGTGCCCTGAGCTATTTGATCGGGGGTAACTATCGTTTGAGCCTGATCTCCACTCTGTTCTTTTTCGTCTTGAGCCTGCTTGCCCTCGTGTTCGTCGACGAGAATCGGGGCATCGCTTCGGCGCGGGGAGAGACTGTCTGAGCCCGGGGACTCTCGGAGCTGGCGGAGCGCCTGACATCTGGTCGGTATTTGCATGAATGGGGATTCGGGGACTTATGTTAAGCAGTCCGGCTCCGGTAAGAAACCTGTGAAGACTCCCGGTTGCTTTGTTCTGGCTCCTGACCACCGGCGAACTTAACAAGCTGTATCGAAATGTTCGGGGCCTGGAATTTGGTCTTCGAGAATCAAGACAATTCCAATGTTCTTTTCTATTTCTTGCAATCAGAATTCTTTTTTCTTTTCCCATCAAACCTTCGCCCAGTTCCTGATCGCTAGCACGGATTCTGTCCGGTGTGCGCGCAGGACTTGAAACGGAGTTGGAGAGATCTAACGATGGAAGACCAGCAAAAGACGAGCCCTCCGAACAAGGGGACAGAAGCCTGTCCTGACCTCTACCTGCCTGTCTGCGGCTCGATTCTCTTGATCATCACGACTCTGACGATTTCGGTCCAGGAAAGGGTGGCGATCAAAATTCTTTTCTGAGCGGGTCTCCGACAGGGGCGCAGGCTGTGCGTCTCTCTTCTGTCCCGCTTCGCAAATACTGAGAACGCAATCAAGGAGAACTTCCATGGCGAGAAGCCAGAATATTTTCGGCATCGATGTCTCGAGGCACCAGGGCGATATCGACTGGGCTCGGGTGCGCAATGCCGGTGTCAAGTTCGTTTTCATCAAGGCCAGCGAAGGCGTGAGCTGGGTGGATCCCAAATTCGCCGTCAACTGGTCGGAAGCGAAGAAGCACGGTATCATTCGTGGTGCATACCATTTCTTCCGCCCGCGAGCGGATGTGGGCCGCCAGATCGACAATCTGGTCAATACCGTGGGCAAGCTCGAGACAGGCGACCTTCCGCCGGTTCTCGATATCGAGGTTCCGGATAGCTGGCAGCGCTTCTCCAGGCAGAAGCGGCTCGAGATGATCCTCCAGTGGCTCGACGGAGTCGAGAAAGGACTGGGCGTCAGACCGATCATCTATCTGAGCCCCTCTTTCGCCGATAACACCCTGGGCAATCCTGCCGAGCTCGCCGGCTACGATCTGTGGATCGCGCACTATACGAGCAAGATCAGCCCGCGGGTTCCGGCGCCCTGGAGAGACTGGACCTTCTGGCAGTATTCCGAGACCGGCAAGGTCGACGGGATAAGCTCGGAAGGAGTCGACCTCGACCGCTATACGGGAAGCCTGCGCAGTCTCAAGCGTATGGCTGTCTGATTGCTTATGGCGAACGGTAAGCAGCTTTCACGCTGCTTACCGTTCTGCCATTTTCGTTTCGAGTTTCGAGCGAGAATATTATTATAGGAAATAGTATAAACTGAATTGTCGGAGCAATTATTCGAATGGATGCTCATTGCTTGGTCCGTTCCTGAAGACCTGGAGCTTGTGCTTGCTCTGGAATTCTTCCAGCGCCGCTTCGCTCAAGTTGGGACAGTCCTGCACATCAAGAGTGGCAAGGACCGGCAATCTGCCGACCTCCTCCAGATCGGCGTCGGAGATGCCGGTATGCTTGAGAGATAGTGTGTGAAGTGTTCTGGCGCAGGGACTCTCTCTGATGTAATGACAAAGTCCTGCAGGAAAGCTGCTGTGACTGAATTCAATTTTTTCCAGTCGCGGGCTCGAGAGGGCGGCTTTGAAGGTCTCTTCGCTCAAGCCAGTGAATTTCAGCTCGAAAGTGATGAGCGATGGGCAGGAGCCAAGATATTCGAGACCGGAAGCCGTGAGGTTCGGGCAGTTGTGAAGATTTATCTGCTCGAGGGCAGGAAGACCGGTCACATATCGTAGACCTTCGCCGGTGAAGCCGCTCTCGGATAGATCCAGGCTTTTCGGGTTGCTCATGTCTTTCAGGAAGGCGAGATTGTCGTCTTTGTCCAGGGCGGCGCAGTATTTGATCTTCAGGACCTCGAGGCTATTGCAGCGGCTGATTGTATCCAGTTGCCTCCTGGTGAGGTCGCAACTCTCGAAGGACAATTCCCGGGCCCCCATGGTCGGAAGCGCTTTCCACGCTTTAGTGGAGATTCCCAGCCGGCCCACATTGAGTCGCCGGCGTTTACCGGATTGAATCTGCTGTCTGGCATTGCCCTCGGTTAGCTCGATGTCGTTGTTTTCAATGATCTCTCCTACGGTTTCCGGTCCGCCTGACCACATGTCGAAATCGGTAATGGGGCTTTCTTCCACAGAACCGGCTTTGGTTGTTTTCGAATTGATCGAGAGGACGGCGCCTGCCGCGAGGAGCGAGGCAAAGATGACGGTGACGATGAGGGCGCGCCGTGCTCGAGCCGGCGGCACCGGGGGCGTGTGATGGTCATCGGCAACTCGAACCTCGTCTTCCGGAGGCTCTCCAGTCTGCATCTGCAATTGCTCGAGAGCTGTCTTGAGCTCCGAGGCTGATCCATAGCGGGCTCCGGGTTCTTTGGCGAGGAGCTGGTCGAGAATGGCTTGCAGCTCATCGCTCAGATGATTATCGGGAAGCATGTCTCGAAGCGCAGGCGGTGCGTCCTCGGCGTGCATCCTGGTCAGTTCGAGGGTGGAGTCGGCTCGAAACGGCGGACTGCCGGTGAGCGTCTCGAAAAGGACGCAGCCCACGGAATAGAGGTCGCAGCGGTGGTCCACGGCTAGCCCGCGTGCCTGCTCCGGGCTCATATAAGACGGGCTGCCGATCACGGCATTGGTGGTGGTGAGACCCTGATCGCGCTCGGCCTCGTCCAGGATTCTGGCTACTCCGAAGTCAATGATCTTGACTGCCAGCCCCTCTTCATGACTGGAGATCATAATGTTTGCCGGCTTTATATCCCTGTGGACCAGACCGTTCTGATGGGCATGATTGAGGGCGTCAGCTATCTGGATGCCGATTTCGATGACCTCATAGGTGTCCAGATTTCTCCGGGTAAGGATTGTTTTGAGATCCTGACCTTCAATCAGCTCCAGTATCATATACGGTGAGTTTCTGGAATCGACTCCGAAGTCGTAGACCTCTCCAATACCCTGATGCCGAAGACGGCCGGCCATCTGGGCCTCGCGCTGGAAGCGCAGGAGTTGCTTGTTGCTCCAGAGATCGGCTCTCATTACTTTGAGGGCGACATTTTTGTCCAGGACCGTGTCTTTGACTTTGTAGACCGTTCCCATGCCGCCTTCCGATAGCTTCTCGACGAGAAGATATCGCGAGCCCAGAGCTTCCAGCGGTTCACTGTCGGCGTTCATCGATTTTCAATTTTCCCTGTATGGGATACTGTTAACCGGGTTTCAGATGGTTGTGCGCGAATCGTGCATGAGACCAGGGTCGTCCTGAATTATGCATGCATATAGTATGACAACCCGCTTCGCGAGAAGTGGCAAACGCTGATGGATGAACGCCAGAGGGCATAGCCCATATACCGACCTTGAACGAGGGGATGAGGAGGGCATTT
>Ga0226835_1000558_pt1 | contig 37125 bp, 41 predicted proteins | sample LAC_MetaG_1_FD_163627 | JGI IMG/M metagenome (GOLD analysis project Ga0226835, IMG submission 163627) | Anaerobic ammonium oxidizing microbial communities from anammox membrane bioreactor (MBR) in UC Berkley, California, United States -... | ecosystem: Engineered > Bioreactor > Anaerobic >...
ATCCCGCATGCCGCTTTCCGCCCAGGCGCGCGACGAGCGCGCCGCCTGGCTTCGTCTCGTCCTCACGCCCGGCATCGGCCCGGGGGCGGTGCGCCGCCTGCTCGAAGCCTTCGGGCTGCCCGAAGACATCTTCGCGGCCGGCCGCACGAAGCTCGCGGCGGTGCTCGACGTGGCGCGCGCCCAGGCGCTCGTGGCGCACGACGACGCGCGCGAGGCACAGATCGAGGCGTCGCTGCGCTGGGCCGAAGACGAGCGCCACCACCTGCTCACGCTCGCCGATCCGCGCTATCCGCCGCGGCTGCTCGCGATCGGCGATCCGCCGCCGGTGCTCTTCGTGCGCGGCGACGCCGACGCGCTCGCGTTGCCGACGATCGCGATCGTGGGCAGCCGCCACGCCACGCGCACCGGCCTGGGCCACGCGCAGGCGTTCGGGCGCGCGCTCGCCGACAGCGGGCTGCAGGTGTGCAGCGGGCTGGCGCGGGGCATCGACGCGGCCGCGCACCGCGGCGCGCTGGCCGGCCGCGCGGGCACGGTCGCGGTGATCGGCACCGGCATCGACCAGGTCTACCCGGCAGCCCATGCGGAGCTGGCCGAAGCGATCGCCGGGCGCGGCGCGCTGGTTTCGGAGCTGCCGCTGGGCACGCAGGTGCAGCGGGCCAACTTTCCGCGGCGCAACCGGCTGATCGCCGGCCTGTCGCTCGGCGTGCTGGTGGTCGAGGCGGCGCGCCAGTCGGGCTCGCTGATCACCGCGCGGCAGGCGGCGGAATTCGGGCGCGAAGTGATGGCGATTCCCGGCTCGATCCATTCGCCGCTCTCCAAGGGCTGTCACCAGCTGATCCGCGAGGGCGCGAAGCTGGTCGAGTCGGCCGAAGACGTGCTGGTGGAGCTCAGGGCGCAGATGGGCGGCGCGAGCGGCCGGGCGCATCGGGGTGCGCTCGCCGGCCCGGCCGCCGGCCCGGCCACCAGCGGACCGCGCGCGCAGGCGCCCAGCGCCGACGCCGCGGCGCTGCTGGGCGCGCTCGGATGGGATCCGGCCGACCCCGACACGCTGGCCGAACTCACCGGCCAGCCGATCGGCGCGGTCGCCGCCGGCCTGCTCGAGCTCGAACTGGCCGGAATGGTCGAGCGCTGGGTCGACGGGCGCTACGTGCGCGCCGCGTCTTAAGCCCTTCGGCCAGGGCCGCTATCCGGCCGGCGGCTTGCTTCCGGCGGCGGCCCGCACTTATGATTGGCGCCCCTTCGAGCGGCGCCGCCTCCCGCGCCGCCTGCCCGCCCCATCGGGGAGACCCATGAGCAAAGCCCTGATCATTGCCGAGAAACCGTCCGTTGCGGCCGACATCGCGCGCGCGCTGGGCGGTTTCACCCGCCAGGGCGATTATTTCGAGAGCGACGACTACGTCCTGTCGTCGGCCATCGGCCACCTGGTCGAGATCGCCGCACCCGAGCAATACGAAGTCAAGCGCGGGAAGTGGTCGTTCGCTCACTTGCCGGTGATCCCGCCGCACTTCGACCTGCACCCGATCGAGCGCACCGAAGACCGCCTGAAGCTGCTTACGCGGCTGATCAAGCGCAAAGACGTCAGCCGGCTGATCAACGCCTGCGACGCGGGCCGCGAAGGCGAACTGATCTTCCGGCTGATCGTGCAGTACGCGAAGGCCCGCCAGCCGGTGCAGCGGCTGTGGCTGCAGTCGATGACACCGGCGGCGATCCGCGAGGGCTTCGCGCAGCTGCGCGACGACGCGCAGATGCTGCCGCTGGCCGACGCGGCGCGCAGCCGCTCCGAGGCCGACTGGCTGGTCGGCATCAACGGCACGCGCGCGATGACCGCGTTCAACTCGCGCGACGGCGGCTTCTACAAGACCACCGTCGGGCGCGTGCAGACGCCCACGCTGACGATCGTGGTCGAGCGCGAGGAGCGCATCAAGCGTTTCGTGCCGCGCGAGTACTTCGAAGTCAAGGCAACGTTTTCCGCCGAAGCGGGCACTTACGAAGCACGCTGGTTCGACCCGACGTTCAAGCGCTCCGACGCCGAGCCCGACGGCCGCGCCGAGCGGCTGTGGCAGCGCGGGCGCGGCCAGTCGATCGTCGATCGCTGCCGCGACAAGCCGGGCCGGGTGAGCGAGGAATCCCGCCCGAGCACCCAGCTGTCGCCGGCGCTGTTCGACCTCACCAGCCTGCAGCGCGAGGCCAACTCGCGCTTCGGCTTCTCGGCGCGCACCACGCTGTCGATCGCGCAGGCGCTGTACGAGCGGCACAAGCTGCTCACCTACCCGCGAACCGACTCGCGCGCGCTGCCCGAAGACTACCTGCCCACGGTGAGGCAGACGCTCGACGCGCTGAAGCAGACCAGCGCCTGGGGCGGCTTCGCGCAGCAGATCCTGGGCAACGACTGGGTGCGCCCGAACAAGCGCGTGTTCGACAACGCGAAAGTCTCGGACCACTTCGCGATCATCCCGACGCTGCTCGCGCCGAAGGCGAACGGGCTGTCGGAAGCCGAGCAGAAGGTCTACGACCTGGTCGTGCGCCGCTTCCTGTCGGTCTTCTTCCCGGCGGCGGAGTACCTGGTCACCACGCGCATCACCACGGTCGAGGGCGAGTCGTTCAAGACCGAAGGCAAGGTGCTGGTCAACCCGGGCTGGCTGGCGATCTACGGTCGCGAAGGCGCCGCCGATGCCACGCTGGTGCCGGTCAAGCCTGATGAGCGAGTGCTCACTAGTGAAATCGAGCTGCAGGCGCTGGCCACCAAGCCGCCGGCGCGCTACACCGAGGCAACGCTGCTGGCAGCGATGGAGGGCGCAGGCAAGCTGATCGACGACGACGAACTGCGCGAGGCGATGGCCGAAAAGGGGCTCGGCACGCCGGCCACCCGCGCCGCGATCATCGAAGGCCTGATCACCGAGAACTACCTGGTACGCGAAGGCCGCGACCTGGCGCCCACCACCAAGGCGTTCCAGCTGCTCACGCTGCTGCGCGGGCTGGGGGTGTCCGAGCTCACCGCCCCCGAGCTCACCGGCGAATGGGAGTACAAGCTGGCGCAGATGGAGCGCGGCCGGCTCGGGCGCGAGGAGTTCATGCGCGAGATCGCCGAGATGACGCGGCAGATCGTCGAACGCGCGAAGAACTACCAGCTCGACACGGTTCCGGGCGACTACGCGACGCTCGCAGCGCCATGCCCGAAATGCGGCGGCGTGGTCCAGGAGACCTACAAGCGCTTCGCCTGCACCAAGTGCGATTTCTCGATCACCAGGATTCCGGGCGGGCGCCAGCTCGAGGTGGCCGAGGCCGAGCAGCTGCTGCGCGAGGGCACGATCGGGCCGCTGCAGGGTTTTCGCAGCCGGCTCGGGCGGCCGTTCGCGGCGATCCTGAAGCTCACGCCCGAGCACAAGCTCGAATTCGATTTCGGCCAGGAAGGCGGCGAAGGCGCTGCCGAGCCGGTCGATTTCGGCGACCAGCAGCCGGTGGGCCCGTGCCCGAAATGCGGCGCGGGCGTCTACGAGCACGGCATGAGCTACGTCTGCGAGAAATCGGTCGGGCCGGCGCGCAGCTGCGACTTCCGCAGCGGCAAGGTGATCCTGCAGCAGGAGGTGTCGCGCGAACAGATGCACAAGCTGCTCACCGAAGGCCGCACCGACCTGCTGCAGGGCTTCGTTTCGGCGCGCACCCGGCGCGGCTTCAAGGCGTTCCTGGTGCGCGGCGCCGACGGCAAGATCGGTTTCGAGTTCGAGCCGCGCCCGGCGCGTGCGGCCAAGGGTGCCCGCGCCACGGCCGAGGCCGGCACCGTGGCGCAGCCGCCGGCGGCAACCGGCGCAGCCGCCGCCGCGCCGCGCCGCGCGGCGCAGAAAGCGACTGCGCGCAAGACCGCCCCCCGCAAGGCAGCCGCTTCGAAGGCTGCGCCGCAGGCCACCGCGGCGAAGACCACGGGAACGAAGGCCGCGGCGACGAGAGCCACGGGCGCGAAGGCCGCAGGGACGAGAGCCTCGGCCGCGAAAGCCGCAGCGCCGCGCAAGCGTGCGACCGGCAAGACTGCCGCAGCCAGGCCCGCCGCCGCGCGCAACGGCCGGACGCCGAGAGCGTGATCGGCGGGCGGGCTCGTTTACAGCCGGCAGCCTCGTCCGTACACTGGGTTTTTCGATCGGCGCGCAGCCCGGCAGTGACGCGACACGGCTCTCACAGCCGATCGCGCCCGGGCGCTGCGGCGCCGCAAACGTGCGCGAGCGTCAGGAGACGCCCCATCCCATGACAGAGCAAACCGTCCTCGTCTGCGGCGGCGGCATCGGCGGACTGGCCGCCGCACTGGTGCTCGCGCGCCAGGGCCATCGCGTCGAGGTGTTCGAGCAATCCGACGCGTTCAGGGAGATCGGCGCCGGCATCCAGATCGGCCCGAACGCCTTCCGGATGTTCGAGCACCTCGGGCTCACCGGTGCGATCGACCACGTCGCCTATTACCCCGGCAACCTGTACATGCGCGACGTGCGCACCGGCGAAGTGGTCACGCGGCTGCCGGTGTCGGCCACCGCACAGGGCACTTTCGGCTATCCGTACGGCGTGATCTACCGGGTCGATCTGCACGCGGCGCTGCTTGAAGCCTGTGCCGCGCAGCCGTCGGTGGGGCTCTACACGCGCGCGAAGCTCGAGCACTTCACGCAGGACGCCAACAGCGTCACGGTCACGCTGGCCGACGGCCGCAGGTTCCAGGGCGCGGCACTGATCGGCGCCGACGGCCTGTGGAGCACGGTGCGCCAGCAGATCGTGGCCGACGGCGCGCCGCGCGTCTCCGGCCACGTCGCCTATCGCGCGGTGCTGCCGGCGAGCGAAGTCCCCAGGCACCTGTTCAGCCCCGACGTGGTGCTCTGGGGCGGCGAGAAGACGCACCTGGTGCACTACCCGCTGCGTCGCGGCGAGCTGTTCAACCTGGTGGCGGTGTTCCACAGCGGTCTCTACGAAGAAGGCTGGAACGTCTTCGGCGATCCGCACGAGCTGCACGAGCGCTTCGCCGACGCGGTGGGCCCGGTGCGCGAGCTGCTCGGCAAGATCGAGACCTGGAAAATGTGGGTGCTGTGCGACCGCGAGCCGGTGAAGGAATGGTCGCGGGGCCGCGTCACGCTGCTGGGCGACGCCGCGCACCCGATGCTGCAGTACCTCGCGCAGGGCGCCTGCATGGCGATCGAAGACGCGGTGGTGCTGGGCGCGGCGCTCGAGCGCTCCCGCGGCGACTTCGCCGGCGCCTTCCTCGAGTACCAGCGCGTGCGCTACCTGCGCACCGCGCGCGTGCAGCTCACCTCGCGCTTCTACGGCGACATCTATCACGCCTCGGGCGTCACGCGCGAGCTGCGCAACCGGCTGTTCCAGTCGGGCACCGAAAGCGCCGGTTTCGCGGGGCTGAAGTGGCTCTACGAAGGGGTCGATCCGAATTCCGTGTTCGCCTGAGCCAGAGGAGAATTTCGTTGGCCTATGTCGTCGCTGCTCCCGAACCCGTATCGCTGCCCGTGGTCGGCAGCGCCGATCGCTTCCCGGTGCGCCGCGTCTTCTGCGTCGGGCGCAACTACGAAGCGCACGCGAAGGAGATGGGCTTCACCGGGCGCGAGCCGCCGTTCTTCTTCCTGAAGCCGGCCGAGGCGGTGGTGCCGGTGCCCGCCGGCAGCGTCGGCGAGATCGCCTATCCGTCGCTCACGAAAGACCTGCACCACGAGATCGAACTGGTGGTGGCGATCGGCCGGGGCGGCAGCGAGATCGCGGTGGCCGACGCGGCAAGCCACATCTACGGCTACGCGATCGGCCTCGACATGACGCGGCGCGACCTGCAGGCCGAGATGAAGAAGCAGGGCCGGCCCTGGTGCATCGGCAAGGCGTTCGAGCAATCGGCACCGATCGGGCCGGTGACGCCGATCGCGCAGTGCGGTGAGATCACGAAGGGCGCGATCTCGCTCGCGGTCAACGGCGCAACGCGCCAGGCGAGCGACCTGTCGATGCTGATCTGGAGCGTCAACGAGGTGATCGCGCACCTGTCGAAGGCCTGGGTGCTCGCGCCCGGCGACCTGATCATGACCGGCACGCCCGAGGGCGTGGGCGCGGTGGTGCGCGGCGACCGCATGCGCGGCGAGATCGCGGGATTGGGCGCACTCGAGGTGCTCGTGCGCTGAAGAGCGCGCGAACGCGGGCGGCCGGTGTTGCACGTGCGCAGCGCCGACGCCGCCGCAGCGCCGCCGCAGCGCCGCCGCGCAGCGCCGCACGGCGGCGCGGGCCACCCTCTTCGCGCAGCCACGGTATGCTCGGGTGCATGGTGTGCATGCATCCCGCATCCGTGGCAACCGACTGGGTGTTCGGCTACGGCTCGCTCATCTGGAATCCGGAAATCGATTTCGAGCGCGCCGAAGTCGCGCGCGTGCACGGCTATCACCGCGCCTTCTGCATCAGCTCGACCCGCTACCGCGGCACGCCGGCGCAACCGGGCCTGGTGCTCGGACTGGATCGAGGCGGCAGCTGCGTGGGCGTCGCCTACCGGCTCACCGCCTCCCGGCGCGACGCCGCGATCCGCCACCTGTACCAGCGCGAGATTCCCGACTGGGACGAGCGCGTCTACCTGCCGGTGGTGCTCGAAGCGCGCCTGCCCTGCGGCACCCGCATCGACGCGCTGACCTTCACCGCCGACCGCGACCGGCCCTCCTACCAGCGGCTCGACGACGACGAGATCCTGCAACGCCTGGGCTGCTGCGCCGGCCAGCGCGGCGCCAACCGCGACTACGCGATCAACACCTGGCGCGCGCTCGAAGCGCGCGGGGTGCGCGACGCGCGGCTCGAGCAGATCGCGAGACGGCTGCTGGCCAGCGAGCACCGCAGACGCGAAACCGTCGCCGCCTGAACCCGGCGGGCACCGAGCCGGGCGCGCGTGCGATTCGTGCCGGCGAGACCGCTCAGGCGGGCAAGGCGCTGTCCGCGGCATGCAGCCGCGAGCCCGGCGGCACACCGGCCATCAGGAATTCCATCTGGTCGGCGAGGATGCGCCGGTTGCGCAGGATGAACGCCTCGTGCAGGCTGGGCACGTACGGCACGTAGAGCAGCGGCATGCGCGCCTGCTCGGGCGTGCGGTTGCCCTTGCGCAGGTTGCAGGGCTTGCAGGCGCTGACCAGGTTGGTCCAGGTGTCGCGCCCGCCACGGCTTTGCGGCTGCACATGCTCGGTGGTGAGTTCGGACGCACGATGCCGCGTGCCGCAATACGCGCAGACGAAGCGGTCGCGTGCGAACAGCATCTCGCGCGTGAGCGCCGGGGTGTGCTCGAAGCGCGCGCGCCGCGACGAGTCGCCGCGCACCGCGATGATCGAGCGCAGCGTGAGCGAGGAGCGCTCGCCGGTGGCCCGGCAGGTTCCGCCGTGCAGCGTGAACGCGTGCTCGCCCAGATCCCAGGCCACCTGCTGCTTGTAGTAGTAGCCGACGGCCTCTTCGAGCCCGATCCAGCGGCGCGGGGTGCCGCCCGCGTCGAGCGCGAGAATGCTCACCGACCCTGGCTTCGACCACACACCCGACTCCCTGAAGCACCTGCGTTGTGGTATGATTGCAACATCATCGCACAAGCGGTGATGCTCCCTCAACAAAGGTGTCCCCATGTCAATCCGCGCCGTCCTGCGCGGAGGCAACGCAAGGCACCCGGTCGATTCGATCCTCCTTGCGTTCCCCCGCACCCGCGAAAAGCGGGATCAACTCCTCTTCGCAGTCCTGAGAGTCGCCGCCCCGATCGGCCTGGTCGTGGCGCTGCTGCTTTTCGCCGTCCCCGAACCCGGAAGCGCGCTGGCGGCAGCGGCGCTACCCTGAGCGATGCAACTGCGATAATGAGCGGTTGAGGCGCCTTCGCGCCCACCGCAGGAGTACCGCTCATGGTTCGCAGCAAAAGCATCGTTCCGGTCATGGCGCTGTGCGCCGCGGCAGCGCTGGCCGGTTGCGCCGGGCCGTCGATGTCAGGCCACACCTACACCACCAGCGAAGCGCGCCGGCCGATGCGGGTGGAGACCGGGGTCATCCAGGCGATCCGCGAAGTGCGCCTGGAGCGCAGCCCGCAGACCGGCGTGGGCACTGCTGCCGGCGCGGTGGTCGGCGGCGTGGCCGGATCGAACGTCGGCGGCGGCAAGGGATCGATCATCGGCTCGGTGCTCGGCGCGGTCGCCGGCGGCGTGGTCGGCAGCCATGCCGAGCAGTCGCTCAGCGACCGTCCGGCGCTCGAGATCACGGTGCGCACCGATGCCGGTCGCACCTTCGCCGTGGTGCAGGAGGCCGGCGGCGAGTCGTTCGCGCCGGGCCAGCGCGTGCGCATCGTCACCGATCCGTCGCGCGGCACGACCCGGGTATCGCAGTAGCAGTCCAGCAGAACAGGGCCATGATCGACACCACTCTCGAACGCTTCAAGGCCGACGTCATCGATGCGTCGATGCAGACCCCGGTCGTGCTCGATTTCTGGGCGCCGTGGTGCGGGCCGTGCAAGACGCTCGGTCCGATGCTCGAGAAGCTCGAACAGCAATACGGCGGCCGCTTCCGCCTGGTGAAGGTGGACACCGACGCGCAGCCCGAGCTCGCCCAGCACTTCCGCATCCGTTCGATTCCCACGGTCTTCGGCATCGTCAACGGCCAGCCGGTCGACCAGTTCCAGGGCGCGCTGCCCGAAAGCCAGTTGCGCGAGTTCATCGACCGCCTGCTGCCCAATGCGGGCGACGTCGAGGTCGAGCAGGCGATGCAGGCGATCGAGCGCGGCGACCATCCGGCTGCGATCGAGCACCTGCAGAAAGCGCTGGCCGCCGATCCGGCCAACGACCAGGCGCTGCTGCTCTACGCGCAACTGCTGCTGCAGGACAACGACGCGGGGGCGGCGCAGGCCCAACTCGCGCGCCTGTCGCCCGAAGCGATGCAGGACCCCCAGGTGCAGGAACTGCTCGCGCAGGTGCGCCGGCAGCTCGAAGAGGGCGTCGCGCCGCCGCCGCCCGGACTGCTCGAGCGCGTCGCCAACGAACCCGGCGACCTGCAGGCGCGGCTCGATCTGGCCAGGCACTACATCGGGCAGAAGGCCTGGGCGCCCGCGCTCGAGCAGCTGCTCGAGATCGTGCGGCGCGATCGCGCCTTCGGCGAAGACGTGGGCCGCAAGACGATGATCGAGGTGTTCGGACTCGCGTCGGCGCAGCCCGAACTCGTGTCCGAATGGCGGCGCAGGCTCAGTTCGGTGCTGTTCTGAACACCGCAAGGAGGGCAATGAAGATGGGCAGCTTCATCGAACTCGCAGCGGCCGACGGACATCGCTTCGCCGCCTGGCAGGCCGCGCCGCAGGGCAAGGCGCGCGGCGCGGTGGTGATCGCTCCCGAGATCTTCGGCATCAACAGCCACATCCGCGCGGTCACCGACGGCTATGCCGCCGACGGTTACCTGGCGATCGCCCCGGCGCTGTTCGACCGCGTGCAGCGCAACCACGAAACCGGCTACGCGCCGGCCGACATCCAGGCAGGCGTCGCGATCATGCAGCGCATCGACTTCGACGACACACTGAAAGACGTGGCGGCGGCGATCGCTCACGCGGCCGGCGCCGGGCGCGTGGCGATCGTCGGCTATTGCTGGGGCGGCACGATCGCCTGGCTCGCGGCGGCACGCCTGTCGGGGCTGGCCGCCGCGGTGCCGTACTACGGCGGGGGCATGCCCAACTACATCGACGAAACGCCGAAGTGCCCGGTGCTGTGCCACTTCGGCGAGCGCGACAAGTCGCCCTCGCCCGCGCAGGCGCGCGCACTGCTCGCCAGGCACCCGGAAGTCGCGGCGCACTTCTACGATGCCGGCCACGGCTTCAACTGCGACCAGCGCGACTCCTACGACGCGGAATCGTCGCGGCTCGCGCGCAGCCGCACGCTCGCCTTCCTCGCGCAGCACGTCGGCTGAGAGGCACGCTCAGTCCGCGCCGCTCGCGCGCTCCTGCTCGCGCAACTCGGTCTTGAGCACCTTGCCGTAGCCGCTCTTCGGCAGCGCCTCGACGAAGCGATAGCGCCGCGGCCGCTCGAGGCGCGCAATGTGTTCGAGGCAGTGCGCATCGAGCTCGTTCTCGCCCACCGGCGCGTGCGTCACCACGTAGGCGACGACGATCTCGCCCCATTCGGCGTCGGGCGCGCCGATCACGCTCACTTCCGAGACCGCCGGATGCCGCAGCAGCGCTTCCTCGACCTCGCGCGGATAGACGTTGCTGCCGCCGCTGATGATCAGGTCGCGCTCGCGATCGAGCAGCGTGAGAAAACCGTCGGCGTCGAGCCGGCCGATGTCGCCGGTGCGCAGCCAGCCGTCGCGCAGCACCTGCTCGGTGGCGTGCGGCTGGTTCCAGTAGCCCTTCATCACGACCTCGCCGCGCACGCAGACCTCGCCCGGCTCGCCTGCCGGCACCGGCGTGCCGTCGGGGGCGCGGATCGACACCTCGACCATCGGCTGCGGGTAACCCACCGAAGCCAGCCGCTCGCGATGGCGAGGATGCGCGCGATCCTCGATCACGTGGCGGGGCAGCACCGTGATCGTCATCGGGCTCTCGCCCTGTCCGTAGATCTGCGCCAGGTGCGGCCCGAGCACCGCGCAGGCGTCCTCGATGTCGGACAGGTACATCGGCCCGCCGCCGTAGACGACGGTGGCCAGCCCCGGAAGCTGCCGCGGCTGCGCGCGCGCCCAGTCGACCAGGCGGCGCACCATGGTGGGCGCGGCGAAGAGCGACGCGTTGCCCCAGTGCGCGGCCAGCGCCGCGATCTCGGCGCCGTCGAACCCTCCGGACTCGGGCAGCACGTTGACGCCGCCGTGCAGCACGTAGGGAAAGTGGTACAGGCCGCTGCCGTGCGACAGCGGCGCCGCGTGCAGCATCGCGTCGCCGGGCGCCACCGGCTGCACTTCGGCCAGGTATGCGAGCGTCATCCAGCGCAGGTTGCGCGCGCAGAGCCGCACGCCCTTGGGCCTGCCGGTGGTGCCGCTGGTGTAGAAGAGCCAGGCGTCGTCGTCCTCGGTGCGCGCCGCGATCGGCGCTGCCGCGCCGGCAGGGTCGTCGAGGAACGGATGCCGATCGATGATCCGGCAGGCGCCGGGCACGTGGCCGGCCAGCCGGTCGGCGTGGCTGGCGTCGGTGAAGCACAGCGTCGCGGCGCAGTCCGACAGGATGAACGCGGCCTCGCGCCCGTGCAGCCGGGCGTTGATCGGCACCGCGATCATCCCGGCCCACCAGACGCCCCAGAGCAGGCGCAGGTAGTCGGGCTGGTTGCCGAGGAAGAAGCCGACGCGGTCACCCGGCACCAGCCCCTGCTCGTGCAGCCAGGCGGCGGTGCGCGCGGCGCTGGCGGCGAACTCGCGGTAGCTGCACAGGGCGGTGTGCCCGAGCGCGATCGCGGGCCGCTCGCCGAAGACCGCTGCGCTGCGCTCGAGCCAATGCGCGAGGTTCATCGTCATCTCCCGTGCGAGCCGGTACCATTGATTCTGCCATGCACGACTCCCCCGACGACGCCGAGCGCACGACCAACGCCCCGGCGCGCGCCGGGCGGGGGCTGCTGCGGCGCCCCTGGTTCTGGCTGGTGCTCATCGCGCTCGCGGCAGGCGGATACTGGGCAATCGACTTCGGAGCGATCGACTTCGTCCGGCGACCGGTCACCGCGGACGGCGCACGCGGCGGCGGCGGCGAGCGCGCCATCCCGGTCACCGTCGCCGCAGCGGCGCGCGCCGACGTGCCGGTGGTGCTCGATGCGCTGGGCACGGTCACTTCGCTGCGCACGGTCACGGTGCGCTCGCGCGTCGACGGCCAGCTGTTGCGGGTGAACTTCCGCGAAGGGCAGACGGTGAAGGCCGGCGAGGTGCTGGCCGAGATCGACCCGCGACCCTTCCAGGTGCAGCTCGAGCAGGCGCAGGGGCAGCTCGCACGCGACCGCGCGCTGCTGGAGAACGCGCGGCTCGATCTCGAGCGCTACCGCACGCTGGTGGCGCAGGACGCCGCGAGCGCGCAGCAGCTCGACACGCAGCAGGCGCTGGTGCGCCAGTACGAAGGCGCGGTCAAGACCGACCAGGGCCAGGTCGACAACGCGCGGCTGCAACTCGCCTATGCGCGCATCACCGCGCCGTTCTCGGGCCGGCTGGGCCTGCGCCTGGTCGATCCCGGCAACCTGGTGCGCGCCGGCGACGCGAACGGCCTGGTCACGATCACGCAGGTGCAGCCGATCGGCGTCACGTTCGCGCTGCCCGAAAAAGACCTTGCGCCGGTGCTCGCGCGCTACCGCGAAGGCAAGCCGATGACGGTACAGGCGCTCGACCGCGACCAGCGCCAGGTGCTGGCCACCGGCCGCCTCACCACGCTCGACAACCAGATCGATCTCGCCACCGGCACGCTGAAGATGAAGGCGGAGTTCGCCAATGCCGACGGCGCGCTGTTCCCGAACCAGTTCGTCAACGCGCGGCTGCGAATCGACCTGCTCGCGGGCGCCACGGTGGTGCCCACCGCCGCGGTGCAACGGGGCGCACCGGGCACCTACGTCTACCTGCTGCAACCCGAGGGCACGGTGGCGCTGCGCCGCATCGAGACCGGGCCGGTCGACGGCGAACGCATCGTCGTCGCGCGCGGCCTCGCGCCCGGCGACCGCGTGGTGATCGACGGCGTCGACAACCTGCGCGACGGCGCACGGGTGGAGGCGATCGACAAGGCCGAGGCCGCGCAGGCCGGCGCGCAGCCGGCGGCGCGGCCCCCCGCACAGCGCCGGCGCCCGCGGTAGCCGCGCAAGCCGCCCGGGCCCGCGGCACGATCGCCCCAGCACGAGAACGCGCCCGATGAACCCGTCGCGCCTGTTCATCCTGCGGCCGGTGGCGACCTCGCTGCTGATGGTGGCGATCCTGCTCGCCGGGCTGGTCGGCTACCGGCTGCTGCCGCTGTCGGCGCTGCCCGAGGTCGATTACCCGACGATCCAGGTCACGACGCTCTTTCCGGGCGCGAGCCCCGACGTGATGACCTCGTCGGTCACCGCGCCGCTCGAGCGCCAGTTCGGCCAGATGCCGGGCCTGAAGCAGATGTCGTCGGCCAGCTCGGGCGGCGCCTCGGTGATCACGCTGCAGTTCGAGCTCACGCTGCCGCTGGACGTGGCCGAGCAGCAGGTGCAGGCGGCGATCAACGCGGCCGGCACGATGCTGCCCGACGACCTGCCGGCGCCGCCGATCTACAGCAAGGTCAATCCGGCCGACGCGCCGGTGCTCACGATCGGCGTGGCCTCGCGCACGATCCCGCTGCCGCGGGTGCGCGACCTGGTCGAGACGCGGGTGGCGCAGAAGATCGCGCAGCTGCCCGGCGTCGGACTGGTCTCGATCGCCGGCGGCCAGCGCCCGGCAATGCGGGTGCGGGTCGATCCGAAGGCGCTCGCCGCGGCCGGACTCGGCATCGAGGAGGTGCGCACCGCGATCGGCAACGCCAACGCGAACCAGGCCAAGGGCAGCTTCGACGGGCCGACCCGGGCGGCCACGATCGACGCCAACGACCAGATCCGCGCGGTCTCGGGCTATCGCGACCTGATCCTCGCGTATCGCGGCGGCGCTCCGCTGCGCCTGGCCGACGTCGCGCAGATCTCGGAGGGCGCCGAGAACGACCGGCTCGCCGCCTGGGCCAACGAAGCACCGGCGATCGTGCTGAACATCCAGCGCCAGCCGGGATCGAACGTGATCGAAGTGGTCGACCGGGTCAAGGCGCTGCTGCCGACGCTGCGTGCCTCGCTGCCGGGCGCGGTGGAGCTCACGCTGCTCACCGACCGCACCACGACGATCCGCGCGTCGGTGCGCGACGTGCAGCGCGAACTGGTGCTCGCGGTCGCGCTGGTGGTGATGGTGATCTTCCTGTTCCTGCGCAACCTGTCGGCCACGGTGATTCCGAGCGTCGCAGTGCCGCTGTCGCTGGTGGGCACCTTCGGCGTGATGCTGCTCGCGGGCTTCTCGCTGAACAACCTCACGCTGATGGCGCTCACAATCGCCACCGGCTTCGTGGTCGACGACGCGATCGTGATGATCGAGAACATCGCGCGCCATCTCGAACGCGGCGATTCGCCGCTCGAAGCCGCGCTGAAGGGCTCGAAGCAGATCGCCTTCACGATCGTCTCGCTCACTGTGTCGCTGATCGCGGTGCTGATCCCGCTGCTGTTCATGGCCGACGTGGTCGGGCGGCTGTTTCGCGAATTCGCGATCACGCTGGCGGTGGCGATCCTGATCTCGGCGGTGATCTCGCTCACGCTCACGCCGATGATGTGCGCACGGCTGCTGCGCCACGTGCCGCCCGAGCGCGAGGCGCGCTGGCAGCGCGCCAGCGGCGCGGCCTTCGAGCGCCTGATCGCGGCCTACGGGCGCCTGCTCGACAAGGTGCTCGACCACCAGCCGGCGACGCTCGCGGTCGCGGTGCTCACGCTCGCGCTCACCGTGGCGCTCTACGTCTTCGTGCCCAAGGGTTTCTTCCCGGTGCAGGACACCGGCGTGATCCAGGGCATCTCGGAGGCCGGGCAGTCGATCTCGTTCGCCGCGATGGCCGAGCGCCAGCAGGCGCTGGCGCGCGAGATCCTGAAAGACCCCGCGGTCGAGAGCCTGAGCTCGTTCATCGGCGTGGACGGCGTGAACCCGACGCTGAACACCGGTCGGATGCTGGTGAACCTGAAACCGCGCGCCGCGCGCGACGCCGACGCGTCGACCGTCATCCGCCGGCTGCAGCCGCGGCTCGCGCAGTTGCCCGGCATCACGCTGTACATGCAGCCGGTGCAGGACCTGACGGTCGAAGACCGGATCAGCCGCACGCAGTACCAGTTCAGCCTGGAAGACGCCGACCCCGAACGGCTCGCGCTGTGGGTGCCGCGGATGGTCGAGCGGATGCGGGCGATTCCCGCGCTGGCCGACGTGGCCAGCGACCTGCAGGACCGCGGCCTGCAGGCCTGGCTCGAGATCGACCGCGACGCCGCCGGCCGGCTCGGGCTGTCGATGAGCGCGATCGACAATGCGCTGTACAGCGCGTTCGGCCAGCGCCAGGTCTCGACGATCTTCACGCAGGCCAACCAGTATCGCGTGGTGCTCGAAGTGGCGCCGCAGTTCCAGGCGAGCCCGAGCTCGCTCGAGGCGATCCACGTGAGCGCGAGCACGGGTCAGCTGGTGCCGCTCTCGAGCATCGCGCGCGTCATCGAGCGGCCGACCGCGCTGGTCGTCAACCACCTCGGCCAGTTCCCGGCGGCCACGATCTCGTTCAACCTCGCGCCCGGCGCCTCGCTCGGCGAGGCGGTCGACGCGATTCACGCGGCCGAGCGCGAGCTCGGCCTGCCCGCGAGCATCCAGACGCGCTTCCAGGGCGCCGCGCTGGCGTTCCAGGCCTCGCTCGCCAGCACGCTGTGGCTGATCCTGGCCGCGCTGGTCACGATGTACATCGTGCTCGGCGTGCTCTACGAGAGCTACATCCACCCGGTCACGATCCTGTCGACGCTGCCCTCGGCCGGCGTCGGGGCGCTGCTCGCGCTGATGCTGGCCGGAACCGACCTGGGCATCGTCGCGGTGATCGGCATCGTGCTGCTGATCGGCATCGTGAAGAAGAACGCAATCATGATGATCGACTTCGCGCTCGACGCCGAACGCAACGAGGGCAAGCCGCCGCGCGAGGCGATCCGCCAGGCCTGCCTGCTGCGCTTCAGGCCGATCCTGATGACCACGATGGCGGCGCTGCTGAGCGCGCTGCCGCTGATGCTGGGCACCGGCGTGGGCTCCGAGCTGCGCCACCCGCTCGGCCTGACGATGGTGGGCGGCCTGCTGGTGAGCCAGGTGCTCACCCTGTTCACGACGCCGGTGGTCTACCTGGCGTTCGATCGGCTGGCACGGCGATGAACTTCTCCGAGGTGTTCATCCGCCGGCCGGTGGCGACCACGCTGATCACGCTGGGCATCGTGCTCTCCGGGCTGGCCGCGCTGCGGCTGCTGCCGGTGGCGCCGCTGCCGCAGATCGAGTACCCGACGATCGCGGTGTCGGCGTCGCTGCCGGGCGCGAGCCCCGAGATCATGGCGGCCACCGTGGCCACGCCGCTCGAGCGCGCGCTCGGGCGCATCGCCGGCGTCACCGAGATGACCTCGAACAGCTCGCTCGGGCAGACGCGCGTGGTGCTGCAGTTCGACCTCGACCGCTCGATCGAGAGCGCGGCCAACGACGTGCAGGCGGCGATCAACGCGGCGCGCAGTTCACTGCCCAGTGCGCTGGTGCGCAACCCCACCTACCGCAAGGTGAACCCGGCCGACACGCCGGTGTTCATGATCGCGCTCACCTCGACGTCGATGACGCGCGGGCAGATGTACGACGTCGCGGCCACGGTGCTCGCGCAGAAGCTCGCGCAGGTGCGCGGCGTGGGCCAGGTCACGATCGGCGGCAGCTCGCTGCCGGCGGTGCGGGTGCAGGTCAACCCGCTGCAGCTCGACCGCTACGGCGTCGGCCTGGAGCAGGTGCGGCTGGCGATCGCCGGGGCCAATGCCAACCGTCCCAAGGGTTCGGTGTCCGACGGGACGCGCCACTGGCAGGTGGGCGCCAACGACCAGTCGCGCGAGGTGGCCGACTACGTGCCGCTGGTGGTGAGCTACCGCAACGGCGCGGCGCTGCGGCTCTCCGACGTGGCCGAGGTGCGCGATTCGGTCGAGGACGAGCGCAACGCCGGCTCGACCAACGGCAAGCCGTCGGTGCAGCTCGTGGTGTATCGGCAGCCCGGGGCGAACATCATCCAGACGGTCGATCGCATCTACGAACTGATGCCGGCGCTGCGCGCGCTCGCGCCGGCGGCGATCGACATGCAGGTGGTGCTCGACCGCACGCCGACGATCCGCGCGTCGCTGCGCGAGATCGAGCGCACGCTGGTGATCTCGGTCGCGCTCGTCGTGATGGTGGTGTTCCTGTTCCTGCGCAGCGCCACTGCGACGCTGGTGCCCGCGGTGGCGGTGCCCGCCTCGCTGGTGGGCACCTTCGGCGTGATGTACCTCGCCGGCTACAGCCTGGACAACCTGTCGCTGATGGCGCTCACGGTGGCCACCGGCTTCGTGGTCGACGACGCGATCGTGGTGCTGGAGAACATCGCGCGCCGCCGCGAAGCGGGCGAGCCGCCGCTGGCCGCGGCGATCGCCGGCGCGCGCGAGGTGAGCTTCACCGTGGTCGCGATCAGCCTGTCGCTGATCGCGGTGTTCATCCCGATCCTCGCGATGGGCGGCGTGGTCGGGCGGCTGTTCCGCGAGTTCGCGGTGGTGCTGTCGGTGGCGATCCTGATCTCGCTGCTGATCTCGCTCACCACCACGCCGATGCTGTGCGCGCGCTTTCTCGGCGCACGCGGCAACGGCGGCCCCGCTGCCGGCCCCGCTGCCGGCCCGGGCGACACCCCCGCAGGCGCCGGCGATGCGCCTGGCCCTGCCGAAGGGTCGCTCGCGCGCCTGGCGCGACGCACGCTCGGGAAAATCGTCGACGGCTACTCGCGCAGCGTCGGCTGGGCGCTCGATCACGGCTGGCTGATGCTGGGGCTGCTCGCGGCGACGATCGCGCTCAACGTCTGGCTCTACACGATCGTGCCCAAGGGCTTCTTTCCGGCGCAGGACACCGGACGGCTGTTCATGTCGATCCGCGGCGACCAGAGCATCTCGTTCCAGGCGATGCAGAAGAAGCTCGCCGAGTTCATCGAGATCGTGCGCGCCGATCCCGCGGTCACGATCGTCACCGCTTTCACCGGCGGTTCGCGCGTGAACAGCGGCTGGGGCTTCGTCACGCTCGAGCCGCTCGGCAAGCGCAAGGAGAGCGCCGAACAGGTGGTCGCGCGGCTGCGCGCGGCCACCTCGCGCGTGCCGGGTGCGCGCGTCTTCATGGTGCCGGTGCGCGAGATCCGCATCGGCGGGCGCCAGAGCAGCTCGGAGTTCCAGTACACGCTGCTCACCGACGATCTCGAGGTGCTGCGCACCTGGGAGCCGCGGATCCGCAACGCGCTCAGCCGGCTGCCGCAGGTCACCGACGTCGACACCGACCAGGAGGACAAGGGCCGGCAGGTGTCGCTGACGATCGACCGCGACGCGGCCGCGCGACTCGGCATCCCGACCCGGCTGGTGACGAGCCTGCTCAACGACGCCTACGGGCAGCGCCAGGTGTCGACGATCTACCAGCCGCTGAACCAGTACCACGTGGTGCTCGAAGTGGGTCCGGAATTCCGCGACAGCCCCGAAGACCTGCGCAGCTTCAGCGTGCCCAACGCGGCGGGGGTCGCGGTACCGCTGTCGCAGTTCGCCAGCTGGACCACGACACCGGCGCCGCTGGGCGTGAGCCACCAGGGTCAGTTCGCCGCCTCGACGATCTCGTTCAGCCTGCCCGACGGGGTCTCGCTGTCGGAGGCGACCGCCGCGATCGAGGACGCGGTCGCCCGGCTGGGCGTGCCCACGAGCCTGTACGGCAGCTTCGAGGGCACCGCGGGCGCGTTCCAGCGCTCGCTCGAGAGCCAGCCGTTGCTGATCCTCGCCGCGCTGATCACGGTCTACCTGGTGCTCGGCATCCTCTACGAGAGCCTGGTGCACCCGATCACGATTCTGTCGACGCTGCCCTCGGCGGGCGTCGGAGCGCTGCTCGCGCTGATGGCCACCGGCGCCGAGTTCAGCATCATCGCGCTGATCGGCGTGCTGCTGCTGATCGGCATCGTGAAGAAGAACGCGATCATCATGATCGACTTCGCGATCGCCGCCGAACGCGAGCTGGGGCTGGCGCCGCGCGAGGCGATCCACCGGGCCTGCCGGCTGCGCGTGCGCCCGATCCTGATGACGACGATGGCGGCGATGCTGGGCGCGGTGCCGCTCGCACTCGGCACCGGCAACGGCGCCGAGCTGCGCCAGCCGCTCGGCATCACGATCGTCGGCGGGCTGGCGCTGAGCCAGCTGCTCACGCTATACACGACACCTGTGGTCTACCTCTACCTCGACCGGCTCGCCGCGCGCCTGCGCCGGCTGCGCGTGCCGCCGCACTCGGCCGCGCTGCCGCTCGCGCTGCTGCTCGTGCTGCTGGCCGGCTGCGCGAATCCGCCCGCGCCGGCGCGCCCGGAAGTCACGCTGCCCGGCGCCTACAAGGAGCCGGCGCCCGAAGGCTGGCAGGCAGCGCGGCCGGCCGAGCTGCCGCGCGGCGCCTGGTGGAGCGTGTTCGGCGACGCGCAGCTCGATGCGCTGATGACCGAGCTCGACGCGGGCAACCAGGACCTGCGTCGCGCCGAGGCGCAATTGCGGCAGGCGCGCGCCGCCACCGACGCCGCGCGCTCGAGCCTGTATCCGTCGGTCTCGGGCGGCGCGGCCGCGAGCCGCAGCCACCAGGCGGGGGCGAGCGCCAGCGCCTACAGCGTCGGCGCATCCGCCGGATGGGAGCTCGACCTCTGGGGACGCGTGCGCAGCGCAGTCACCGCCGCCGAGGCGGCAGCGAACGCGAGCGAGGCCGACCTCGCGGCCGCACGGCTGTCGCTGCAGGCGCAGCTCGCGCAGAGCTATCTTCAATTGCGCATCGCCGACGCGCAGCGCGCGCTGCTCGGCGAAACCGTCGAGTCGTACCGCCGCTCGCTCGAGCTCACGCGCAACCGGCTGGCCGCCGGGGTGGTCACGCGCGCCGACGTGGCGCAGGCCGAACTGCAGCTCAGGAGCGCCGAGGCGCAACGGCTCGAAGCGGGCATCGCGCGGGCGCAACTCGAGCACGCGATCGCGCTGCTCACCGGCCGCGCGCCGGCCGCGCTCGCGCTCGCGGAGCAGCCGGTGCCCGCGCAGGTGCCGACGGTGCCCGCCGGAGTGCCATCGCAACTGCTCGAGCGCCGCCCCGACGTGGCCGCGGCCGAACGCCGCGTCGAAGCCGCCAATGCGCAGATCGGCGTGGCGCGCGCCGCGTACTTTCCTTCGCTCACGCTGTCGGCCGACGGCGGCTTTCGATCGAACCGGCTGGGCGAACTGCTGTCGCTGCCGAACCGCTTCTGGTCGCTGGGTCCGTCGCTCGCCGCGGCGCTGTTCGACGGCGGCGCGCGCGCAGCGGCCAGCGCGCAGGCCGAGGCGGCTTACGACGCGACGGTCGCCGGCTACCGGCAGGCGGTGCTCGCCGCACTCGGCGAGGTGGAGGACAACCTGATCGCACTGTCGGTGCTGGCCGAGCAGGAGCGCGTGCAGCGCGAGGCGCTGGCCGCCGCGCGCACTTCGCTCGAAATCGCGACGCTGCAGTACAAGGCCGGCACCGTCTCGTACCTGAACGTGATCGTCGCGCAGACCGCGGCGCTGCAGAGCGAGCGCGCGCTGCTCGACTTGCGCGGCCGCCGGCTGGCCGCGACGGTGGCACTGATCAAGGCGACCGGCGGCGGCTGGTGAGCGCCGGTGTCAGAATGTGCACTCCGCGCACTGCGCGGCCGCACCGACCGTGCGCCACCGACTCGACCCCTCGGCGACCCGACCCGACCGAAAGCTTTCGATGCGCCGCGAAACACCGTCGCCGTCACGATCCCCACCGAGGACGTCCTGGAGAAGCGCGTCGCTGCGCTCGACGGCGGCGTCGGTGCGCTCGCGGCAGCCTGAGCCGTGAACGCGAGCCACGAGCGCTCGACGATTCCTCCGGTGGTGATCGCCGCAGCCGCCGGGATCGTGCTCTGGCTCGCGACGTCGTTCGCTGCCGGCGGGCGCGAAGCCTGGGATGCACCCGGCTACTGGACGGTCGCCTACCCGGTGGCCATCGCGATCTGTGCCGTGCTGGGCTACCTGCACCCGCAGCGTCCGGGGCTCTGGGCGCTCGTGCTCTTCGAGTCGCAGCTCGTGGGCATGTGGATCGGCTCAGGCGAAATCGGCGGTCTCTGGCCGCTGGGCATGCTGGTGCTCGCGGCCATCGCATTGCCCGGCGTCGCGGCCGCCGTGCTGGCCTCGAGACTGCGACGGCGGCACCGTGACGATCAGGGTCTCGGTTGACGCCTGCTCCGGCGTCGCCGAAGCTGCACAGATGGCCCGGAGTCGCGGTCGGCGTGGCATCGCGCCGGCGCGCTCCGGCCGATGACCACCGACCGCGGATTCGATCGATGCGATTCGTTTGCCGGCTCCTCGCGCTCGTTGCGCTGCTCTTCGGTCTCGTCACGATCGTCACGGGCACGCGCGTGCTCGCCGGATCCGACCCCGGCTATCCCGTCTACCAGCCGCTGCTCGTCTACAACGTCGCGATGGGCTTCGCGTACATCGCCGCGGGCGTTCTCGCGTGGCGCAGCGCGCAGCGGGGCAAGCGCGCGGCGCTCGCGATCTTCGCGCTCAACCTGGTCGTGCTGGCCGCGATCGCCTGGCTGTACTCGAGCGGCGGCGCGGTCGCGCCCGAGAGCGTGCGCGCGATGATCCTGCGCACCTCGGTGTGGCTCGTGCTGTTCCTCGGCTTCGCATGGGCCGGCCGCCGCGCCGCCCGCGCCTGATCCATGTTCGGAATCCGCCCCAACGTCGACGACAAGCGGCGCACGTTCCGCCGGCTGCACGACTCGGGCTGCTTCGTCATCCCGAACCCCTGGGACATCGGCAGCGCGCTCTACCTGCAGCAACTCGGCTTCAGCGCGCTCGCGACCACGAGCTCGGGCTTCGCCTGGAGCCAGGGGCGCGCCGACGGATCGATGCCGCGCGAGCGGGTGCTCGAGCACCTTGCCGAGCTCGTCGCCGCAACCGATCTGCCGGTGAACGCCGACTTCGAGAGCGGCTTTGCGCCCGATCCGGCCGGCGTCGCGGAAAGCGTGCGGCTGGCGGTGCAGACCGGCATCGCGGGCCTGTCGATCGAGGACTCCACCGGCGATCGCGCACGGCCGCTGCGCGAACTCGACGACGCGGTCGCGCGGGTGCGCGCGGCGCGCGAGGCGATCGACCGCGCGGGCGGCGACGTGCTGCTGGTCGGGCGCGCGGAATGCTTTTTCCTCGGCCGTCCCGACCTCGACGAGACGATCACGCGCCTGAAGGCCTACGCGAATGCCGGCGCCGACTGCCTCTATGCTCCGGGAATCCGCACCCGCGAGCAGATTGCCGCGGTCGTCGCCGCGGTTGCGCCCAAGCCGGTGAACCTGCTGGTGGGCGCGGCGAGCCAGCTCACGATGCGCGAGATCGCCGCACTCGGGGTACGGCGCGTGAGCGTGGGCGGCGCGCTCGCGCGCGCCGCCTGGGCCGGGCTGATGAACGCCGCACGCTCGATCGTCGAGCAGGGGCGCTTCGACGGCTTCGCCAACGCCACCCCGGGCAGCGAGCTCAACGCGCTGTTCCGCGGCTAGATTTCGGTGTACTTGCGGCTCGTGCCGCGGGCGCGCTCGACCGGATACTTCTGCGCATTGAGCTGCATCTTGCGCCGGGCCGCCTGTGCGAGGTCGACGCCGAGCTTGTCGGCCAGCCGCACCAGGTAGAGCAGCACGTCGGCCATCTCTTCGCCCACCTTCGCGAGCGTGTCGGGCGCCAGCCTGCGCGACTCGTCCTCGCCCAGCCACTGAAAGTGTTCGAGCAGCTCGGCCGCCTCGACCGACAAGGCCATCGCCAGGTTCTTCGGCGCGTGGAACTGATCCCAGTCGCGCTCGTCGGCGAAGCGGCGCAGCGCCTGCGCGAGTTCGCGCAGCGCGTCGGTGGCTTCGGTCCGGTCTTGCATCTTCGCGGCGAGGTCGAGGCTGCGGGCGGGCTGACAGCCAGCATCATAGTCGGTTCCGGCGGGCAGAACGGGCTGCTGGCGTTGACGCACGGTGCGCTGCACGGCCGGCGCAAGACCATGTACACGATCTTCGGCGGCGCGCTGGGTTTCGTCGCGGTGATCGCGCTGTCGATGTTCGGCATCGGTGCGCTGCTGCAGGCCTCGCTCGGCTGGCTCACGGTGATGAAGTGGGTGGGCAGAGCCTACCTCGCATGGCTCGGCATCGTGGTCTGGCGATCGCCCCCGAGCGGCATCGATGCGCTCGCCGCGTTCCTGCCGCAATTCATCGACCCGGCGCGCAGCCTCTTCGTGCAGTTCCTGGTGATGGCCGGAACCTTCGCGGCCACCGAAGTGATCACCGAGACGCTGATCGCGAGCATGGCGCATCGCATCAGTCCGTGGCTGCGTCGCGTCGGCCGCCGCTTCAACCAGGCCTGTGGAGGCCTCTTCGTGGCGATCGGAGTCGCGTTGCCGCTTCGAGGCTGAGCGCGCTGGCAGCGGCCGCGTGGCCGCTATCGCTGCGGCGCCGCGCGCGGCGGCAGCGGGTTCTCGCACAGCAACAGCTTGATGCCGGCGAACTCGCCTCCGCCTTTCTCGCTCCGGGAAGTCATGGCGTCGATCGGTCCTCCATGGCGGACTATCCGCCCGCATCCCTGTGCGGTCCACGCGAGACGCATGCGGTCGAGGCCGGATGCGAAGCGCGCCGCAGCCGACCTCGGTTTCCGTTGCCTGCTGGCGCACGACGCCTGTGCCACGCGCGCGCTCCGAACGACCGGCGCCGCACTCGCGGCCTCGCGGTCGCACCATGGGTGCTGCAGCGCAGTATCGAGCGAAGCCGCAGGAGCGCTCCGGGCAGCCGTGCTGCAGCACGGCATTGCCTGTGGAACGGCGGGAGTATTCGGCCGCACCGGATTGGGATACAACAACGCTTCCTGCGCGCACCGGCAACGCGGCAACAGGTGTTGGCGCGTAACGGGTGAGAGCCACCGGGGCGTGCTGCGTCGATCCACCCGAGGAGAAAACATCATGCGCCGGATCACGGCTTCGTTGATGCGGTTCGCGTTCGCTGCCGTTGCGTTGCAGGGCGCCCACGCGCTCGCGCAAGAGGCGAATCCCTACAACGGCACCTGGGCGGTGCAGTTCGACGTACCCGGGCGCGTCGGGATCAAGGGAACCGTCGACGTCAACGGCCAGGGCGGGCTCTGGAAGACGGTCGCCAGCACCAGGAGCGACCCGTGCGCGGGCCGCGACGCGCCGATCGTCGTGAAGAGCGCCGCGCCCGAGAAACTCGTGTTCCGCGTGATGCGTTCGCAGGCGCTCGCCGGCTGCCCCGACTTCACGGTCAGCATGAACCGCGTCGACGACAACAACCTCGAGGGCGCCATGCACAACGGCTGGAAGGTGCAGATGACGCGGCAGTAGACCGCAGCCCGGCTTTGACGGAGCGCCGACGTCCGGGCTCAGGCACTTCCCGCCCGCTCGACAACGAGAAATCCCGCCTCGCCGATCGGGTGCGCGACGTGCTCGGTGCCGACCGCGGCGAAGAAGACATCGCCGAGCTGGCGCTTCAGCCGGCCGGCCATCCGGGATGCGAACGGCTCCGGGTAGTTCGACGGCCTGGTTCTCGGCGCCACTTCGGCAGCGACGACGGCTACCGGCCTGTTTTCTTCGATCATGGCTGCGTCCTGAAAATCGCATAGTTGCCGTTCGCGGCAGCAACGAGCTGGTCGTCGAGATAGACGCGGGATTCCAGGTTCGCCACGGTCTTGCCGCGGTTGAGCAGTTCGGTCGTGCAGACCAGCTGCCCGCCGAACACCGGCTTGAAGTAGCTGATCTTGATTTCGATCGTCGCGCAGATCTGGCCGTCGGCCAGCGTCGGATAGAGCGCCGTGCCCATCCCGGTGTCCGCGAGCGCGTAGAGCACCGCGCCGTGGGCCACGCCGTGCGGGTTCAGGTGCTGCCGGGCGACGACGAGGCTGAGTCGACTGTAGCCGGCGCGTTGCTCGTCGATCTTCAGCGCGAGCAGTTCGGCGAAGTGATTGACCATGGATCAGCGCTCGGTGGCAGGCGCCGGCTTGCGCCCGGTCGTTCGTTCGACGAGGAGGGTGGCCGCCATCACGCCCGACGCTCGAACGCGAGTCTCGCTCCGAGGCCGATGAGAACCGCGCCACTCGTGCGATGCAGCCAGGCCAGGGCGCCAGGACGGGACCTCAGCCATCCCGACACTGCGCCCGCTCCGAGCCCGACCGGCCCCTTGACCAGGAACGTCAGCCCGGCGAACGCCAGGCCGAGGACGAAAACCGACAACGTCGGGTGCGCCGCCCGCGGCTCGACGAACTGGGGCAGGAACGCGAAGTAGAAGACCGCGATCTTCGGGTTCGAGACATTCGAGAGCGCGCCGTCGAAGAACAGTCGCCAAAGCGACCGGCGCGCGCCACCGGCGACGACGAGCTCGCGACTGCCGGTGCGCACGAGTTGAACGCCGAGGTACACGAGATAGGCGGCACCGGCCAGCTTGAGCGCGAAGAACAGCCATTCGGAAGTCCGCAGCAGTGCGCCGAGCCCGAGCGTAGCCAGCACCGTGTGGCCCAGCAGGCCGACGCTGACACCTGCGGCGGTCGCGACGCCGGCTCTCGAACCCTGCGCGATGGAGCGCGACATCACGAGGATCATGTCCTGCCCCGGCGTCACGATGAGGACGAGCGAAGCGACGATGAACAGCAACCAGGAGACTTCGACCATCGGGGCGTTCCTTCCGGCGTGGCTGAGTCACGCTCTCGGGCAGCACGGACTGCCGGGCGGCTGCGGGCTACTCCTGTTCACACTGCTCGACGGCCTCTCCCGAAGTGCCATCACTCAGGTGGCGGAAGAGCGTGCCAGGGGATCCGGGCCCCGAACCCTTGGTCCACCACTCGAGTCCGCCACCGACGTAGCGCGCACCGCTGGCCGACACAGCCAGCGTCATCCGGAGCGTGCGGCCCCCGTGCACCACGACCGCTGCACCATCCGAGGGATACCAGGCCTGGATTCTACGACCGCTCTCGCATCGGTATGTGGCCCGGAAACCGGGCTCGCTCGCCGGCGGAACATGAACGCAAGCGCCGACGGCCGTCGCGACGGCCATCAATCCGGGCAGCAGAATGCGCATGGGAAAGTGAACAGGGCATGTCGAATGGGTTCTCAAGCGCCGACGCTCCCTTTCAGCACGGCCTCGATCAGGCGCTCGGCCGGCGCCAGGTTCTCCGCGAATTGGGGAGAGAGCCCGTGGCGACGAATGATGGCCGCCGCGGACGCGAGGAATACCCGAACCTGGCCAGGCGCAGGCTCGCAGACCAGGAGCTTGAGCGGCAGATCGACCCCTGCCTGCGGATTGGCGATCATCAGCGGCGTGCCGGCGCGAGGGTTTCCGAACAACACCAGCGTCGTGGGCGGCAACGCAAGGCCGACCGCGCCGGCTTCGGCCCGCTGGTCGATGGTCGCAAACACCTTGATGTTCCTGGCGGCCAGCGCATCCAGCAGGCGCTGGACGGTGTCGGCGAAGGAAAAGGGACTCCCGAATTCGAGAATGTCCGATGATGCTGCAGTCATCGTCCGAACCTTCACATGATGGCGGACACGCGCGGAGCAGCACCTTCACGAGCGCGCCGCTCCGCTTCGCGCTTCAGTGCTGCGACGCCTCTATCCAACGATGCAGCCAGCATTCGCCGCATCGGTCCGGCGAGGATACGCACGAGAAATCCATCGAACGACTCCTCGGTCCGCACGCGCGTACCCTCACCTTCCGGCTCGAAGGTCCACGTGTGCACAGCGTGAATGCCTAGCGGCGTTCGCCCCGTCCAGCCGATCTGCCGCTCGGGATCAACTTTCTGCAGCGTCGAGGTGATCGGAACACCGCCCGCTTTCCAGCGAAACTGCGTGCCAGGCGAAAGCGGCCCGCTGAAAGTGATCGAAGCCACATCCGAATTCCATTCCGGCCACACGCGGAGGTCAGTGTGCACCGCCCACACCACAGATAACGGTGCCTCGACGTACGCTTCGACTGACGCGATAGCAGGTGCATTACGGTTAATATCCATCCGACACGCCCTCGATCGCTTCCAGGTCCGCGCAGTACGGCATAAGGTTTGAGTTGAGCGGCGACCGCTCGGACGGACGCCAGCTACTGGTACGGCTCGCCATTCTTGTGCCGGAAGCGCCACGCGCCGCCCTCGAGGTACGCCTCAATGTCATCGTCCGGGTAGTAAACGCTATCTCCAGCAGTACGATCACCGACCTCGAGATAGACGACAACGTCGTTACTACGGTTTGCGAGCTGGTGACCGCCGCCCTCCCCGGCCTTGAACCCCGCACACATGCCTGGCCTCAGCCGGGTCTCCCCGGACTCGGTTACCAGGGTAGGCGTGCCTTCGAGGACATAGATGAACTCATCCTGCCTGGAGTGCGAATGCCTAAGGGCCGATATGGAACCCGGAACCATACAGGTCAGGTTTACGCCGAAGTTGGAAAGCCCGAACACGTCACCGAGCTGACGCTTAACCCTACCGGCCATCTGCGAGGCGAACGGCTCGGGATAGTTCGATGGCTTGGTTCTAGGTGCTACTTCGGTAGCGACTACCGCCGCAGGCTTCTTTTCATTTGGCATTGGAATCGACTTTTCCCAAGCCGCTAACGTGTTTGATGCGGCGATCTGTCGTTGACTCCAATCACCTCGCATCTTCCGAGCGAAACGTCGTGACAGTGGCAACGCGATCGCCCTTGGCGCTCGCAAACCCGACGACAATCGGGCGACCCGGACAGGCCCACACCACGTCATCGACGACACAGCGCAAGAACACAGCATCATCGCCGTTCTCGATCGAAACAGCTGACGTCTGGACAAATCGCTTCCTGGGCGAGTTGCCGCGGTCTCTGCTCGCTACAACCTTCGTCATCGAATCACCGCCCCTCTCGTTCAGGCGACGGCCGGAATTGCCGCATAACCCTCCTGCGCGTACGCCGCAACGCCTACGCCGGATCCCTGTTCAAGTCTACCTCACACGGCGTTGCCGGGTTGACGCCCTGGCTAGACGCCGACACGGGACCCCGCCGCATGGAGCGCGACCCGGCGACGACCAGCGCGGCTGCAACGAAGTTGCCGATGAGCATGAACGGGAAGATCTCCGGTGCAAGGCCCAGGAACTCACCGGTGAGATTCATCATGCCGTGGAAGAGAAGCGCCGCGAGGATGCTGCGGTCCGTGCCGTTGTACACCCACACAATGAGCAGGGTGTGCAGGACGATGGAAGGCAGCCACCACCACAACTCGGGGTTGAACGTGGTGTTCGCGTAGTAGCCTGGGAACCACACGAAAGGCGCATGCCACACGGCCCATGCGGTTCCGTTGATGAGGCCGGCGACCGTCGGGCTGAAGCGCTGCTGCAGTTCATCGAGCCAGTAGCCGCGAAGCCCGACCTCCTCGACCGCAGGGAAGACGAACGAGAGCAGCAGCATGAACGCGAGGCTCCTGGGTGTCGACACCACGTTCCAGGCGATGTCCAGTGGGCGATCCGTGACGCCGAAGACGAACGCCGCCCCGGCCATGATCAGGTCGAAGGCCAGCCAGAAGAGGAGGACGACCGCAAGCCAGTGCAGACCGATGCGGCGGACTTCGATGAGGCGCGAGCCCATGTTCCGGATGCGCTGCCGGCCACCCGTGAGGCCCGCCAACACCACCCCAGCGACGAGCGGACTTGCTCCCCCTGCAAGGAACAGCAGGACCTTAGGGAAGGACCACACCGACTCGCTGGATATGAAGATCGGGAGCCAGAACAGGTACGCCCAGCCGAGGTAGATGACCGGAAAGCCGAGCAACCCGACTCCAGGCGCCAACGCCCTAGCCCGCGTCAGCACATCGGTCAAGGACCCATCCTTTCCACGACGGCACGGTCAACACGAGCGGCGCTTCTCGCCTTGGCCATGCGCGGTGTCCTCGGCAATGACACGCTTCGGATCCCCGAACGCCCGTTGAGCCTCGTTGAACGAAACCCCGTGCTTCTCGATGTTCTCACTGTTCTTTCGAACGTCCCAGTCGAACGTGGCTTTGCTCATGCACCACGATAGCATGGTATGGCGTTTATGCCATACGTGTGTATGGCTCCCGAGCTCTGACGCTCCGGTTCGGCGGCGGCGCGTAGCGCCGTCCGCTGCATGCTGTTGTTAGCCCGGATTCAGCTTGTCGACATAGGCAAGTAGCCGTGCCGACAGTTCCGCTGGTTGACTGAGAGCGACGAGATGGCCGCCAGGCATCTCGTCCGCCGTGATTCCGAGACGGTCGCGTGCCACGCGGTTTTGGAACTCGATCGGGAAAAACCGATCATCGCGACCAACGAGGACGCGGGTTGGTATTGCCGGCCAGCGCGCAAAGTTGCACTTCGAGTTGAATACCGCCTCCGATTGTCGCGGCTCGCCTTGCGCCCAGGCCTCGTCAATGACCGGCTGTGGCACGTCATGAAAGAACTCGAACAGTGGATCAAACGGTGCATCGGCATCGCGGCCATTGCGATGGTTCTGTTGCCGCTTGGCCTCGTAGTAACCGGTGTCTCGCCACCATTCGCTGGGTGTCTCCCCCGGCTTGGGGATCATCGCATTGACCATCACCAGAAGGGAGACCGGAAGCTGTTCGCAGACCAAGGGCGCGGTGAAACCACCTAGCGATTGGGCGACGAGAACCAACCGTGACGAGTTCCGCTTGCCGACCGTCCGGACAACGGCGGTTGCATAGTCGGCCAAGCCAGCCGAATCGTCAGCCGCGGGAAGCGCGACCGGTATAGCTGAGTATCCGCGCTGCTGCAGCTTTGGCACGACCAGATGCCAATACCACGCGCTACCCCCTGCACCCGGGATCAATACGAATGTCAAGTCTCGCATCGTGCTCCCTTCCTTCCCATGTCGGGCTAACGTTTCCGTTCAGCGGCGCGCCGCTTGCGGCGCGTCCGTTGCAACGGATGGTTGGGCGTCTGCCCTCTGAAGCATCCAGATCATCACCGGACTTCTGCCTGCGTCGAACAGAGAACGATCATAGTTTCCATAGAGATCGAGGATATGGAATCCCGCGTCTTGCGCCATAGTCTCGAAATGATCTCTTTCGACGAATTCGAACTCCATTTGCAGCACCTGTTTCGAGCGCAGCCGTCCGTCAATGTCGAAGAACTCGAAAAATTGGAGCCGCTTCACCAGAGGTTGCCCGCCCTGTTCGAAGCCGGAAACGACTAGGGTTCCGTCCCTTGTCGGAAACCGTCCAACGAGACGCAATGTTCCATCTACCTGGGCTCGGCGAACGGCGGGATTGTGCATCGTGCAGATGAAACGACCGCCCGGGGCCAAACACGCGAACACTGCCGAAAGTGCCTGACGCTGGCGCGGCTCGCCTATGATTTCCATGAACGATTGAAACGGCAGTAGCGCAAGCTGAAAGCGTGTGCGAGGTGCCAGCTTGCAGACATCGGCACACAGGACTTCCGCGCTGAGGCCACGATCCCTCAGTTTCCGCAACAGGACATCAAGCATCCCTCGGGATCCATCGACGCAGGTCAGTTGCACCCCCGCCTGGATCAACGCAAGCGAAAGCCGCCCTGTGCCTGCGGTCAACTCCAGAACCGGTCCCTCGACGTTTGTCGCTTCGTGCAGGAAGAACGGAATGTCGTAGTCCGCCGTCACGTATAGATCATAGATCTCCGCGACGCTGTCGTAGTCGATTTGGGTACCGCTCATGGCCTCCTCTGAGACGCCCAACGTTTGAGTTCACCGCCGTTCAGAAGCGGGCGCGGCCCGCTGCAATACGTCCGGTGCAACGAAGGGTTGGGCGGCACCGCTGGCGACGCGAGAACCATCAGCTCAGGCGCGGAACGTCCACTGCGGTCACCGAATCAAGCAACTGGGCGCTGAAGAAGGCGCGCGTGTGCTCCAGCTGCATGTGCGCATCAAGGGCCGACTGATCAATGAAGTGCTCCAGCAGGACAAACGAGTCCGGGTCGGAGATGGCTTGGAAGAACGTGAACTCGACACAACCTGGCTCGTGACGTGTGGCGCTTTCCAGCCTGGCAAGCGCGAGTCGGAGTTGTTCGCTCTGACCGGACTTGCCGGTGATGCGGGCAATCTTGCGAACGGCCATGGAAACAGCTTGATCTTGCATCGGGTTACCTCGAAATTGGTTGGACAAGGCTTGCACGGCCAGTGTGATGTGATCGGCTGGCGCGAACGGGCTATTGTGGCTTCTGCCAGAGTGGGCAGCAGGGCTTCCGTCGTGGCGCCCAACGTCTTGCCGATCAGCGGCCGGCCGAAGGCCGGTCTGCTGCATCGGCTTGTCGGGCGGCCTCGGGTCTGCACGTTGGTTCTGCCATGATCTGCAGGGCCATGCACAGGTACCCATAGTCGTCGCCGCAGGTCTCGTAGATCTCCCGCTCAAGCTGAAGGGTCGTGTAGATCTCGCGGTCGCCGCGCCGCGAGATCGCTTCGCGTAGGGGCGCTTCGAGGCCGGCGTAGTACGCGCGCCAGTCCTCGGCAGGCAGGCGAAACGAACCAACAAGTTCGTAACCAACATCACGCGCCTGATCAATGCGCGTCGCCTCGTCCCGCATGTCGAGGTACTCGTCCGCGAAGAAGGCACGCGCGCGCTCGGCTGGCTCGGCGACAAACCAGACGAGCTCGGTCACGACGAGGCAACCGCCTGACCGGAGCAACGGTCGCCAACTTCGCAGGGCATTCTCGAAGCCGATCGAGTATGCGCTGCCCTCGGCCCAGACCAGATCGAAGCCGGTGCCGAGCGAAGTGACGTCTGCCATGTCCGCGGCAACCGTCGTGATGCTGTCGGCGAGACCGAGCTCTCCGGCCCGCGCTCGCAACGCCGCCAGGAAAGGTGGATGGATGTCGACTGCAGTAACGTGTGCTCCGGTGTGTTGGGCGAGAACGATGGTCGAGCCGCCGGTGCCGCAACCCAGGTCGAGCACACGCTCCACCCGCAGGGAGTCGGGCAACAAACGCAGCGCGTGGCGGGTGGTCTCGATGCTTCCGGGACCCTGCCGGGGTGCGTCCTCGAAAACCTCGAATAGCAGGTTGAGTTCGTCGGCTTCCATGGGTTCAGCTACCGGATCAACGTAGTGGTCATCAGTCCACCCAACGTTTGAGTTCAGCGGCGCACTTTAGCGCGCCCGCTGGAACGAATTGTTATGCGTCTCCGACACTTGGACTGGCAACTGATCCTGCCAAGATGCCACCATCGATATTCAACTCCGTGCCCGTCATGTAGGTGGCTTCGTCCGAAGCAAGCAGTACTGCTAATGCAGCCACCTCCTCAGGCAACCCGAACCTACGCAAAGGTGTATCACTGACGACCTCAGCCATTCTGGCCTCCCGATCGGGGCCATTACCCAGCATGGGCTCCCACATCGGGGTGAGAATTGCAGCTGGATGAATGGAGTTGCATCGAATTCGTAGACCCTGTTCAGCGCAGTAGAGCGCAACAGACTTAGTGTGATTTCTAACGGCGGCCTTTGATGAAGCGTAGGCTGCTGCGCCTGGTATTCCTATAAGCCCTGAGCGTGAAGAGATGTTGATGATTGACCCAGAACCTCTTGCACGCATTGCCTTGATCGCGTACTTACACCCAAGAAACACTCCATCGAGATTGGTTTGATGAACCGACCGCCACGCCTCTAAGCTGGCGTTTTCTGGGTCATGAACCAAATCCCCACTCTCAAATCCTGTAATCCCGGCATTGTTAACAAGGATATCTATGCCGCCATGAGAACTGGCAATGGACTGGATAACCGATTTCCAGTCTTGCTCATTGCGAACATCAAGATGAACATACTTTGCAAATGAACCCAGCTTCTTAGCCGTGTTAATGCCAAGTTCATCGTTAATGTCCGATAGATAGACGCTTGTCCCTTCGTTGATGAAAGCCCGGGCGATTGCTTCTCCAATCCCCCTTGCTGCTCCTGTAACAAGAGCAACTTTCCCTTCAAGCCGCCTCATAAATCACACTCTTCTTGATGCATAACGTCGGAGTTGACCGGCACGCAGCTGCATTGCGCCGCGAGGCGAAAGCTCACCTGCGTCGCCTGCGGCGCAACGTCGCTGCGTGTCCGCGTCGAACGACCTGTTATGCCGCATGCCTCGTTACTTGCCTGCGACGGCCAGAAGTGCCTTCGGGTTCTTGCGTGCGATCGCGAGTAGCGTTCGGGCAGCACCACTCGGCTGCTTTCGGCCTTGCTCCCAGCCCTGTAACGTGCGCACCGACACGCCCAGGAGCTTGGCAAACTGGGATTGAGATAGCCCGGTGCGCTCACGGGCCTCGATCGCGGGCGAGGAAACGACCTGCGTCTTTCCGGCCTTCATTTGCTGCACAGACTCCAGCAATTCGACTGCCAAGTCGCGCTTGGACTCATACGCGCGCAATTGCGCTTCGGTCAGGGGTTTACTCTTCGAGGGCACGACGGATCTCCTTCAACTTCGCGCCGGTGAGATTGTCGGTCTTCGACTTCGCGTACAGCGTCAGCAAGACAAGGTCTTCCTCCGCCGTGCGCACGTAGTAGATCACCCTTACCCCACCGGACTTGCCTGTGCCAGCACGGCTCCAACGCACCTTGCGGATACCGCCTGAGCCAGTCACCACATCTCCGGCGTCGGGACGCTCCGCGATGAAAGCTGCAAACTCGCCCCGTTCTTCCTCAGTCCAATAGAGCGGCCACTGCTTCTGGAAGAGGAGGGTCTCGACGACCGTGAGCGTGGTTGTACTATACGCCTAAGGCGTATATCCGTCCAGCGGCCGCGCCGCTGAGGCATGACGTCCGAATTAAGCCGCGCCGCGAAGCGGCGTCGGCTTGAATGAATCGCTAGGCCGCGGCCAGTTTGAGCTTGCCGACTCGCTTCAGATCGACCTGCTGCCTCGCCGCCCAAAGGTCGTGAGCGTCCTGCATGGCCAGCCAACTCTCGGGAGATCGACCAATGGCCTTGGAAAGTCGGAGAGCCATCTCCGGGGTGACTCGACTGGCACCCTTGAGGATTCGGCTGAGAGTAGAAGCTGCGACATCCAGCTTTTCCGCAAGCTCGCGACCGCTGACGCCGTTGGGCTCGAGGTAGACCTCGATGATGAACTCGCCAGGGTGGGGAGGGTTATGCATGGTCACTAGTGATAGTCCTCGTAGTCCAGGACGTACGCGTTCCCATCCCGGAACTCGAACGTCAGTCGCCAGTTGCCGCTAACCGAGATTGCCCACCGCCCGCGCATTTCGCCTTTGAGAGGATGCAACCGGAATCCCGGGACATCCATGTCCTCGATGCTTTGGGATGTGTCCAACGCGGCAAGTTGCATCCGGAGCCGCTTGGCATGGCTGGCCTGAACGCCCGACGCACTGCCGGTCTCAAAGAACCTGCGCAGGCCCTTGTGCCGAAACGACTTGATCACATCACAAGTATAGCATGTTGCGCATCACGCAACAAGCGGTCTAACGTGTTTTAGACCTCATCTGGGCCGCCCTTCATGTTCGTGATCAGAGCGACCAACAGTGCCACGCCCAACATTGGCGCTCCCGTGTAGAGGATGAGGAGCTTCGCTGCCTCTGGCCAGAAATTGGGGTTGGTCTGGGCAATCTTGTAGTTCGTGAATAGCGCTCCTATGGCGACTAGTGGCAAGTACGCGAATAACCAGTTCAGAAAGCCGCGACCCACGAAGCCAAGACGACGGAAGCGATCGAAAAGAGATAGGAGAACATGAGTGAGTGCCCCGAGGAGCCCCATCACTGCGCCGATCAAAGGTTGAATGACGGAACCATATTCACCAAGCCGTGCCAGTACGACAAAGCCACTGGAGATGCAGACGATTAACCATACGAGAGCTCCGACGACACTCGACCAGATGAAAGGGCGCTGCATATATCACGGTCCCAGCTGTTCAGGGGTGAGGTCTAACGTTGGCGCTCAGCGGCGGCGCGCCGCAGGCGCGCTGTCCGCTTGAGCAACCTGTTATGCAGCAACGTCCAGCAACGCCTTGGGATTCCTATCCGCCATCATCAGAAGCGTCCGGGCGGCGCCGGAAGGCGCACGCCTTCCCTGCTCCCACTCCTGCAGCGTACGTACCGAAACTCCGATCAACCTGGCAAACTCGGATTGCGACAGACCCGTCTTTCCCCGAATCTCTGCCACCGATGGAATCGTCGTGATACGACCGATCTCCCCCTTCTTGATCTGTCGAATCCCTTCCAGAATTTCCGCACCGATATTCCGATCAGTCCTAGCCATCGCTGAGCTCCTGCCGGATCTTGCGTAGAACATGAGCCGGGATGTTCTCGGTTTCATTCTTCGCGTAGATCGTCAACATCCAAATGACACCCTTCGCGGCTCGTGCGAAGTAGATGACCCGTACGCCGCCGCGCTTGCCCCGCCCTGCCACACCCCAGCGCAACTTCAGCGCAACTTCCTTACGCCGCCTGAGCCCGGAACCACCTCTCCGGACTCTGGGTCCTGTGCCAAATGAGCTTGGAGCGCTGCGTACTCTTCGTCAGACAGGTAGTCGTAGACAAGCCGAGTGAAGAGCGGCGTTTCGATGAACGAGAGCATCGTGTGGACTATACGTCAATGACGTATAGATGGCAAGGGCCGTCTCCATTGCTGCATAACGTTTGACATGAGAGGCGGCGCCCGGCTTGCCGGGCGACGTCCTCTCGATGGAAGGGTTAGGCGTCGGTTCTTGAGCAGTCATGTGGTCGCTGCCCTCTCCTGAACCACCGTCCTTGTGAGCTTCGCCCATTCACCGGAGAAACGGACGAAGTTGATGAGCAGAGCGTAGAAGTGATCCGAGTCTTCTTGCCCAAAGCGAGCAAGGTATTCGGGTGTATCAGCGCCGTAGTGGTACCCGATCTTGTTTCGGTAGATGCCGTACTTTTCTACCTCGAGTAGCGGGTGCAGCGACTTCAATTCCTTCAATCTTGAATCGACGAACGTTACGCCGCAGCGCTTTCCCTCCGCAATCTCGCGTAGAGCCATTGCACCGGATTTGAAATACCAAGCCTTTGCTTCGTAAAGCTTCGAGACTATGTCAGCCATCGAAAGCAAGCTGGCGATTCCGGGCTCACATTCGTCGAGTGAAACCACGAGTCTGCAGAGATCGCAGTGGAGTACCGCGGCCATTAGCCAAGCGTCCTTCTCAGGCATGGGGATGCCTTGGTACTTCGGGGAACTCAAGGCGTCGAATGCTTTAGTCGCATTCATAGATGCGCCACCAAGTGCTTTCCTGTTTCTTGCGTGTCGAGTCATTCGGTGGTGTGACGCCTAACGTTCGAAATAGCCGGCACTCGGAGGTCGCAGGCCGGCAAGCGTTCGGCTGATTGAGGAGTTAGCTATCGCCCTGGACAAGCAAGTAGCCGTGTATCCAATCGGTTCCGAAGTCGTTGCCTTCAACTGGTCGGTGTCCGCTGATGGTGTAGTAATGCTCTTCCGGATCAAAGCCTGAGACCCTGGTTATGAGTCGGTACCGATAGTCCTCGTTGATTCGATGCACTACCTCTGAGTCCTGGCGGGCCTTAGAAAAGACCGGGGCATCGAGGTAGATGGCTGGAGGGTCGAAATCAACATCGCGCCGGGGCCAACGGCGGGCATTAGTGTGCTGCTGCTTCCGCAGAAGGACCGAGATTGCTCGATCGAGGCAATAGCGCGCGTTTGGGGCGTTTGCATCGTTAGGGGGAAACTGAAGATCGTACTGCACCTGCCATGGCGCATCCTTGTCAGCGCGGAAGACATCTGGAGTGAGGCGCCGAAGGTTTTCGAGTTCGGGAGTGTTTACTCCCCACTCGATTGCGTCGATGCGGAGCTTCTCGTGGTCAATCTGGATGAAGTTGAACGGCGTCGAAACATGCTGTCGGATCCACTCACGATTTCGCGTCCAGTATGGCGCCTTCATTCCTCCTCGAGCGATCGAAAGCAGGCCAAGCGGCTCATTTGGCTCTGCGTCGGCCCACTTGTGCACGCAATACTCGCTCTCGATTTCGACAAACAGAGCCTTACGGACGGCGATGAGAGAGTCGAGGAAGCGCCCCTGCTCAAGAAGCGTAGCGGCTTCGGAAAGAAGCGCCTTCGCCTCCCCTTCTGACAGTAGGTCCGCAAGGAAGATCTCTCGATACCGCCGTCCAAGTACTTCTTGGACTATTGCTTCGATTGCGGTATCGGCCGCCTCGGCGTAGGTCTGCACGGTCAGCGGCTCGGCAAGTTGGCCGTAGTGCTTGGTAATGACTCGCTGCTTGTTTAGCGCTTTCAATGTCCCAGACTTAGGCACCGTAACCCCAGACTTCTTGAGCTCCCTGTCACGGATCGGCGTAATGGAGCCGGCGATGTGCGGCGTAATGGAGCCAGTTTGAGGTAGGCGAACTGGCGTCTCGAGGGGGGTCAAGAATTGCCGTTTTTGGAGTTTTTTGCAAGTCCGGTTTT
>Ga0226835_1000559_pt1 | contig 36864 bp, 31 predicted proteins | sample LAC_MetaG_1_FD_163627 | JGI IMG/M metagenome (GOLD analysis project Ga0226835, IMG submission 163627) | Anaerobic ammonium oxidizing microbial communities from anammox membrane bioreactor (MBR) in UC Berkley, California, United States -... | ecosystem: Engineered > Bioreactor > Anaerobic >...
TTCTGGATTTTCAGCATGGGCGAGACGTGCTGTTATTTGTCCAACAAGCTGGTTTTTATCGCTTGCTAACACATGAGAACTCAGTCTCAGTGCTTCCTGTACCATATATAACGTTCCATCTTGGGAAATAATGTCAAAGTCAGAAATCAGGGCGTTGATATCAGTAGCATTAAGTTTTGCTTGTAGCCATTCGAGATTCAGTAATAACGCACGTAGCTCAGTTACACGTTCATCACCAGCTTTTAATAAATGACGGGCCACATATTGCCACGCATAAGTATCGGGTAGGCTATATAAATTCCCCCAGTTATTTAGAAGACGATCATGGAGTTTTGCTGTATCTTCTACCTTAGTACCCAAGTACTCAAGAATCACATCATGCACACGTATGGTTCCATACTGAGGATTCCAGTGGAGCAAACAACGATCAGCCAGGCGCTCGGCAAGCTCTTCAGTTTGAAAATTGTCGAGATTCCACAATGCTGAAAGTGTAGTTAATGGGATGTCAGTATCTTCAGGGAAAACTGCTAGTTCGACATAGTGTTGTTGCTCTCCGTCTTCAAGCATTTCAATACTGGCCGCAAGGGTACCCGCAATTCCCTGTTTGCGCGTATCATTATCATCACGCTCAATACCTAATACGCCTCGGTTAATCAATACCCGAGTGATCCATTCTATTGCTTGTTGCGGTGTCGCGGAACGTTGTATACGTTTTCGGAGCATGCCATTAGCGACCTCCAGCAATAACGGCCATTCACCTAGTCGTTTAGCCAAGGATTCAAACAGATCTGAGTTCACCTGAGATTTATCGACGCCTTGAACTAGCATTGCCTCTGACTCCGCTGGAGTCATTTCTTCTACCTCAATTCCCTTGGCATTTGCATTGAGTGCAATTTCGGAATATTGTGTGGTGATTAGTCGCGCGCAGTTTTCTCCCCCACGTAGGAATGGCCGCAGGTCAGACATATCCCATACATCGTCAATTACGATAAGACAGTCTTTTTCGCCCAGATTTTCAGACAGTGCGGTTGCAATACCGTCGATTGTGGTCGAAAGAGGTCTGTTACCTGTTAACGCGATATAGAGATCGACCAAGGCATCAATAACATTAGGGCTTTTCCCTAGTGTTATCCAAAGAATGCCATCATTGAATGCAGTGATTACATCCTCATCATGGCAAAGAGCAGCGGCGAGGGTCGACTTTCCAAATCCCCCCGCGCCCCATATCGCAGACGTAATCGCAATGGGGTTTTGGAGGTCCCGATCTAGCAAGATTCTGATAAGTTGATCAAATTCGTGAGGGCGTTTAACAAAGCCTGTTGGTAAATCAGGTGCCATAAAAGGCACACGTGCTTGCTGGCAAGGACTCTTTAATCCAAGGATAAAACGTTCCCATTCCGTTTCCAGATCATAGAAATGAAGTTTATTCATCCAGTGAGGCAAGGATCTAAATTCGATAGGACTCTTGGGTACTTGCACTGGATAAACACAAACGCCTTGTTGCCTTGCATATCGCCATTCTTTTTTGACAGTATCAGATTTCATTGCATTTGGGGTAGCGATGAGTACCATATATTCGACGTTTTCTAGTGCCTCTTGTATTTGTTTCCACCAACCGACCCCACCTTCCATTTCAGTGCGATCTTGCCAAAGAATAATGTCTGGGTGTTGGGATTCCAAACGTTGGCGTAAATCTTTGGCAAATTCCTCACCGTCTGAACGGGCATAAGAGATAAAAACACGCGGTCGTGGATGTAACAATGAAGTTTCGGAATTTGGCATTGTTGTGCCCTATATATGTTTCTTTTTTTGTGTCGTTTCGACGGAAAGCAGATTCATTTCTATTAGACCCCTAATGGGTGAAGTCATCTCTACGGCGAACATGGATGCTCGCATTTCTGTCGAGTTGTATAATGCTTTCACGAACTCGCAGATCGATTAGGTCTGGATCGAAACCCTCATCATGTTCCGCGGTGAGGTTAAGTGTAACCTCCAGGCGTGCGCCCGCTTGCACGAGCGGCTGGATCACCGCATTAAAGAATTCCCGCCATCGAAGCGGATCAACACTTGTTTCAACGGTTAATGACACGTAGCGTTCTGGGCTAACCACCGGTTCTGTATCATCAGGAATGACTGGTTCAGGCTCGACAACACCGGGATCGTGGTCGGTGTCAGAATCATCGGGGATAACCGGTTCGGGTTCGTGCAGAAGCTCGCGAGCGGTATCCGCATTCAACAACCAGGCATGATCACTGATCACACACTGATCAGTCCGCACATGTTGCGCAAAGAATATTGTGTCGAACCGGTATCCTTCGGGTTCTCCCAAACAATACGCGAAAAGACCTCGCTCAACACCCCAGGCGATGGTTTCCTGTAGCACATCAGGTCCAGCCAACAGGGGCAGGTATGTATACCGCGCAAAGTAGTCCCAAAGAGCGCTTACGCGGACAACTTCCTGGTCGACGGGCCAGAGATATTTGAAGCGTTCGTCATCTCGCTTGAGCAAGAAATCTGGGTCAAAGCGTTCTAGTAAACGCTGCCCATCTTTCAAACGTTCCCACACACGCTGGCTGAGCGAATCGCCAGGACGATATGGACGAACACCATACTCCCAACCTACCCATACGTCGTCATTAGCAGGCACGATAGAGGCTGTATATGCTCCCCACACTGCTGATGGTAGTGCAGTCTTAGCCTCCGCATACTGACGACGGAATTCAGTTTGTTGACGCTCGGTGAGTTGGCCGCTGGCCGTGCGGTCGATGTCATCCAACGCAAGAAGCCGGATCGCAGCATTTTCTACGGTTACTTTGCTGCCAGGAGCTGGTAGAACGAACACTACGGTGTTCCGGTACTGCCTGTGCGTGCCGCCTGAATTACTCAGGATATCTTCGACATAACGCCGCGCTGGGCTGTCAGTTTCTTCATCCACCCACGGTAGGTGTAATGGCCCAACCACCAGCTTCAAACGGTCGTTGTCGCGCACTTCGCGCGGATCGTCCGGCCAGACAATCGCTCGACCGAACCGGTTTCCCACCAGTTCCTCGACGGTCCGGTGGATGCGTTCGGAAATGGCACGATCTTCCTGGCGCATGGCATCCATGCGCTGCACCAGCATCATGTTCAGATTCGGATCGATACCGAGGCGCATCAAGGGGCCTTCTTGCTCGAGATACCACATCTGCCCCTGGAGCTTATCGAGCGCATCCGCAGCCATTGCCGGAAGCAAATCAGGTTGTAGGACGCCCAGCCACAGCTGGGGACGTGTGCCGCCGGTAAAACTGGTGCGGCCACTATGTGAGTATAGGAAGATCGACGTCGCCAGTCCCTCGCACAAGCCGAACTTGTAGTAGTCACGCCCAATCCGCTGATCGATCTGCTCGGCTTTCGAGTCGGGTAGTCCGGCGATGTCAGAACCAATGGCCGACTCGTAACGGTGCATACTGCCGGTGTGATTGAGCAGTTCCTGGCGGATTTCGGGATCGCCCAGATCGATGTGGCCGATCTGGATCAACGGTGCGCCGTGATTGCGGCGATAGAGGTTGCTGACGACCAGGGCCAACAGGCGCAAGACACCACGAGTCTTCTGAAAGCCCTGGATCGTGCCCCACCGATCGCGCAGCACATCGATCAATTCTGGGTGGAAGGGATACGATGCCTCTATCGTCTGCTTGTAAGCAGGATCAAGCACGTGCTCCGGGAAGACTTCGCCATTTTGCCGGTAGTATTCCCAGTATTCAGCCGCGACCCGCCGCGCCACCGCCGGATCACCGACCGTTTCGAACAGGCGACGACGCAGTATCTCGTAGATTTCGAAGCTCTCAGCCGTGATTTCGGTACGTTCTACACGCGCGAGAATGCGCTTCAGGCTGTCGTAAAGACGGAGAGCCTGTTCGCCGAACATCTCCTGAACGTGGCTCGTCATGGTAATGACCAGCATAGCCTGCGGGTGGCGGTCTACTGCCTGAGTCAGCGCTTTGAGGAACGCTTGCAGTTGATCGACCAAATAGGAGCGGCCCACCTTGACGCTAGCCGCTTTAGTCGTGTAATTGAGCAGCTCATCCATCAAAATGAGCGAGGGACCTGCATAGCTCAAAATCTCGTGCAGTAGATCGGTGCCCGGCGCACTGCGCTGCTCATCGCTTTCGCGGATCAGTTCGTAAAACTCGGCTCCCTGTTCCCCGCCAAGCTGGTACGCGATCTCGCCCCACAGCGTGTTGAGCGTGATCCCTTCCTTGGTGACACGCGGCTGGCTGGGGGTGAGCAGGTCGCCATCAATGACGGCGACACGCGCCTGGGGCAGCGCTTCGACACGTGCTTCGAGCATCAGCTTGCGGACATCGTCACGGTCTGCCAGGGCTGCGCCGTGCTTGGCGAGGTGATACATCGCCAGCATGGTGTGCGTCTTGCCGCCACCAAACGTAGTATGCAGGTGTACGACCGAACTTGCCTTCGGATCGCCTGACAGCCTGCGTAGCATTGAGACCAGTTGCGCGTGCAACCCGCGCGTGACATAGGTCAGATTGAAAAACGTCGTCGGGTCCTGGTATTCCGGTTCGCTTTCGCCAGCAGCAACCTTGCCCAAATCAGCAGCGAAGACGCCCAGGTCGAAGCGACGGTCGCGGATGTCGCGGTGCGGGACAGCGGTCGCGGTCCAGGAGGGCAGGTGGCCGTAAGCGCGTTCCCGCTTGGCCTCAACCGGCGGCGTTTCGACCGTGTCAACAGGACGCTCGGTCTCTTGCAGGAAGACGATCAGGTTATTGCGCACTAACTCGGCCTCGGCGCGGGTGGGCTGGTGGTCTTCGTGGGTACAGTCGTTGCGCACGCCGAGAATGGTCATCAAGGTGCCGGGGTTGAAGTAGCGTAACTCGTAACCCAGTGTCTCCGACAACCACTCGAAGATGCGCTCGTTCTGGTAGAAATGCACCCAGTTCCCGAACGTCATCTTTTTTCTCTTGCCCGGAGCGGCCTGGGACTGTGCTGCACGCAGCCGGTCGGCGTCGCGCCGGTCGAGATTTTCAAGCAGTTCGCCAAATAACTCGCGGAGCAAATGTTCAATCGCGCCGCTGGCTGTTGTGATCGCTGCGCGGTAGTGTCCACCTTTGATGTGGTCGTTCGTTTCCTGCAAACGCTGGCTGTAACGCATCATCGAACCTTTCTTTCTCAAAAAAATCGCTACTCCATTCCCGGTAAACGCTGGCTACGCGGCACGTCCGGCAGATTATCCTGCCCGGTGAGGAAGCCCTCGAGTAGCTGGCGCTCGCGGTCCCCGTCCGGCAGGACGTTGACCAGCGCCTGGGCGACGGCGCGCAGACCGTCCTCGCGGCCCATGGCGTGGGTCGCCAAAAATTCAGCCAGCGCGCGCCGATCCCCAGCGGACCAGAGCAGCGCGGCGCGGTGCACCACGTCGATGAGCGGGGCGGTGCTGCCATCGCGCCCGGTTTCGCCCAGGTGCTCATCCTTGCTCCTATCACGCGGGCCGAGCAGTGTAACGTCTTCGCCGCTCTGTTTGAGCAGGTTTAGCCGGTGCATCAACTCGTCCACCTCTGCGCCGATACCCTGTGCCAGCCGCCGCGCATCGTCAAAGGGGATTTTCTGACCGTTGTAGCTCCAACGGTACATGACGTAGAAGCGGGTCGGCGCATCGACCGCCCCCATGCGGTAGCGCCCGTTCATGACCTTGCCCAGCGCGTAGTCCGCGACCATCTCCTGCACGATGTCCAGCAAATCCGACACGCTGACCACCTCGCCGGTGAGTTTGCGCACCTGGCGGTACTGGCCGAAGACCGACACCGCCGGGCCGATGGCCGAGATGAAGAAGTCCGCGCCCCGGATGCCCTGCTGCCAGAAAAAATCGAGGCGCTCGTTGATGTGCGCGCGCAAATCGGCTTGCACATCGTCGTAGAAGCCCTCGGTGTCGGCGGTGCGCTTGCGGCACACGATGAAGATGGATGAGGCGAGCGCGGCAGAGTCTTGTGCCCTTTGACGTCCGGGCCGTTCTGTATGCAGAGGCCAGGATGCTGTGACAACAAACCCTACTTGCAGAAGACTATTAATCAAAGTTTCCCAGGCTGCCGTTGATTTATGGGCAAAAACTACGACAAATATGCCTGTCAAATTCAGAACTCGTTGGGCTTCTGCAAACGCTTTTGTCATTTGCGCTTCGTAAAATGCTTTATCCTTGGTGGCATACCTATCCGGATCCCAACCAGCCATTTCTGTGATTTCAGATGACTTTGGAGTCAGAGGTGTGATAAACAATTGGGGGTATAAATCTCCAATTGCCCGCTTGAGCCAGACGTAAAAGAAGTCAGAGAGATCAGCATATGGAACCGCATTGTAATATGGTGGATCGGTGATAACAGCATCGAGTATGTTGTTTGGATAATCTAGACGGGTTGCTGTTCCACAAGCAAGCGCACAGGTGTTTTCAGAAATCTGAGAGGCAATTTGTATCAGATTTGCGACCCATACGCTTCCAAGGCTCCAGTCACCGGGCCCGCCAGAACCAAAAGCTATCTCGACGAAATCCCAAACCATTGGCAGGGCTTGAAGTTTGAAGGTATTTACTGGGCCTTGACTCAGATAATCCCAAGTACAAATGGAGGAGTTGCGATCCGCGAATCGATCTAGAATGAGTGCCAAATATGTTACAATCGCGCGAGCATAATTTTCATCTTTTATCCTTTCACGAATCAGATCATAAGCCTCGTGCAATGCCTCAACGAGCACTATCATCGTTAAAGCTTGGCGGGCATTAAACAACTTCCCCCATTCATCAAATCCATAAATCGGAGCATTAAACGTTCCACTCATGACAGGGATCGGTTCGCGGGGCAATGCATCAGGATTTTCGCTAAGTTTATTGGCCAGGAGGTGTTCTGCTTCAGTGTAAAGAACCCGATCCATTTCAGAAAACGACCGATACCCTTTTCCGCTCTGGTTAGGCAAATCATATATGACAGCCATCGGTCTTACGCCTAGACGACCTGCTCGTCCTTCTTCTCTCAGATAATTCCGCCCAGGAGACTGGCCGCATACCAAACAGCGTATGCTTCCCCGTCGCATAGTGCCCTCAGATGGGTCAAAGTCTATTTGTTCGTTCTCAACCACTTCAAAACTGATCTGCTTGTTCAATGCATCAACAATAGGTCGAATTGCGACAAGTCGATCGTCTGTCTTGGCCAAACGCCAGTGGCTCACCATGGGCATGTCAGCCCCGCAGGCAGGATTTGGACATCGAGCGGTTCGTACCCAAGAGTAACCCAGAATAGTCTCATTAGAATTTCCGGCGTAAAGGTGGCCAATTTCCATTCGCACTTTTTCTAAAACCCACTTTCCCCAGCGACGCACGTCCTCGGCCAGGGGGTTGATCATCTCGTCGCTGTCGAAGTCCAGCGCGTGCTGGCCGTTGGCGTCGGATTCCGGCGGGGGCAGCGTGCCGGGGCGGGCTTCGTACTCGCGGCGCGGGATGGGCTGACCGTATTTCTGTGGATAGACCAGCGTGCACAGCTCGATCAGGTAGGCGACCGGGTTCAGTTCCACGCCGTGCGCCTCGCAGCCCAGGCGCAGCGCCTCCAACCCCGTGCTGCCGCCGCCCATGAAGGGGTCGAGCACCTTGGGCGGGCCGTCGGGGTACTGTTCGGCGATCAGCTTCCTGGCTTCCTCGATCAGCGGAGCATTGCCGTTCTTGACGTTGTCCCAGTCGCAGATGCCGCCCTGCCATTTGCCGGTCTGGGGGTTGTAGGTGCCGCCGATCAGCCGGTGCAGGTACTCGCGCTCCTCGTCGGTTTCGGGCGCGGGGACCAGGCTGGCGAAAATGGCGGCGCGCATGGCGGCGAGCGGTCGGCGCGCCCACCAGATGTGCAGCGTGCTGATGTGGCCGTGGCGGATGGACTTTTCGCGCGCGCTCTGGTAGGAGATCGCTTCGAGCGGCAGGGAGTCTTCGATTAAGCGGCGGTCGTGGGTCATGAAATGTTATTCCTTTTTAAAGGATTAGGCTTCGTCAATTTCGCTTTTCATCATACTGGGTGTAATTTTGCTGCTGAGCTGCCAGCGCGGAATTCGGCTCATCGATGTCCAAGGATCTGCCGACTGATTTTCAGATTTTAAGGCTCCAACATAGCCTTCATTGCTTAGAACTTGCTCGATTCGGGGGTTACCCCAGCCTGCACCATATGGGAAAGAGAAAAACTCGATTTTATCAAGGCTAAGTTCTTTTCTAAGCATGTGCTTGCTGCACCGAATCTCACATTGCAGTAGTTCGGGATAGTCGTCAACTAGCTCGGTAAGCGCAATGTGATTCACTGAGTGCGGAATGATCTCGAATCCATCTTTCTTTAGCGCTCTTAATTCATCCCAAGTCATGATTGGTTGACAATGTCCCGCTCGCCAACTGCTTACTTTGCGAAATTCAGTGCTGTCTGAAACGTAGCCAGTGGGAACGCAGACTGTAGCCGAAAACTCGTATTGTCTTAGCAAGGGAGCGGACTTCTCGAAGAAATCGAGTAGCGCATCATCGAAGGTTATCACTACGACTTTTTCAGGATAATTAGTGTGTTCTGGATCAGTAAGGTAGTCTCTGACGTCGCTCAGGTGTCGAGACTCGTATCCCTCTTTTTGTAGCCACTCAAGATGAGTTTTTAGATCATCAGTGAATTCATGAAATAAGAGAATAGGTATAGGTTTGGCCATTATCGTCTATCCCGAGTATGAACAGATGACCCAATGATACCACCTTGGATTACTGAGGAAATGAATTCTCTTTCACTAGCCATATCTATTCATTCTCTACAATTTGTTGCCATCCTTCAACGGTCACATGATACCGCGCACGCTTGATGACACCTTCGGCGGGCAGCGTGTGCGCCGGGTCTTGAATGATATGCACATGCGGATTGGTTCGGGCGTGGGTAACGATATAGAGCCAGTAGTTCAGACCGTAATTCTCGGCGGTGAGCCATTCGCGCTCGCTGAGTTCCACGCCGCCCACGTCCGCGCGGCCCTTGACCTCGATATAGCGGATCGCCCCGTCCGGTCCCTGGCTGCGCACATCGTAGGGCAGCTTTTGCACGGAGAGGTCTTTCGCTTCCCAGCCGCGCTTGGCTTCGTAGTCCAACACGGCAGCAATCGCGGCACGCTCAACCTCGTCGTCGCGGCGCATGGCCGGATCGGCGCGTTGTTCCACCACGGGCAGCACTGCGGCGACGCCCACTACGCGCGGCTCGTCGAGCATGAGCATCTGCTCACGTTCGGCGCGAGCGAGGCGATCAGTTTTGCGGCGGCGAAGATCGTCGTTGCGGCGTTCTTCTTCCATGATCTTCATGCGCATGTCGCGTCCGGCGGTTTGTTTGGCTTCATACCCCATCAGCAGCCCATCGGACCGTGCGATCAGCACGTCAAATGATTCGCGTAGATAACGCCGCACGATCCCGACTTCGCGGGTACGGCGTTCTGACAATTCGTGCAGGTAAGGTTCCAGCAGATGTGTGATGCTCCACCCGATCACGTTGCCACGCCCGGTCAGCAGCGCCGCGAGGATATCCGGCGCGACGATTGGGTCCGCAGGTGCTTCGTAATCGAGGAAGATACTCGGCGGCAGTTCTTCGATGGATCCGCCATGCGCTGGTTGGTAGAGCGCAAACAGCTTCTGTCCGACAATGTTACCCAAACCATCATTGATCCGTCCCTCGACCAACCAGATCAGCCCTTCACGCTGCCCGTCGGGATCAACGAACACTGCGCCGCGATCCAGATCATCACGGAAGCGCGTCAGCGTGTGATGCATAACCGCTTCGAATAACGCATGGCCCGGCGCGACGAATTCCACGCCGGTGCGCCGGGATTCGTCGAGGTCAAAGGTAAACGCCAGGTATTGGTCCGCCGGTTGGCCATACTGTTGCACTACGTCCGGCGGTAGGTTGCGCAGGTCGGCAGGCACGTGGCGGATGCGCCAGCGACCATCGGCACGTTGCTCCATTCGTCCTGGCCAAAGCGCCTCCATCGCGTTAAGGAAAAAGGCGCGGATGAAGGCAGGCGTCAGGCGGTTTTCGGCGGCTACGCGGCGGCGGTCGGCCATTGCTTCCACATCGACAAAGCGTGTTGCCAAACTGGTAAGCGCGGTCTGGTTGACAACGGAGGAACCGTCGCCGGGCAGCGCCACATCAATGGTCGCCAGAATATCGTCGAACATGCGGCGGTTGGTCACGGCATCTCGGATCAGGTCTTCGAGATTGGCCTCAGCCAGCCGCTCACCGACCACGTCATACACCCGATCGCTGCCCATCTCAACGCGCATCCGTTCCAACTTGTCGAGCACCGCTTCCAACACACGGCCTTCGCGCGTGTTTCGCGCGACCAGGTTATACATGAAGACCTCGCGGTCCTGGCCGTAGCGGTGGATACGTCCCAGCCGTTGTTCAAGGCGCGTCGGATTCCAGGGAATGTCGTAGTTGACCATTAGGTGACAGAATTGTAGGTTGATACCTTCGCCTGCTGCTTCGGTAGCAACTAACACCTGCATATTGTCACTACGGAAAGCCTGTTCCTGTCGCACGCGCTCTTCTGGCGGCAGACCGCCATGAATAGTCACAACTGTGAAACCCCAGTCTTGCAGGTTTTCCACCAGGTAATCGAGTGTATCTTTCGCTTCGGTGAAGATCAGCAGCTTGTCGCCGGTATGCCGCAAATCAAGGTGACGCATGACGTTCTCAAGCTCCGCCAGTTTGCGTTCTGGGCCTTCTTCCTCAGCTCTCCCGGCCAAGGCGATCAGGTCGGCCAGTTGGCGGATTTCGTATTCCAATTCCTCAATATTGCGCGCGACCGTGTAACGCAGCGCCTGTTCTTCCAGTCCCCAGCGTTCATCTTCAGTCAGGTCCTCGTCATCCTCAACTATGTCTATTGGCTGGCGGCGCGCTTCTTCCAAGAGATCGGGATCATGCAACACTTCGTCACGCAGTTGTGTAAGGCGGTCACGACGATTTTCCAGCGAGCGCCGAATCGCACGCACGCTGGACGCCAGCCGCCGCTGCAAGACAATCAGGGCAAAGGTCACGTTACGGTTATCGACCGAGAGTGCGCGGTTGAAATTAGTTTCTACGTAGTGCGTGACCTGCTGGTAGAGTTCCCATTCCGGACCTTCAAGGGTATAGGAGACCGTTTGAGCGTGACGGGGTGGAAACAACGGGCGTCCCTCGAAATCACGCATGTCCTCTTTGAGGCGGCGGAGGAAAATTGGGTTTTCGTTGCGTTCGACCGCGCGCTGCAAGATTTCCTGGTTGGCGAACATGTCGGAGTCAATGAGCGACAGCAAGAACCGGAAGTTTTCCGGATCGCCCTTATGTGGGGTGGCAGTCATCATCAGCAAGTGACCGGCGCGTTCCGAGAGAATTTCACCAAGGCGATAACGTTGGCTACGTTCAATTTTGGTTGGACTGCGCCGGTAAGCTGCCATCTTGTGTGCTTCATCAACGATCACCAGGTCCCAGGGATCGGCTACAGCCAGGCTATCGAGCACATCTGGTTGTTTGGCGAAATCCACTGATACAATGGCTTGATGACTCAGCCGCCAGGCGCGGGCTACGCCCAGCGCCTCCAGCGTAGGGCGTTCGATGATGTCGAAGTGTTCGCCGAATTTCTCCCACATCTCGCGCTGCCACTGTATACGCAGAGGACTGGGAACAACGACTAGAATCCGTACAACCGTCCCGCGCAGCTTGAGTTCTTTCAACAGCAGCCCGGCCATAACGGTTTTTCCTGCGCCCGGATCGTCGGCCAGCATGAAGCGCAGGGCAGGCTGTGGGAGCATGTAGTTGTACACTGCTTCGAGCTGATGAGGTAGCGGGTCAATCTTTGAGACACTCACCGCAAAAAGCGGATCATATAGATGCGCCAGATGAATGCGGTGCGCTTCGGTCACAAGCCGAAAATGAGGGGCATGACCGTTCAAAATACCCTGGCTCTGTGATTGTTGGCTGAGAGCGACGATATCTTCGCTGGTCAACACAGGGCGATAATAAGTGCCTGTATCGACACCAATGGCGTGCAGGATGAAGTGTTGGTCGCCGATGTGATCCAGCCGAAGGACGCGCACTGGTTCAGGCCAACGTGTATCGACAAGAATAGTATCTGGGGCAAGGCTGTGATCTACCATCATCTGTCTACCGTAATTGAAACAACAACCCGTAAAATACGCCTATTAGTTCTGGCCTTTAAGGTGAACGCGCACAATCTACATTCTGTTACAGGCTATGGAGAATTAGTATACTATAGAGTGTCTGTTTTGGCAGTCGCTCATCATTCGCCATCACCGTGTGATGCTCACAGGTTGCCCCACAAAATCCTCCGGCGATTGAACCGCGCCGCGCCATCCTGCCATAGCTTTCCCAACTGACCATAACACACTTTCGATGTATTTGGTGCGCTTCTTATTGCGCACAGTAGCACAGCCGCGCGTGGATGTCCAGCCCGCACGCGGGCTGCGGACTCTGACCCTCGCTTTGGCTTGTGCCGCTGCGCTCATGCGAGGGTCAGGCCGGTCTACGACGACATCCACGCACGATCCGGCTGTGCTATCTGTCATGCGCAAGAAGCGCACTTTACCAAATACATCGTCAGAATCCGCGTGTTACGGGTTGGGCACGAGGCGAGTTAGCCGGAAACGGCGCTCTTAATTCAACGCCCAACGGACGATCCGTTGGCGCAACCCTAAGCGACACGTGTGAGACTGCCGATGTCATCCACCTCCAACCGCCGGACCATCCTCGTTCCGGTGGGTTGAATACTGCGGGCGTCGTGGGCTACCGAGAAATTCTCGGTGTCGGAAAGGCCGCTGAATACTGAGCCATCCCCGGATCAGGCTTGGTCACGCCCAGGCATAACCGCGCAGTCATCGAGGTGTTGAGACCGGGTCGATCAAGACAGAATCCTCCCTCGCGCGAGTTGTTCGCCATTAGCCTGTTCGGTTGGTCGTGGTCTCATTTCCCCTTTTTCGCAACTCCTTCATGTTATCCCTTCGGAGGTATTGCATGTCCCAAACAACGACTATCCCGCAGGTCGTGTCAGCACGCTATCACGCCTGCTACAACAACAATACATACCGTGTGTTCAGCCTGGCCCTCGCGACCGCGCTGGGTCTCGACGAGCGGGTGACACGGGCTGAGGTGAACGACGAGCGCCACAACCAGATCATGAACCTGCTCATCGACGTCTCGATGGAACTGGTTGGTGCAGAGTTCTACGCCGGAGCCGGAAAACGGCTGGGTAATGCGCTGGGTGCGCTCGATGAGCATACCCCAGCCCTGGTTAAACATGCCGTTGACCATCTAGATCACTTCGCTACTGGCGAACGCCCCTGGGAAACGCGCGAGAAGATCGCGCACATGGCAACGCTGGCGCTGGCTGAATCCGCACGGCGCGCGCTCGTCCGGACGCTGGATCACGCTGCACTGCTGCCCGGTTGGCGAGGCACGGCTCCATACTACTGGCTGCTGGCCTGCGCGCAGATCATCCAATCCGCCGAGATTGTCTTGCGTGAAGACCCCAGCGCGAGCTACCTGGTCGAGAAGTTCGGCAAAGGTATCGAGATGCTGGCTCACGGTACGGGGGAAATCATGCGTGCCAGTGACAACCCGCCCCCGGCCATCCGGCGTTTCCACGAACAGCTTGCTGCGCAAGACGGGAGGCATCCCGATGTCTCATAACGAAACCGTCACGCAAACACTGACCGGCAACGGCCTGGTCATCGCGCGTACAGAAAAACCTGGGGGCGCTGTTCCCTGGTTTTGGATCAGCGATGAGCGCCGCGTGTCGAAGGCACTCTCACAAACGTACCGTCACCGCGAGACCCTCAAGGCGTATGGCTGCCGTTGGTCCAAGAAACGCCGCCAATGGTATTTCATCGGGCGCGAATTACCCGATGAGATCACCGCGCTGCTTGGTCCACAAGGCACGACCAACGAGCCAGTCACGCACGACAATCCGCCTGTGCCCACCGTATCACCATCGCCTCGTTATTCACCGTGTCTTACAACGCCAGCAGCCCACCGGGAAACATATCAAGAGCGTGTCTTACGCCGGTTTGCCGAGCAATTCCAGAAGGATATGGAGCGCATCACGCGGTACCCTGCGCTCCCCGCAGTCGCCACTATTCGTCTCGACGATCCCTGGGCGTAGGAGGAAACAACCTTGACTACTCAACTCATTCCGCAGCAGTACGTTGGTAGGATGAATGTCGTGGGGGACTGCTTCGTGTTCGGGGCGGCGCTGCACGACAACCAACCGGTATATCTCGACATCGCCGGTCCCGCTACGTCCGTTGAAGCAGTCTGGGCACGTTTGGCGCAAGGCAAGGAAGCCCGCATTGTGCCGGACACCGGGTCAAGCATCGTCTTACAACCACCCGAACCAGGGTTGTACACGCGCTTTCAGCGTAAGCTGGAAGGACTGGCGATAGATCACCTGCTGCTGGTCCACAAGGCCATCACCGAACCGGTCTACTCCGAATTGACGACCACCTACATGTTTTTCGCCGACAAGGATCAGGCCACGGCGATCCTGGGTGACCACATCTCGATGCTGGTCAAGGTGGCCGTTTTCCCCGAATGGTATGCATTCCTGGTGCAGCAAGGTCGCCTGGAACACCTGATGCAGCGCTGTGTATGTTATGGCGGTGCGCAGGTGTGGCTGATTACCCTGGATGAATCGCGCTGGACAGGCATTATCCAGGATGGCCTGGTTTCCGGTGTTATTTCGCTTCCGTAAAACGACTCTTTCGTCAGACAGCGCCCCGTGATCGGTTCTCTGGTCACGGGGCGTTTTTGTGTTTAGGGAGAAATTATCGTGTGCGCACGTCTCACATCTATCGAATTGGGAGGATACTATCCGGCCCCACGGGATCAACTCCCCGCTATGGCTTCGTTATTCGCGCCAGCATCCAACGGCGGGCGTCTGCTCGATCCGTGCGCGGGTGAAGGCGAAGCGCTGCATTATCTGGCTGAAGCGTGGCAGCTGACGCCCTACGCCAACGAACTCGACACCGACCGCGCCGCCGCGTGTCAGACATTGTTTGGCCCGATTCAGGCCGTGCAGGGAGATCTCTACACTTTGCGCGCTTCGTTGGGCAGCTTCAACGCTGTGTGGTGCAATCCGCCGTACACCTGGGATGTAACCAACAAGGACGACAAGCGGCGTGAGCTTGGAATGCTCAAGCACAGCTGGAAATGGCTGGCTCCGGGTGGCTATATGATGTGGATCGTCTACGCGCATCACATTACGCCGGACGCGGCGGCATTTCTGGCAAAAAACTGCAAGACCATCGATGTATGGCGGTTGCCGGGGCTGCACCTGGGTGAGTACGTCCACGTCGTGGTGGTTGCGCAGGAAGGTACACCGCCAGACGAACCGGCGCAGTTCGCGCAGCGTATTCTGCAAGACGCGGCCCATCCCCGCGAATTGACCGCGCAAGACACACCACTCTACACATTCCCGCAACCACGTACCATACGCCGCTTTGTGTTCGCTCCGAAAGTCATCACACCGGAACTTGCGTTACAGGCGGTTCAGGCAGATGGCGCGCAATGTAGCGCAGGTTTTCAACGCCTGCTGGACCCTCCGCCCCCGGTCGAGAATGTACGTCCGGTTGTGCGTCCACGTGGCGGCCAGTTGGCGCTGGTGCTGGCAGCAGGATTGTTTAACGGCATTGTCGTGCAGACCGAGGAAGGACGCGCGGCGGTGCGCAGTACGGTCGAGCCGGTCGAGCAGCTGGTCGAAGGTGCCGAGATAGATGAATCGGACGAATCTACCACCGAGCGTGAGGTGTACCGCACACGCCCGCAGGTGACCATCACTTTGCTCAATGAACGTGGTGAAGTCACTGACATGAGCGGCGATGCAGCACTGGTCGATTTCATCGGGCGGCACAAAAGCGCTTTGCTGGGTTATCTGGATCAGCATTTCACCCCGCTCTATGACTTCGATTACGGCAAACTCGCGCCCATTCTCAACCGAGTGCGGCTCAATGGCAACACGCTTTATGAGACTCAAAAACACATCGTTGCCTCAACCTACACCGCCTTACAGCACCGCAAAGGCGTGATTATCGTCGGCGAACCCGGCGTTGGGAAAACGGCGATTGGTGCGGCTTTGGCGATCACGCTGCGCCCGCACATGAAACCGGACCAGGTGGTGTTGGTAATGAGTCCGCCTCACTTAACGAAAAAATGGCAGCGCGAAATCGAGATGGTTACCAAATCGGTGGGGGTGCGCGTTCACGCCAAAATCCTCAAGCGAGTGGATGATGTGCGGACGTTTATGGATGCGGACCTGCCGATGACGCTCAAGGTGGGCATCATCCCCCGTGAAATGGCGAAGCTGGCGGAAGGCTGGGAATTCGCCGTGCAGTGGCGCAAGGTGCATACCGCACGCTGGGCGCCTGGCGAACCGCGACCGGAGAACCTGACCGGTGACCGCATCCTGACGATGAAGATTCCCATCTGTCCCAATTGCAGTGCCACCGTCACCCGTACCAAAAACGGCGAGGCGATCATCGCCGATGAAAAATGGCTGGCGCGCGCACCACAGACCTGCCCATCATGCGGTGGGGCGTTGTGGCAGTTCGCGCGTACCTTCTCGGCTCCCAAGCCGGGTGAGAAATTCCCCAAACGCAATCCACGTATGCCGCTGGCTGAGTACATCGCCACCGTGTTTCCGCATCGCGTGTACCTGGTGCTTGCCGATGAGGTACATGAATCCAAGTCCACCACCACCGACCAGGGCGCAGCGTTGATGACGTTTGCGCAAACAGCGGCCAAGACTGTTGGGCTGACCGGCACGCTCTACGGCGGGCAGGCCAGCGGGTTGTACGGGCTTGAGTTTTCCTTCAATCCGCGCGTGCGTGAGCAGTATCCCTGGGGCACCAAAGGACAGGCGGCCTGGGTGCGGACGATGGGCGCGTTGGAGCGCATCGTCGAATACCGCCCGGAGTATGACAAGGGCGGGCACTACACCGGCAAACGGCGCGTGGAACACAAACCCAAGGAAGCGCCGGGCTGCTCTCCCCTGCTGGTCCGCGAAATCATTGACCACACCATTTTTGTGGGGCTTCAGGACATCGGGCGGGCAATGCCGGACTTCGAGGAAAATCCTGTATCCATCCCGATGGATGGCGATATGGAGCTGCACTACAAGCGTGCTAAGGACAAACTGAGCACGTACCTCTTCCAATGCCGGATGGAGGGCGATGCTTCGTTTTTGGGGCGTTACCTGCAAACGCTGCTGGCCTGGCCGACTGCGCCATTCCGGGGTGAGAAGGTCATCCACAAGCGCCGCTTCGACCGCGAAAGCGATCACTTCATCGAAATCCCGGTGCATGACATGCCCGGCCTGGGGAATGACCGGCTGTATCCCAAAGAGGAATGGCTGGTTGAGATGATCCGCGAGGAACTCGCTCAAGGCCGCAATATCGGTGTGTTCCTGCGCCAGACGCGAACGCGCGACATCCAACCCCGATTGGAACGAATCATCCGCGATCATATCCCTGAAGCTCGCCCGTTTGTGCTCAAGGGCAGCGTCGATCCGGATCGCCGTGAGAGCCTGGTCCAGCAACAGTTGGAGGCGGGCTGCAATGTGCTCATCACCAACCCTCGCCTGGTTTCCACCGGTCTCGATCTGGTCGCGTTTCCAACGCTGGCGTTCTACGAGATCGACTACTCTTTGTTCACCGTTGTGCAGGCGTCGCGGCGCGCGTGGCGCATCATCCAGGACCTGCCGTGTAAGGTGTTTTATCCCTTCTACGAAGGCACGATGGAGCATCAGGCGGTGAACCTGATCGGGCGCAAGCAGCAAGCGGCCAACCTGCTTTACGGCGAAACCGGCGGGGGCGGGTTGAGCGACCTCACCGGCGGTGGTGAAAGCGGCGCGGACCTGCTGGCTGAATTGGCGAAGGCCATCGACCAGGACGAGACAGTGACCGACCTGCGCGACCTGTTCGCTCGCCATGCCCAACAAGCCGATCCGGCGGACAGCGCGTGGTTTGTGGCCGAACTAGAACCGGCGCACGACAGCGAAGGGGCAGATGATCTCGTTCGCTTTGGCGTTGAAGAACTCGGCGGTGTGGTCATTGAGATGCCCGAAAGTTTCGAGCACAAGCCGCAACCGATGCTCAACCCCGCACCGCTGCCACCGCGTAAGAAAGTCCGGCGGCGGCGTAAGGTGAGTATCCTCGATGTGCCTGAAACCGACGAGACACCGATTGAAATCCCGGATTGGCCCAAGCGCCAGCCCGAACGGGTCCCGCTCCAACCGGCTGAACCTCAGCAGCTTGCCCTGTTCTAGGCGGTGCGCCATGCATCCCGATACCCAGGCGTTTCTCGAAGCCCTGTTTGCCCCGTGTAAGCAGGGCTTTTTGACCTTCACCGCCATCCACCCCGATGGACAGCACCCAACGCCTTCGCGCCATGTTCCGGTAGGCGATCTGGCTTGCCTTACGCACACTGTAGAGCGTCTTACGGAAGCGAACCAACAGGGTTGGGGCGCATACGTGGCGATGGCGACCCGCAAGACCGACCTTGGGCGCTGGCGGCGCGGCGGGCTAGACGACCTGTTCGCGCTGCCTGCCTTGTTCGTGGACGTGGATGATCCCTCACCGGATACGCTGGCCCGCCTGCAAACAGTGCGTCCAACACCATCCTGTATTACGTTCACCACGGGAGGATTTCACGCTTATTGGTGGCTGCGAATTTCGCTCACTGACTTCCATCTTGCACGGCATTTGCTGCACGCGCTGGCCGCCAAACTGGATGGAGATAGACTCAGTCCTGCTCAAAGTCTTCGCTTGCCTCAAACACAAAATACGAAACCGCAGCGTGGTAATGCGCTGTGCAAAATCGTTGTCTTGCGTGATGTGCGTTACACACTCGCCGATTTCGACTTACCTGCCGAGCGTTCTGCACCACGACAATCTCTATCTCGAACGCCCTCAACAGCCAGGCATATCCGCGCCAATTACACGTTGAATCCAGCAGTGATCGCGTCGGTGACCAATATGCTGCTCGATCATGGTTACCGGCAGTCTGGTGATTGGATCATGGGACCGTGCCTTTTTCCGCAGCAGCACCATCATAACGATCATCACACGTCATTTGGGTTCAACATTCGCACAGGTTACGGGAATTGTTTTCGGTGCGGCTCGATGCTACTCAAAGACGTGTGTCAGGCGCTGGGTGTGCGTCCGGTCGTGCATGGTGGACTTCTTCACATGGTCAGATAGCGTTCATGCCCGCGCGCCCATCCAACAAATACCCGAATGCCATCGACCAGCGCAATCTCCGCGAGAGTTCCGGGTTCAACGCCTTTTCCGAACACGTTTACAAACCTGCAAAATGCCTCGTAATTAGTATCCGTCCGGCTAAACGAATGCACTACCATAACTGCGTAGGGCGCATTGTAACGGTCGGCTTCTACGACCGCACATGCTGTACGCTGGATCAGTTGGTAGGGCACAGTGTCATGAGGGTCCGTTGTCAGGGCCAGTTTTCTCAGCAGGAAATCCAGGCGAATACGACGATTCTTCTGATTACCGGAACGTTTCCACTTGCCTAACACCTGGTTTCCGAATGGTTCCTCTGCCTTTCCTTCGACCGTGATGCTGATCAGACTGCCCTGGTCCGATTTTGCCAATACGAACACATCACTATGAGGATGCCCTCCCTGTCCCTGTAAAGAGGTGACAGGCTCAGGTATCACCAACAGTGGTGTGACCTGACCAAATTCAGGAAGGTTTGCTTGTAAGAATAGGGCATTTATCTCGTCAGGCCAACCATCGGAGTCATGCCAGCAATGGGCGAGTGTACGTGCCGAATATCCCATTTTCCAGTGTTTATCAGGATCGGCCAGAAGTTGCTTCCAACTGCCGGGACCCGATGCGGGTACATAGATGCGCTTCACATCGTCACCTCCGTTTGACATCAGTTCAACTCATATGGATAAGGATAAACCCAAATGATTCCGAAAGTATCGAGTATTTCCTCACCACTTGTCATCACACTGACGTTACTTGAGCCAGGTGATCAAAGCACACTGCTCATCCAGCGCGGCGATTTGGCGTACCTGAGCCAGTTGGCCTACACGACAGACACTGACTTCAACGCAGTGATCCAGCAAGCTATGGCCGCACTCGCGGTTGTGGAAAATGATCCACCGATCATCCCCGATGAACCACTGCGTAAGACAACACTCAAAACGGTCTTACCTCCGGAACCGTCGGAGCCGGTGGTCCAGGTTCCCACCAAATCGAAGAAAGGCACAACTGCGATCCCGGCGCGTCTCTTGCAGATCATTGCTGGCGAGACGGATGAAACAGCGCAGGAACAGGCGTTGAAGGTGGCTGGACGACTGCTCGACAGCGAGTTGTGGGATGGCAAGACGCCGATTGGCATCGACGATGCTCCTGCCGTGCTGCGCAGACTGGATGGACTGACCGATAAGGAATTGAAGGTGCTGTTCAGGCTGGAGCAGTTTGTACAACTCAATCCGGTTGTGACCGCAGATGAAATTAACACACCGCAAGACGATCTTGCCGAAAACCAGGAGGCGCAAGACGTTCCCGAAACCCCCGAAGTGGCTGACACTTCCGAACAACCCGCTTTGATTTAGCCGTATCTATCGTCCAATACCCAACTTGAAAGGATCAATCTCATGACGAACGAAACCAACCCGGCTCCGCGTGTTTTTGTCATCGGTGCCACCCGCATCAAAGAAGATTCTTCGATGGCTGGCCGGAGTAATGAGGAAATCCGTGATCTTCTCAAACCCACCTATCCCGAAGTGACTCACGCCACCATCCGCGAAACCGAGCAAGACGGACAAAAAACCGTGTCCTTCCTCGTTCGGCCCGGCTTTAAAGGTTAACGACCGTGTTGAGCCTGACGCACGACGATCTGCGCGCGTGTCTGGCCGCTATGCCACCGGTGGAACTGCTGGGGATGACCTTGCTCAGGCAGGGAAGTCCCCAGCTTCATCCGGCGGATATACCGCGTGACACGCTGCGCGAAGCGGTCACGGAAATCGTGGCCTACACCGGGTGCTGTACGGCGGCTGCGCAACGCTTGAGCAATCTGACGCCCATTCCCCTCCTTTACATCAATTTTCCGGAATACGCGCTATGACCACACTAACCGATGTACACCATTTTCTCGCGGCTGGCTTGCGGGATGATCCGCTGCTGTGTCTTGCGCAGGCGGTGGCGAGATTCGACCCGTTCTGGAACGGGCTGTCAGACGAGGAATTCAACGATGATGGCTCACTGGCGGCTGCACTGGATGTCACGCGCGATGCGTTTCCCGATATCTACGCCCTCGCGGTTGATGCACTACACCATGGTGCGGAGTATGACGATCTCGACAGCCTGATCTGCGCTGAAATCAGCGCGCGGGGAATTCCACTCGATTGTATCGAATCGATGGGGTTTGGAATTCCACTGCCTGCGTATGGCACGCAGCTGGATGATCCGGATTTTTATGCGCACCATCCCGATGTAGTGTCAGTGGCGAAACTGTTTGGCATCCAGCCAGCAGACGACTACCCGGTAGATATACCGGATCATGCGTATGCTGCCATGCACCAATTGATGGTCAGTCTGGTGGAACAGCCCGACCCGCGTTACCAGCAAGTGGGCTGGCTGGTCGGTTGGCTCGGTTCAGCAACCGGCAATAGCTCGATCGATCTCGATTACTCGACGATGGGGGATTACGAGCCGCTGTCCTGGGAGCAAGATCATCTGGAGTTTGCTATGGCTATCATCCAGGAAGCCGACGAGATCATGGAATCAGTTCAGACCGGATTGGTGCTGCTGCAATCCGATCCCCGCATTCAACAGGCGCTGCAAGACAACATCCAGCGCCTGTATCGTTTATTGGCACGACAAACCAAATCCAGGAAGGAGCGCAAGAATCATGACCACCCTCGACTTCACTGGCCCACGCTTGACAGCGGCCTTACAGGAACAACCGAGTCTGACCCTTGAGTTTTACAGTTTTGGCGTACTACTGCGAAAACGCGAAGGGGATGCTGTGACGGAGTACGCCGTGGATCCCGAACAAATCGCCCTGGCGCTGGCAGCGAAAGTGACCTTTGATACCGGGCTGCTGACTGGCGATACGCTGCTGGTCCGGCAGGATGGCGTCAAGCGGTTGGTGGTCGAATACCGCCGCCCACAGAAGACCGGTATTTTCCTTGAAGGCTCTGAAACGCCGCTGCGCGTGCCGATGCCGCCGCTGCTGCTCATCCGCACGACAACCGAAAACAAGAACCCGCAGTATCAGGTTTACGCGGTCAAGGAACGTCCGGTTGCGCTGGATGCGCCATTGTTTCATGCGCCCCTGCCAAACGTCTTCAGTTCCGGCAGTATTTGCTGGGGCAGTGTGCAGCGGGTGGATGACGCCGCACTACAGACAAGTTCATTGGTTGCAGATTGGGACACTTTTCTCGGTTCTTCGTTTGGAACCCACGCCGTAAACGCTAAATCGCGGTCCCATCCGCACGACATCCGGCAGAAGCTGGTTGAACTCGAAGCGCGCAAGGCGCGGGTGTATCCGAAATCCGATCTCGTTCCGGTCAAGCGCACGCTGGCCCAAGCGATTGGAGATGCATGATGAACGTCTTCGATCCCCATATCCATATCAAGCAGATCGTCATCGTCGGCGTAGGGGGCACGGGTGCTCAGGTCGCACGTATTGCGGCGCGGATGGTGTATGACATGCAGCGCAGCCGGATGCACACGCCCCGGATACTGCTCATCGATCCTGACCGGGTAGAGAGCAAAAACTGTGGCAGACAGCTTTTTTTGCCATCTGAGATCGAGACATTCAAAGCTAAAACGGTGGGACGCAGGCTGAACCTGGCGCTGGGCCTCGATATTGCCTGGATCACCGAACCGGTTAACGCGGACAAGCACTTTGATCGGTCCGGCTCAGTAGTGGTTAGCTGCGTCGATAACCATCTCGCACGACGTGAAATCAGCCGTATTGCTGGAAATCACGTATTTATATCCGCAGGTAACCACGAGTATAGCGGGCAGGTCTGTATTTCGAACTGCGGTGACCGCGAGCAGGTGATGCAGCACCTTGATGGCAAAGATGGCGCATACGCTTATCTGCCTCATGAAAGCCTGCTGTTTCCTGAGTTACTTGAATCGCAACCGGAGAGCGAAACGGAACCTGCGCCGGTTTCCTGTGCCGATGCTCTGCTCAGGCACAGCCAGTCTATCCTGATCAACGACTGGATGTCTTGTCTGATCGGAAACTACCTCTATGCGTTGTTGTACAGGCGTCCTATCACGTCCTTCCTGTCATTCATCCACTGTGACGAGATGGTGTCTACAAGAAATATCCCCATCAATCGAGAGGAACTGCTGGCGTATCTGAGAACTTTGTGATTTCCAACGCTAACGCGAAAAAATCGAAAATTCCAGAATTAGCGCGAAAAAAGTAAATGACTATGCGGGCATCAACACCCTATATACAGCGATAGCAGGGCCGAAAAGTGTCCCGAATTGTCACCTCTGGCGGATCATCCACCGTCTACGTTTTTTATGATAATTCTGGAAAACCCAACCTTTTACGCGATACCGCTGGATTTTTTCGCGCAGAATGACGATCTAACGACCTCAAGTTTCTCTCACGTGGGCGTTTTTCATTTCGCGCTAATTCTGGAAGTCACAAACTTCATGATCCAGCCCCTGATTATCAGCAACTGAGGCGGCCCCACACCTGATGGGGCCGTTTTTCTTTTGGAGAGACACGCGATGACTTGCCAACTCCCGTTATTTGAAATGGATGATCCCCCTTCAACCGTGCACGATCCGATCACACTTCTGCGAGACGGTGCAGCGCTGGTACTCAGCGTATCCGGTGGTAAGGACTCCGATGCGATGTCCCACTACCTGCTGGACCAGCGAGCCAAAGAAGGCTGGCCGGGAGCCGTGATGATGGTCCATGCCGATCTCGGTGAAAAACGGGTCGAGTGGCACCAGACACCGGAGTATGTACGCAGCTTTGCTCGCCGCAAAGGCGTTCCGCTGCATGTCGTGCGCTGGACCAAAGGTGATCTGGTAGACCGCATCTGGCAGCGGTATCACGCGAATCCCGACCGTCCTTGTTGGCCGAGTTCGTCGATAAGGTATTGCACTTCTGATCTGAAGAGAGAGCCGATTTCCCGCTGGCTCAGGAAGACATTTCCATCGGGCAAAGTCATCTGCGCCATTGGTGTGCGTGCCGAGGAGAGTTCGATGCGAGCGAAGAAGGAAACGGTAGTAGTTCGTAAAGACTGCTCAGCCCCGACGAAAAACCGGTTGGTGTTGAACTGGCTGCCCATCCACGATTGGACCGAAGCGAACGTATGGGATTGCATTCGCCGACATGGGAACATCGCACATCCCGCCTACGGATTGGGCAATACCCGGTTGTCGTGCGCGTTATGTGTGATGGCGAGCCTGAATGATCTCACCAACGGCGCGCAGCACAATCCCCATGCATATCGCGAATTCTGCCGGATTGAAGCGGTAACCGGCTACAGTTTTCGCAAGGGCTTCTGGTTGAGCGATCTCAAACCCGAACTGCTGCCCGCTGAGACGCTTGCTGCTGTGCGGGAGCACCAGGGTAAATCTTTCAGTGCTGCATCCGTTTTGGTGGCCGCCCGGTAGTGCAATCCATCGCTTGTGATCTTCTGCAACTGTATACCACTCATCATTCAACCGTTGATAGGAGCTTTTCCATGAACGAGTTCGTCATGCACGACCAATCGCTGGTGAGTCTGGACTGGCAGCCTGTGCTGCTGGTCAATATCAGCCAGCAATCTCTCGGCCAAGCCTGCTACTGCCTGTACGTCAACCGGGTGTATCTTGCATTGTACCCGGATGGTGTCATCTGCGCAGCATGGGATGTGCCGCCTAAAGAGCGTGTGTTTCCGCGCGTACATCTTGTGGATTGGAAGCCGTTGCGCGATGTGCCCTTCGATCTTCCTGTCCGATTCGAACGCAAAGGTGATCCTTGCATCTCATCGACTATTCCCAATGGAACCTGGGTGCTGCCTTACGATCCCACCATATACTCGCAGTTGGAACAGGCGCAAGCCACACTACAACAGGCAATCGATCACGTTCGTTCGATCTTGTCGGATGTCGTGCACTGATGGCGTGATATGAACAGCGTGCGACACGAAACTGGTTCAACTCGTTTGTAGTGCAATCATCCTGACTGACGAAACCTGGGTGATTCATGTCTCACATTTTGACCAACTGGTAGCGCGTGCTGCACACCAGTTCCAGAGCGTCAGCGCGCCTGTCGTGCGCTGTGATTCGATATCCCTCCATATCCCGGTTTGCGCGTTGCAGGTGTAGATGGCTCTCATTGGGCTGATCCATTCTGTTTTCCCAAGCGTTAGCGGTCACCTCTGGCAACCTTGTGATGTGGTCCTGAACGGCGAGCAGTTCCAGCATACGGCTTACTTGGACAGCTTAGCCCAACGTGGGTTGCCTTACACGATGATCGCCGTTGTTGCTGCGGTCACACGTTTCGGCTTCGCCACAATCAGCCACTGATTCTGCTGTATCCAGTTTCCTTTTGCCTGGCGCATTCACCGGCTGCTCATCACGCCGATTTGGAGGCTGACAGCATAGCAGGTGCGCCGGTCGTCAACATCTGCGGGGCAGATGTCGCTACGCCTGTTTGCGCCGGGCTGGTGCCGCTGCGCTCATTGCAAACAGGCAGCGCCCTGCGGGTGACAACCGGCTGGTGACACCTGCTGCTCCAAGGTCAGCCAATCGGCAATGGAGCCGGTGAAAAATAACAGCGCCCAGGGCGCAAGGAGAAAAATCATGTCTACAAGCCTCAATATCACCTTGACCGGATTTGTAGGTGGCGAGCCTGAAACCAAGGCCGTTAATGAGCAGCAAGTGGCGACCTTCTCGGTGGCAGTCAACCGCAAGACCCGTTCGGGCGAACAGACGCTGTGGGTGCGCGTGAGCTGCTGGAATGGGCTGGTGCCCGTCGTTCAGAAGTACGTTCACAAGGGTTCGCTCTTGCAGGTGAACGGCGAGTGGCTGCGCCCGCGCGCATGGGTTGATCAGAGCGGGAATCCGCAGGTCAGCCTGGACATGAGCGCCACGCGCCTGGTCCTGCTGGACCGCGCCAATGCCGACGAACCGGTTGAGGATGAAGCGTTCTCGTAACATCATCACCCGCACGACTGAAGGGCGGCGCTTCGGTGCCGCTCTTTTTGTGCGTTGGCACGTTTCAGGCGTATACACCGAGCAGGGTGGTTTGCTGATTTATCTTACAACCAAACACAGGGGTGTGCGTTTGCGGTCATTGTCCCGCCTTGAGCTATCGATGTGGAGCGCGCCGGACGGGTCGCCGCAGGGGCAGTTGGAAGTGACCGCCCGCCGCGTGGACTTCATCATCACCAAGCGCGGACAGGCTGCCGACACCGGCACCGAGGAGGATGTGCCTTTCTAGCGCAAACCGCCAGGGGGAGCAGTCACGCCACTGCTCCCCTCAGGCGCGTTTAGAAACGGAGCACAGGCTATCGACTGCTCAGAAACTCATGCAGTAATGGTGTGAATACGTCGGGTCGCTCAAAACTGGGAACATGACCTGATTGCTCAATGATCACCTTGCGCGCACCGGGGATGCCCTGTGCCAGTATATCGGCAGCGCGCAAAACTTCAGAATGATCCAGTGCGCCAGCCGCCACCAATACCGGGCAGTTTACCGTTTCCAGGCGCGTCAAGGCAGGCGGAACTAATGGACGATCCGGCTGCATATCGGCAACCAGAAATGTGCGGCGTTCAACCGGGATTCTGTTCATGACCATGGCCTGTTGACGCAGGGTGGGATCAACCTCGTCGGGTTGTCGGGACTGCCCATCAAACCAGATGCGGATCTGCAGTTCATTAACGCGTGCGATATCGCCGTTTTGAAAGGCTTCAAACATCTCCAAGATCGCTGGCGGAGGAGCGCCCTGGGGTTCAAATCCGCTGGGAGTGGAACCCACCAGCGTCAATGAAAGCGCGCGTTCCGGTTCTTCCAGAAGCAGGTCGAGTGCGATCGTACCGCCGTTTGAACATCCGACAAAATGCGCTTGTTCGACTTCGAGATGCTTCAGCAGTTGGCGCAAGTTTTCGCGGCGACATAGTGGCCCCGCTGCCGGATCCGATTGGCCAAACCCCTGCATGTCATACCGGATGACGCGAAACTGTTCCGCCAATGTTGCCCACTGAGCGTCAAACATACGGCTGTCGAGAAAGGCCGCATGGATGAGCACAACCGCTTCGCCTTCACCCGCTGTTTCATAGTACAGTTTTCCATGATCAAGATTGAGATGCCCGGTAGTTGTCTGCATTTCAAACCACTCCTTGTGTTTTCTGAAGACCTGTTTCTATGATAGAGTGACTTAGGTGACATCTTATGTCACTCAAAAAAATGAGTGTGCAAAATGAGGGTGAAATGCGTGCAGATCGATTGTTGGCGATGCTGTTGTTACTACAGACGCGCGGGAAACTAACTGCGCAAAGACTCGCGGAGGAATTAGAAGTTTCGCGCCGTACCATTCTGCGTGATGTCGATGCGCTGTCGATAGCGGGTGTTCCGATCTACACCGACAGTGGTCACGGGGGTGGCATTGCTTTGGACGAGCATTATCGTACTCAGTTGACGGGGCTGCATACACCCGAAGTGCAAGCGTTGTTCGTGGCTGAAAACTCAACGGTACTGCGCGATGTCGGGTTGCAGGATGCGGCACAGCAGCTGACATTGAAGCTTCTCGCGGCACTACCGGCGGCCCATCGTCTTTCGGTCGAGCATGTTCGACAGCGATTGTTGATCGATTCAACGTGGTGGTGGCGCGATTCTGAGCCGCCGCCATTTTGGGACGATTTACAGCAAGCTGTCTATGAAGATCGCGTGATCGAGTGTGTCTACGAACGGTATGCGGGAGACATTGTAGAACGCACGTTGGAACCCTATAGCCTGATTCACAAAGCGAGTCACTGGTATCTGGTAGCACGCCGCGATGGAGACTTTCGCATTTATCGGATTGTGCGGTTTCATGACGTGCGCTTGAGCGAACATCACTTTTCGCGCGTGCCGGACTTTGATCTCCCGCATTTTTGGGAAGTTCATTTGCAGGAATTTGTCGATAGCTTTGCGCAATACCACTGTACGCTGCGTGTGCACCCGGATCGGATCGCATTTGTCAAAGGACTGGCCCCAGGGCGGTGGCAGGAAGTAGCGGCGGACGACGAGTCAGGGTGGGCAACGCTTCAACTGGTGATGGATTCCCCGCTGCTGGCAAAAATGCTCGTGTTCGGATTAGGGACGGATGTTGACGTGGTTGCTCCCGCAGAGTTGGCAGCAGAGGTACTTTCGGCTGCGCGTACTACGGTTCGGCATTTTGAGAAGCGCGCGGAATTATAGATGGCGCGTTGCAAGTTCTGCGACGTCTTGCAGCCGTAGACTTGGGATAAATTAAGCATTCCACCCTTTTAGTTCGCACGGTTTCCTCACCACACAGAGCGGAGCGCTTCGGCGTGTGGTTTCTGTTGTACAGTCGGTCGCGTTTCAAAGAGCAGTGGGGGACGTTCGCTGTATTACAACGTGTGCGATTCTCCGACGTGTGCGCGTTTCGGGCGTGCCTCGCAGCACGCCCAGTCGCCGCCGCGCGGCGACCGACCCTCATCCGGGCAAGTGAGCCGGATGCGTAAGACAGCGGTGTGCGGACGTGTTCACGTTACGCACGACTACCGCTGTCTGCCCGGAGAGGGTCGCCAGGTAAAGACCTGGCTCCTCACACGCCGGAGGGGCTGGCTTGGCGCGACGAGCCGCGCCACCCGCGCGCGGTTCTACGAACCCGCGCGGTCTGTCGTCACGGTGCGCCGTGACGACAGAAAACACCCCGCACTGTGACGACGAGGATGGCCTGTCAGTCGGGGTGTCTTGCGGTCACTGGCGTGACCGGCTCGCGTAGACTTCACCGCGAGCGAAAACGCGGCTGCCATCACCGGAAATTTGCTCCGCATTTCCGCAGCTTTGCATCCCCAAAACCGTAATCCTACAGCCTGTTCAGCACCCCAATTTGAGACAATGGAAGGAGTGATGAGTCAGGAGGATTCCTAATGACAGCCAGCAAAACCGTGCGCCGCAGCGTGGCGATGACGCCCCAAATGCGCCTGCGTCTTCAACAACTGCTAGAGAAAGAAACCCGTGATGTGACCGAAGCTGATCTGATCCGGCAGGCGATCCGCGAGTACCTGGATCGTCAGGAAGACGTTACCGGTAGCAAGGCGCATTTCCGCAAGACATTTCGTGATCGGATCGATCAACTCCAGGATGATCTCGAATTTCACCTGCATGTGATCACCGCCCTGATTGCCTATGGATTGGCGGTCATGCTGCCAATGTTTACCGAGCAGTCTATCACTGCCGAAGAATTGATTCAGGCCGCTATTGTTGCAGCAGAACGTAATGCCAAAACCGTTCAAGAACAGATTAACGCCGTGCGGGATTCATGACTAAGTTCATCATCATTCCCGACCTCAAATACAAATCCCCCAAACGGCGCGGTCGCGGCAGTGGACACAAGGGGCTGCGGTCCACCTTAAAGTACCTTGAGTTTAGGGAAGATCGCGATGAACGCGCCAAAACTCAGGGCGATGAGCGGTGGGCAGATCGTGGACTCGGACAGCATTACCGGGAGATATTCGCCAACTGCGACCGGCTTAAGAGCCAGCATGTGTTGGCCTGGACCTGGGTTATTTCACCTGCACCCAACCTGATGGCCCTCGTACCTGAAGACAAGCGGCGCGATCTGGTCATGGATGTAACCGACCGCATCGTGGAAGCCTACTATGACGCACGCGGCTTTCAAACACCGCCTTACACCTACGTCTTGCATGATCGACTGACCAAAGAAGGCGATCAGCAGTTACACACGCATGTGATTCTGCCAGGACTGGCTCCCACAGTCGCGGGTTGGGAACCACTCTACAACCACCGCAGTAAAGGGCACGAGCAGTTGTTCAACGAGATTGCCATTGAGGAATTCGGCAGCGCATTGGATCGGACGATTGGCCGGGAGTGGCGACAGACGTTTGCGGAGCCAGAAGTCGAAACACCGGATATTCCGCAGGATTCCGATGATCTCGACATTTGGTTTCCAAGATAGAGGAGCAGAGATTTGGTTCGAACTGGTGTGTTTTCGTACATGGGTGGATTGGCAGTGGTCGTGGGTTTGCTGTTTGCGGCCAATCTGCTTCACCGGCTTGGAATCAGTGTTAGTGAAGCCCTGTATCTATCCGCGCTGGGCTTGACTGTGGTTGGCTATGGCATAACCGAATGGCGCTTGCGCCGGGAGAAGTAGCGCATGCTCTACTGGCTGTTTACTGAAGGTCGTACTATGTTGAGCGGGTGTCTTGCGCCTTTGTTATGCCTGATTCCGTTGGCCCCGGTGCTGGCTGCTGCGCTGATGGGTGCATCCATCCGGCGCACCGATGAGGAAAAGCAGAGCACGACCTGGGATCATGTCTTGCGGCTACTGGCGCACCTGAGTGTGTCATTAGGGATTTTGGCGATCTATTTGACTCTGATGAGCGACTTTGCCATCCAGCGCACGCGCGTGCCGCAGGTCGATCAGGGCTTCATCACAACCGTAACCGGTGGTCCATCCGATATTCACCGCGCAAGGCTCTTCATGGCCGGGCTGATGGGGTGTATGGTGGTGGGTGTAGCGAACGTTGTCCTGCACGATGGACTGCGTCAGGGTGGGTGGCTGCGTGAGCGCGTGGACCGGCTGCGCCGCCCAGCAGTGCGGCGTGGCTCGCTCGGTTCCTCGCACTTCTGCACCATGCGTGAATACCGCCGCTATCGTCGTGCGGATGTGGAAGGTGTAAGCTTTCTAGGGGCGTTCTGGGGTGAGAACAAGTGGCGGTTGGATTACGGCACCGGCACATTCCACCTGAGTGGCGAAGACGCGGCGCGCGGCATCCTGACGTTAGGTGGTGCGGGGTCAGGCAAGACGCAGGGCGTGATTCTGCCGGTCATCGGCGACCGGATGCTGGCCGGGCACAGCCTGGTGGTGGCCGATCCGCAGGGCGAGATCAGGGACCACGTTATTCGTTTTGCGCAAGTAACGGGGCACCTGGTGGCCGTGCATGATCCCACCAGCAGCGCCGGGCCGCGTTACAACCTGGCGTCGGAAATTATGAGCGTATCTGACGCCCGCGCGATTGCCGATGTGCTGGTCCCCAGTGCGCAGGGCGACAACCGCTTCTGGACCGACAGCGCCGCCGCATTGCTGGCCGCGTGTCTCATCCGTTTCGATACCCTCGGCGACATCTACAATGCACTCAATGACCTCAAAACACTGGCCGATACGCTCGCCGCAGGTAAAGACGATGCCTCACTGCTGGCGAATGCGTTCATTGCCAGCGCAAAATCGGATGGCAAAGTCGCGTCTAACGTCGTAGCGACCCTGGCTACGGCATTGACCGGCTGGGCATCGGCAGACGTGCGTGCCAATACCAGCGCGTCGGACTTCGGGGCGGAGATGATCGTCTTACAGCCAACCGTCGTCGTGCTGACCTGTCCGGGGCGAATGCGCGCAGTCTATGCGTCCTATCTCGGTGCAACACTCCGTAAACTGATGCTCGACCTCGACACCATCGGCGAACAGAATGGCGGACCGCTGCCGGTACCAGTCGGCGTCGTACTGGACGAGTTCCCAACGCTGGGCAAGCTCGACAGCCTGGTCGCCGACGTCAACCTGGTACGCAAGCGTCGCATCTCCATCCTGATCGGTGCGCAGACCAAGGGGCAGTTCCACCTGATCTACGGGCAGGAAGGCACGCAGGCGCTGCTCACCGGTCTGGCAACGCAGATTGTGTTTGGCGGGTGTGACGCGGAAACGGCAGAGTACTACTCGAAGGCGTCCGGCATCGCGACTGCGGACGCGAACAAAGACGATCTTAACAGCCACCTGCGGCAGCGCCCGCTGCTAACCGTGGATGAAGTGATTACCCCGCAGTCGGGCAACTGCACCATCTTCGCGCGCTACGTGGAGCCGAACTTCGCTACCCAGGTGATTCTGACTGCACGCCTGACTCGTCTCTACGAGCGCCGCGACTGGCGAGAGCGTTTCGCCACCGCAAAGAACGTAGAACCGCTGCTGCTGGAGCGGGGCATTGCCCTCGATTTGAAGCCAGTTGTCCTGCAACCGAACCCAGTATCGACTGACAAACCCGGCACGGACCGTGAAATGCTGGAACGCGCGCACCAGCGGGTGATGGCACAGTTGGAACAAAAGACGCCGGGCAAAACACCGTTCACCGACCTTACGCAGATGCGACAGGCACGGCAAACCCGGTTAGCCACGATGGAGCGTGATTGATGGCTTTGACGAAAAACAAGATGGTGAGTGAGATTGGCCGCCGGACGCGGCTGCGCAACCACGACGTGCAGCGGATGCTTGAAGCCCTGGTTGATGTCTGGTTTGAGGAATTGGCATCCGGTGGGCGAATTGAGTTGCAGAACTTCCTGGTGCTCGAAGTGCAGCGTATAGACCGGGGCGAACGGCGTGGCATGTTGAGCAGCGGTGAGCCACGGCGAGTTATTCACCGGTTAGTGGTTCGGCCCAGTAAGACACTGAAAGCGCGCATCAACCCCGATCATAAATCTTGACATATAGAACGTATGTGCTAAAATGCACAAAGAATAACAAACACTCAGTACGTATCGCTGGTTGTTCAAACATCGAAAAAATGGATGCGGAGAGAAAAAATGATTGATTATGTAGAAGATGTACTGGCGCTGGATGAGGCGTATTTGACTCGTGCCATCGCGCAAGAGATTTTCGGCATGGATAAACTGGCACCGGAAAGCATCAATGCCGGTGGCGGTGTGGCGATCTGGATATCAGATGAACAAGAGCGTGCGGTTTTGACCGGTGAGTACAGCCGCTCAATGGACGCCGCTTTGGGTTTGCTCCGGTCGATAGGTAGTCAACTCAACCCGGATCAGCGCCTTCGCCTGATGCGAAGTACAGCGACATATCTGGGTCAAGTACTCGCGGTTTCGGACGGTGATGCCGGGGATGTATTGTTAGAGGTTGTCACCACGCTCAGGCCGTTTCAGGTCGCGCAGGCTTTTCTGGCGGCTTGGCGAGACGAAGTTGAGAACTACGGAACATTGCCTTTTCTGAGCGAAACGTTTCTGCTGGACATCGATTAAGCGCGAATTCACATACACGCCGACGATCTGACAGAGGGTGCTGCATAACCAGCCCCTCTGTTTTTAATTCAACCGAATCCAGAAAAGACCGTGTTTGTCCGTATCTTCCTTCAACTCAAAGTCAGTGGGATAGTCTGCCAGAAATTTCAGCAGGCTCTTGCACTTCTTATCCGCTGGTCCCAGGCGCTTCGGCTTGAGCTTGTAGAAGGTTTCATAAAGATGTTGTGCAACGCGGCTGAAATTCACCCAGTCTTCGTCTTGGTCACGGATGAAATCACGCGCCGCTTGCAGGACATCCTCTGTGTCGTAATCCCGTACTGCTCGTGCCGCGATCTCACGTTTGCGCTGCGTGTTCCGTGAGCGCGAGCGTTTGTTTTTGCGCTTCGGCTTTTTGGCTGTTTCAGGGGAAACAATGAGTTCATAGTCAGCGCCGTAGTCCCGGATCACGCGCTCCCGCAGAGCTTCGAGATCTTCCGGTGGAGTCATGAAAGCGGTCGCAGAATACTCCCAATCACGAGCGCGGATGAGATCGCGCTCAAGTTTCATAAAGCAGTCGTTACACAAACTCAGATCATTCACCGGTAGGATCAGATCACACCCGACACAGATCGTGTCGATCAGCACACCATCGTCACATTCGTTATCGGAATCATTCATGGCATTCTCGTAACCCCAGACGATCGATTGGCCTTGATCATAGCAGGTTTTCTACGGTAACACCGTGGATTTTGGTCATCAGCTTCCTTGTCAATAAGTGCAACGGGCCAATGGTCTTTGCCGTAGTAGTAGATGGATGCGAACTCCATTGAAAAAAGCCTCATCAACAATATTTCAGGAAAACATCATGAAAGCGGTTGTCTGCACAAGGTATGGCCCACCAGAGGTTCTACAACTCCACGAGGTGGCAAAACCTACCCCCAAGCACAATGAAGTACTGATCAGAATCCATGCGACAGTAGTCACTGCGGGAGACTGCAAGGTTTCGCTTAGAGGTCAGCCGTTCTTTTCAAGGGTAGTCACGGGGCGCTTTGCTACCGGCCTCAGAACACCACGGACCACCATATTCGGGTTCGAGCTGGCAGGGGAAATCGAAGCAGTAGGGAGAGATGTCACACGATACAAAAAAGGTGACATGATTTTTGGCAGCACCACGTTACATTTGGGTGCCCATGCCGAGTATATCTGTCTGCCAGAAGACGGGCCGATCGCCATCAAACCAACCAACATGACCTATGAGGAAGCCGCTGCCATCGTTGAAGGGGCAGGTACAGCACTACCTTGTCTGCGAGACCTCGCGAAGATCCAGAAGGGACAGCACATCCTCATCATTGGTGCTTCGGGAAGTACCGGTACGGCTGCGGTCCAGCTTGCCAAATACTTTGGAGCAGAAGTCACCGGCGTATGCAGTACCGTCAACCTGGAATTGGTGAAGTCCCTGGGAGCTGATCAGGTCATTGATTACACCCAAGAGGATTTCACCCAGAACAGCCAGACCTATGACGTGATTTTTGCCATCGCGGGCAACAGCACATTCTCACGCTGCCGAGACTCACTGAAGCCTGGAGGGATTTATCTCACCGATAAGCCTACCCTGGCAGTCATCCCTCATATCCTGAAGCTCAATCGCAAAAGAGCCATTCTGGCTTACACTGGGGTGAGGCCAGCAAGCGCGAAATGCAAAGACCTGGCTTTCATTCGAGAGCTTATTGAGGCGGGAAAGCTCAAAGTGGTTATCGATCGCTGCTATCCGCTGGAACAGATCGTCGAGGCTTATCGGTATGTCGAAAAAGGACACAAAAAGGGCAATGTCGTGATCTCAGTAGCGCAAAATGGAGAGATGCCATGAAAGCTGTTGTGTATGAAAGATATGGTTCACCCGAAGTGCTGCGACTGGTCGAAATCGCGAAACCTACACCGAAAGACAATGAGGTGCTGGTGAGAGTGCGCGCGACGACCGTCACCAAGGGCGATGTGCGAATGCGCAGTTTTACGGTTCCGCGCGCGCAGTGGATACCCGCCCGATTGTATTTGGGGATCAGGAAACCACGCCGCCCGATACTGGGTATGGAACTGGCCGGAGATATCGAGGCGGTCGGCTCAAACGTTACACGCTTCAAAGTCGGTGATCCGGTGTTTGCCTCAACTTTCGAGGTCAGCTTTGGCGGGTATGCCGAATACACGTGTATGCCGGAAGATGGGCAGATCGTGCTCAAGCCGGATCAGGTGAGTTATGGCGAAGCGGCGGCAGTGGTCGGTGGGGGGATGACAGCTTTGCGGTGCCTGAAAAAAGCCAACATTCAGCCGGGCCAGACGGTGCTGATTTATGGCGCTTCAGGGGCGGTCGGCACAAATGCCGTTCAGCTTGCCCACCACTGGGGCGCAGTCGTGACCGGCGTGTGCAGCACCGCCAATCTTGATCTGGTGCGTGGGCTGGGGGCCGATCAGGTCATCGACTACACGCGGGAGGACTTTACCCAACTCGGCGACACCTATGACGTCATTTTTGATGCTGTGGCCAAGTTTCCGCCTGCGCGCGCTAAAAAGGCGCTCAAACCGGCGGGTATCTACCTGAATGTTCATAAGGACTCGGATGAGCGTGGCGGGCGGAGCGTGCGCAACGAAGCATTGTTGGCGCTCAAAGACCTGTTGGAAGCTGGTACGCTGAAGACGGTTATTGACCGCACCTACCCGCTTGAACAGATTGTTGAGGCCCACCGGTATGTGGATCAGGGTCACAAAAAGGGCAATGTCGTCATCACAGTGGCATAGCGGATCAAAATCAAATTCAGGGGGAACTCATGAAAGCGGTTGTCTGCACAAAGTATGGTCCACCGGAGGTTCTTCAACTCCAAGAGGTAGAGAAACCCGCACCCAAGTACAATGAAGTACGCATCAAAATCCACGCCACCGCCGTTACCGCCAGTGACTGTATCGTCCGGGGTTTCAAACTGCCGAGGTGGCACCCGATGGGATTCCTGATGGGATTGGTGATTGGTTTCAGAGGGCCAAGAAATCCCATTCTGGGCATGGTGCTGGCCGGAGAAATCGAAGCAGTTGGCAGGGATACCACTCAGTTTAAGCTGGGCGATCAGGTGTTTGCATTCGTTGGGACGCGTTTTGGGTGTTACGCTGAGTATATCTGCCTTCCGGACAAGGACCGATCGGGTCTGCCGGGAACCCTGCCCAGCCTCATGACCTTGAAACCCTCCACGATGACCTATGAAGAAGCGGCTGCTACTGTTTTTGGGGTTATGTTGGCGTCGCACTTTCTGAGAAAAGGTCATATTCAGCGTGGACAAAAGGTGCTGATTTACGGCGCATCAGGGGCCATTGGATCGACGGCGGTTCAGATCGCCAAACACCACTATGGGGCGGAAGTGACCGGAGTATGCAGCACTTCGAATCTGGAACTGGTGACATCGCTGGGTGCAGATCATGTGCTTGATTACACCACCCATGATTCATTAGCCGACGGGGCGCGTTTCGATTTTGTTCTGGATGCCGTTGGGAAGCGGAAAAGTTCCAGACTGAAGATGGCTTGCAAGAACGCACTCACACCACACGGGACGTATGTGTCGGTAGATGATGG
>Ga0226835_1000560_pt1 | contig 36745 bp, 28 predicted proteins | sample LAC_MetaG_1_FD_163627 | JGI IMG/M metagenome (GOLD analysis project Ga0226835, IMG submission 163627) | Anaerobic ammonium oxidizing microbial communities from anammox membrane bioreactor (MBR) in UC Berkley, California, United States -... | ecosystem: Engineered > Bioreactor > Anaerobic >...
TGATCACACCGCGTTGGAGAAGACGCTGAGCGAAATTGTGCGGCGGCATGAAATTTACCGCACAACCTTTCCAGCCATTAACGGCGAACCCATGCAGGTGATTCATCCGCCCTGGCAGGTAAACCTGCCCGTTTTTGATTTGAGCGGATTGACAAAAGAGACAGCAGAAGAGGAGATGGAGCGCCTGCTGGCGGAATGGTTTGCTGAGCCGTTTGACATCACCAGCTTGCCGCTCACGCGCTGGCGATTGATCCGTATGAGTGTAGATGAACACTATCTGGTGCACATGGAACATCACTTGGTGCACGATGGTTGGTCGTTTGGGGTGTTGATGAAGGAGATACGCGCCCTTTACCCGGTGCTGGCGAACGGTGGAACTCCCGACTTACCCGAGCTGCCAGCACAGTTTGCCGATTATGCCATCTGGCAGCGGCAGACTATGCAGGGCGAGACGTTAGAGAACCTGTTAGCGTATTGGAAAAAGCGCCTGGAAGGCAGCCCGCCAGTGCTGGATCTTCCGATCGCGCGACCACGCCCGCGTTTGAAAAGTTATCGGGGGGCTTCGATCCAACTTGACCTCTCGCCGCAGTTATATGCTGCAGCCAAGTATTTAGGACGTTTGCACCGGGCAACCGCGTTTATGACCCTGTTAACCGTCTTTAAGACGCTCATTTACCGATATACTGGTCAGACGGATGTATTGATTGCCTCCGGGTTCGCAAACCGGCAGCGGCGCGAGTTGGAAAGCATGATCGGCATGGTTGTCAATACGGTGATACTGCGGACAGATTTTTCTGGCGACCTGACCTTTAGTCAGGCGCTGGAGCGGGTGCGGGAAACTGTGCTGGAAGCCGCTTCGCATCAGGATCTTCCCTTCGAAAAGCTGGTGGAGGCTTTACAGCCTAAACGGGATTTGAGCTATAACCCAATCTACCAGATTGTGTTCAGTTTTCACGATTCGCCAATCCCTGAGCTAGATTTGCCGGAGTTGCATGGCAGATTGGTTTATCGTCAGAACCAGTCGGCAAAATTTGATTTAAACGTCGTCGTGATTCCGCGAGATGCGCAATTGCTGGGCCTTGGAAGTAATGGAAACGGCGAGCGCGTTATCATGGTTTGGGAATATGACACCGATTTGTTCGATCGTTCAACAATTGAGCGCATGATCGCGCATTTTATCCAATTACTGAAAAGTTTTGTAGATGATCCGACGCAAAAACTCTCCGAGGCAAATTATCTAAGTCCAGATGAAATGCGCCTCCTGATTGAAGATTGGAATGCAACGACGCATGGCTATCCCAACCAAGCGACGATCCACTCACTATTTGAGACCCAGGCAGCGGAGACTCCTCAGGCGATTGCTGTAGAACTTGCTCATCTTAAAGGCGCGCCGAAAGAAGCGGCGGGCTGGATCGAGCAGGGATGTCTGACCTATGCTGAGCTAAACCAGCGGGCAAATCAACTGACGCATTATCTCATACGCCAGGGCGTTGGACGGGAAACAGTTGTAAGCGTTTTCCTGGATCGCTCAATAGATTTAATTGTAAGCCTCCTGGCGATTCTAAAGGCTGGGGCGGCTTACGCACCCTTGGAGACGAATTATCCGCAAGAACGATTAGCCTGGATGCTCAACGACCTTGGGTCTCCAATTGTCATTACCTGGAGCAGCCTGGCTGAGCGATTGCCTCTTTCGACGCCGCGGGTGATTTTCCTGGATGGTGAGCAGCAAGCAATTGAAAGTGAAAGCGTTGAAAATCCTTATGTCCAGTGTGAAACGGATAACCTCGCCTATGTGATGTACACCTCCGGTTCCACCGGGCGACCGAAAGGAGTCTGTATACCGCATCGCGGCGTCATCCGCCTGGTGAAAGGGGCGAATTATGCTCGCTTTGCATCGGATGAAGTCTTCCTGCAATTTGCACCTTCAGCTTTCGACGCCTCTACCTTTGAAATTTGGGGCAGCTTGCTCAATGGGGCGCGGTTGGTGGTGTTTCCAGCCCAGGACGCGGGCGCATCATTGGCAGAATTGGGCGAGGTCATCCGCGAATATAACGTGACGACCCTGTGGTTAACCGCCGGGCTTTTTCATCAATTGGTTGATTATTACCCTCAGGTAATTTCAGATTTGCGTCAACTGCTGGCGGGCGGAGATGTCTTATCTACTGCTCATGTCCGTAAAGCGCTACAAGCGGCAGGGAATTGCCGTATCATCAACGGCTATGGTCCTACAGAAAATACCACCTTTACTACGACCTTCTGGGTGCAAGACGAAAGCGGGTTGGATATTAGCACGCCGATAGGGAAACCAATTGATCAGACGCAAGTATATATCCTGGATGACAATTTGCGCCCCACACCTATTGGCATTCCTGGAGAACTATATACTGGCGGGGATGGGTTGGCGCGCGGTTATCTGCACCAACCAGAATTGACCGCGGAACGTTTCGTCCCTAACCCCTTCGCTCGCCAGCCGGGCGAACGTCTCTATCGCACCGGGGATTGGGCGAAATACCGTTCGGATGGAACAATTGAATTTTTGGGGCGCAAAGACGATCAAGTGAAGATACGCGGTTTTCGCGTAGAACCAGGCGAGGTCGAAGCCATGCTGATGGAGCATCCGTTGGTGCGTCAGGCGGCGGTGATCGTTTGGAAAGACGACGATGGCGACGAGAAGCGGCTGGCAGCTTATATCGCTTGCAATCCGGGGGCAAATATAACAGCCCAGGCGCTACGCGCCTATCTGGGGGAACGACTGCCGGAACACATGTTGCCGGCGGCGATCATCATCCTGGATGATCTGCCATTATCTGCAAATGGCAAAGTGAATCGTAAGGCGCTTCCACGGCCGCGTGTTGAGCTCCTTCAAGCCGGGGAGACTGAACGGCCGCTCACACCGTTGGAAAGAGCCATATTGGGCATTTGGGCTGAAACGCTGAAGCTCGATCGTTTGCGAGTGGATGATAATTTCTTTGATCTGGGTGGACACTCATTGACAGCTATTCGTTTAGCGGCACGCATCAGCGAGGTTTTTGGCATTGATCTACCGCTGCGTGTCATCTTTGAAGCGCCGACTCCGGCTGCGTTCAGCGCCGCGCTGCTGCGCGCCGCGGATGATGTTGACAAGCTTACACGTATTGCTGAGATGTATCATCAGTTGGCTACACTCTCTGATGAAGAGGCGGAAGCCATGAGTTTCAGGAGGCCCAGCAGTTCATGAGTGATGAGACGGAAGATACTCGCTTGTATAAGGTAGTGGTCAATCACGAAGAACAATATTCGATCTGGTTTGCTGATCGTGAACCGCCCGCCGGCTGGCGAGAGGTGGGCAAGGTGGGCAGTAAGGCCGAATGTCTGGCCTACATTGAGGAAGTGTGGACGGATATGCGCCCACTGAGTTTGCGGAAGAGCATGGAGAGCAAAGACTGAAGCCAGGGTCTCCCCAGTATCAGCGACGGGCGCGCCTCTTCGCTTCGCGCAGACGCGCCAGGGCGTCCTGAGTCGTATGATCCTGAATGTTCTCATCTGGCGATACTTGCGGGTTGGGAGGCTCAGGATCGGCGCTTGAATTTGGTTGGTCAGACAAACCCACGACGGGTGGTTTAAGCGACCCTCTATCTCTGGCGGATGTCACAGAGGTGTCCTCTCCATTGGTCGGGGCTGGAACGTTATCGGATTGACGGCGGCGGCGGGCGCGATCGCGCGCCTGAAACAGTGGAGTGAGCAGGCGCGGTTGGCCGGTTGACGCAGCCCGCGGCCGGGCGATCTGACGAGCCAGCCAGGCTTTTGCAGTCTGCCAATCGCGGGCAGTCAGGTTCAGGCGGCGTAGCATCACATCGAGTGGAAAGAGCAGAGCGGCTAACAGCAGCAGACTCCACCAATATTCCCGCGCCTGCTCAACCGCGGGCAGGTTGTGGATAAAGGCGGCTTGTGGATCGGTCAGTTCGCCGCCCCCGGTGACCCTGGCAAGCTCATTTAAGGCGCGCAGGTCAATTCCGCTGGTCTTGTACTCTGGCGAATAGGGTACAACCAGTCCGAGAGCAATTTGCCCCAGGGATTGATCACCCTGGTTTACGCCTAAGCGCGCCAGGTAAACGCCGGGTTGCGTCAGACGACTGGTAGCTTCGTATTGTCCGGGGCCAACCTGTTTCAGTGGGGCTTCTATCGAATCCAGGTCTGGTCCGATAATGACCGCCGAGCCTTGCAAATAGTTTAGCGGAAGACCATCTTTGTCTAGCGCGGTGAGGCGGATAACTGCCTGACCGTCTTCCAGGCGGGCTTCGGCTTCCAATCCTTCAACTTTCGGCGCCGGCAGCGTCCAACGTACAAGCTGAGCTGCAAAGGATTGGAAGTTCTGCCAGGCGAGCCATTCTTTTGCCCATTGCCCTTTCAGGTCGGAGGTCCAGGCGGCGGAGCGGCCTAATCCATATTGCCAGGTGGCGAGAAGCGGATCACCGCGTGTGGTGATCAAATCCAAGCGGGCGGCGTTTTTTGCAGTGGCGCCATTGTAACCCAGCAGCGGCGGTAGATTAGCAGCGTCTATTCCGCGCAAAACCTGGCTGGGAGCAGATGGCAGCGGATAGAAGGGTTCCTCTACGATATATTCGCCCACCGAGCGCACGGTTTCTTTCAGGAAAAACTCTGGTACGCGAAAAATGTCCACTGCCGGATAAAAGCTGCCACCACCTAGTTGAGCCAGGGAAGCCAAATATTGCGCTGAGCCTTCGCCAGCAGCTACCACGCTGAGGGTAATCCCCTGGTCTTTCATTTCTTGAGCCAGCCCAGTCAGGTCGCCCTGACGCACCCAGCCGTCGGTCATTAGGATGATATGTTTGCGGCGTGCAGGTATATCTTGCAACGCCTGATAGGCAGCCTGGACGCCTGCCTGCAGATTGGTCTGTCCCTCCGCCTGAAAAGAACTGATCGCTTGCTCCAGGGAGGCAGGATCCAACAATTGGCTTAGCTGCAATACCCAATGAGGTTGTTGATCGAAGGCTACCACGCCGAGATAATCTTGCGAGCCGAGGGCGCTGGCGGCGCGCATAATTGCTTCTTTAGCGATGTCAACTTTGGGTTGACCGACTTCAGCGCGAGTGTAAGTTTGATTCAGATCCGGGTTGTCGCAGTGACAGCGCCCCATGCTGCCGGACTTGTCCACGGCTAGAACAAGCGCCAGGTTAGCTTGCAGCTCGCGGTCGCGCACGTCCATATCTACAGGCAAGGCGGCTTCCAGCGGTGTGCGTAAATAACCGCCGGCGCCGAAAGATTGATCGCCGCCGATCATCACCAACCCGCGGCCCAGGTCGCGCACGAAAACAGGCAGCGCCTGCATACTCCCTGCGGGCAGCGATGCGGCGTTCACATTGACCAGGATGATCGCATCGTATCGAGCTAATTCGGGCAAAGTGGTGGGCAGGCTGGCGGGTGGGATGCGAGTCAGGTTTATCTCCGCGGCGATAAGGGCGCGAGCCAGGTTTTCTCCGTCTTCGGGTTGGCTTTCGACCAACAACACATTCGGAGGACCATGCACAACGGTAAAGGCGCTGGCAGCATTATTTTGCAGGCGGTTATCCACATCGGGTATGATCTGGGCGCGGAAACGGCGAAAGCCAGTTTTCTCTGTAGCATCCGAAGATGGGGTTATGGGGATTTGCAGCCGATTGATGCCTGTCTGAAGTGAAATTTCCTGACTATAAATCAGATCGTTGTCTTCGAAGATGCGTAAATCTGCCTGGGTGGGCGCGCTGCTGTGGATAACCGCCGTCAAGTCAAAGCGTTCTCCCAGCCGGACTTCGGAAGGGGCCTCTAGAGATTCGATCAGGACTTCTACCACACCAGGCTCAAAGCCCAGCGGAACGAAAAGCAGTTCGGTCTGGTTGAGATCAGCTAATTCTGCTTGTTCAAGAGCTTTGCCGATGTTTTCACGGCCATCTGAGAGCAAGACGAGACGCTTTGCGCCTTCAGCAGGCAGAATAGCCTGGGCAAGCTGCAAAGCTGCGGCGATATTTGTGCGTGTAGTCACTGGAACAGAAGCGATATTTCCCAAACCAGAATCCTTTGAAGCCAAACGCTCAACCAATGCATCTTCGCCGAAGACAACGATCGCTGCTTGATCGTCACGGGGCTTTGACTGAATGGCAGCGCGGATTAAATCTTCGCCGCGCTGTATCTCGGCAGGTGGGATACTGTCTGATGCATCCAGGATAAACACCGTGGTGAGCAAATTCGAACGGAAGCGAATCTGCAACCCGGCCAGGCCCAAAATGATGGCGGTCATCAGAATCAGTCGCAACGCAAGGCTGAACCACAGACGGGTAGAACCGCTGCGCCGCCAGGCTATCCAACCCAGGCTTGCCGCCAGAGGTAGTAAGATCAGTAACCATAAATAAATCGGATAAATTAAAGAAACGCGCATCTGGTCACTTTACCGGTTCAAGAGTCTATCTTCAATACTGTGATCGCCGGCTGCCAGTGGTCTGGTTTCCCATGCGAGGCGTAACGGCGCGCAGGCGTTGCCACAGGCGGCTCAAGGTCGGACGATGGTAGATCAACCATTCCAGAAACAGCAAGAACAGCGCGAACATAGCCAGAGTACGCCATAGTTCTCTCTGACCTGTCTGGGGGGCTTCTTCTGCTGTGGCGTTTTGCAAGCCGGAAACAGGCAAATTTTGTTGTGGAGCGATTCGCGACTCGAGCGGCGAGAATAAATTGACGGCATAGAAGAGGGTCAGGGCGTCGCTGATTTGCACCCGATACAAGCCAAGCTGGCTGGTTTCAGTAATATGCAACCGATTTTCATCCGGCTGCAGCAATGTTTGTGATCCATCTGGTCGGGTGAGGACAATATCGGCGCTAACCAATTGGTTAAAGGTCTGCGGAAGGGGCAAATCGAGCACTGCGCCTGGCGAAACCGATTGAGGAAATGCGCCGCTGCGCCCAGGAGCCAAGTAATCCATGAGATTGGATAGAAGAAGCGGAAAGGCTACCTGCAAAGGTAAGTCGGAGCGTCGCAAATCAAAAGACAGTACAGCGAGACGGCGTCCACCGGTTTCACCCACAAAGAGCAGAGGGGGACTCTCATCAATAGGAGAGGTTGCCTCTGGAGGTAGGTCGGCGAAGATCACCGGGCGCGCCCAATCTGGCAGCGGAATGGCAACTGCATCCAGAATGTTGACCGTCTCTAGGTCAATATATTGAAGCAAGGGATCATCCTGGTTGGCTTTGCGCGGGCGCGGTTGAGTTAACGCCCCGGCTACAGTGAAAAGTTCGTTGCTGCGGGTGGGGGCGATGAAAAGCAGATTCCCGGCAGGCAGCGTGGTTGTCAGCGATACCTGCCCATCCAGGATGGTCAGATCAGCGGCGGGCAGCGCGCCAACGTCGGCTGCATTCAGACGAGTAAGCTGCACTGAAGGCAGCAGGGAGAGAGCAGTTTCTAGGAAGAGGTTACCCGGGCTGACAAGGGTCACAGAGATGGGCTCGCCTGGTTGATAGATCACGCGAGCGCTATCATCCGCAGTCAGGAAATCCATCTCACCGCTCTCTGGAGGCATCAGGCGCGCCTCCACCACTTGTGTTCCATCGAGAATACCTTGAGCCAAGACCGCCTGTTCGGATGTCGGCGGTAAATCCACATCGAATGTATCCACCAGCAAGCCGTCAGCATAGAAAGCCAGGCGGCGCTTGACCGTCTGGTCGCCGTAATTGGTGATTTGAGCGAAGGCAGAGAGAGCACCGCTGGGTTCGGGTTGCACATTCAACAGGCTCACAGCCTGGTTTTGATTCCGCAGGCCGATCGGAAGAAATGTCAGCTTACCCTGTACAGTGATGCGTTGTGGCAGAGGGACATTACCGTCGGATAAAACAATGATCTGCGCGTCTGGCTGGCGGGCGGCGATGGCGGAAGCAAGCTGCAATGCCACGCTCATATCGGCGCTGCCTGCCCCAGGCCTCAGCGAAGCGATCTCCTGGCGCAATTGGCGACGGTCGGCGCTGGCAGCTATGACCACGCGAGCTTCCTGGCCTGCGATAATCAGAGTAACACGCGCCTGTTCAGGAAGTTCGGCGACGATGCGCTGCGCCTGATCTTTGGCAGCTTCGAAGCGCGTAGGGACAACATCGCTGGCAGTCATGCTGGCTGAGGCGTCCAGGATCAGGATGACCGTCTGGGCAGATACGCCTTGAGCTTGAACCGCAGGCCGCGCCAGCGCAAGAATTAACAGCGCCAGAAAAATCAGTTGCAGTAACATAAGCAGGTTGAAGCGCAAACGCTGCCAGGGTGCGTTGGCTTCGACATCTCGTACCATTTGCCGCCAGAGATAGGTGCTGGAAACCGGCCGCTCTGTGCGGCGCAGTTTAAGTAGGTAAAGCAATACGATGATTGGCAACAGAGCAGCCAGGAAAAACGCTGCTGGCTGAAGAAAATTGATCATCGCAGGGCACCTTGCTGCGGCAAAGCAGCGAAGAGCAGTTCTTCGAGCGACTGAGACGAGATCACCGGCAGATAATGAATACGCCGGGCGGCGCAGAAGCGACGCCAGTTCTCTTGCCAATTGGACAAGAGTTGGCGGTAGCGTTGCATCGTCTCGAAGTCGGCGCTGATTTCCACCTGCGCCTGAGTTTCGGCATCTACCAGTTTGAAGTCGCCTTCGAATTCGGGATCGGTTTCATCGGGAGAGAGGACGTGAAGCAACGTGATTTCAAAGCCTTTGCCTGCCAAACGGCTAAGGCCAGTCTGCCAGCCATCATCCATTAAATCGGAAAAGAGCACCAACGGGCCGGGCTGGCTGGCGTTGGCTGCCAATGCGCCGAATTCCATGGGCGCAGATGTATGGGAATTCGGCGCATTCGTTGATACGCTGCCGTTTTTCGCTAGTTGCAGGAAGTTAAACAAGGTGAGCGCCGAACGTTTCCCGCGCAGAGGGGGCAAGCGTTTGCGGATCAATGGGGCATCCCAACCGACCACACTTGCGCTGACGCGATCCAGCCCGGCAAGAGCGATAAAACCCAAAGCGGCTGCCAGGCGGATAGAAAACCACAGTTTATTCGGTTCACCCCAATCCATGGAACGGCTAGCATCTATCACCAGATATACCGGGACATCTACTTCTTCGACGAAGAGTTTAAGGAATAGCCGTTCCAGGCGAGCATAAGCGTTCCAATCTATGCGACGGAAGTCGTCGCCAGGCGTGTAAGGGCGAAAATCAGAGAATTCTACTGATTGGCCGCGTTGAGCGCTGCGACGTTCACCCTGCATCGGGCTGCGCGCCGCCTGGCGGTATAGCAGGCTTAACCCTTCCAACCGCTTGAGAAACGATTCGTCAAATAACTGTTTATCAGTCATCAGTAGAGTAGAAGTCGCTGTCGTCAGTCGCCGGTTTGGATCTGGTCAAGTAAATGTAGAATCACCGCATCGCTAGAAACGCCCTCCGCCTGGGCTTCGAAGTTGAGAATCAGGCGATGCCGTAAAGCGGGCAACGCCGCCTGACGAATGTCATCGTAGGCAACATTATAACGACCGTCTATCAAAGCGATGATTTTGCCTGCCAGGATCATCGCCTGCAAGCCGCGTGGGCTTGCGCCATAGCGAACATATTGTTTGACCAGGGATGGGGCGCTGGGGTCGTCTGGATGAGTGGCTTTGAGCAGGCGAGCAGCGTATTCGGTGACATGCGGAGCAATGGGCGTGCCGCGCGCAAGTTCTTGCATCTGGCGAATCTGTTCTCCATCAGCAACTGCTTCAGCTTGGGGTGTTTCAACGGAAGTGGTGCGATTGGCGATTTCGACAAGCTCATCCACGCCAGGGAAAGGCACATCAATCTTAAAGAAAAAGCGGTCCAATTGGGCTTCAGGCAGCGGGTAAGTGCCTTCCATTTCCAGGGGGTTTTGAGTGGCCAGGACGAAAAATGGCTCTGGCAGCCGACGGGTCATTTTGGCGACGGTGACGCTGTGTTCTTGCATGGCCTCTAGCATGGCAGATTGGGTCTTGGGGGTGGCGCGGTTAATCTCATCCGCCAATACCAGATTAGCAAAGATCGGCCCGGCTTCAAATTGAAATTGCCGGCGTCCGTTTTCATCCTCGGTGATCAGGTTGGTGCCGACAATATCGGCTGGCATCAAATCTGGAGTAAATTGAATGCGAGCAAAAGCGCAATCTACTGCCTGCGAGAGGGTGCGCACCAGCATGGTCTTGCCCAACCCTGGAACACCTTCCAGCAAAGCGTTTCCGCCAGCCAACAGGGTGATTAGCGTGTGTCGCACCAGCCCTTTTTGACCGACAATGACGCGGCCAACCTGCTCTTCGATGGCGGCGGCAATTTGCCGAAATTGCTCAGGGGATAGAGTTTGATTCTCCATAAAATTAACAACTCCTTTGTAGAGGATCATGGCTGCGGGTGATGTAGTGTTGATAATTGGCTTAGGGCTTATGGCGATGGCGACAAGAGGCTGAAATAGTTTTTAACATAAGATAACAGAGCGCTGGGTATATGGCTTTGTTGAATCGTTTGGCTGGCGAGGTTGAAATAGTCATAAAAGACCTGGTCGTAGGGCACCAGAGCGGGATTATCCGCGCCAGGCAGATTGGATTGCCCTGGTTTCACCTGGGTTTGACCCTGACCAGTGTCCTGACCGGGGATGAATAATTGGTCGCCGCTGCCGGGGGCGCTCTGCCAGGGGGCGTAGACCTGTTGACTCAACGGCGCGGGAGCTACGTTCGGAGCATCGCCTTGCGGGCGAACATTGCCGCGACTACCAGTAGCAGGGGGCAATGTGTTTGCCTTGCTGCCGCCGCCTTGCCCACTCTGGCTGCCTGGGTTCGATCCGGCGATCTGTCCGGGGCTTTGACCCGGACCTTGCCCGGGCGCTTGGATGGCGTTCTGCCCCGACGCAGCCTGGCGCGCGGTTTGCGCCAGCGCCTGACGGCTATCTTGCAATTGGGTAATAGCGTTTTGCAGAGCAGCCTGATCGTTTAAACGAACTTCAGCGTCGGTCAACGCCGCCTGGGCATTTTGGGCAGCCTGGGTCACAGTTTGAAGATCGCCGGATTGCACAGACTGCGCCAGAGCGGAGAGCGCCTGCGCCAAACTGGCATCGCCAGATTGAGCGGAAGCGGCTGCCATTTGAGCCAGTTCACGCGCCAGTTCCTGTTGTTCCGTTTCTTCTAGGTTGGGAAGATTGGCAGCGATGTCAGCCAAAGCCTGGGCGGCTGCTTGCGCAGCGGAGTCTTGCGCCTTTAGCGGACGCTGTGCTAAGGAGGAAAGTCTTTGCGCCAGGCTTTCCAAGTTCGCTTGTTGAGAGGCGGCGTTGGAGTCTTGCCGAGCTTGCAACGACTTTTCCAGGTTAGAGAGGTCGGCCAGCGCTCGCTCCAGGTCGCCTGGGTTGCGGCGAAGTTTTTCGGCCAGCTCAGCAAGCTGGCGCAGCAGCTCTTCTTGCGTTTGAGGTGAAAGCTCCTGAGATTGAGCAATCTCTTCCCGTATTTTTTCGATTTTTTGCGCCTGGCGCGCGGCTTCTTCTTGCAACTGGCGTCGTTGAGCCAGGACAGCGTCCATAGGATTCGGCAATATCGCTGAAACAACGATGCAAGCAAAGAGGGCGCCTGCCAGCCATAATGAGCGCGGCTGCCAGGCGAGAGGAAGATCACGGGAAGGTCGAATGGCAATGGCAACAGACAGGGCGTCAGCGCGCTGAGCAGCCACCAGGCGCGGGTCGGCATATAGAGTGGGTTTGATATGCGACGCGGATAAGCCTTCAAAGGTCAGGGCGGTGGACAGGCGTTGGCGCAGCCCTAAAGCCTGATCCACTCGGCGAGCCACACGCATAGCGGGCAATGGTTTCAGCGCAGTGTAAAGTGACATGCTCAGAAGCCAGAATGCGATAGGCGCAAGCGTCCAAAGGGTCAACATTTCGACAGGGAAAACGCGGCCCATGACCTGGATCGCTAATGAGATCAACATGGCAATCCAGAGATTACGCTGCGCCTCATGAACGCCGTCCTGCAAGCGCAAGCGGCGGCGGAATATTTTTAGATAACGAGAAAGTTCAGAGTCAGCCATGAGCTTGCTTGTTATTCTGCAATTATGACGACGGGCAGGTGCTCATTGGCCGCATCTATGGATGCATCATCGGATATCGCGGCGCCCTTTGGCGACGGATATTGATCGCCAGGGAATGGAGTGGGGGTCTCTAGCAAAGGATATGGCTGACCAGAGTCGGAAGGGGCGCCGGGTTGTACTTCTTCTGGTGGGGCGATCATCATTGCAGGCGTGGGCGTCGCGTCGTTGAGCAAAATAATGTTCTCATAGCGGTTCGCGGTAGCAGCGTAGCCCAGTGTAACCAGACCGGCAAAACCCAGCAGCAAAGCAAAGCCAACCAATGTTTCGGCCCAACTTACCTGCCAGCGGCGGGCGGGCTTGACCAGGCGCGTGGCGATCAGATACAGGATTAAGGTCAGCCCTAAATAAAGCGGTAGACTGTAATGATAGATCGGGCGCGGAATGCTGGTCAGGCTGATCTGCGGCGCGCCCATGACCCAATATACTGGGCTGCCAAGCATCCAAAACAAGCTGGAAAGATTTTGCGGGTTGACCGAGGGCATCAACGAAGACCCCAGAGCGCTGATCGGACTGGGGATCATGATCCAACGCGGCGGATCGCTTTGGCGCAGGATGCCGGCGCCGATCGCCAGCACCAACGGGCCAAGCAACAAGGCCAACACTGCAATGTATGTAGCAGCGACAGCGCGTCCGCTGCGCTTAAATAATGCAGACATAAATAGCCCAATCACGCCAAACGTGACCGCTGAGATACACAGAACGAGGATCGCTTTGAGCATGTCGCGTAGAGTTACGCCGCCAAAGACAAAAACAATGCTTGCCAGGGGGACGGCGGCGAAGATCAATAAGAATACATAACCCAGACTGGCGATTAATTTGCCCCATAAGATTCGGCCAGGGGGTAGAGGAGTGGTCAACAACATCTCGTAAGTTTGCTTTTCCATTTCGCTGCTGATTGCGTTAGCAGTCACGGAAGGCACAATCACGGAGATCAGCAGCAACTCAATGAACACCAGGCCGGTGAAAAGTACCTGTCCGATCTGTGGACTGAGCGGGAGAGAGGAATATTGCGTGGCTGCCAGGGTTAAACGATACAAACCATAGCTGCAAGAGGCTAAAAGTAGCAGCGCAGCAGTGAGGGTAGTGAAGGCGCGTCCGCCGCGCATACGGGAACGAAGTTCCTTAACGATAACAGGATTCAATTCAAATCGAGCGGTAAGGCTCATCAAGCCACCTCGCCTTTGGTCAGGTGCAGAAAAGCCTCTTCCAGATCGGTGGTCACTTCGCTGAATGAGGCGATGCGCGCCTGGTGTAACACCAGTTGTTCTAACAGGTCGGCGGATTGCGATTCGTCGCCGTTGAATTCGATTTCTACCAGATGCGCTTGCCCATTGTTTTCGAAAGGGTAGATTTGGCGCACGGCAGGATGGGCGGAAAGGACAGGTTCGGCAAGCTTCCAATCGTTAAGGAACTGAATGCGGATGCGGCGGTGCTCAGAGACATGGCGGCGGATTTCAGCTAACGGCCCACTGATCACCAGGCGACCGCGTTCCATAATAGCGATGTTGTCGCATAATTCCGCCAGTTCCGAAAGGATGTGTGAGCTGAGCAGGATGGTCTTGCCCATCGCGCGTAATTCGCGCAGGAGTTCGCGCATCTCCACACGTGCGCGTGGATCGAGACCGGAAGCTGGCTCATCAAGCAATAGCACCTGAGGGTCATGAACCAGCGCATGCGCTAAACAGAGACGTTGACGCATGCCGCGCGATAAAGTATGGACATAGGCATCGCGTTTTTCGGTCAGATCAACCAATTCAAGCAACTCGTCAATCACCTGGCGACGACGGTCGGGTGGTATTTTATAACAGCGAGCAAAAAAATCCAGATACTCCCACACAAGCAGATCGTCGTAGACGCCGAAGAAGTCGGGCATATAACCAATCTGCCATTGGATTTCGCTCCAGTATTTGCGTATTGGTAATTCATTGATGCGCACCTCTCCATCAGTTGGCTCCAGCAATCCGGCCAACATGCGCAACGTGGTGGTTTTACCAGCTCCATTGGGACCGATCAAGCCATAGAGTGATCCAGTAGGTATTTTGAGGTTTAAGCTCTCAACGGCGGCGACTTTGCCAAAATGACGGGTTAGATTGCGTGTGATGATCGCGTACATATTGGTTTCTGTGTTTTGACCAAAGAGGCGTTAACGGCTGCCATCCAACCCTAGATCGAGAAAATAGCAGTATTGCAGATTCTCGCCGCTCAACCGGAGCCGTATGCGACCATCGTCGCTGATCAAGCCAGGGGCGACTGCTGCCAGATTGAGACCTTGGCTGACGCCGCGCACTTCCATCCAGGATGAATCTGTCCAATGATAAATTTCCAAACCGGGGGGAGTGAAAAAACCAGCATCAGTATTTAAATTGATTTTCAGCGTCTGCGGCTGGATATGACGAACTTCGGGCGGCAATGTAAATTCGAAGATGGCTTCGCCGCGCACCAGATAGACTGCTGTCGTCCCAGGCATACCGCAAGTCCCGCCTTCGCGTGAGAATTCAATCAATTCGCCAGGGATCAAGCCCGGCGGGATGGAGATATTCCCGCTGTCCGGCAGCCGGTAATTGAGCGGTAAAACTACGACGGCAGTGGTCTGCTGAGCAGGTTCTGCGCCGGCCACCTCCACGCGTGGGGGCGCCTGATCCAACCAGGCGATCAGCAGCGGAGATTGGGCCAACATACCTGCGCCGCCCGGCATTTTGGAGGAAACATACGGTGGGGTGCGTTCTAGCAAGTTTTCCACGATCGCACGCTTAACCTCTACCTGACGCGGCGGCGGACCGTTGAGTCCGGACATCTCTTTTTCGAATAACTTGTAACTGATCGGCGCGCCGAAATTCGCTTGGGATGAAGCGCTCAGATCTACATCCACGTCTGCGGAATTGCCTGCTGCCAGATCGCCCAAGCGTTGAAATTTCTGACCTAAAATGATGGTTGCATCTGTGAGGTTGAAGGAACTGTTGTTGGTTATAGCGCCCTTCAGATGATCGCTTTCCATGAGCAGATCAGCCTGAATTGAGCCAAACTCCATAAGAGCGCCCTCAGACATAAAGCTTTGCATAGACCACTGCTCGACGCTTAAGCCGCGTACAATAGCGGGATCGCCCTGTACCAGGGTGATGCGTCGGCTTTCAGGTAATCCGCTAGGTGGAGATGAGATCCATGGATCGTAGTACGGGCTTAGCGGACTGAGCAAACCACTGCTATAAATTTTGACTTCGTAAGCGCGCTGGGCGGGCGAAAAAAGACCAATATAGCTGTCCACGCGCGCCCGACCAGAGGGTTCAAGCTGTATGACGGCAATTTTGTTAATAAAAATATCCGTGCCATGCAGCGCATATCCCAGGCCGAAGGATGCCGCTGAAAAAACCAGAGTGATGACCGGGATAGTCAGCCAGGCCAAATGTAAACGGTTCATGCGGCGCAACGCAAGGTAATTTATTGGGCCAACCAACAGGATATAGATGATGAGCAGCAGAGCCAAACCCTTGATGGAAGGCAGATCAAGCATAGGCAAGTTAGAGAGGGGATAGACAATGCCGCTGGCAAATTGTTGACGGGCAGAAATATCTGGCGGCGCGTTGGTTGGGTAGGCTGCCCCAGGCGCGAGCAGCTTCTCCCAAAATGGAATTGCACCATTCCAGGCGTCGAAAGGCGAGCCGCTGACATCCAAGGCGATGAAGTTGATGTAACCCTCATCCAGTGGCCATTCCAGAATCAAGGGCAGATCGCCTTGTGATGCTATCACGCGCGCCCCTGTCGTGGAAACGCGAGCGACCACAAATGGCCCTGGCACACGGATGGGACGCTCGCCGCCGAGATAGGCGTCTAAACCAGGCAGGACGTCTATCTCCTCTATGGATAAATCCGATGGAGAAATTGGGCTGAATTCCAACCCGGAAAGCGTGTTGGCGGCATCCACGCCGCCTCCTAACACCAACCTGCCGCCCTGTCGAACCCACGTCTCCAGAGCATGAGATTGTGCAGGCGTCATGGACGATGTATCTGTGCGGTTAATGACAATCAGATCGAGAGAGCGTAAACCTTCGTATTGCTCCGGCAACTCGGAGATGTTTAGATCCACAATCTTGACCGGTCGTCTCTGTCCGGGTAATTGGATGGTTTCGAGCAGCGCTAGCGCGCCTCGGTCTGGGTTGAGTACGCCAACCATATAAGTGATTGCTGGCTGAGGGTTGAGAGAGATTCGATAAGACGCCAATAGATCGCCTTGCGAAACGAGTTCCACGACGACCTGGCGCGAGAAGTTATTGGGCAAGATATAGATCGGCAATCGTTTACGCGCTCCAGCAGGCAGCTCCACAGGCGTGGTGAAAACCATTGTGCTGGCGCTAATGATCTGAACTTGAACCTCGGCTTGAAGGTCGAAGCCGGAATTGCTCAGCTCCACCCAGATGGGTAGCCATTCGCCGTATTTGAAATTGCCGGAGAAAGCCGGGCTGGCAGTCATCTTCACGGAAGAATTGGAAACGGCAGGAGCCGGGGTGGGGGTGGCGCTTTGGGCTGTCACCGGCAACGCCAGCCCCAGGCTGGAAACAACTGCAATGACAGCAATTAGGGCGATTCCCAAAAATGAATTACGCAGACTCATGTGTCAATTCTCAATCGGCTTTATATTCTCTCAAATTGTGCTTATGACGTTTGCAATCAGCGAATTGTTCCGTTGTGCGAGGCGAAGTTGGCGGAGCAGGTCTTAATAGAGCAACGGGATTTTTAATTATACCCTTTGTGTGGCGGCCAATGAACGGCGGAATGACGTAGAAATAGCGTTGATGTAAAAGCGGCGTGGGGCCTTCAATAGTCTCCACGCCGCCGATGAAGGTATAAATTTTGCCAGCGGATTCAAGCGCACGAGATCAACGCCTCAATTTCCTGCCGGGTTTTCAATTCGGCGACGATTTGGCCGTCCTCGATCTGGATGATACGGTCAACGTATTTACACATACGCAGGTCGTGAGTGACCATAATACCAGCGCGGTCATTTTCATGAACCAGATCAGCAAAGAGCTGAGTTACCTGATAAGCGCGTTCGGTATCCAGATTTGCGGTGGGTTCATCTGCCAGAATCACGCTAGGATTATGGATCATGGAGCGAGCAATAGCAACCCTTTGACGTTGACCGCCAGATAATTGGTTGGGGAGGCTGTGCAGACGATCTTCCAATCCCAGGCGAATGAGCGATTGGATTGCCTGTTGGCGCGCCTCGCGGTTATAGCGCCCATTGAGACGCAGCATCAACTCTACATTTTCCAGCACGGTCAAATAGGGGAGCAAGTTGTTGGATTGGAAGGTAAAACCAATCCTTTGACGACGGAATTTTACCCGTTCTGGCTCGCTCATCTTACTGATTAAATGTCCATCAATACATATCTGACCCTCGCTTGGCTCCAACAAGGCGGCGAGCATGGCCAGCATTGTGGTTTTACCTGAGCCACTAGGGCCAACGAGTGCGACGAATTCTCCTGGATAGACGGCTAAGGAGGCGTTATCTACTGCAATGACGCTGCTGCCAGCGCCGCGATAAATCTTCGTGACAGATGAAGTTTCGATGATTGGCTGTTTCATATAGTTACTCATGAAGATAAACCAAGAGCAATCAGTGGTTCGACAGAGACTGCTAAACGAACAGATACTAACCCACCCACCGGACCTATCAGCAGGAGTGTGATAACGGAGATCAACATTGAATTTCCATTGAATATGATTGGAATACTGCTGGGAATCCCCATCGCCAAACCCAACGAAACAATTGTACCAATACCCACGCCAAAAGTGGTTACAAGGATAATCTGAGCTACAACTGTTGCGGCTACGATGAAATTAGAGACGCCGATAGCTTTCAGGACGCCAATCTGCGGCACCTTTTGCAGCATTTGTATTTGAAAAAAGCCCCCAATGACCAGAATTCCGATCAGTAATGTGAAACCGCTTTGGGTGTTCAGTGTATCTTGCTGCACTTGATAGCCAGGAATGGCCTTATAAGCTGAGATGATGTCGGCGACATCCACATCCTTAACCTGGGCGCGGATGCGTTCTGCCACTATGTTGAGATCAGTTTCTGGATCTACTTGCACTGCTATCACATTGGAGATGGTTTCAACCAGTTGCAAGCCATTGGTCATCTGCGGACGAATCTGTTCCCAGGTGCGATAGGGCACGAATATGGAAGGTTGGTATAGATATTGACGCTCATCAGTAAGTCCGATGACTTCTAACCGATAAAACTCCTCTTTCGTACCCTGGATGGTCTTAATAACGATTTGTTCGCCAATTTGAACGCCAGCGCGCTCGGCCACATTTTTGTCAATAACAGCTTGCGGACCGCGATCTATTGCAAAGGAGCGTCCGGCAATTACTGGCGGCGCGCCGGGTTTACCGGCTTCAACGCCGATTAGAGATATATTGAGGTCTTCACGTCCATCATTGAAAACAAGAACCCCGTTGCTGAAACCTATTGGTCCGACAGCAGATACGCCTTCTATGCGTCCGATATCATTGACTTTGGACAGGCTTAAGCGACTGACAGCAGCAGAGAGATCAACGTTTTTTTGAAAGACGAGCAACTGGGCGTTGATCTTTTCCAGATATTCTTTATTGGCGAGCGCCAGACCTTCCGAGAGGGCTGCAATGAATAAAACCAACGTCGTGATTAAGGCGATCACCAGAGAAAAAAGCAAGAAGCGACTACGGTTGCGCCAGACTTCTTGAAATGCCAAGAAAAGAGCTAATTTCATAATTCATAAACTCCAAGCAAAGGATGCATTTATTTTTTAATTCATTTATTATTATAGCGCAATGTATATTATTTGTCAATATATTGTACAAAATAATTGGATTAGAATTTAAGAAACTCTTGGGGTTGTATCGCAACCTCGTGGGCAAGGGTGAAGTCTCCGCGGCGCTTGTCATGCGCGGCAAAATGGTTTATGATTTGGGCTAATGCACTTCATGATGAAATCAAAGCGTAGAGAGAGGTTAATGCTTGTATTGTCATCTTAGTAAAGTGGATAGGTTGTTTCGCTGGGTCTTTGGGATTTTGGTCTCGTTGATGTTGACTTCGTGTAGCCGGGAGCCAGCGGAGTTGACCCCTACCAGTTCACGCGTTTTACCTACGCCGCAGATTTCCGTCACCAAGGTTCCTCAGCCAGAGCAGGCAGCGCGAGATTTTTTGGAGGCCTGGAAGCGAGAAGATTACGCGGCAATGTATGATATGCTCAGCAGCGCCAGCCAGGCAGCGATCAGCGAAGACCAATTTGTCGAACGTTATCAGAACTTTGCGAATGAAGCCGCACTGAGCGAGCTGAACTATCAGGTGATTTCTTCTGGGAATAGCGCTCCAGAAGCCCAAGTGGAATACAGCGCCACGATTAAATCTGCGTTGATAGGCGATATACCACGCACCTATCAGATGCAATTATCATTAGAAGGTGGACAGTGGCGGGTGAAATGGGGCGACGAATTGATCCTGCCAGAGTTGAAAGGGGGCAACTATGTGCGAATGGACAGTGAGTTGCCGCGTCGTGCAACGATTTATGATCGCAATGGCAATCCATTAGCGGCTCAGACTACAGCAGTTGCAATTGGAGTCTGGCCAGATTACGTTAATTTGAAAGAGGATTCTGGTCTGATCTCCTTATTGTCAAATCTATCTAATTACCGGTATGACACGATTGTAAATATGATCAGCAATGCGCCTCCGGGAGCTTATCTACCTATTGCGGAGGTGCCGATAGATCAAGATCCACGACGTATTCAGACACTGGCTGGTTGGGGGGCAGCCGTGGTTTCGGAGTATTCGCGCCGGTTATATTATGGCGGAGGTATCGCGCCGCATGTGATCGGTTATGTCAGTGCTATTCAACAAGAAGAGGCGGCGATTTATCGGCGGCGAGGCTACCGCAATGATGAACGAGTGGGGCGCAAGGGTATTGAGTTGTGGGGTGAGCAGATCCTGTTGGGAAAACGCGGCGGGACGTTGTATGTCTTTAGCCCGGATGGTAAGCCAATCGCTGAGATTGGGGCATCGCCAGGGGAACCGGGGCAGGATATCTATACCACCATTGACCGCGATTTTCAGCGCGAAGTGCAAAAGGCGATGTCAGTGTTCAAAGGGGCGATTGTGGTAATGGAGCGCGATACCGGCCGCGTTCTGGCCATGGCTTCTACGCCGGGATTCGACCCTAACGCCTATGAAATCGAAAATTACAACTGGAACACCCTGTTGGGAGAAATCGTCAACGATCCGTCACTGCCGCAGTTTAACCGCGCCACACAGGGTCAATATCCATTGGGGTCGGTATTCAAAATTATCACCCTGGCGGCAGCTTTAGAATCAGGTCGCTATAATGAGCAAACGACGTATGACTGCCAATATACCTTTGATGAGCTGCCAGGTTTTACCCGTTATGATTGGACCTATGAGCATTTCCAGGAAGACGGGGAGACTCAGCCTAGCGGTTTGCTGACTCTGCCGCAGGGATTAATACGTTCCTGTAATCCCTTCTTCTGGCATATTGGCCTGGATCTTTATAACGCCGGCCTGACAACAGCTATCGCCGATATGTCGCGCGGCTTTGGTTTAGGAAGTAAGACCGGCATCGAAGTAGTTGAAGAAGAGGCTGGTAATATTCCCACGCCGGGTTCTACGGTGGATGCCATCAACCTGGCAATTGGGCAAGGTGATATGCTCGTCACGCCCCTACAGGTAGCGCGTTTTATTGCCGCTCTGGGGAACGGTGGCACTTTGTATCGCCCTCAATTGATCGAGAAGATTGCGCCGCCTGGTGGAGAGGCGACATTTACATTCAAACCTGAAGCGCAAGGGACGTTGCCCATTAAAGCAGAGACACTGAAGCTGATTCAGGAGGCGATGAAAGGGGTGGTATCCAGCCAAAAGCCAGTTGGCACTGCTTATCGGCCAATGAACGGGTTGGATATCCCCGTGGCGGGAAAAACTGGAACAGCCACTGCGCCACAGGGTGAACCGCACGCATGGTTTGCAGGATATACTTATGCTGAACGGCCAGATAAACCGGATATCGCTGTGGTTGTTATTGCTGAAAATGCCGGGGAAGGTTCGGAGATTGCCGCGCCAATTTTCCGGCGGGTGATTGAGCTGTATTTTTATGGCAAACCGTTAAAAGTATATCGTTGGGAGGCCACTTTCGATGTCACTCGCTCGCCCACCCCTCTGATTACCGATACCCCCACGCCTCCCGCTGGGTTTATCAACCCATAGAGGCGCTCAAAATTGCGCGTTGCTGTATATTACCTGTTACAGGTTGGCGTTGAAAAACCAATTGTAGGCATAGTAACCGGAGCCAGTGACGCTTTGCAAGCGGATAGCTATCTGCGGTAACCCGGCCAGGGCGGGCGGAATATTGAAAGTTAAAGTTTGCGAACCTCCTGAACCACTGTCTATTGTAGCAACCGCCAATCCACCAATACCGCGCGTACCTATGGGTCCCATGGTGACTTGAAACTGCTCGTTAGGCGGCAGGTTATAGGTGATAATGGTTACGCTGACGTCTCTTATGACGCTGGCTATGGAAAAAGTTGGCACTCCACCATAGCCTGAGTAAGCCGGCGGAAAAGGACCGCTGCCATAGTCGGCTGTATGGTTGTAGAACCAGTTGTAGGCGTAATATTTTGAATCATCAGCACTCTGTAGACGTATAGCAATCTGAGATAATCCACGCAGCGCAGGCGGGATATTGAAGGTAAAGGAGAGAGAGCCTCCGATACCTGTGGCTACGGTTCCAACATAGATGCCATTTACGCCGCGCGTGCCGATATAGCCCATCAATACATCCATACGCTTGTTGGCGGGGAAATTCTGGGTGACAATACTAACGGATACGTCTTTTACAACGTTGCTTATGCTAAATGTAGGCGGCGGTTCGTACCCTGGCAAGGCTGGAACGGGTACATTAACACCATTTACGGGAGAACTAGAAGGGCGGTTATAAAACCAGTTGTAAGCGAAGTAATTTGGCTTGGTCAGACTTTGCAGGCGCACAGCGATCTGGTGAACACCTGCTAATGCAGCAGGGATATTAAACGTGGCAGTGAATGACCCGCCTGCACCAGAGAAAAATGTGGCTGCTCGAATTCCACCTACGCCACGCGAACCTATAAAACCCATTAACACTTCGAATTCTTGGTTGGCAGGAAAGTTGTAAGTTAAAACGGTTATACTGGTATCCGGGATAATGTTGATAATCGTAAAGGTGGGTATAACAGCCACTTCTTGACTTGGCGCCAGATTGGCAGCCAGGGCGGAAGCAGGCGCAGGAGCGCCAAAAGAAATGGACAGGCAAAGCCAAATCCCTAGAAGCCTGCAAACAGTCATTTTCATTGAGGCGCCTCCTAACTCGCAGAGAAAACACACGCGTAAATGCAAGTGCGCGATCAATATCTTGCAAATCTAATATTAATTTACACCATTATATGCAATATTGCAAGAAATTTGCCAGATTGGATTGGTTACTTTATTGAACGTGGAAATGCCCCTTGCGATGAGCGCGTCCACTGATTATACTAATTGCAAAGAAGGATGTTTTGAATGCAGATCGAGAATTTAATGCAGAAGTTGCCGGATAACTACTCGCCCGCTGACCGCGATCTGGTCTTGCGCGCTTATCGCGTTGCCGAAAAGGCCCACGAGGGGCAAAAGCGGGTTTCCGGCGAGCCGTATATCCAGCATTGTCTTGCGGTAGCAGATATCTTGTTAGATATGCGTGTGCCGCCGGCTGTGACAGCGGCGGCAATTTTGCATGATACGGTCGAGGACACCGATATTACATTGGAAGATATACGCCGAGATTTTGGCGAGGAAATCGCCAAATTGGTGGATGGGGTTACGAAACTGACGCAGTTACCGCGAGTCTCGCGCGGCGACCAACAAATGAAGGAGGATGAAAAAGAGCAAGAGCAACGCCAGATTGCAGAACGACGCGGCGAAGCCAGCCCGGATGAGACTGCTGCGATGATGATGCGCAGCCGCAAACATGATCTGGTTTCCGAGACGTTGCGTAAGACTTTCCTGGCGATGGGAGAAGATGTGCGCGTCGTTTTGATTAAACTGGCAGATCGCTTGCACAATATGCGTACCCTAAGTTCCATGCCTGATTACAAGATTCAGCGCATTGCCCAGGAAACGTTGGATATCTTTGCGCCATTGGCCAACCGCTTGGGTATATGGCAGATGAAGTGGGAATTGGAAGATTTGGCATTCCGCTATGTCAACCCAGATAAGTATCGCGAAATTGCGGATAACCTGGCGAAACGCCGTTCGGAGCGTGAGCAGGAAATGGAAACAATTCGCCACCGACTGGTAGAGGAACTAGGCAAGGCGGGTATTCAAGCGGAAGTGTCTGCGCGACCGAAACATATTTACTCAATTTTTCGCAAGATGGTGCGCAAGGGTGTGACATTTGATATGGTGCATGATGTGCGGGGCGTGCGCATCATTGTGCCAGATGTCACTGCATGTTATACCGCGCTGGGAATTATTCATCGGCGTTGGCGGCCAATCCCTGGCGAATTCGATGATTACATTGCCGCGCCCAAGGATAATTTTTATCAATCCTTGCATACTGCTGTCCTTTACGATGATGGCCATACGCTGGAGATCCAGATCCGCACGCAGGAGATGCACCAGAACGCCGAGTATGGCATCGCTGCGCACTGGCGATATAAAGAAGGCGCCATGCGGGATGAAGATTATGAAAAGCGCATCCTGTGGCTACGCTCGTTGATGGATTGGCGACAGGATGTGGAGGATGCCCGTGAGTTTGTGGACAATATGAAGAACGAGGTCTTTGAAGACCGAGTCTATGTGTTCACACCACGCGGCGATATAATTGATCTGCCTGCTGGTTCTACGCCGATAGATTTTGCTTATCAAGTTCATACAGATATCGGTCATCGTTGCCGGGGAGCGAAGGTAAATGGGAAATTGGTGTCCCTGGATTATTCGCTAAAAACCGGCGACAAAGTGGAGATTCTAACCGCCAAACGCGGCGGCCCCAGCCTGGATTGGCTAAATCCCAATTTGGGCTTGGTCAAGACACAGCGCGCCCGTAGTAAGATCCGTCAATGGTTCAAGCGCCAGGCGCGCGAAAAGAATATGAGCCAGGGCAAAAGTATGCTCGAAAAAGAGCTGCGCCGTTTGGGGCTAATGGAGACCAACCTGGAGCGTCTGGCTCGTGAGTTTGACCTAAAGACGGTTGATGATTTGTATGAAGCCATCGGTATGGGGGATCTGCCCGTTGCCAGGATTGTTCGCCATCTGACGCTGGGCGAGGAACGAGATAACGGCGCAGATGCAGAGCTGCTCCCAACAGGCAAACCCAGCCTTCCAGTCACTGAAGAGACGGTTACTGTTTTGGGCTTAAAGGGGCTGTTGACCAATTTTGCCCGCTGTTGTAATCCCGCGCCAGGCGACGAGATTGTCGGCTATGTAACCCGCGGGCGAGGAGCAACCATTCACCGCAAAGATTGCCCAAATGTATTGCGTATAGAAGATCGTGAGCGTCTGGTGCGCGTCAATTGGGGAGAACCAAAAGCCACATATCCCATTCCCGTACGCATAAAAGCATTTGATCGAGATGGTTTGATGCGAGATGTATCTACACTTATTGCCGACGAAGGTATCAATATGCCTAAGGTGAAAGTAGAAACCAACCGCAATATGGCGATCTTTGACCTGGTGCTGGAAGTGCGCGATATTTTACAACTGAGCCGAATTCTGGATCGGCTGGAGAATCTGCCCAACGTGATGGAAGCGCGTCGTGTACGACCTGGTTGACATGGTATAATTCCCCGCCGAATGACCCAAAACGTGCCATTGTTAGAGGTAAGCGAGGCGCGGCGGCGCCTTTTAGATCATTTTACTCCACTGGAGCCTGAAAGCATCCCCCTGGCTGAATGTGTGGGGAGAATTCTGGCCAAGGATATGATTGCTCCCTACGATCTGCCGCCATTTCCGAATTCTGCTATGGACGGATTTGCTGTTCGCGCAGCCGATGTCGCGGTTGCCAGTCAGCAAACACCCGCCATATTGCGAGTGGTCGCAGATGTTCCGGCTGGTCGAACAGTCGAAACGGTGATTCAATTCGGGGAAGCAGCGCGCATCATGACTGGCGCTCCACTGCCATTCGGGGCGGACTGCGTGGTTCCGGTGGAGGATACGGATTTTAATTATCGTCAGCCCGGCATATCGGTGCCACATGTGGTGAAAATTTATCGGCCGGCGATAGAGGGAGCGAACGTACGTCCCGCAGGCGAAGATGTGCGGCAGGGGGAATTGGTCATGAACGCCGGTCATTGTTTGCGGCCTCAAGATGCTGGGTTCTTAAGTATGCTTGGTCAAGCGCATGTGAGTGTTCGACGTAGGCCGCGGGTGGCAATCTTTTCGTCCGGCGACGAGTTAGTCGAGATAGATCAACCACTTGCCCCAGGTAAGATCCATGACGCAAATTCGTATACGCTCGCTGGTTTGGTGAAGCAGAATGGGGGCGTGGCGCTTCACTTAGGAGTGGCGGCGGATGACCCTCGGGCTGTGCGAGAAATTCTGGATCGTGCTGTAGAAAGCCGGGCAGACCTGATCTTATCCTCTGCTGGTGTAAGTGTGGGCGCTCTGGATTTTGTGCGCAGCGTCGTTGAACAAGAGGGAAGCCTGGGTTTCTGGCGAGTGAATATGCGTCCAGGTAAACCTATCGCCTTCGGCCACTACCGCAACATTCCATTTATAGGGCTGCCTGGAAATCCAGTGTCGGCGTATGTCGGCTTTGAGATTTTTGTGCGTCCTGCCTTATTAAAGATGCAAGGGGCGGTTCAACTTGAGCGTCATTGGCAATTGGCGCGGTTAATGGAACCAATTGAATCGGATGGGCGTGAAACATACTTACGCGCCATTGTTCGTTTTAAGGATGATGAAATCCAGGCACGTCTGACTGGTCACCAGGGATCGGGAAATTTGCGCTCATTGGTGCAGGCAAATGCCTTGCTTTTTATCCCATCTGGTGTAAAATCAGTGCCGTCCGGCAGCCTGGTTCGAATATTCTTATTGGATGGAGCGGTTTGATTTCGTAAGCGGTTTTACAAACCGGATATTTTAGGAGGATTGAATGCCCCGAATTCGCTGTCATTATATTGATTGTGTATTCCTCGATGATGGATATTGCGGCGCGGCCGCGATAGAGATAGATCCAGACGTGGGATGCATGACTTTTTCCAGGGCTGATGATGTGGAAGCAGAGGCGGAATGGGAAGAAGACGAAGAAGAATTGGATGAATGGGAAGATATTGACCTGGAAGAAGATGCTGAAGAATTGTGGCTGGATGATGACGAAGAGTACTAGAAATGTTTTTAAATACTCGGCAGAGCCATGCTCCTTTCAAGGTATTCTTGACAAGTCTCGCCCTGCTGAGTTTGATGCTTGCGCCACATAAAGCGTCAGCCAGTTTTGCTTCGCTGACCATATATGCGCCTCAGCCTGTTACACCCACATATATTCCCAATTTTATAGAACCACAGGCTGGATGCAACTGGGCGGGTGTAGGTGGGCAGATTTTTAATCAATGGGGTTTGCCAGAAAATGGATTGGTGGTGCGCGTCAGTGGAATGCTGGAAGGGAACGACCGAATGGAATATACTCTTTCCGGCAGCTCGCAGCAGTTTGGAGCCGGCGGCTATGAAATCGCCCTGGCAGATCATACGCTAAATGCTGATGGACTGCGGCTTCAACTCTTTGATTTAGCCGGAGAGGCGAAATCTCCGGTAGTTGTTGTTCGTTTGTCAGGTAATTGCCAGCAAAATCTAACCGTGGTCAACTTTCGGCAAGTAACCTTTGATCACTTCTTGTATTTACCCAATCTTCATCGTTAGTTGAAAGCGAGAAATGCCGTATTTAGATCACTTTGGCTTGATCGCGCCGTTTTACGATCGGGTAATTCGGATGCAATCAAGAGAGAAACTCATAGCATTAGCTGGCTTATCCAACGGCAGCCGTTTGTTAGACGCGGGCGGCGGAACGGGACGCATCTCGCAGGGGCTGCGCGAACTGGCAGCTTCAATTGTCGTTGTGGATGAATCCATGGGGATGCTGCAACAGGCGATGAGTAAAGGAGGCCTGGAAACAGTATGCGCATTGACGGAGCATTTGCCCTTTGATAACCAATCTTTTGACTGTGTGCTAATGATCGACGCGTTGCACCATGTATTCAATCAGCAACACACAATTTCCGAGCTTTGGCGCGTGCTAAAAGTTGGCGGGCGTATCGTCGTCGAGGAGCCAGATATTCAAAAAACATCCGTGAAGTTGATCGCGCTTTTTGAAAAGCTGGCTCTCATGCGCAGTCATTTTCTCACTTCGCGGGAGATTGTCGCTTTATTTAAAAAATATCCCTCCGCTCGTATTCATACCGAGAAGGAGGGGTTTAATGTCTGGGTATTGGTGGAAAAGCAGTCGCCGCTTTTAGACCGCGAATGATGTAAAGGTGGCCTAAACGGTGTTTTGATCCAGACGATTATCTGATTCTTCGTTTATTTCATCATCTTCGTCTGAGTTGATTTTGAGGGCCTGCAGTGCTGCCGGGGTCGTGGCTAGGAAAACCAAAGTCATGATGACCGCCGAAGTCAGACACCAGACACAACTCGCGCCGATAACGAAGGGCTCCAAGAAGGTCAGATATATAGAGAACAGTACACCAAACCAGCCCATGCCCCACATTGCCAAAGCAGCCGGTTTGCGCAAAGAAGAGGAGCCGTATTGCCTGGCTGCCCAGGCTGCCAGGATGGCAATATAGCCTAACAGACCCAATACACCAACAGGGATCACGCCAAATAGATAGGCATAAGGGCTTTCTTGGACAGAATTGCAATTTCCTACTGGACCACAGACGGCTTCGGATTGAGTAATCTCGATATAAGACATGTAAAGCGCCACCCCAGCTCCTGCCAATGACAGAAGAGGAATGACCCAATTCGGCCAGCTAAGACTGCGAGCCTGACCGCCTTGCAGATAAGTTGCCCCTACACCCATTACACTACCGATCATGCCAATCAACACGATCACAGAGATAGCATTGGCGATTGGGTCTTGTAAAAAACGTTGAATAAATAGGGGTTGATTCGAGGCGGGTTCATCGCTCTGCAGCTCGGATTGCGGTGCAGATTCTACGGAGCTAGAGCCTGGTTGATTGGGTTGAGCGGAAAGTACCTGCTCTAACCCAGGAATAACTGGCCAGTCTATGCCGCCCGCAGCCAATCCTTTTTCGATGATACCGGGCAACTTCTCCGGTATTTCCTTCGAGCCAACCAACACTTGATCTCCCACTACCAGGGTGGGGACGCCGATGCGATCATCGGGGACGTTGAATTGGTAGAGCATTGACTGGTATAGGCTGGCGCCAACTTCATGATCTATGTCAATGCCCACGATTTCGAGCTGATCGCCATATTTTTGCACCAATGGGGGCAAATCCTGCTCCATCACCTTGTGGCAATGTGGACAGGTGGGAGAAAAGAATAACACCGCGCGTACTTTCACCTGTTGCGCAATGGCAGGGTGAACCAACGTGATCGGAGAGATGATCACAATCAGGAAAATGGCAAAAGCCAAAATTGTGAAAGTTTTACAACGAGATGTCACAACTACCTCCAGATAAGATCTTGATCGTCTCCCTGTGCAGTGTTGATGACCAAGGGGGTTGATATTTGAGCCATGTATAGCAAGGAAGTGAAAGGGAGTCTCCGCGTTCGCTGCGTCTCAAATGAAAATAGTCCCTTTGTGGTCTCTGTGAACTCGGTGGCAATAATTTCATCCTTTGGGCAAACTGTTCATGATAGTGCCAACACTCACGAGGAAAAGTATCAAGTTGTTATTCCAATAAAAAGTCCAACAGTATTTGGTTAAATTGCTCCGGCTGTTCAACGGAGACTGCATGTCCGGCATGTGGAATTACTACCTGCCGAGCGTTCGGTATACGTTCGACGAGCATACGTTGTACACTCGGCGGTACGGTGGTGTCTTCCTCAGCGGTGACTATTAACGTTGGAGCGACGACTTCACACAAACGTTGGCTTACATTAAAACCGGCCAGAGCATGCATCGCCGCTCGATAATAAGCTGGCTGCACTTGAAGAATTTGAGCGATCAGCATCCGGCGTAGCTCTTCCTGCTCCGTTTTGGGAAAAATACGTTTGGCGACAGCGCGTGCTTGAGCAGGAAGTCCAAATGTATGGATAAGTGCCCATCTCAGGAGATAATACGGCCATAAGCGCGGGTTAGAAAAGTCCAGCCTGGCATAAGTATTAACAAGAACAAGTTTCTTGATCTGCTTAGGCCAATCTAACGCCAGTTGAAGCGCTTGTGTTCCCCCCATGGAGATACCGATTATATGGGCTGCGGAGATGCTAAGCAAGCTTAAAAACTCAGGAATGAAAGCAGTTAAATCTCTTACGCAACGCAATCTGCTGCCGAGAGGGCTGGAGCGACCAAACCCAGGGCTATCTGGCGCCAGGACGCGAAAACCTGCAGAGGCCAAAGCAGGAATTTGCAATTGCCAGGAAGTACTATCTGCACCTAACCCGTGCAATAAGAGCGCTGTTTCCTGCCCAGAAAGGTTTTCGTCCAAATAATAGAGATTGATTTGTTGGGAAAGCGCCAGATAGGGCATAATCACTTATAACGGTTGGAGATGGAGCGGGGCAGTGATGGATGCAGAACTACCTCTTGTCAGCAGAGGCGGTTGCGAATTAGCAGACCATTTGCAGATAGATTATGATTTTTCTGTTGGCTCGCCAGATTTCGTTTCGGCTTTCTCGTCTTTGTCCTCGTCATCGCCGCGTAATCCTTCTTTGAACGCGCGAATCCCGCTCCCCATTTCGCCGGCAATTTTGCTAATGCGACCCACGCCAAACAGGACGATCACGATGACTAAGATGATGATCAACTCTGTTGGACCGAAGTTCATGGCTTTTCTCCAATTCTCTAAGGTATTTATTGCCTTTGATGAGGCGCTGTGAATTATACTACGCTTTCCTGGTAGAATTATTGGCATGGCTGATTTGATCGTAATCGGCGGCGGATTGGCAGGATGTGAAGCTGCCTGGCAAGCCGCTCAGCGTGGTTTGAAGGTTGAGCTTTATGAAATGCGCCCACATATCACTACTGGCGCTCATCGTGGGGCTCTCCTGGCGGAACTGGTGTGCTCGAATTCGCTGGGTTCCAGGCTTCTTGATCGCGCTTCGGGTCTTCTCAAAGAAGAGTTGCGTCGCCTGGGTTCTTTGTTGCTGGTATGTGCGGAAGAGTCTTCTTTACCCGCAGGCGGCGCTTTAGCAGTGGATCGAGACGTTTTTGCCCAACGCGTTACAGAGATGATCGAGAGCCATGAAAACATACGTGTTATTCGGCAGGAAGTGCGCCAAATCCCCGAATCTCCAACGATCGTTGCCTCTGGCCCGTTAACCTCGTCATCGCTATCACAAGCTATTGCCCAATACATTGGGGATGAGCATCTTTATTTCTTCGACGCAATTGCGCCGGTGATCTATGGCGAGTCAATTGATCTGGAGGTTGCCTTCAGAGCTTCCCGTTATCAGCGAGGGGAGCAGGATGCAGGCGATTATATCAACTGTCCGTTTACGCGAGACGAGTACTATGCGTTTGTTCAAGCTTTAGTGTCGGCGGAAAGAATAGAGCTGCGTGAGTTTGAGCAAGTGCTGCAAGAAGGCGTGCGCGCTGGCGTCAGCCAGTATTTCGAGGGTTGTTTGCCGGTAGAGATCTTAGCCCAGCGTGGGCAGGAAGCGCTGGCATTTGGGCCTTTGCGGCCAGTGGGCCTGGTTGATCCGCGTACAGGCAGAAGACCGTATGCAGTTGCCCAGTTGCGGCAGGATAATCTGGCTGGTACTTTGTTCAATTTGGTGGGGTTTCAAACCAATCTCAAGTTCAGCGAGCAACAGCGCGTTTTTCGTATGATCCCAGGTCTGGAACAGGCGGAATTTGCACGTTACGGGCAAATGCATCGTAATACTTTTATCTTTTCACCAGCGCATCTACGACCGACCCTACAACATCGCCGCCGGGATGATTTGTTCTTTGCCGGGCAGATCACAGGTATTGAAGGATACGCCGGCAATATTGCTTCTGGGTTGTTGGCTGGGTTGAATGCGGCGCGTTTGCTGCGCGGTCAGCCGCCGCTGGAATTGCCAACCACGACCATGCTTGGAGCGCTGTGTCATTATGTCACCTATGCCAGCGCAGCCGATTTCCAGCCTATGAAAGCCAACTTCGGTTTGCTGCCGCCGCTTGAGGGCGACTCTTTTGCGAGAGATAAAAGACGACGCTATCAAGCGTATGTGCAGCGAGCGCTCAACGATTTGGATCAATTCATGATCTCGGCTGGGATTTATGTGCGCGCTGTCAAAACGATATAGGGCGGGGATGGAAAATCCACATAGAATTAATGGTTTTTGGTTGTCAGTTGAAGTAAACTAAATGCATCTATGAGAAGCGTCGAGGCTCTTGAAACAATTTATCGTCCGTGGTTGCTGCGGGTGACACGGAGGCTGGCTCGCGGGGAGGAACTACGCACAAACCTGGCTCAAATCTTAGAGCAATTCTATAACGCTTTAATACAAGCCGTCGAAACAGGCGACCCTGCCTGGCTGGATCCTATTTTGAACGAGTGGGTAAAGGCTTATACTGAAACGGAAATATCTTCTCATGAGCTGAGTTTGCTGGCAATCCTTGGACAGCTACACTTAACGACTTTGGATGTGGCGCGAGAAATATTGACGGAAGCAGATGCTCTATCGTTACTCAGCCTGGCGGCGCCGGCTTTTGTATATGCTTTCCAAACCGCGGCTCGATTGGAGATGGAGCGAACAATCGAGCGTATATCCTGGGATCTGGAGAAAGCAAATGCCTCTTTGCAACGGTTGGACAAGAGTAAATCAAATTTTATATCGGTGGCAGCGCATGAACTCAAAACACCTTTGACTCTCATTGAAGGTTATGCTGCTATGCTGCGCGATCAACTACCAGCCAGCGCTGAGTTTGAACAAGCGCGCATCATTCTGAAAGGCGTTAATAATGGGACGCGGCGGCTGCGTGAAATTATTGATGATATGATAGATGTTTCTTTGATTGACAACCAGTTGTTGTCGTTGAATTTTCAACCGGTATGGATTAATCGTTTGATTGATTTGTTACATAAAGACCTGGCGCGCTCGCTTGAAGAACGGCAGCAAATCCTTGAAATTTATCCTTTTGATGGCTGGGCGGAAATGACCTTCGGCGATAGCGAGCGTTTATATCAGGCTTTTCGTAATGTACTGCTGAACTCAATTAAGTACACGCCCGATGGCGGAAAAATTTCCATATCTGGGCGACAATTGCCTGGCTTTGTCGAAATCATCATCGCTGACACAGGTATTGGAATTGATCCTGAGGATCATTTGCGTATTTTCGATAAATTCGGCAATCTGGGGGATGTCTCCTTGCATTCCAGCGGAAAAACCAAATATAAGGGCGGCGGACCAGGTCTGGGGTTATCAATCACCAAGGGCATTATCGAGGCGCATGGCGGTTCGATTTGGGTTGAATCGCCGGGATACGATGAAATAAAGTGTCCGGGCTCTACCTTCCATATTTTGCTTCCGCTGCGCAAGACGCCTCCAGATGATCGAACAGCGAAATTATTTGCGCCGCTTTACGATACGGAGAACTTTTCTGGCGGATCTGGATAATTTGACCAGGTCTTTTAGACTTTGAATGGGTGTTTCATGGCAAAAAAATTACCTGAATTAACAACTCAACCGAGAGAAAGAGCATTCCTTGTAGGTGTGGAGCTTCACGGCGAAGATTCTCTCCTAAGCGTTTCTGATTCGCTGGATGAACTGGCGTTGCTGGCGGAGACTGCCGGATTAGAGGTGGTTGGTCGGGCGACTCAAAAACTGGATCGTATAAACCCACAGACCTTCATTGGCTCTGGCAAGGTGGAAGAAGTGAAGGCGCTGGCCGAAGAATTGCAAGCGGAAGTGATCATCTTTGATGATGAGCTATCGCCGCGTCATCTGCGCGAGTTAGAGCGCGTTTTCACCGATCATGTTCGCATCCTCGACCGTACGGCGCTGATTCTGGATATTTTTGCGCAACATGCCAGCACCCGAGAAGGCGCTTTGCAGGTGGAGTTGGCGCAGTACGAGTATCGTCTGCCGCGATTAACACGCGCCTGGACGCACCTGGCGCGACAGGCTGGCGGCGGCGGTGGACGATCGGGGAGCGTGGGAGGAGTTGGGCTTCGCGGCCCTGGTGAAACGCAGTTGGAAGTGGATCGGCGTGACATACGTCGCCGCATTGATCATCTCAAAGAGGAACTGGAGAAGGTGCGCACGCACCGTCAGCAATATCGCCAACGACGTAAACGCTCACGATTGCCTTTGGTTACGTTGGTGGGCTACACCAATGCAGGCAAATCTACGTTGCTCAACCGGCTGGCTCAGGCAGATGTATATGTGGCGGATCAGTTGTTTGCCACGTTAGACCCCACTACCCGACGAGTGGAGTTGCCAGGCGGTCATCAGGCATTGTTCACCGATACGGTTGGGTTCATCCAAAAACTGCCTACTACCCTGGTCGCTGCTTTTCGCGCCACATTGGAAGAAATCGCTGAAGCTGATTTGTTGCTGCATTTGATTGACATTACACATGCCAATGCTCAGGCGCAAGCCGAAGCTGTCCACCAGACATTGATGGAAATCGAAGCTGATCATATCCCAGTATTGACGGTGTTGAATAAGATAGATCGGCTAAAAGACCCGCAAAACGCCCGCGATGCGCTTGAGCATTTCCCGAACGCCGTGGCAATCTCTGCGCTGACCGGCTTGGGAATTCCGGAAATGCTATCCGCGGTGAGCGAATTGTTATTCGAGAAACACACGGATATAGAGGTGTTCTTGCCATATCAACAAGGCGGCTTGATCTCATTGTTCCATGAACAAGGGCAGGTGGAACGCATAGAACATGTGCGCGGTGGGGTGGAAATTCACGGTAAATTGCCGGGCCGCCTGACCGCGCGATATCATCCATTCTTGCTGTCCAGGCGCGACCCATCTCGCCTCACGCCAGCAGGAGGCGAGGCAGAAGCGACGGAGTCGCCGCCTTCCTGGCAGAAAGCGACGGAATGAGTGCTATGACCTGGCGGAGGTAATCATCGGATGGGGCAGCGTATTAATCAAATCCTCGATAGGCTATCGGATTTCCTGGCACACCGCAAAGGTCTGCTACCTTTGATTGGTATCTTGTTTGTGGTGATCAATTTTGTATTGCAGTTCTTCCCTTTAGCGGGCTGGCTGGCGCAGACGGATTTACTGTTGCATCTGGGCGTAATCGTCGCTGTTTTTGGCATTCTTCTCGCCTGGGCGCTCTAGGTTTGGCGATAGAATGGGGTGTAATTGAGTGAAAAACAAAGTTCTTTACATTGAGGATAACCCAGATGTTGCCAGATTGGTGCAGCGCTCGTTGGAGGAGCGAGGTTATGAGTTTCACTGGGCGCAAGACGGCGTCAGTGGCCTGAAAATGGCGGAACAGTTAATCCCAGATGTGATTTTGTTGGATATAAGTTTGCCAGATATGAATGGTTTTGAAGTCGCCAGACGGCTGCGGCGCGACTCGCAAAACGACTTGATATATATCCCGATCATTGCGGTCGTAGCAAACGCGTTGCGCGGCGACGTTGAGAAAGCGCTGGCAGCCGGCTGTGATGTTTCCATAGCAAAGCCGATAAACCTGCGTGAACTTTGGGCGCGCCTGGAAAGCTTTTTGACAAACCAGTCATCATGACTCAAATTCATCCGACAAACTACCTCAAAAACTTGAAGTGTTCGTCATGTAATCAATCTTACGACCCTGACCGTTTGCAAACCTTTTGTGCGAATTGCAACGCGCCCTTGTTGGCAGAATACGATCTGGCGCAAGCGCGCGTCCGGTTAGACCGAGATCGAATCGCCTGCCGGCGACGTGGTATGTGGCGTTGGGGCGAATTGCTGCCGGTGCGAGATGCGCGCAATGTTGTTGATCTGGGGGAAGGGGACACGCCATTGCTCTCTGCGCCGCGCTTGAGCCGGAATTTGGAACTGAATCAGGTGTATATAAAAGATGAGAGCCTGAACCCTACCGGCTCATTTAAGGCGCGTGGTCTATCGGCGGCGGTCTCAAAGGCAAAAGAATTGGGGGCGAGACGACTGATCATCCCGACGGCGGGCAACGCCGGTGGGGCGCTGGCAGCTTATGCAGCTCGCGCGGGGCTGGAAGCGTGCATCTATATGCCCAAAGACACGCCGCGGGCGAACATTGAGGAAAGCCGCATCGTTGGGGCGCAGGTCGTTCTGGTGGATGGGTTGATCAGCGATGCTGGGCGGCTGGCTGGGGTGCGGGCGCAAACGGAAGGCTGGTTTGATGTCTCCACTTTCAAAGAGCCGTACCGCTGTGAAGGCAAGAAGATTATGGGGTATGAACTGGCGGAGGCGTTCAATTGGAGGCTGCCAGAAGTAATTGTATATCCGACTGGCGGCGGCACCGGCTTGGTGGGGATGTGGAAGGCGTTTAAGGAGATGGCTGCGCTTGGCTGGTTGGAGAGTAATATCTTGCCACGTATGGTCGCTGTGCAGGCAAGCGGCTGCGCCCCGGTGATCAAAGCATTTCATGAAGGCGCAGAAACCTGTCAATTTTGGGAGGGCGCGCAGACTATCGCCTCTGGGTTGCGTGTGCCGAAGAGCTTTGCAGATCGTCTCATTTTGCGCAATTTGCGAGAGAGTAAAGGTATCGCGATTGCGGTCAGTGATGAAGAAATCCTGCGGGCGCAAAGGGAAATGGCTGAATTGGAGGGCGTTTTTGCTGCGCCAGAGGGGGCGGCAACATTGGCGGCGTTGACGCGACTGGTAGAATCGGGATGGGTGCAGCCGGATGAACGAGTGGTGTTGTTCAACACTGGCGCCGGGTTAAAGTACTTGAGCTAATCGTTTGAGATGAAACTCCGGCAGGGCGGGAGCAACTTGAGAGATTCTCCCGCCCTGCCGGATTAGACCGCAGGGGGACCTTGCACCGCTTCTGCTTTGTGATTTGTCAAGGCAGTATCGCGAATACGCGCGCTGGGAACCCGGAGCCGTTGGCTGGCTTGGGGAAAGCTACCACGACCAGCGCGCCAGCCTCGGGTACCAAATCCAGGTTGGTCAGCAGTTCGATTTGATAGTGGTTGGTGCTGAGGATGTAGGCTTCCAATGAGTAATCGCCCTGGCTGGTGGCGATGCCTGGATCGGTATCGGTAGGTTCGTGTCCGGAAGCGGTGATGTGGCGAACTTCATACAGATACTTAAGCGTTTCCATGCTCCAACCAGGGTAATGAGCAATGCCGTTGGCGTCTTTGTTCTGCATGGCAGCCATATCCGGCCAGCGCTTAGACCAGTCGGTGCGCATAGCAACAAAAGCGCCCTTCGGGATAGGGCCATACTTGCGCTCCCAGGCTTTGATGTCTGCCATCTTCAGGGTGTAATCTGGATTGAGGGCTACTTTATCATGCACATCTATGACTACCAAGGGCAGGATCATTTCTTT
>Ga0226835_1000561_pt1 | contig 36737 bp, 36 predicted proteins | sample LAC_MetaG_1_FD_163627 | JGI IMG/M metagenome (GOLD analysis project Ga0226835, IMG submission 163627) | Anaerobic ammonium oxidizing microbial communities from anammox membrane bioreactor (MBR) in UC Berkley, California, United States -... | ecosystem: Engineered > Bioreactor > Anaerobic >...
ACGACCCATGAAGCGCTCTTGAAACAATTTGCGCCGCGCGCAGAGCTCGAGATTGATGTAATCACTGCCGCGCTGGGCAAAGAATCGCAAAGCGAACAATTCGCAGAACGAATCCGCCTCTGGAAGGTTCCGGTGAATAACCGGAATCTGCATCACTCTTCCAATCGTGAATTGATTGCCTATACGCTTCAGGCGCTGCCTCTCGCGCTCAAACTACAACGCGCGCAGCCCTACGATTTCTGTTTTGCTTGGAGCGCGCTGCCCGCAGGTTTTATTGCGCGCATGGTGGAATGGCGCACCGGACTGCCGTATATGGTGTGGGTGAGCGGCCCCGACATTCCCGGTTTTGAGCAACGCTACGCCAGATTGTATCCATTGCTCTTGCCTTTATTGAAAACCACCTGGCGTCATGCCAAACCCTTGATTGCCAAATGCAAGCAAGAAGTAGATATGATTCACGCCTGTGACTCGAATATACCGGTTCATATTATTCCCAATGGCGTAGATTTAAATTCCTTTTCTCCGGGCGCGCCGGTCCCCGATGATGGCCCGCTCAAATTGATTTGCGTCGCGCGGCTCATCGAACGCAAAGGACAGCGTCATCTGATCCAAGCCGTTCAAGCGCTTGTGGCTTGCGGCATGGATGTTACGTTGGATTTGGTAGGGACTGGCGATGCTTTGCCGCAATATCAAAAACTGGCAAGCGATTTGGGAATTATGGAACGCGTAAATTTTGCCGGTTATGTCTCACGCCAAGAGATTCCGCAATGGTATGCGGCGGCGCATGTTTTTGTCCTGCCATCGTACAACGAAGGCATGGCGTTAGCGGCGTTGGAAGCGCTTGGCGCCGGGCTTCCGCTTGTCCTGACGCGAACCGGCGGCACCGAAGAATTGGCGCAAGCGGGCGAGAATGGGTACATCTTTGAATGGGGCGACGTTGACGCGTTGGCGCAGCATTTGAAACGACTCGCGCAGGACCGTGAATTGACGCGCAAAATGGCGCGCGCTTCGCGCGCGCGCGCAAAACGTTTTTCTTGGCCCAAGATTGCCGCCGAATATATCGAACTGTTCGCGCGCATGTAAAATGCAGATACCGGCGTTATGAAAATCGTTTATTTCATTGACCACTTGCGCCCCGACGGAACGCAATTTGTATTGCATCAGCTCGTGCAAGGGCTGAATGTGCGTGGCCACGCGCAAACGGTAATTTGTTTAAATGATTCTTGGGATGAATTGTTCAAGCAAAAACTTGTTGACGGCGGCGCGCAAGTTCGCATTGTGGGCAAACTAGCGTTAGCAAGCGGTTATGGATGGTGGACGACGCTGGCATTTCTGAGACAAGAACGCTTTGACGTGGCTGTGACGCTGCTCTTTGCTTCGGATGTCGTGGGGCGAACCTTGGCGCACGCGGCGCGCATTCCTTGGATTGTAACTTCAATCCAAACGCGCGATGAATTTTATGCGAGTTGGCAGCGTTGGTTGGTTCGGCGTACCATGCACTGGGCGGATAGCGTTATCTTGAATAGTATTCATGTCCGCGATTTTGCCATTTCCGAAGAAGGCGCGCCGGCGGACCGCATCGTTGTAATTCCGAATGGTATTTCCGTCGAAAAATATATATCTACCGTTCCAAAATTGACGCTTCGCGCACAGTTAAATCTCCCAACCGATTGTATATTATTGGGCAGTATTGGGCGGCTTGTTCCCCAAAAGGGTTTTGATATACTTTTGCAAGCCCTAGCGCAGTTGCGGCGACGTGATCTTTTTCTTTGCATTGCGGGTGTGGGACGGGAGGAACAAAATCTAAGAGCGCAAGCGCGCGAATTAGGTTTGCAAGCGCGCGTCGTCTTTATGGGGTATCGGCGCGATGTGCCCGCTTTGATGCACTGTTTGGATTTGTATGTTCACGCCTCGCGTTTTGAGGGTATGCCGATCGTTATCCTGGAAGCGATGGCGTCAGGTTGCCCGATTGTTGCGACCGCTGTGGATGGAACGCGCGAATTGATTCAAGACGCGCGGTATGGATGGCTCGTGCCACCCGAAGACCCCCTGGCTCTGGCAAACGCAATTCAATCAGCTTTGGATGACCCAAATGAAGCCCGTCGGCGGAACGCCGCAGCATTACAGCGGGTGTCGGATTATTTTGACACGAACAAAGTATTGGATGCTTGGGAGCGCGTATTTCAGGGACGCGTAATTGAATTTCACAATTCGCCAAGTTCTGTATGAGCAATGAACGCCTTGAGGCGCATAACGTGTGGCGCGACAGCGCCTTGCCGGAATTATCCATCGTCATTGTCAACAGCGATGGGACCGCTGATACCCTGCGCTGCCTGGATTCAATTTTTGCGCATCCGCCTCGAAATTTATTTGAGGTTGTCCTGATTGATAATTGTTCGCAAGATTCTTGCATCCCACTGGTTGCCAAACTGTATCCCCAAGTCCGTACTGGAACCGCGCCCGTCCGTCAAGGGTTTGCTAAAAATTACAATTTGGGAATTCGTCTCGCGCGCGGCGCCTTTGTCATGATCTTGAACAATGATACGGTAGTTCAACCAAACGCTTTGGATCGTTTGCTCGCTGCCTTGCAGCGCTATCCCGCTTATGGCATGGTTGGGCCACAACTTGTCTGGGCGGATGGCGCGCTACAGACCGTTTGCGCCCGACCCTTAAAGACGCTCTTTTACTATTGTCTCGAATTGTTGTTCTTGGATTTAGCTCTGCCCACCGGCAAGTTGTACGACGCCTATCGCCGTCGGAAACTCATCGCGCGCCCTAGCGGTTTTATCCCGTGTATCAGCGGGGCTTGTATGCTCTTGGCGCGCGAAACGTTGGAGCAGATTGGATTGTTGGATGAAACGTATGATTTCTATTTTGAAGATATCGAATGGTGTCATCGCGTCCAGCGCGCGGGACGCCAAGTGGCGTACATTGCCGAAGCAAAAGTTACGCATTTTGCCGACCAATCGCTCTCCAAGGTCAAAGTTTGGGCAAAGCAGAGCGAATATCGCGGCGCAGTGCGATACTTTCGACAATATTATGCCGTATCCACGTTTCAACTTTATCTGTTGTGGTTGACGACTTTGATAGCTTTTTGGATGCGTTTTTTAGCTTTCGCTTGCATCGAGCAAATTTCAGGCGAAAAAAAATATGCGGCGGATTATAAAACGCTTGCCAAATGGATCTTGAAAATACGCGTTGACGACAGGAAAATATGACTCAAAAAATCCTCATCCTCGGCACGGGCGGCAATTGTATTGACATTCTCGATACGCTGCATGACATTAACGCCGCGCGCGGCGCACGCGTGTACGAATGTGTCGGCTTTCTCGACGACGACGCCAAACAATGGGGCAGCGAAATTCTCGGCGCGCGCGTCTTGGGGGGACTCGATACCGCGCCGCACTACGCCGATTGTTTTTTTGTCAATGGCATCACGAGCGCCAAGCTCTTTTGGAAAAAACGCGAAATTATTGCGCGGACGCAAATCCCGCGCGAACGCTTTGCAACGCTTGTGCATCCAACCGCCAGCGTTTCGCGCACCGCGCAAATTGGGAACGGCGTCGTAATTTTTCAGCACGTCACAATTACTTTTAATGTCGTCATCGGCGACCACGTTATCATTTTGCCCAACACGGTCATTAGTCACGACGATGTGATTGGCGCGTACGCCAGCATCGCGGGCGGCGTCACTCTTTCGGGCAAGGCGCGCGTGGGCGAAGCGTGTTACATTGGCGCGCACGCGTGCGTCAAAGATAACATTGTCATTGGCGCGGGCAGTCTGGTGGGCATGGGCAGCGTGGTCTTGCAGGACGTGCCGGAAAATACCGTCGTCGTGGGCAACCCCGCGCGTGTATTGCGTCCTGTGCGCGCGGAAACAAAATAATGCGCGCCTTTGCTCTCCGTTTCGGTATCCTCTTGAGCTGCGCGCTCATCCCGCTTGCGCTATTTGCGTATCTCAATCCGCCCGCCGTATCAAACCTTAAGGAAATCGCGCAGCGCGCGGCGAACGAATACGACCGGCTCTTGCAATGGCGAATGCAAGAAGCGTTCACGCTGGCGGCGTTTCCCTCGCTCCGCGCGTTTGCCGCCTCTACGCCCGAAACGCGCGCGGAACGCGCGGCGGTGGCGCTGAATGAACTCAAGGCGCTGGTCGCGTCCGATAAACATGTGCGCGAAGCGTTGATTGTGGACGACGGCGGCATCGTCATCATGTCCACGCTAGACGGGTGGGGCAATTCCTTGGCGCAGCGCTCATTCGTGCAAGATGCGTTGAACGGAAAAATCGCCGCGTCGCCCGTTGCGCGCGACCGCGCCGAAAATTCCAATTATTACGCCGCGCCGATTTTTAACAATGCAAACGAAATTGCCGGCGCGTTCGTGATGCGCGTGGACGCGCAAGAATTGTGGAATGTGCTGCCGCGCGGCGCGAATTGGTACGCGATATTGAGCGATGAGAATGGCGTGCGCTTGGGCGATACGGGCGACGACGCGGCGCGCCTGACTTCGTTCGGCGCAATGGACGGCGCGCGCGTCGCGCGGCTTGTCCAAGCGCAAACGTATGGCGCGGAATTGCCGTTCGTGCGCGCGACCCAATTCGAACGCGCGCAAACTTTGGCTACACAAGGCGCGTTTGACCAATTGCGCGCGGCGGATTTGAACGCGGGCGCATTGGCGTACCAACGCTTGCTCACAAAACCGTGGACGGTGTTGGCGCTGACGGCGCAGCCGTCGTGGAGCGTCGCGTTATCCGCGCTGGCTGCGCCCGCGCTTGTGGCGCTCTTGCTCGCGCTCGGCGGCGCGTTGCTTTTGGAGCGCGTATGAAGCGCGCGCCGGCTCAACCTTCGCCCGCCGTCCGCGGGGGCATTTATTTTCTCCTTGCCTTGCTCGCGGTCGCGTTTTATCTCGCGGTCGCGTATCTCCAAAATGGCGCGTTCGGTTTTCCGCTCGATGATGCGTGGATTCATCAAGTGTATGCGCGCAATCTCGGCGCGCGCGGCGAATTTTCTTTTTTCCCGGGCCAACCGAGCGCGGGCTCGACGTCGCCGCTGTGGGCGCTGTTGTTGAGCGTTGGTTACGCGCTGCATCTGGATTTTCGCGTCTGGACCATCGGCTTGGGCATCGCGTTTCTCGGCGCGTCTGCGTACATGACACAGCGCGTGACATTTCACTTGACGGAGAATGCGCGTGTGGTGAATTGGTTCGCGCCGCTGTTTCTCGTTTTCGAATGGCATCTCGTGTGGGCGGCGGCGAGCGGCATGGAAATTGTGCTGTTTGTGTTTTTGGCGCTCGCATTGGTCGAAGCGTTTTTCGCGCGGCGCGGCGCGTGGTCTCTCGGCTTGCTCGCGGGCTTGCTCACGCTGACGCGGCCCGAAGGAATGGCGTTGGCGGCGCTCATCGGCGGCGGTCTGTTGCTGCCGCGCTCTGACGCGTCCATGTTTCAACGCGTCAAGGCGCTGGGCGTTTTCGCCGCGCTCTTTGCGGTCGCGCTGTTGCCGTATCTGGCGTTCAATCTGTATGCGAGCGGAACCATTTTGCCCAATACGTTTTACGCCAAAACGGCGGAATATGCGGCGTTGACGCAGGAAAATTTTTTGACGCGCTGGCTGCGGATGTATCGTCAGCCGTTGATTGGCGCGCAGCTATTACTCGTTCCGGGATTTTTATTTGGCGCGTGGAAATTGGCGCGTGAAAAAAAATATGCGCTGGTTCTGCCCGCCGCATGGATAATTTTGCTCCCGTTGTTGTACGCCTGGCGCTTGCCGGTGGAATATCAATTCGGGCGTTATCTCATGCCCATTATTCCGTTTGTCGTTGTGTACGGCATCGCCGGAACGGAACTGTTGTTTCAAAAAATTTCGCTGCGCTTGATTCGTCGCGTCTGGGGAATGACGATAGCGGTTTTGCTCGGCGCGTTTTATCTGCTGGGCGCAAATTTTTACGCGCAATCCGTCGCGGTGATTCAATGCGAAATGGTCGCGGCGGCAAATTGGACGCGCGAGAACTTGCCCGCAGGCCAAAGCATCGCCGCGCACGATATTGGCGCGCAAGCGTATTTCGACGCGCGGCCCTTGTTGGATTTGGCGGGTCTGGTTTCGCCCGAAGTGATTCCGTTTATGCGCGATGAAACGAAATTGTTGGAATGGATGCGCGCGCGCGGCGCGCGCTATGCGGTCTTTTTTCCGACGTGGTATCCGCAAATTGCCCATGACGCGCGCGTCCACGAAATTTTTTCGACGGATTGCGCGACGACGCGCGGAATGGGGGAGGAGAATTTGCGAGTGTATGAAATACGTTGAAGGTTGAAGGTTACAAGTTGAACCTTTACCTTTCAACGTTCAACTCAAAAGAGAGCCCACAAACTCGCGCTGCCCGCGCGCAAATTCGTCCGCGCCCATCGCGCGTTTGCCGGCGAGTTGAATCGTGTGCAGCAGCAAAACGCCTTTGCCCGTCGCCACGCCAATATCTTTGCCGATTTGCAAAACGACGCCGGGCGCTTCGGGCGGGTTGTATTCCAAAACGGACGCGCGCAGAATCTTGAGTTGTTCGCCGCGATAATTGGCGTACGCCGAGGGCCACGGTTGATACGCGCGCGTCATGCGCTCCAAGAATACGGCGGATTTGCCCCACTTGATTTGACCGTCCTCTTTGGCGATGAGCGAGGTCATGGTGGCGCGCGCATTGTCTTGGGGCTGCGGCGTGAGTTTGCCCTCCAGATAAGCGGGCAGCGCGTCGCGCACGAGTTCGGCGCCCAGCGCGGCAAGTTTGCCCGTGAGCGTGTCGGCGGTCTCGTTCGGCGCGAGCGGGATGCCGCGCTGCGTCAAAATCGCGCCGGTGTCGAGGCCCGCGTCCATTTGCATCAGCGTCACGCCGCTTTCCGTATCGCCGTGCAAAATCGCGTACGGGATGGGCGATGCGCCGCGCCAGCGCGGCAGCAGCGAAGCGTGAACGTTGAGACAGCCCCAGCGCGGCGTCTCTAAAATTGGTTTGGGCAAAATCATGCCGTACGCGGCGACGAGAATGACGTCGGGTTGATAGGATTTCATCACGTGCTGTTCGGCGCCGTTACGCAGCGTGCGCGGTTGTTCGAGCGCCAAGTCGTGCGCGAGCGCAAATTCTTTGACCGGCGAATTGACCAGCTGGTTGCCGCGGCCCACCGGTTTGTCTGCGCGCGTATAGACTGCGACGACCTCATAGTGCGCGAGGAGCGTTTGCAAAATTGGCACGGCAAACTCTGGCGTGCCCATAAAGACGATGCGTGTCATGGCGGGGATTTTACAAGCTAGAGTATAATTTACAAACTTATGCCCAAACGTCGTTGGCTCATCCAGCCCGCCGCGCCGCCGCATTTTCAGGCGCAGTTTCCCGAATTTTCTCCCCTTGTCGCTCAAATCTTTTTCGCGCGCGGTCTCACAACCCGCGCCGACGCGCTGCGCTTTGTCGGCGCAGGCGACGCGCTCGCGGACCCGTTTTTGCTAACGGGCATGTCCGCCGCTGTCGAACGCATTCGCCGCGCGCTGCGCGACGGCGAAGCGATTGCAGTGTACGGCGATTTCGACGCGGACGGCGTGTGCGCCACCGCGCTGTTGACGAATGTGTTAAAAGAATTGGGCGCCAAAGCGCTGCCCTATATTCCGCATCGCGTGAATGAAGGATACGGGCTCAATCAAGACGCGCTGCAAGATTTAAAAAACAAAGGCGCGCGCGTCGTCGTCACGGTGGATTGCGGCATTCGTTCGCTCGCCGAAGTGGACGGCGGGACCGCGCTCGGTCTCGACATGATTGTGACCGACCATCATTCCGTCGGCGAAATTTTGCCGCGCGCGGTCGCCGTGATTAATCCGAAACAACCGGGCGATAAATATCCGTTCCAAGAATTTGCGGGCGTCGGCATTGCGTTCAAACTCGCGCAAGCGTTGGCGCAGACGCCGCTGCCGGGCGCGGAAACTTTGAATCTGGACGCGCTGCTCGATTTGGTCGCGCTGGGTACGGTCGCCGACCTCGTGCCGTTGGTCGGCGAAAATCGCACGTTGGTCAAACGCGGCATTGCGCGGTTGATCCAAACGGAACGGCCGGGCTTGCAAGCGCTGCTCGAAAAGACCGGCGCCAAAACGCGCATCGTCAACGCGGGTACGATTGGCTTTTATTTGGGTCCGCGCTTGAACGCGGCGGGCCGCATCGAACACGCGCGCACGGCGTACAAATTGCTCTCGACCAAATATCCGGGCGAAGCGGAACAGCTCGCCGCTCAATTGGAAACGACGAATCGCGATCGCCAAAAATTGACGGACGAGTTGACGCAAAAGGCGCGCGCGATGGCGGCGCAATTGCCGCCCGACGAATATATTTTGATTGCCGGTTCGCCCGATTTTCCTGAAGGCATCATCGGTTTGATTGCGAGCAAAATGCAAGAGGACGCGTACCGTCCCGCGATTGCAATGACGCATCAAGTTGACAGGGGACAAATGCGCGGCAGCGCGCGCAGCATTCCCGAATTCAGCATCATTGCGGCGTTGGACGAGTGCGCCGATTTGTTGGTGCGGCACGGCGGTCACGCGGCGGCGGCGGGTTTCACGGTGACGAATGAAAAATTTCCCGCGCTGCATGCGCGTCTGCGCGCGATTGCGGCGCGCGAATTGCGCGGCTTGGATTTGAAACCGACACTCTCGATTGACGCGGTGGCAGAGTTGAGCGCCATGAATTGGGAGGTTCTCGCGCAGCTCGAACGCTTACAGCCGTTCGGTTACGGCAACCGCGAACCCGTATTCCTGTCCAAGAACGTGCTGGTCAAAAATGCGCGCATTGTCGGCGCCGACCATTTGGCGCTGACGCTTTCGGACGGCGCGGTGACGTGGGATGCGATTGCGTTCCGTCAAAAAGAAATGCTCGCGCAATTGACGCCGCTGCCGAAACAGGTGGACGTGGCGTATCATCTCGCCTCCAAAGTGTGGAACGGCGAGACGCGTCTGCAATTGGAAATCAAAGATATGCGAATTGCGGACAGCTGATTGCGGCGCGCCAATTCTTGTCCGCAGGTCTTGCAATGAGAAATTTGCCGGACGCAATCGCGTTTCAATTAAAAACTCATGTTACGCAAGGGTAGGGCAAATTTGAAATTTGCCTTACGTTTTCACGCTATCTTTTCGCTGGACTGCGTAAGGCAAGTTGAAAATTTTCCATGAACCGCGAATATCCTTCCCAGCCCATTCCCGGCGTCGGCGTAATTGCGTTTGACGGCGAAAAATTTTTATTGATTCGACGCGGCAAGCCGCCGCGCGCGGGCGAGTGGAGCATTCCCGGCGGCGCGGTGGAATTGGGCGAAACGGCGCGCGCGGCGGCGATGCGCGAATTTACCGAAGAGTGCGGCGGCGAAATTGAATTGCGCCAGGCGGTGGATACGGTGGACCTGATTTTCAGAGACGCGGCGGGCAAAATAAAATATCATTATGTCGTCATTGATTTTTGGGCGGAATGGCGCGGCGGCGCGTTAAAAGCGCAAACGGACGCGCTGGACGCGCGCTGGGTGACGCTCGCGGAATTGGATCAATACGCGTTGCCGCCGTTAACGCGCGCGGTGATCGAAAAAGCGGCGGCGCTGCGCGCCGCCCAATGAAATGCAAACGCGAATTTTTTTGGCGCTCGCGGGCGCGGCGGGAATTGTGTTTGCCGCGCTGTTTTATTTCTTGGCTGGCTACGCTCAAGGCGCGCTGAGTTTTTTGCTCTTGCTTCCGTCCACAGGGTTCGTCATTTTCGGGTTGCTCTTGTTTGTCTCGTTTGGCGAGATTTTTGTCATGACCGCCGGGCTGCGCCGTCTCGCCGCGCGTTTGCCGACGCGGCTCTTGTATCTCATCGCCGCGGGCTATGTCGCTTTCGCCGGCGCGTACGCGCTGCTCTATGCGCTCCTTGTCCCCGACCCGCGCGGCATTCAAATCCTCGCCGCGCTGTGTCTCGCGCGCTGGTTCACGTTGTTTTGGATTGCGCCCCTTGCGCAAATAAAATAAATCGCGCGGCTCTTTGTCTTTCGATTCTTTGGCGCGCCAGCGGGCAAACGCCAAAATACAAAAGATACGCAACGCGCACGCGGCGGATTTGCGTTGTAGAATGAGCGTAAATTGTTAAACGGAGGAATCTCATGCTGCAAACGACGCCCCAAACGATGGGGCAACAATTCGGCCGCCGTTCGTGGGCGGAACCGTGGAAAATCAAGATGGTGGAACCGCTGCGCGTGATTACGCGCGCCGACCGCGAGCGCGCGCTGCAAGACGCGGGCTATAACACTTTTCTGTTGAAATCGGACGACGTGTATATTGATTTGCTCACCGACAGCGGCACGAATGCGATGAGCGACCGGCAGTGGGCGGGGATGATGCTCGGCGATGAGGCGTACGCGGGCAGTCGCAATTTTTATCATCTGGAAGCGGCGATGCAAAAGTATTATGGCTATAAATATCTGGTGCCGACGCATCAGGGGCGCGGCGCGGAACATCTCTTGTCGCAAGCCGCCATCCAGCCGGGGCAATTTGTGTGCGGCAATATGTATTTCACCACGACGCGTCTACATCAAGAACTCGCGGGCGGCACGTTCACCGATGTTATTATTGACGAGGCGCACGACCCCGCGAGTACGCATCCGTTCAAAGGCAATGTGGATTTGAACAAAGTGCAAAAGTTGATTGACGCGGTGGGCGCGTCAAAAATCGCGTACATTTCGCTCGCCGTGACGGTGAACATGGCGGGCGGTCAGCCGGTGAGCATGGAGAATGCGCGCGCGCTGCGCGCGCTGTGCAATCAGCACGGCATCAAGATTTTTCTCGACGCGACGCGCGCGATGGAAAACGCCTATTTTATTCAGGAACGCGAAGCCGGGTATCAAGATAAATCGCTCGCCGAAATTTTGCGCGAGTTTTGTTCCTATTCCGACGGCGCGACCATGAGCGCGAAAAAAGATTCGCTCGCCAATATCGGCGGTTGGCTCGCGTTGAACGATTACGCTTTGTTCGAGGAAGCGAGTAATTTGGTCGTCGTGTACGAGGGACTGCACACGTACGGCGGCATGGCGGGGCGCGACATGGAAGCGTTGGCGATTGGGATTGAGGAATCGGCCCAAGACGACCACATGCGCGCGCGCATCGGTCAGGTGCGTTATCTGGGCGAATTGCTCACCGATTGGGGGATTCCGATTGTGCAGCCCGTCGGCGGACACGCCATTTTTCTCGACGCCCGCGCGTTTTATCCGCACATTCCGCAGGATGAGTTCCCCGCGCAAACGCTGGCGGCGGAATTGTATCTTGATTCGGGCATTCGCTCGATGGAGCGCGGCATCGTGAGCGCGGGACGCAATGCCAAGACCGGCGACCACAATCGGCCGAAATTGGAATTGACGCGGCTCACCATTCCGCGCCGCGTGTACACGCAGGCGCACATGGACGTAGTGGCGGAGGCGGTGAAAGCGGTGTACGACCACCGCGAAACGACGCGCGGTTTGAAAATGATTTTCGAACCAAAGTATCTGCGTTTCTTTCAGGCGCGGTTTGAACGACTGTGATCTGGCGTCAAGCTGGCGACGGCATCGTCTTTAACGTCAAAGTGATTCCGCGCGCCCACCGCGATGAAATTGTCGGCGTCGAAGGCGACGCGCTGAAAATTCGCCTGAACGCGCCGCCGGTGCAAGGGCGCGCCAATCAAGCGCTGATAAAATTTCTCGCGGCTGTTTTGGACGTGCCGCGCGCTCAAATCGAAATTGTGCGCGGCGAAACTGCGCGGCATAAAGCGGTGCGCGTGCGCGGCGTGCCGCTGGAAAAACTTCGAGCTGCGTTCAAGGCGTGACGGATTCATCCGTCACGCCTTTTTTTATTTGTGTGTGGCAAGCCGAATTTTGAATGGAGAATTTTGACGGGCGGGCAGGGCGCTCGATTTTTTTTTACGGCGTGAGGATGCGCCCGCAATTGGCGCACCAGACCAATTCGCTGCCGACTTTGATGCGCGAAAGTAGACCGGCGGGGACGGCATAGCCGCATTGGCTGCACGACGCGTTTTTTATTTGCGCGACGGCGCGGCCTTTTTTGGCTGCGCGCAATTGGTCATAGTTGCGCAGCGTTGGGGCGTCGAGCCGCGCGCGGAGCGAGGCGCGCTGCTGCGCCAGTTCCGCGTCAGATGCGTCAAGCTGGCGCAGTTTGTTTTGGGCGAGGAGGCGCTGCGCGTTGGTTTGCGTTGAACTGTCCGCAAACGCCGCGCGTTTGGTCTGCACGGCGGCGTTTGCCGTTTCAATTTTTTCCATCAAACTCAGGGCGCGGTCTTCGAGTTCGCGTTTGCGCTTTTGCAGCATTTTTTCGTCGGCGTTCAAATCCGCCAATTCTTTGGCGTTCGTGATGCGGCCGCTATACAGGCGTTCGTTGACGAGGGCGAGCTTGTCGGTCAAACTGCCGGTTTCGAGTTCGAGGTCGCGCAATGGATGTTCGAGCGCGTCGAGCTGCGTCGTCGCGCGCTCTAGGTCTGCGCGCGCGGCGTCCACCGCGGCGGAATCGGCGTATTGTTTTTCGGCGTCGGCGCGCGCGCGGGCATTTTCTTGGCTTTGCAAGTCCAGATTTTGTAGTTCCAGCAACAGGAGATTGACATTCATTTTGGGGTTTCCTTAAAGTTTGCGCGCAGAGCGTGAATCTGGTGGGGGAAACCTATTGACATCCCCCCAAAAATAAGCGATAATGCGGGTCATAGTGGGGTAAAGTGGGGGAAAGTGGTGAAACTGACCCCCATTTTACATCTGTAGTGGGGAAATCTAGAACGATTGTTCTATACGGATTCCAAGTATGTTTGTCGGCGAATATTCGCACAATCTCGATGATAAAGGACGGCTGACGCTGCCCGCGCGGATGCGCGAGTTGTTGGGCGTGAGTGTGGTGGTCACGCGCGGGCTGGAACGCTGTCTGTTGGTTTTCCCCGCCGCTGATTTTGAAAAATTTCTTTCGGGCATCAACACCGTTGGCATGGGCGGCGCCGATGTGCGCGGATTATCGCGCTATTTTAGCAGCAAGGCAACCGAAGATTCGCCCGACAAACAGGGCCGCGTCAATTTGCCGCAGGTATTGCGCGACCACGCCAATCTGAATGGCGAGGTGATGGTGATTGGCGCGTTCGACCATGTGGAATTGTGGGACCCGGCATTGTACGAAAAGCAGGATCTGGAATTGGTAAAGAATGTGCCGGATATGTCGGAACGCGTGAATGAAGCGCTGCTGCGGATTCGGGAAAAGTAGTGAACGTCTGGGGAACGAAACGGCGTTCGTTCCGTACAGGGTATGAAGGCGCATGTTCCGGTATTGTTGGATGAGGTGATTCAGGCGCTCGCGCCCAAGCGAGGGGGTAGGTATATTGACGGTACGGTGGGCGCGGGGGGCCATGCGAAAGCGCTTTTGGACGCGTCGGCGCCGGACGGAAAACTTTTGGGTTTGGATGGCGACGCGGAGGCATTGCGGCTGGCGCATGAAACGCTTGCCCCTTTTGGCGAACGCGCAATTTTGGTTCGCTCGAACTTTACGCAATTGAAAACGGTGGCGGCGGAATGGGATTGGATTCCGTGCGACGGCGCGCTGCTCGATTTTGGTTTGTCGTCCATGCAATTGGCAAATCCCGCGCGCGGGTTTTCGTTCACGAGCGATACGCTGGATATGCGGATGGACGACCGCACGGCCGTGACGGCGGCGGACATTGTGAATGAATGGGAGGAAGCGGAACTCGCCGATTTGATTTATAAATATGGCGAAGAACGCGCGGCGCGCAAAATTGCGCGCGTGATTTGTGAACAACGGCCGTTTCATTCGGCGCAAACTTTGGCGGACGCGATTCAAGGCGCGGTGGGGCGTCACGGCAAAATTCATCCGGCGACGCGGACGTTTCAAGCGCTGCGGCTTGCGGTGAATCACGAGTTGGAAAATGTGGCAACGGTCTTGCCGCAATTGGCGGAAGTGGTGGGGTCGGGCGGGCGCGTTGCCTTGATTACGTTTCATTCGCTCGAGGACCGCATCGTAAAAAATTTTTTCAAACAAAACGCGCAGTGGCGCAATCTGACCAAACATCCCATCCAACCGACATATCAGCAGACGCGCGAAAATCCGCGCGCGCGCAGCGCGAAATTACGCGTGGCGGAGAGGATGTGAGGGGGATTGGGAAATTGGGAAATTGGGGGGGGTAGGTGATTGGGAGGTTGGGGGCTTGGAGGAGTGAATGGTTACGCGGTGAAATGAAAATGCTATGAGTGAACGTTGGCGCGCTTGGCGAGAACAGCTTGGCGCTAAATATCAAAAATTTTTGAAACGCACGCAAGCGCGTTGGGAAGCGCTGCCTTCGTTCGGTACGCTGCGTCTGGCATTGGTCGCCATCATTGCGTTTATCTTGGTGGCGTTGGTGTATTTGGCGCAAGCGTCGAATGCGGCGCTGATTGCGCGCGAGCTGCGCGTCAAACAGATGAAAATTCAAGAAGTAGAGCGCGAGAACGCGCAGCTGCGTTATGAAATCGCGGCGTTGGCTTCGCCGAGCGCGATTGAACAGCGCGCGCGCAAACTCGGTTTGGGTCCGGCAAAAAGGGTGGTGTATGCCGAAATGCCGTGGATTCAACCGCCGCCGAATGAATTGATGCCCGCCTTTTTGCCCGACGGAAATTTTCAAGCCGTGCCGCAAACTTTTGAAACCGATTCCAGTACCGTGTTGGAGCAGCTCTTGGCGGCGCTGGGTTTGGGAAATTTGAACGCTTACGTGAACGCTCAAACCAAGTAAAGCGCGCGGCGGACTGAATTGGTTTTGGCTTTCCGGTCCGCAGCCCGCTCTTTTTTTTCGTGTCTGCTCTAACGCCCGCTCAATTCGCTCGCCGTTCCTACGTGCTGTTTGCGCTCATGCTCGCCGCCGCGTTGGTGATTGTCGTGCGCCTCGGTTATTGGCAGGTGGCGCGTCACGACGATTTGAACAAGTTGGCGTTGGCGTTGCGCGAACGCACCATGACCGAATACGCTACGCGCGGCGACATTATTACGAGCGACGGTGTGTTATTGGCGACGGATATTTTTTATTACGAAGTCGCGGCGCATCCGCACTTGATTCAAAATCCCAAAGAGCAAGCCCAAGTCCTCGCGCCGGTTTTGAACATGTCGGAAGCGGAACTCGTCCAAAAATTGTCGGATTCCAGTCAGCAGACGGTGATGCTCACGTTGACCGCGCCGGTCTCGGCGGGCAAAGAGCTGACCGCGCTACGGAACGCGGGCAAAATCGGCGCGATTGAATTTGTAGCCAAACCGCAGCGCCGGTATCCGGGCGGTTCATTGGCGGCGCACATTGTCGGTTTTACGAGCGCGAGTCGGACCGGCGCGTACGGCGTCGAACAATACTTTGACGAATTGCTGCGCGGCCGCGATGGACAAATTCGCGCGGAAGCCGACGCGTTGGGCGATGAAACGCTGCCCTTTGATTTGCCGCAAGGTTCGCCCGCGGTGAACGGCTCGACTGTGGTTTTGACCATCAACAGCGCGATTCAAAGCATTGTGGAACGCGAACTTGCGCACGGCGTCCAAGAGTTTGGCGCCAAGAGCGGCCAAATTTTGGTTTTGGACCCGCAGACCGGAAAAATTTTGGCGCTGGCGAGTTATCCCGCGCCGGATTTGAACGCGTTTTCGACGACCCGTCTGGACGCGTACGCCGATCCCGCCGTAAGTTTGCCGTACGAACCGGGTTCGGTGTTCAAAGCGTTCACGCTCGCGGCGGGTCTCGATTCGGGAAAAATTTCGCGTGGCATTGTGTTGAATGATCCCGGCGCGGTGGTGATTGGCGGACGCACGATTTACAATTCTGACCGCAGAGGATATGGCAATGTGGATTTGGTCACGGCGATGGCGAAATCGCTGAATGTGATTGCGTCGAAAATTGCTTTGGCGACGGGGCCCAAAACGTTTTATCAATATCTGCACGATTTCGGTTTTGGCGCGTTGAGCAATGTGGATCTGGCGGGCGAAATTCCCGGCACGGTCAAAAATCCGGGCGACGGCATTTGGTACGAATCGGATTTGGGCACCAACTCGTTCGGGCAGGGCATTGCGACGACGCCCTTGCAAATGGCAAACGCTATGGCGGTCATTGCGAACGGCGGCAAGTTGATGCGGCCCTATATCGTGGACCGCATCATTCATCCCGACGGCACGGTCGAGACGCGTTCGCCGTACATGATTCGCCGCGTCCTCAAACCGGAAACGGCAGCCCAAGTCACGGATATTTTATCGCAATCCATTTTGACCGAATCCACGAACAAGGCGCGTTTGCCCGGCTATACCATTGCGGGCAAAACCGGCACGGCGCAAATTCCGGCGCCCGGCGGCTATGACCCGAAATGGACGATTGCGTCGTTCAGCGGCTATTTTCCCGCCGACAATCCGCAGTACGTGATTTTGGTAAAGATTGACCGTCCGCAAAAATCGCCGTGGGGTTCCCAAGTGGCGTCGCCGATTTTCGCGGCAGTGGCGCAGCAAATCGCGCAGTTGACCGGCTTGCCGCCGGATGATGTACGCAAGGCAATGACAAAATAAGCGCGCGTTTTTTCGGAGCAGAGAATATGGCAATCGCCAAACGCAACGTCAGTGTATCACGCGGTTATAAACCCAAACAGGCGCGCGTCCAGCGCGGTCCGAATATCTGGCAGCGCGCGCGTTGGACGCTGACGCAAAACGCGCGCGAGCTGTTGGCGTTTGCGGGCGACGAAATCGCGTATGCGGCGGCGGACACGTTACAACTGCTGGATTATTTGCGCTATCTATTGCGGCGCGCCGCGCCGCAGCGGCGCGAGCTAGAAACGTTCGCGCAGGAATATGAAACGGCGCAGGAAGTGAGCGCGTTGACCGCCGAGCCACCGCGCGCGCTGCGCGTTGGAATATCGCGGCAATAGAATGTAGTTATGTTGACGCTCGGCGATTTGTTTTTGGCATTGACGGAAACGAAACCATCGGGTGAGGGCGGGACCGCTGTCGGCAGCGTTCCCGACAAGGTTGCGGCGCTCTGGCAAGCGCGCATCCTGCGAGTGGCGATAGATTCGCGGCAAGTAATACCGGGTTCGGTGTTTTTTGCGCTAAAGGGTGAAGCGCTCGATGGACATCAATTCATTGGCGAAGCGTTGGCGCGCGGCGCAATCGCCATCGTCGGAAACGCGCGCGCGCGTGAGCTGGGGTCCGGAGGCAGTCTAACTTTAATAGATGTCGCCGGGTTACAACCGGACCCCAGCTTGCACGTCGCAGGTGTGCCGCTTTTTGTGACGGACGATAGTTTGGCGGCGCTGCAAAATTTCGCGGCGTATTGGCGGCGCAAATTTAGACAATTACAAGTGATTGGCGTCACGGGCAGTGTGGGTAAGACTTCGACCAAAGAATTGATTTGGGCGGTTTTGAAGCAGCGCTATCGCACCTTAAAAAGTGAGGGCAATTTGAACAGTGAAACGGGTTTGCCGTTGACGCTGTGCGGGTTGAACGAAACGCACGAACGCGCCGTTTTGGAAATGGGCATGTACGCGCCGGGCGAGATCGCGACGTTGTGCGACATTGCGCAGCCAGTCATTGGCGTGGTCACGCTGGTCGCGCCGATTCATCTGGAACGCCTCGGCACGCTTGAAAATATCGCGGCGGCAAAGGCAGAATTGGTCGAAGCGCTCCCCGCGCACGGTTGGGCGATTCTCAACGGCGACGATGCGCGCGTGCGCGCGCTGCGCGCCAAAACGCGCGCGCAGGTAATGACTTTTGGTTTGGATGGCGCCAACGATGTATGGGCGGACCAAATCGAGAGTCGGGGCTTGGAAGGCATGGCGTTCGCGCTGCATCACCGCGATACCATTTTGCATGTGCGCGTGCCGCTGCTTGGTCAACACAGTGTGCATACCGCGCTCGCGGCGTCGGCAGTCGGTTTGGTCCAAGGACTCTCGTGGGAAGAAATTCTCAACGGTTTGCAGGATGTTTCGGCGCAATTACGCTTGATTGCAGTTCCAGGCGAAAATGGCATTACCATTCTGGACGATACGTACAACGCGAGTCCGCCTTCGACGCTTTCGGCGTTGAACCTGCTCGCAGAAATGAGCGGACGCAAAATCGCGGTGTTGGGCGATATGCGCGAATTGGGCGCGTACGAACAAGAGGGTCATTCGCTGGTGGGCATTCGCGCAAGCGAGATTGCAGATGTGATTCTGGCGGTGGGCCCATTGGGCAAGTTAATCGGCGACGCGGCGCGCGAACAGGGCCACGCCCAAGTCGCTTTTGCGTCTTCCAATGACCAAGCGGTGGCGCAGCTGCGAAAATTGACGCAGCCGGGCGACACGATTCTTATCAAAGGTTCGCGCGGCGCGCAGATGGAAGAGATTGTGCGCGCGTTGGCTTTGGATACTGAAACGCACGGAGGCGGCGCTCTCTAGGCGCGAGCGATCATGGCGATTCCGTTGACGTTAGGCACGTTATCTTTTTTGCTAGCGGTGATTTGGGGGGCGCCGTTGATTCGGTGGCTCAAAGCGCATCGCATCGGCAAACAGATTCGCATCGAAGAACCCGAATCGAATCAAGTGAAAATGGGCACGCCGACCATGGGCGGCATCATGATTATTGTGCCGGTTGCGGTCATTACGCTGGTGCTGAACATTTTTAATTTGGCGAGCGGCAGCATCATCGGCGGCTCGATTATGGCGCCGCTGTTGACCATGCTTTCTTTTGGCGCGTTGGGCGCGTATGACGATTGGGTGGGGCTGCGCGGCGCGCGCGGCGCGGTAGGTTTATTAGGGCGTTACAAAATTATTATTCAACTGATTCTCGCCACGGTTATTGCATTGATTTTATACTTTCCGTTGGACATTCACAGCATCGCGATTCCGACGATTCCGCAAAAAATTGATTTGGGTTGGATCTATATTCCGATTGCGGTCTTTATCATTGTCGGCACGGCGAACGCCGTAAATTTTACGGATGGGTTGGATTCGTTGGCGGGCTGGGTGACGGGGTTTGGTTTTGCCGCGTACGGCGTGATTGCGTATTTGCAGCAGCAGATTTATCTGGTGACGTTTTGTTTCATCATGGTCGGCGCGCTGCTCGCGTTTCTCTGGTATAACGCGCATCCGGCGGAATTGTTTATGGGCGATGTCGGTTCGCTCGCGCTGGGTGCGACGCTGGCGGTCGTCGCGTTAATGACCGGGCAATGGCTCTTGCTGCCGTTGGTGGGAATTATTTTTGTCGCCGAAGCGGTCTCGGTCATTCTCCAAGTCGGCTATTTCAAACTGACCAAAGGGAAACGCATTTTCAAAAAGACGCCAATCCATTATCATTTTTTACTTTTGGGCTGGAGCGAAATGCAAGTGGTGCAGCGCTTTTGGCTCGTCGGTTTGCTGGCGGCAATGTTGGGCGTCGCGTTGGCGTTGTTATAAAAATGGATTTGCACAACAAGCGCGTCCTCGTCATGGGTTTGGGTTTGCACGGCGGCGGTTTGGGCGTGACGCGCTGGCTCTTGAAACAGGGCGCGCGGGTCACCGTGACGGACCTTAAAACGGTGAATGATTTGCAGCCGACGCTCGAACAATTGCGCGAGGCGGAGGTTGAATTTGTTTTGGGCGAGCATCGCGCGCGCGATTTTGAAAACGCGGATTTGATTATTCGCAATCCGGGCGTGCCGCGCGAAACGCCTTTTTTACAAATCGCGCGCGAACGCAATATCCCAGTGCGAATGGAGTTGGGATTATTTACGGAACTCTTGCCGCGCGGGATGGCGCAGGTGATTGGCATCACCGGCACCAAAGGCAAAACGACGACGACGTTGATGACGGGCGCGATTTTGCAGCGCGCGAATCCGAAAACGGTTATTGCGGGCAATCTGCGCGTCTCGGCGCTCGAACTGCTCGACCAAATTGACGCGACTGTGCCGGTGGTTTTGGAAATGTCGTCGTTTCAACTTGAAGAGTTTGAGGAATTGAAACGCAGTCCGCACATTGCGGCGCTCACGAATGTATATCCCGACCATCTGAATCGCTATCGCGACCTGGACGAATACACGTGGGCTAAAGCGCAGATTTTTTTGCATCAACAGCCGCGCGATTTTGTGATTTTGAATTTTGACAATGCGGTCTGTACGCGATTGCGCCCGAAAGCGCTGGGGCAAACGGTGTGGTTCAGCCGCACGCGCGCTATCAAGCAAGGCGCGCGGGTTGAAAAAGATTGGTTGGTTTGGCTTGACGAAAACGGTTTGAACAAAATTTTACCAATTGAAAATTTGATTGTCGGACAGCACAATATCGAAAACGCGCTCGCGGCGCTTGCCATTGCAAAAGCGTGGGGCGTCGAGTCGGCTGTGATTGCCGCGGCATTACGTGAGTTCAAAGGGATTCCGCATCGGCTCGAGCTGGTGCGCGTGTTGAACGGCGTGCAGTATATCAATGACACTACCGCCACCGCGCCGCAGGCAACGATAGCGGCGTTACAAACTTTGGCGCGCGGCGACAGACAAATTTATTTGCTCGCGGGCGGTTCCGACAAGGGTTTGCCATACGGCGCAATGGCGAAAAAAATTTTGGAAACGCGCGTCCAAGTGATTTTGTTGGACGGCAGCGCGACGGAAAAAATGGAACGGGCTTTGGCGGAACAAAATGCGCGGACGCAGGTCGCGGGGCACGCGCAAACTTTGGCGGACGCGGTGCGATTGGCGCAGACGTTAGCGCGGGCGGGGGACATTGTTTTGCTTTCGCCGGGCGCGGCGAGTTTCGGCATGTTTGCGAATGAATTTGAACGCGGCGAACAATTTCGCGCGTTGGTTCAGGCGTTATAGTAAATTTTACTTTGGAATTGAGGGCTTTATGGCGCTTCCTGTAACAGCTCACACTTCATGGATTCAAAGCGTGCGCGCGCATTTGTGGACGCGCAACGTGCGCCCCGCCGATTATGTATTGGCGGCGCTTGTCGGCGCGCTGCTGGTAATTGGCGTCATGATGATTTACAGCGTTTCGGTGGGGCCCAATTTGCAGACGGGCGACGCCGACCCGTTCAGTCTCGTCGAACGGCACGTGACCATGTTGGCGCTCGGCTTGTGTACGCTGTTCATCTGTTCCCGCCTGGAATATCATTTTTGGCAGCGCGCGGCGGTGTGGCTCATGCTTGGCACTCTGACGCTTTTGGCGGCGCTGTTGTTGTTTGGCGAGGGCGTGCAAGGCGCCAAGCGTTGGCTGTTGGGGCCCTCGATTCAGCCCGGCGAAATCGCCAAGCTGGTGATGATTATTTATGTCGCCGCGTGGCTGTCCTCCAAAGGCAAAAAATTGCGGAACCCGATGTATGGCTTGATTCCTTTTTCCATCCTCGTCGGTATCGTCGCCGGGCTCATTATTTTGCAGCCCAATTACAGCACCGCCTTTTTGATTGTCGGCGTAGCGTTCACCATGTTTTTTGTCGCCGGAGCGGATTTGAAACAATTTATCGTTTCGGCGGTTCTGGCGGTTACGGCGGCGGGCTTTGTTATTTCGCGCTCGGAACGCGCGATGGCGCGTCTCTGGTCTTTATTGACCGACCCCGCCAAAGAATTGAATGATGGTTCGTGGCAAATCGCGCAGACGTTGATTGCGCTTTCGTCGGGCGGAATTTTCGGCAAGGGTTTGGGGACGGGCGGCGGACAATACGGTTACGTGCCGCTCGCGCACTCGGACGGTATCTTTGCGATTTGGGGCGAAGAAACGGGCATGTTTGGCGCGGCGCTGCTGGTGGGCTTGTTTGTAGTCTTGGCGTATCGCGGTTTTCGCATCGCGCAAAAAGCGCCGGACGATTTCGGGCGCGTCCTCGCGGCGGGCATTACCTTTTGGCTGGTTCTGCAAGCGTTCGTCAATATCGGCGTCGTAACGCAATTGATTCCTTTTACCGGCCAACCGCTGCCGTTTATTTCGTACGGCGGCTCGTCGCTGGTGATGAGTTTGGCGAGCGTTGGAATTTTATTGAGCATTTCGCGCGCCATGCCCAAACCGCCGGTCGTCAAAAGCGTGCCGGCGGTGGGCGCGACTTTGCCGGTCAAAGAAAATTTAGCCACGACTAAAAAGAATGCGACTCGTTTTTACGGGGGGCGGAACCGGCGGCCACGTGTATCCACTCGTCGCCGTGCTGCAGGAATTGAACGCGCCGCCGACCCCGAATCGGACGTCTGAATTTTTGTATCTCGGCCGCGAGGCGAGCGTCGAGCAGCGCATCGCGGCAAGTTGCGGCGTGCCGTTTGTAGGGATGCGCGTCGGCGGCGTGCGCGGCAAAACGCTGCGGGCGCAGTTGCAGAATAGCGCGCAATTGGCGAGCGCCGCGCGTCATGCGGCGGCGGCTTTGGAACATTTCAAACCCGACGCGGTGTTGGCGACTGGCGGCTATGTGAGCGCTCCAACGCTTTGGGCGGCGTGGCGCAAAAAAATTCCGGCGGTGATTGCTTTGCCGGATTTAGAGCCGGGCTGGGCGATTCGGGCGACCTGGCGGTTCAGCAAACAGGTGACGGTTTCGTTCGCTCAAGTTTTGAAATTTTTTCCGCGCGGCCGCGCCACCGTGACCGGCTATCCGGTGCGGCGCGAATTTTTTCAAGCCGCGCGCGACGCGGGGCGCGCACATTTCCAATTCGATAATGCTTTACCGGTGGTCACAGTCTTTGGCGGCAGTCAGGGCGCGCACGCGTTGAATGAAATTGTGCGCGTGAATTTGCCCGCGCTGCTCGCGGCGACGCAAGTGATTCACTTGTGCGGCGCGCAATCGTACGCCGCGCTGCACGCGGAACGCGCGCAGTTGGACCCGGCGCGCGCAGCGCGCTATCGGTTGTTTGAATATCTGAATGAGGACATGCCGCTCGCGCTGGCTGCCGCCGATTTGGTTGTGGCGCGCGCGGGCGCGGCGACGCTCGGCGAATTTCCAGCGGTGGGCGCGGCGAGTTTGTTGGTCCCCGGGTTGTTTGCCCAAGGCCATCAAGCCAAGAACGCCGAATTTCTCGCGGCGCGCGGCGCGGCGGAAATTTTGGCAGAGGAAAAATTGGCGCCCGCTTTTTTACCGACGGCGCTGAATTTATTATCAGACCGCGCGCGTTTGGACGCGATGCGGCGCGCGGCAAAGGCGTTGGCGCAGCCCGACGCGGCGCGGCGCGTGGTGGACGTTTTGCGTGAGGTGGGCGCGTGACGCGGCATATTCATTTCGTCGGCATTGGCGGCGCGGGCTTGTCGGCGTTGGCGCGGGTGATGTTGGGACGCGGCGCACGCGTTAGCGGTTCCGATAGCGCCGCTTCAGCCGTCACCGACGCGTTGGCGCGCGCGGGGGCGCAAATTTTCATCGGACACGCGGCGGAACACATCGCGGGCGCGGATACATTGGTCATTACGTCGGCGGCGGCGGCGGACAATCCCGAAATCGTCGCGGCACATTTACAAAATATCCCGATTTTGAAACGGCGCGAATTTTTGCGCGAGGTCACGGCGGGCTATGATGTGATTGCAGTGGCGGGTTCGCACGGCAAGACGACGACGACGGCGCTGCTTGCAAGTATTTTGAGCGCGGCGGGTTTGGACCCAACCGTTGTGATGGGGGGCATCCTGCCGGCTTGGGGAACGAATGCGCGTGTCGGCCAGAGCAAATGGTTTGTCATTGAAGCCGACGAATACGATTACGCGTTTTGGGGTTTGACGCCGTATCTGGCGGTGGTCACGAATGTGGATTACGACCATCCCGATTTGTTTCCGACGCGGGCGCGCTATCAAAAGGCGTTTGCGACCTTTATGGCGCAGACGCGTGCGGACGGCGCGATTGTGGTGTGCGGCGACAATGACGCGGCGCGCGCGTTGGCGCAGGCAAGCGGGCGGACGGTGATAACGTATGGTTTGGACGCCGCGAACGTATGGCGCGCTGAAAAACTCGCTGCGAATGAGAGCGGCGGCACGGATTTCGTCGTATTTTGCGACAAGCAAGAGGTCGGCGCGTTTGCGCTCCAAATTCCGGGCTGGCACAATGTTTTGAACGCGCTGGCGGCGCTCGTCGTAACGCGACGCTGTAATGTCTCGTATGCAGAATCGCGAGAATCGCTCGCAAAATTTAATGGAGTCGGGCGGCGATTCCAGATTCACGGGACTTTTCACGGCGCGACCATCATTGACGATTACGCGCATCATCCGACGGAAATTCGCGCGACCTTGAGGGCGGCGCGACAGCGTTTTCCGCACGCGAAAATTTGGGCGTTGTTTCAACCGCACACCTTTACGCGGACGCGCGCGTTTTTGCAAGAATTTGCCGACGCGTTTCAGGATGCGGACCGCGTGTTGGTAACGGACATTTACGCGGCGCGGGAACGCGATACGTTGGGCATGAGCGGCGCGACGTTAGTCGAACGGATGGACGCGCGCAAAACGCAATACGCGCCAACTTTGCAGCAAGCGGCGGCGCGTTTGCGCGCGGAATTGCAAGCGGGAGATGTGTTAGTGGCGCTGGGCGCGGGAGACGTGAATCGGATCGCCGGCGAGTTAGTGCAGGACGATTATGCGTGATGTTTTAGGTCCCAAAAATTGGATCTTTTGGTGGGCGGCGTTGACGGCGGCGGTTTTTTTCCAAAGCCAATTGCCGACCGTTGCGCAATTTTTCCAGGATAGTGGTTTCTTTTCGCCAACCACGTTTCCGTTTAGTTTGGTCGCGGGTTTGAATGCGTGGATTGATAGCGTCGCGCAAAATATCGAGAACTCGATTCAATTCAATCCGCAGGCGACTTTGATTGCCATCGGCCCGGTTCAGATTCAGGCGTGGGTCATTGCGGTCATTGTAGGTCTGCTGGTATTGGGCGGGGCGATTGCGCTGTATATGCGGGCGCTCAAAAGTTCCGCGTTGGGCGATGATATTTTGGCGCTGTTGGCGTTGTATTTTATCTTGCGCGTCGAGGCGCACATTATCGGACTGACCAATGTGCCGCAGCTGCAAGGCGCGAGCAATTTCTTGGGCGACCCGCTCATGAGTTTTTATATCATGATGTTCTTTTTGCTCCTTTTGGTGTTCATGGGCGGCGGATTGAACAGTCGACGCGCTTTTTGGCGCGGGTTGATGGAAGCGGTGTTAATTGCGCTGTTTGTGGTGCCCGCGCAGACAGCCGATTTGATTGGCGCGATGATTATGGGGCTTTATACCTTTACCAATTTGCTCATGACAAATCTGGTGTTTGGACTGTTCTGGGGCGTTGCCGGCGCCGTTCTGGCGATTACGCGTTTGACCAAGCCGGCGGCGGCATAGGCGCGTATGGGGCTCGAAAACATTGCGCGCGGGCAAGCGCTCGCGCCGCATACGACGTTTCGCATCGGCGGGCCCGCAGAATATTTTTGGCGCGTCCATTCGCGGGCGGAATTGATCCAAGCGGCGCAATGGGGGCGCGCGCAGGCGCTTGAAATTTTTATTCTCGGCAACGGGTCCAATATCTTGGTGTGCGATGCGGGCGTGCGCGGACTGGTGATTGAAAATCATGCGGACGCGATTGAAATGGCGCCTGACGAAAAAGGCGAGACGCTGCGCGTGACGGCCGAGAGCGGCGCGCCGCTGCCGGGCTTGGCGAACCGCTTGGCGCGCCAAGGTTGGCGCGGTTTGGAATGGGCGGTTGGGATTCCCGGCGCCGTCGGCGCGGCGATTGTAACCAACGCGGGCGCGCACGGCGGCGCCATCGGCGACTGTGTGATACGCGCGGAAATTTTGGACGCGCAAAATGAAATTCGATGGTGGACGCGCGCCGAGTTGCAGTACGAGTATCGCAATAGTTTTTTGAAACGTCATCCGCATCAATACATTGTCTTGCGCGCCGAATTTGAACTGGCGCGCGCGGACGCGGCGGATTGCATTGCGCGGATGAATCAATACGCCGCGCAGCGGCGCAAAACGCAGCCGACGGATGCGAGCGTGGGTTCGATGTTTAAAAATCCGCCGGGCGATTACGCGGGGCGTTTAATCGAGGCGGCGGGATTCAAGGGGACGCGCGTTGGGAATGTCCAAGTCTCGAATGTACACGCGAATTTTTTCGTGAATCAGGGCGGCGCGACGGCGAACGATGTGTTGGAATTGATCGAGCTAGTGAAAAGGGGCGTGCGCGAAAAATTTAAGGTGGATTTGGAATTAGAAATTGAACTCGTCGGTTGGTAGCGCACTCCGCGCGATGGGATGTCGGTTTAAGGATATGTTACGCGAGAGATGATGGACGGCAAAATTCGAGTCGGTCTGATTTTTGGCGGCAAGTCGGGTGAGCATGAAGTTTCGCTCGCGTCGGCGCAAGCGGTGTTGCGCGCGTTGGACCCGCTCCGGTACGACGCGGTTTTGATTGGCGTGAGTAAAGAGGGCAAGTGGCTCACGGAGGGCAACCCGTTCAAAACGTTGGTCAATGCTACCCATTCGCCCTTGCTGCGACCCATGAATGGCGCGGACGTTCCAGCCGCGGCGACCGCCTTGCTGACGCGCGACGCGGCGGCAATGACGACGGCGGACGCGCTGCACGAACGCGTGGATGTGGCGTTTCCGTTAATTCATGGCCCCAATGGCGAAGACGGTACGATACAAGGTTTGCTCGAACTCGCGGATGTGCCGTATGTCGGCGCGGGCGTGGCGGCGAGCGCGGTGGGCATGGATAAGCAATTGATGAAAGCGCTCTTTCGTGATGCTGGTTTGCCCGTCGTCGAATTTTTGGTCGTGACGCGACGGCAATGGGAACGCGAGCCGGAAGAAACGATTCGCGAAATCGAGACCGCGCTGGCGTATCCGTGTTTTGTAAAACCCGCGAATTTAGGATCGAGCGTCGGCGTCGCTCAAGCGCGCAATTGGGATGAATTGACGCAGGCGTTAGCGAACGCGGCGCTGTATGACCGCAAAATTTTGGTGGAACGCGCGGTGGATGCGCGCGAAATCGAGTGCAGTGTGTTGGGCAATGATATGCCGCTGGCATCGCTGCCGGGCGAAGTGATTCCCGAACGTGAATTTTACGATTACGCCGCCAAGTATGCGGATGAACGGACGCGTCTGATTGTGCCAGCCGCTTTGACGGACGAACAGACGCAGACGGTGCAGGAACTCGCGGTGCGCGCGTTTCTGGCGCTTGATTGCAGCGGCATGGCGCGCGTAGATTTTTTTCTGGATAAACGCGACGGCAAAATTCTAGTCAATGAAATCAACACCATTCCCGGTTTTACCGCCGCTTCGATGTATCCGCGCATGTGGCAGGCGAGCGGTTTGAGTTACCCGCAGTTGCTTGACCGTTTGATTCAATTGGCGTTGGAACGTTATGCGGACAAAAAGCGCAACCAGACGACGTATTAGGTTGCGCCGCCCGGACGAATTTGTAGGCAAAGACTATGAACGTTCGCCGACAGAATCCAAGTTCTAACGAAAAACCCGCCGCGCGGCGCACCCGTCGCAAGCGCCAAGTCGTTGGCGCGGCGCCGCGCGTGCGCGTGGTGGCGACGGAACCGCGCGTGAAAACGACGCGGCCGCGCGCGCCCCAGAAACGCGCGACATTCGATATTGCCGCGCCGCGCATCGAATTGAATCCGTGGCGCACCGCGCGCGATTGGCGCGCGAGCCGTCCGAAATTTTTTGCCGGATTTTTGCTGGCGGCGCTAGCGACGTTGTTGTGGGCAAGTTTTAATCTTGACGCTTTTTTTGTTTCACAGCCGGCGATAATCGGCGCCAAGATTGTGCCGCACGATGAAATCGCTCAAGCGGCGGGCGTGAATGGCTGGAATATCTTTTTTGTAAATCCGCGCCAAGTTGAGAGCGCCGTGCGCGCCTTGCCCGAGTTCAAAGACGCGCAGGTGTATGTGACGCTGCCCAACACGGTTGAAATTTATACTGTCGAACGCACGCCGCGTTTTGTGTGGGAAGTCGCGGGCAAGAATTTTTGGGTGGATCAGGAAGGCATTGCGATGCGGCCGCGCGGTATGGTGCCGAACGGTTGGCATGTGCGCGATGCCGAAGGCCGCGCGGTGAAATATGGCGAACGCATCAATCCTGACGCGTTCAACGCCGCCGCCGCGCTCATCAATGCGTGGCCAGCGGCGCCCAAGTATTTTGAATGGACCAAGGCGCACGGTCTCACGCTGCGCGATGAACATGGCTGGCTGATTTATTTTGGCAGCGCGAATCAGATGCAAGATAAACTCACGGCGTTACAGATTGTGACGACGCAATTGTTGCGCGACAAACGCGCGGTCACATTTATTGATTTGGGCAGCGGGCTGCCCTATTACCAAGAAGCGGCGGCGAAAACTAAATAGCGCGTTTCATCCGGAGGCAAAATGAGTATTCCTGTTGCAGTTCTCGACATTGGTACGACCAAAACTGTTGCGCTCATCGCGGAACGGGCGTCGGATGGCGTTCGCATTTTGGGCGTTGGCATGGCGCCGAGCGAAGGCATCCGCAAAGGCGTGGTGGTGGATGTGAAACTCGCCGCGCAATCCATCGCGCTCGCGGTGGAGCAAGCCGAACGCATGGCGAACATGTCCATCGAAGGCGCGTATGTCGGCATCGCGGGCGCGCATATTGCATCCATCAATTCGCGCGGCGTCGCGCCGATTCCGCACGGGCGCGCGGTGACCCAAGACATTGTGCAGCGCGCGATGGACGCGGCGCAAGCGATTGCGGTGCCGGATAATCGTGAAGTGGTTCACGCGATTGCGCGCGGTTTTTCGCTCGATGGGCAGGACGGCGTGCGCGACCCGATTGGGATGATGGGCTATCGTCTCGAAGTCGAAGCGCACATTGTGACCGGCGCGGTGGCGTCCATTCAAAATTTGTACAAAGCGGTCGAAGCGGCGGGCGTGCGCGTGATTCAATTGGTGTTGGAACCGATTGCGTCGGGCGAAGCGGTGTTGACGAGCGCCGAGCGCGATTTGGGCGTGGCGTTGGTGGACATTGGCGGCGGCACCACCGACATTGCCATTTTCATCGAGGGCAGCGTCTGGCACACGGTCGTGCTGCCGATTGGCGGCATGCACTTGACGAATGATTTGGCGGTGGGTTTGCGCGCGCCCTTTGCGGCGGCGGAAGAAATCAAAATAAAGTACGGCACCGTTTTGGCGGACGATGCGCGCCCCGAAGAGATTATTGAACTTGCCGCGTTCGGCGAAGAAGAGATGCGCGTCGTGTCGCGGCGCGAGGTGGCGGAAATTTTACAAGCGCGCGCCGAAGAAATTTTTACGCTGGTGTTGACCGAGATTAAACGTTCGGGCTACGACGGCTTGCTGCCGGCGGGCATCGTATTGACCGGCGGCACGGCGCAGCTGGCGGGCATTAAAACGTTCGCGCGCGAAATCGTGGGCTTGCCGAGCCGGGTGGGTTCGCCGCAAAAAATAGAAGGGCTGGTTGAACGTGTGAGCGCGCCGGCCTTTGCGACGGGCGTCGGTTTGACGCAGTGGGGTTTGCACGAAGCCGACAATCAAACGCTCGAACTGACGAAAATGGAAGCGCGCGCGCGCCGTAAGAGCCGTGAAGGCGTTTTCGCGCCGTTGGTTAATGTGGGCGGTTGGCTGCGGAACGCGCTGCTGCCGGAAAGAGGTGAAGCGCAATGATGCGTATGAATAAACTAAAATCGAGCCTTTTTGCGGCGGAAGTGAACCGTCGCGCGCTGCTCGTGCGCCTGTTGGCGACGGCGGCGTTATTGGCGGCTGTTTTGAAAATTGGGTCTTGACATAGTCATAGTTGGGGCTTATAATCTCCCTCATATCCTAAATCTAGTATATTTTTAGGTAATTTATCACTAGATAGGGATAGGTCATGTTGATTGCAAGCGCCCGATTTATTGCTAGTAGTAGCCATAATCTGCCACGCTCGTGTGGCGCGAACATTGTGAGGTAGAGCGATGGAGCGAAATTCCCTTACACCCCCCCGACCGCCGGTTCCACCCAAACGTATGGAACCTTTGTTTAATGGCGTCGAAAATTTTGCCGCAATCAAAGTCGTCGGCATTGGCGGCGGCGGCACCAACGCCGTCAATCGCATGATTATTGAAGGTCTGCGCGGCGTAGATTTTATTGCGGTCAACACGGACGCGCAAGCCCTGATTCATTCCCAAGCGCAAACCAAAATTCGCATTGGCGATAAATTGACGCGCGGTCTTGGCGCGGGCGGCGACCCTGAACGCGGCATGAAATCGGCGGAAGAAACGGCGGACGAAATCCGCGATGCGATCAAGGGCGCGGATATGGTCTTTGTGACGGCTGGCATGGGCGGTGGCACCGGTTCGGGCGCAGCGCCGGTCATTGCCAAAGTCGCGCGCGAAATGGGTTCGCTCACCATCGGCGTCGTGACCAAGCCATTCATGTTCGAAGGCGCGAAACGCAAACGCGTAGCGGATGAAGCGTTGAACCGCTTGAAAGATAGCGTGGACACGCTCATTATTATTCCGAATGACCGCTTGTTGGATATTGTGGATAAAAAGGCGTCGCTCCAATCGGCGTTCCGTCTTGCCGACGATGTGCTGCGGCAAGGTATTCAGGGCATTAGCGAATTGATTACGGTGCCCGGCTTGATTAATCTTGACTTTGCCGACGTGAAAACGATTATGGGCGAAGGCGGCGCGGCATTGATGGCGGTGGGTCGCGGCAGCGGCGAAAATCGCGCGGTGGCGGCAGCCGAGATGGCAATCAAATCGCCGTTGCTCGATGTGAGCATTGACGGCGCGCGCGGCGTACTCTTTAATGTCACCGGCGGCGAAGATTTGACGCTGCACGAAGTGTACGAAGCGGCGGAAATTGTGCGCCGCGTGGCAGACCCCGAAGTGAATTTGATTTTTGGCGCGGTCATCAATCCCGAAATGAAAGACGAAGTGCGGATTACGGTCATTGCGACCGGTTTCCAGGCGCAAGCCAAACGCCAACCGGGCGCCGGTGTGGCGACGGGAAACGTGGTCGCCGCGCCGGGCAAGAAAACGATTGATTTTCCGGTGCGGCAGTTTGACCGCGAAGATTTGGACATTCCCGCGTTTTTGCGGAAACGCGGCTGATAACGAGTTTTGAACCGCTTACTCCACGCTTGCAAAATCACGATGGGCGTCTCTGTGACCAACAAGTTGTGTAGGGGCGGGAACCGGCGGAGAAGCGGGGTAGTGGGACCCCGCTTCTTTTTTTGCGTCTGAACCCGAGTTCCTTAAAATTTTGCGTCAAGACTAATCGGGGCGTCATTTTTTTATTTTTGGTGATATACTTGCAATATCCTCAGCCGAGCGTCTTGGCTTGAGCATAACAGCGTTTCCCAAGTTGTACGGTTATTGGTTCGACCCGCGCCTGGACGTAGGCGCGGCGCGTTCAAAACACTGTGAGCGAAGGGAGGTGGTTCTTTGGCGCGAGCTGTATGCTTGATCGTTGCCCCCGGGCAATTTTGTTTTGCGCGCACGGTTAGCGCGTAAAACAGATTCCGTTTTCCGCATCTCTGGGAATTCCGTTGGGCGCGCTCTATTTTCATTATTCGGCGCGCGTTGCGGTCCCATCCAATTCTTTTTTTTCTTTTTTTTCGGAAAGGAGTACGCGCTGTATGAATCGCCTTGCGGGCATCGTGACGCTTCGCGTGGCTACCTATCGCGAAATCGCCGATGACCCCAACGCCACACGACCCGCGCTGTGGATTGTGGCGCTGGTCAGCTTGTTCGTCGGCGCGGTCTCTGGTTTGGTACGTTCCGACCCGAACGATCCGCAGCGTCTCGCAACTTTTGATGCGCTGAGCGTTTTGGAATACGCGCTCATCGGTTTAGCGTTCGGATTGATCGCATGGTTTGTCGGAGCGTGGGTGTTGGCGTTTGTCGCGCGTTGGTTCGGCGGCAAGACCAATACCAAAGAGATGCTGCGCGTCACGGGGTATGTCGAAATCTTTGCGCTGGTCAGCGTATTGTCGCTGGTCACGTTCTGGCTTCCGGCATTGACGTTCGTGACGACGGCGGTCTTGTTCGTTGTCAGTATTCTGCGGCTGCTCGGTTATATCATCGGCATCCGCGAAGCGGCTGAATTTTCCACCGGCAATGCTATCGTCACTGCCATCTTTGCGCTGCTTGTGGCATTTCTCATTCGCGGCGCCGCAGAATTGCTTGCCCGATTCCTTGATGGAATCGTCTAGCGTCAACGGAATGTAGCTTTTTACATTCACAATTCACAGTTTCAACCAAAGGAGAAATAAATTATGGACCGCATTATGGGCGTTATTACTCTCAAAGCCCCCGTATATCGCCAAATCGCCGAAGACCCGGCGGCGACCAAAACCGCAGCCATCATCGTTGTTCTGATTTCGATTGTGCGCGGTTTTATGCAAGGTCTCGTCCAACTGGACCCGAACTCGGGCTTGTTTAGTACGGATTTCGTACGCGGCGTTATTAGCGCGATTATCGTCGGCGTACTCGGCATCGTCGCCTGGGTGGTAGGTTCGTGGATTCTGGCATTCGTTGCCAACATGTTGGGCGGCAAGACGAATACGCAAGAAATGATGCGCGTAACCGGTTATGTGGCGATTTTCGGTATCGTCAGTCTTTTGATTCTGCTCATCGTATTGCTGCCGGTGTTGGGTTGTCTCGTCGGCCTCATGAGTCTAATCGTCGCGATTCTGTCCATCATCGGCTATGTCATCGGCGTTCGCGAAGCGGCAGAATTTTCCACCGGCAAAGCCATCATCGCAGCGATTATCGCCGGGATTGTGAACATGCTTATCGTGGGTATTTTGGGCGGCTCACTGCTCGCCATCTTTAACCCGATGCTCGGCGGCTAAGTTTGCCGTTTGCGTTCTACAAGGTCCCAGACCAGAGGCGTACGCGGCTCTGGTCTGTTTTTTTTCGCATTTCAATTTTTGCGCTGCGCCATATTTTTAAGGTCAAACGCTTGAAATGGCGCGCGGTTTGTGTTACACTCCATTTCACAAAACCACAATATCTCGTAGGTTATTAAAAATATACACAAGATTTAGTGCATTTTTTAGGGTTTGGGCAGCGTTGTCCATGCCCTATTTTTGACCTGACATCTTGTGTCCACGGCGCGAGCGCAAGGAGCTTGGTCATGTCAAACGAACCGATGCCCGTTATCGAAAGTGGAATGTCAACCTCAGCTCCCTCCGCCGAAGTGAATCAACTGGCGGCGCGGGTTGCGGCGCTGGAAACGCGCTTTCCGCCAACCTCTTGGATCTATAGCAATAATTTTTTCAAGCGCGCGTTGGCGTTGTGGGGTCACATTTTTGTCATTCAGTTGATTATTGCGCTCGTCATCTGGGCCGTGGTATTTGGGTGCATGGTATTGTTTGGCGGACTCGCCGCCATGATGTCAGGACGCTGAACTACACGCTTGGAAAAACCGAGACCTATGCGTTGTCCCTATTGCTTCAAGGAAGAAAGCAAAGTCATTGATACGCGCGAATCCGAAGATGCGATTCGCCGCCGCCGCGAATGTTTGAAATGCGGACATCGGTTCACGACGTACGAGCGCGTCGCGCAGACGTCGTTGATGGTGATTAAACAGGATGGCCGGCGCGAAGCGTTTGACCGCCAAAAATTATTGAGCGGCATCACGCGCGCCTGCGCCAAACGGCCGGTGCCGATGCAAGCTATCGAGGCGGTTGTGGACGACATCGAAGCGCAGCTGCACACGCTCGGCCGTTCCGAAGTGGATTCGCAAAAAATCGGGCAGATGGTGATGGAGCGTTTGCGGACGCTCGACGATGTGGCATACGTCCGTTTTGCATCGGTCTATCGTCGTTTCGCCGACCTCGAAAGTTTGCAAGCTGAGATTCAGCGTTTGCGCGACCGCAAGGAACGCGAACAAGAAGCCAAATCGCAAATGAAGCTGATGTAGGGAACGTTCGCCGCAACGTTCCGTGTCGCAACGTTCCGTGCCGCATCAAACATAAATCGTAAAATCCAAAAACATGAATCTGAAACCCGCCCTGTCCGCGCCGCGCAAATTTCCGACGGCGCGCGTAAAGCTTGAACGCGTTGCGCGTTCTCAAGCTGTTTGTCTCGCCGCACTGTGCGCGCAGCCGCTGCGCGCGCGCGGCTCGCAAACGACGACCGATTCACCCCCCTAATTCTTTGGCGTAAGCGCAATCATGGCGGGTGAATCGAGAGCGCGATTCACCCGCTATTTTTTTCCTCGCGTCTTGTAAACGTCAAACATTTTTCGCTCACTCAAAATTCTATTTGGAGGCATTCGCAATGAGCAGCGCACAACCGCGCAGCGACGCGCGCTTTTCGACAAAAGCAAATGGCAACGGCAACGGCAATGGACATGGCAACGGACATGGTCAAAAAAGCAATACGTTAGATTTGAATGGCCCCATCGTCATGCCCGCGACGATTGTGAAACGCGATGGACGCGTGATGCCATTTGAAATTGAACGCATTGAAAACGCGTTGGCGCGCTGTTTTGTGAGTTTTGGGCGTACGCCCACGCTTCCGATTTCGGACCTGGCTAAACAGGTCGGCAATATCGTCGCCGCCAAATATGACCAACCCACTGTCGAAAATGTACAGGACATTGTAGAAATGGTTTTGCAAGCCGCGGGCGAATTCGAAGCGGCAAAGCGTTATATTCTCTATCGCGCGGAACATGCGAAATTGCGCGCCGAACGGCCGATTCCCGAAGAGGTGCGCGCCGCGTTCGCCGATTCGGACCGCTACTTTCCCACCGACCTACAAAAATTCCAATTCTATGACAAGTATTCGCGTTTCAATTACGACTTGGGGCGGCGCGAGACATGGATTGAAACGGTCGAGCGTTCCGTTGATTTTTTGCACGAACTCGCGGGCGACCGCTTGCCGCGCGAAACGTATGAAAACATTCGGCAGGGCATTCTCGACATGCGCGTAATGCCTTCGATGCGTCTGCTCGCCATGGCGGGCGCGGCGGCGCGGCGCAACAATATCGCCATTTACAATTGTTCGTACATGCCGGTGGACAGCATTGATTCCTTTGTCGAAGCGCTCATTATTTCAATGAGCGGCTGCGGCGTTGGTTTTTCGGTCGAACGCAAATACGTCGAAAATTTTCCGCGCGTTAAACGTCAAAGCGGTAAAGCGGCGACTTTATTTGTCGTGGACGATTCGGCGGAAGGTTGGGCGGAGGCGTTGCGCTTTGGTCTCGAAACGTGGTTCGAGGGCGGCGATGTGAAATTTGAATTGGGCTTGCTGCGTCCCGCCGGCGCGCCGCTGCGTACCAAGGGGGGCCGCGCGTCGGGCCCCGAACCGCTGCGTAAAATGTTTGATTTTATGCGCGCGCGCGTGTTGGCGCGGCAAGGCAGTTTCTTGCGTCCGCTCGATGCGCACGATTTGATGTGCGCGGTCGGTAACGCGGCGGTGAGCGGCGGCGTGCGGCGCACGGCAATGATTTCGCTTTTTGATTACGACGATAACGAAATGCGGCACGCCAAAGACGGCGATTTCGAGCGCGACAACAGTCAGCGCTGGAACGCCAACAATTCCGCCGTTTTGCCGCGCGGCGGTTTGACGCAATTGGAATTCGCGCAATTCTTTCTCGACATGGTTCGCGGCGGCCGCGGCGAGCCGGGCATTTTCAATCGCGAATCCGCGCTCATGCTGAAACCGGAACGACGCAAAGAAGCGGAATTTGGCACGAACCCGTGCGGTGAAATTGTCCTCCGCCCGATGCAATTTTGCAATCTATCCGTCGCCGTCGCGCGTCAGGACGATACATACGAAACCTTGCGCGACAAAGTGGAACTCGCCGCGACGATTGGCACGATTCAAGCGCTCGCCACGCATTTTCCCGGATTGCGCGAACAGTGGAAACGCAATTGCGAAGAGGAACGTTTGCTGGGCGTGGATATTAACGGGCAGCTCGACAGCCGCGCCGCGCAGGACGCGACGATTCAGCGTCAATTGCGCCAAGTCGCCATCGAAAAAAATCGCGTGTTGGCGGCGCAATTGAACGTGAATCAATCCGCCGCCGTGACGTGCGTAAAACCGTCCGGCAATTCGTCGCAGCTCTTGAATTGTTCATCGGGGATTCACGCGCGTTGGGCGCCGTATTATGTGCGGAATGTGCGCGTCGCCGCCCATTCGCCGATTTATAAAGTGATGCGCGACGCGGGCGCGCCGCTCGACCCGGAAAATGGTCAAACGCCCGAAGACGCGAATACGTGGGTCATTCACTTTCCGGTGAAATCGCCCGACGGCGCCATTACGCGCCAAGAGCGCAGCGCGCTGGGACAATGCGCCTATTGGCTCCAGAACAAAACGCATTGGACCGAACACAATCCGAGCGTGACCATTACGTACCAACCGCACGAAGTTCTCGATTTGCTGAAATGGGTGTGGGAACACTTTGATTATCTCGGCGGTATTACGTTCCTGCCCGCGTTCGATGCAATGTATGACCAGATGCCGTACGTGGAAATTGACGGAACGGAATACGAAAAACTCGCCGCGCATTTTCCCGCGATTGATTTCAGCAAGCTGTATCGTTACGAAGAAGAAGACGTCACCACCGCCGCGCAAGAATTGGCGTGCCTTGCCGGAGTCTGCGATGTGGACTTTGCGGGCAAAACGCCAGCGCAAGCATGAACGGCTCCGCCGCGCCGAATTTATTCGGCGCGGTTTTTTTTCGGGCAATAATTTTGTGAAAACTCACAATGGCTCTATAATGGTCTTTGCGATTCCTTTACCCCGCACAAACGGGAATCGCGCTAAATCGGGGCGTAGCGCAGACCGGTAGCGCACTTGTATGGGGTACAAGTGGTCGGAGGTTCAAATCCTCTCGCCCCGAC